>Ga0194121_10000621_pt1 | contig 62078 bp, 54 predicted proteins | sample TA2MahCa50mmetaG_FD_148609 | JGI IMG/M metagenome (GOLD analysis project Ga0194121, IMG submission 148609) | Freshwater microbial communities from Lake Tanganyika, Tanzania - TA2015020 Mahale Deep Cast 50m | ecosystem: Environmental > Aquatic > Freshwater > Lake | place: Tanzania: Lake...
CCCTGGCTGCCCATCAGGCCAAGCAAACGATCCGAGACAGGCTTGAGGAACACCGGCAAGCAGCATAGCATCGCCAATCGGCAACGCCCGTCCCGCAAACTTCAACAATGCGCGGGACATCCCCCAATCTCATCGCCGAGACCATTTTCCGCCGGCCCGATCCCTGCTAAGCAGGGGCGTCACAAGTCCATCGCCATCGAGACATCCGGCATGATCCCGCGCTACAGCCGCCCCGAGATGACGCGCATCTGGGAGGCCGACAACCGCTATCGGATTTGGTTCGAGATCGAGGCGCATGCCTGCGATGCCCTGGCCGAGCTCGGCGTGATCCCGCGCGAGGCGGCCAAGGCCGTGTGGGCGCGCGGCAAGTTCGACGCGGCGCGCATCGACGAGATCGAGAAGACGACCAAACACGACGTCATCGCCTTCCTGACCAACCTCGCCGAGCATGTCGGCGACGAGGCGCGCTTCGTCCACCAGGGCATGACCTCGTCCGACGTGCTCGACACCTGCCTCGCCGTGCAGCTCAAGCAGGCGGCCGACATCCTGATCGACGACATCGACAGGGTCATGGCGGCGCTCAAGCGGCGCGCCCAGGAACACAAGATGACGCTCTGCGTCGGCCGCAGCCACGGCATCCACGCCGAGCCCACCACTTTCGGCCTCAAGCTCGCCGGCCACTATGCCGAGTTCGCACGCAACCGCGAGCGCCTGGTGCGGGCGCGCGACGACGTGGCGACCTGCGCGATCTCCGGCGCGGTCGGCACCTTCGCCAATGTCGAGCCCGCGGTCGAGGCCCATGTTGCGAAGAAGATGGGGCTCACGGTCGAACCCGTCTCGACGCAGATCATCCCGCGCGACCGTCACGCGCAGTTCTTCGCGACGCTCGGCGTCATCGCCGGCGCGGTCGAGCGCCTCGCGGTCGAGATCCGCCATCTCCAGCGCACCGAGGTGCGCGAGGCCGAGGAATACTTCTCGCCGGGCCAGAAGGGCTCGTCCGCCATGCCGCACAAGCGCAACCCTGTGTTGACGGAGAATCTGACGGGCTTGGCCCGCGTCGTGCGCATGGCCGTGGTGCCGGCGCTGGAGAATGTCGCGCTCTGGCACGAACGCGACATATCCCACTCCTCGGTCGAGCGCATGATCGGGCCCGATGCCACGGTCACGCTCGACTTCGCCCTGGTCCGGCTGGCGGGCGTGGTCGACAAGCTGGTCGTCTACCCAGACGCGATGCAGCGCAATCTCGACCGGCTCGGCGGCCTCGTCTTCTCGCAGCGCGTGTTGCTGGCGTTGACCCAGGCCGGCATGAGCCGCGAGGACGCCTATCAGGCCGTGCAGCGCAACGCCATGAAGGTGTGGCAGGAGGGGGCCGATTTTCTGGCGCTGCTCAAATCGGACGCCGACGTGATGCGCCACCTCAAGCAGGCGGAGCTCACGGCGCTTTTCGACATGGGCTACCACACCAAGCACGTCGACACGATTTTCCGCCGCGTCTTCGGCTGAGCGCGACGCCGGCGGACCCGGTCAGCGCGCGCCGATCACGCCCCTCCAATACGACAACAGGGCCTGATCCATCGCTTCGAGCGTGTAGCCGGCGGCGGTTCGCTGGCCGGCCTCGATCATCGCGGCGCTTGCCGGCGTGCCTGCCTCGACGCCACGGATCGCCTCGGCGAGGCTGAGGGCCGCGCCGAACAAATCGTCCTCGTCGCACCAGAGGCCGTTCTCCGGCGTGCCGAATTCGCGGCCGCCGTTGCCGAGAAAGCCGACGACGAGGCAGCCGGCCGCCATGGCCTCGACGGGCGGCAGGCCGAACCCTTCGCGCCGGCCGAGCGCCAGGAAGATGGCGGATTCGCCGAGGATCGACGCCACCCGCTCCTCGCTCTGCCCGTCGATCTCGACCCACGGAATGCTGGCGAGGTCGGGACAGGCGCTCACAAAGGCGCGGCGGATGAATCCCACATCCTCACGCCGCTTGCGCGGCATGTAGGCGATCTGGAGGCGCTTGGCCGCGGGCCGAAACAGGGCGTGATCGATGGCATAGGGCACGACCGGCACGTCGCCGAAGCCGAGGGTCTGCTTGACCGCTCTTGCGATCACGTGGGCGCTGGCGAAGGCCCTGCTCACGCCCAGCGCCTGCCAGCTCGGCGCCTGCAGCGCGGCGAGGGCATCGAACATCAGGAAATGATTCTGGCAGAACAGGTGCCGGCTCGCGCCCTTGTACTGATTGAAGAAGCGTACCGAGTTGGACGCCGCCTCGTAGAGGACGATGTGATCGTCGGGCCTCAAATTGAGGCGGTTCCGGCCCATGATGTCCTGGGTGGTCAGCATCGGCACCGTCTCGGCGAACCAATCGGGCCGGTATCCGCCATCGACATGATAGAGGTGCGCATCGAAGCCGTGATGCACGAGCCGGGCGACATGCCGGAACTGCGTGCGAAGACCGCCTGAGGGCGACTTGTCGCGCGGCGCGACGTAGATGATGCGGCTCATCGTGCTGTGGTTGATCCGGGGCAGCGGCGTGGCCGCCAGGATAGATCGAAGCTTGAGGACTTTCACGCCATAGAGCAAACTGCACGACAGTGGCGGGGGCCAACGACCTGCAATGCAGGAGGCCTGCCATGCCGCGCGCTGTCGTCGACGGCCCGGCCCTCCCCAATTGGACATTTCGGCCGTGACCCCGGTCTTCCTCACGGAAGCGGCCGTGCGCGACGTCGATGGCATGCGGACCAGCCAATTGGCGAGCGTGCGCCTGCGCAACATCATTCCGCAGCAGCAGCTCCGTCGCATGGGTATCCCCGCCAAGACGCTCCACTCCGCCAAGCCGGGGGCCGCCACGGATTCAGCGGTGATCCGCGAGGCCGACGTCGTGGTGGTCGGCAAGGTGTTCAGCGAATTCCGCCCGTTCGTCGCCGCGTGCCTGGCACGCGGCACCGTCGTGGTCATCGACGTCTGCGACAATGTCTTCGCGATCCCAGCGCTGGCGGCCATGAAGGACATCATCATGCCAGGCGTGCACGTGGTCGCGGCGAGCCAGGCACTGGCCGAACTGGTTCGGCGCCGCACCGGCATCATGGCCGAGGTGATCGGCGATCCCTACGAAGGTAGGCCTGCGCCGCCGCGCTTCGCGCCAGATCAAGACCGCTTGCGGCTGCTCTGGTACGGCGCGCCCGGCAACGCCGAAACCTTGGAACGCGTCCTGCCCGAGATCGCCGCAGCGCCGCTCGGCCGGCGCGTCGCGCTGCAGGTGGTGTCCTATCCGCCCTCGACCTTCACGCCGATGCTGTCGGCCTTCGTCGAAACGCGCGGCGCGCGCGGGCGGTTCACCGCACGACTCTCGACGTGGTCGCTGGGCACCATGGAGACCGCGCTCGACGCCTGCGACCTCGTCATCATCCCCAGCGACGACAGCGACGTGCGGCGGGTCAAGAGCGCCAACCGCCTGGTCCGCGCTCTGGTCGGCGGCCGCTTTGTGATCGCACATCCGCTGCCGGAGTACCTGGCCATGGCGGAATACGCGCGGATCGACTCCAGCGTGGCAGCCGGACTAGGCTGGGCGCTCGCTCATCCCGACTGGGCGACCGAGCGCATCCGGATGGGCCAGGCTCATGTCCTGGACCATCTCACGCCCGAAGCGGCGGGGCTGGCCTGGGCTGACGCCCTGTCCCGCTTCGTCGCGGCACGCCAAGCGAGCCGGAGGAACCCGTCGCCATGCCGCTCACAGCCGTCAAAGCCGTCACCTTCGACGTCTTCGGCACCGTCGTCGACTGGCGCAGCAGCATCATCAAGGAGCTGACGAGCTTTGGCCGCGCCAAAGGGATCACCGCCGACTGGGTCGCCTTCGCCGACGCTTGGCGCGGCCTTTATCAGCCCGCGATGGACCGCGTGCGCTCAGGCGAGCGGCCTTGGGTCAAGCTCGACGTGCTGCACAGGGAAAGCCTCTTGAGCCTGCTCGACCGCTTCGCCATCAAGGGTCTCGACGACGCCACCATCGATCACGTCAACCGCGCCTGGCACCGGCTCGATCCGTGGCCCGATGCGGTGCCGGGCCTCAACAGGCTCAAGTCACGCTACATCCTCGCGACCATGTCGAACGGCAACGTGTCGCTCATGGTCAACATGGCCAAGCGGGCGGGCCTGCCATGGGATTGCATCCTCGGCGCCGAGCCGGCACAGGGCTTCAAGCCGCAGCCGCATGTCTACCAGAAGGGTGCGGACATGCTCGACCTCAAGCCGAGTGAATGCATGCTGGTCGCTGCGCACAATGGCGATCTCGTCGCTGCATCGAAGGTCGGGTACCGCACCGGCTTCGTCGCGCGGCCAACCGAATACGGTCCCCATCAGACAAAGGATTTCAAAGCCGAGCACGATTTCGACGTGGTCGCGACCGACTTTCTCGACTTGGCGCGCCAGCTCGGCTGCTGAGGCCGGCCTTAGACCTGCTTGCCGATCTGCGCCTTCGCATCGGCCAGCAAGCGGTCCATCTCCCTACGGATGTGCCGATCATCCGTCTTGACCCCCTTGGCGGTCAGATCCTTCAGCACCTTGCCGGCAACGTCGTCGTCGCCCACCTTCTGAAAGTCGGCCGCCACGACCTCCTTGGCATAGGCCTCCGCCGCGTCGCCCTTCAGGCCCATCTGCTCGGCCGCCCACAGACCCAGGAGCTTGTTGCGCCGCGCGTTGACCTTGAACTGCAGCTCCTGGTCGCGCTTGAACTTGGCCTCAAAAGCCTTTTCGCGGTCATCGAAGGTGGTCATGGCATTGATTCTCGTCAGTTATGCCGGGCCGCGCCGGCCGGCCGATCCGCCGGTCGATCCGCCGGCCGCGGCGAGTAAGGGTTATAGCGCCACGCCGGGCAGGTAAAGCCGAAACTTTGCCGCGCCGCCAGGGCGCTGGCCGTCATTGTCTCGCCATGCCGTCCTTGCTATAGGGAGGCCGCGGCCGCGAGATTGGCCAGCCCCGTCCGCCACCCCTAACCGATCGGACGACCGGATATGACCAGACGCAGACGGATCTACGAAGGCAAGGCCAAGGTCCTGTTCGAGGGCCCCGAGCCGGGCACCCTCGTCCAGTATTTCAAGGACGATGCCACCGCGTTCAACAACCAGAAGCACGGCATCATCACGGGCAAAGGCGTGCTCAACAACCGCATCTCCGAGTATCTGATGCAGCGCCTCGCCGATATCGGCGTCCCGACCCATCTGGTGCGCCGGCTCAACATGCGCGAGCAGCTCGTGCGCGAGGTCGAGATCATCCCGATCGAAGTGGTCGTGCGCAACATCGCCGCCGGCTCGCTGGTCAAGCGTTTCGGTCTCAAGGAGGGCCAGCAGCTGCCGCGCTCCATCGTCGAATACTATTACAAGTCGGACGAGCTCGGCGACCCGATGTGCTCGGAGGAGCACATCACGGCTTTCGGCTGGGCCAACACCCAGGACATCGACGACATTCTGTCGATGTCGCTCCGCATCAACGATTTCCTGACCGGCCTGTTCCTCGGCGTCGGCCTCAAGCTGGTCGACTTCAAGCTCGAGTTCGGCCGGCTCTACAGCGAGGACGACATGCGCATCGTCCTTGCCGACGAGATCAGCCCCGACAATTGCCGCCTGTGGGACGCCAAGAGCAACGAGAAACTCGACAAGGACCGCTTCCGCCAGGACCTCGGCGGCGTCAAGGAGGCCTACCAGGAGGTGGCGCGCCGGCTCGGCATCCTGCCCGACGGCGGCAACCTCGACATGAAGGGCCCGAAGACGCTGCAGTAGAGCGCGATCAACCAGAGAGGCGATATGAAAGCGCGCGTCCACGTCACCCTGAAGAACGGCGTCCTCGATCCCCAGGGCAAGGCGATCGGCCACGCCCTTGCCTCGCTGGGCTTCGCCGGCGTCAACGACGTGCGCCAGGGCAAGTACATCGAGATCGAGTTGGCCGAGACCGATCCCGCCAAGGCGCGCGACAGCGTCAAGGCCATGTGCGAGAAGCTGCTCGCCAACACGGTGATCGAGAACTATTCGGTCGAAGTGGGTTAGAGCATTCTCATCGTCCTGAGCTTGTCGAAGGACGAGGCCGTTTCCGCCGCCGCGTCGCCCGCGGCAGAGATGCGGAGGAGGCCCCGTCCTTCGACAAGCTCAGCACCAGGCGCGATATTGAATGTCGATAAGAGCCTGCTCTATCACATTATGCGCAGCGAATCGCGAGTGGCGCCCGCAGATGCATCGTTGTCCCGATCGTCGCGCTGTTCCAGCTCAATTGGCGATTATTCCGCCGTTCGACCTCCGCCCCGCCAGGGTGTAGATTTGCGACCGCGGGCCGGTGCACCGCCGGCCGCAACCTCGGAGGCCTCGATCATGCGTGTCGTCCAGAAGACCCAATCCAAAGACCAATACGATGCCGCGGAATGGGCGGCGCGCGTCGATCTTGCGGCCGCCCACCGGCTCGCCGTCATGCACGGCTTCAGCGAGGGCATCTACAACCACTTCACGCTGCTCGTGCCGGGCCGGAAGGACCGGTTCCTGACCATCCCCTTTGGACTCCATTGGTCGGAGGTGACGGCGAGCTGCATGATCACGGCCGATCTCGACGGCAACGTCGTCGCCGGCGACGGCGAGCTCGAGCGGTCCTCCTTCTGTATCCACGCGCCGATCCATCGCCTGTTGCCGCAGGCCGCCTGCGTGTTCCACACGCACATGCCGTTCACCAGCGCGCTGACGCGGCTCGAGGACCAGCACATCAAGGCGATCGGCCAGACCGAGGTCAGCATGATGGGGCTGACCGCTTATGACGATCAGTACACCGGCTTCGCGCGCGATCCCGCCGAGGGTGCGCGCCTCGCCAAGGTGCTCGGCCCCGACAAGAACATCCTGTTCATGGCCAATCACGGCGTGGTCGTCGCGGCGGAGAGCGTCGCTCATGCCTATGACCTGCTCTACTACATGGAGCGCGCCGCCCAGGTGCAGCTCTATGCCATGTGGACCGGGCAGAAGCTGCGCGGGGTCAATGAGGCGGTGGTCAACAAGGCGATGAAGCAGTTCGTCGCGATTCCGACCTACTACGGCAGGCCGCACTACGAGCTGCATTTCGAAGCGCTGAAGCGACAGCTCGATGCCAAGCCGCCGAAGCGGTACGATGACTGACGGCAGTCATCGCGGAGCGGCGAGGGCCGCGACAAAACACCTTCGACTGATCTGAGGGGGAAAGGCCATGTCAGCAGATTTGAAGTTCCTGGTTTGGAGCGCCGTGTGGTGCGTCCTGCTGTTCCTGCCCTATGTGCTGGCGCGGATCCAGGTCTGGGGCATCGTCGACACCGTCGGCTATCCGGAGAATCCGCCGCCCTTGCCCGCCTGGGCACAGCGCGCCCAGCGCGCACATCTCAACATGGTCGAGAACCTTACGGTCTTTGCCGTGCTGGTCCTGGTGGCGCACGTCTCCGGCGCGGCGAACGCCACGACGGCGCTGGGCGCCACGATCTTCTTCTGGGCACGCATCGCCCAGGGCCTGGTGCACATCGCAGGCCTGCCCTGGCTGCGCACGGCCGCCTTCGGCGTCAGTCTCGTCGGCGAGGCGATGATCCTCTTTCAGATCATCGCGAAGTTCTAGCAACGCTCTCCCCCTCCCCCGCGCGTCGCGCGAGGGAGGGAGTGAGAAGCTCAGGCGTAGTTTAGCCCCGAGCGGGGGCGCGCCACCGGCGTCAGGCCGGTCGGACGGTGAGCGCTGCCCTGCTGCCGGCTACCGCGCCCGCGCGGCTGCTGGCGCTGGCCATGGGGCCGATGCTCCTCGCGACCCCGGCCGCGGTGGCCCTGGTGCCGATGGCCGTTATGACTCTTCGGCGCACCTTCGTGCGGCGCCGGCGCACTGCGCCGGTCGGTCATCGGTATGTTCTGCCGGATCAGCTTCTCGATGTCGCGCAGATAGGCGCGCTCGTCGTTGCCGCACAGCGAGATCGCGATGCCCGCGGCACCGGCGCGCGCCGTGCGGCCGATGCGGTGGACATAGGTCTCGGGCACGTTCGGCAGGTCGAAGTTGATGACGTGGCTGACGGCCTCGACATCGATGCCGCGCGCGGCGATGTCAGTCGCGACCAGGACGCGCACGCGACCCGCCTTGAAGCCGTCGAGCGCCTGCTCGCGCTGGCCCTGCGACTTGTTGCCGTGGATCGCCGAGGCCGCGATGCGCGCCACCTCGAGATGGCGCGCGACGCGGTCGGCACCGTGCTTGGTGCGCGTGAACACCAGCGCCCGCGTGAAGGCAGGATCGCTGAGGATCTCGGTCAGCACGCCGCGCTTGCGCTCGGTATCGACCATGATCACGCGCTGCTCGACGCGCTCGACCGTGGTCGCCACCGGGGCCACCGAAACGGTGACCGGATCCCTGAGGAAGCTCTGGGCGAGACCCGAGATCTCCTTGGGCATGGTCGCGGAGAAGAACAGGCTCTGGCGCCTGGCCGGCAGAGCCGCGACGATGCGCCGGATCGGATGGATGAAGCCGAGGTCGAGCATGTGGTCGGCCTCGTCGAGCACGACGGTTTCGACCTGGTCGAGGCGGACGAAGCCGGCGCTCATGTGATCGATGAGACGGCCGGGCGTCGCGACGAGCACATCCATGCCCTTGGCCATGGCGCGGATCTGCGGCCCGCCGCCGACGCCGCCGAACACCAGCACCGTGCTGAGGTTGAGGTGGCGGCCGTAGAAGCGGAAGCGTTCGGCGATCTGGCTGGCCAGCTCGCGCGTCGGGCTGAGCACCAACACACGGCAGGTCTTGGGCGCCGGCCGCTTGCGTTGGCCGCCGGCCGTGACTTCGGCCAGGCGATGCAGGATCGGCAGAGCGAAGGCCGCGGTCTTGCCCGTGCCGGTCTGGGCGATGCCGAGCAAGTCGCGCCCGGCAAGGACATGGGGAATGGCCTGGGCCTGGATTGGCGTCGGCGTGTCATAGGACCCGGCCGCCAGCGCCTTGAGAATCGACGCATGGAGGCCGAGGTCGGAGAAACTGGTCACGTTATTGTTGTTCCTTTGCATGAGACCGCACGATTCGCGTCGCCGGCCATCCCGGCCGGAATCCTGACGCTCGCGCGGCAGACGATGAAGACGCCCCGCGTGATACTGGGTCGTGGGTGAAGAGATTCAGGGCGCCGGGCAGGTCGCAGATACCAAGGCACCGCGCTCACGCGGCCCAAGGCGCCGATAAGTCGCTGAAGCGACTGGCGTGTATATCGTCGATAGCGCCCTCAATAGCAAGACAAACCGTTCGTGCGGCCGCGCCGGTGTCCCATGCAAATCCCCCCGACAGCTGGATTTCCTTTTAATATCAGGCAATTCGCGGATCTGCCCTGCAGCAACGCTGCTGGACAAATCGTCGCGGCTTCGCTTAGGTGCCGACTGGTCAATCGCGCATCACGAAGTCAATGGACGCCACCGCCGCCGCTCCGGCCGCTTCCCTCAACTCCCTCCGCAAGGACGTCAAGGTCATCGGTCTCGTGGCGACCGCGCACATGGTCAGCCACTTCTACTATCTCGTGCTGCCGCCGCTGATGCCATTGATCAAGGCGGAACTCGGCATCAGCTACGAGGCGCTCGGCTATGCGCTGACCATGTTCAATCTGGTCAGCATGCTGACCCAGACGCCGGTCGGCTTCCTGATCGACCGTTTCGGCGCGCGGCCGCTGCTGATCGCCGGGCTGATGCTCGGTGGCCTGGCAACCGTGATGGGCGCCTTCGCGCAATCCTATTGGCTGCTGCTGGCCATGATGGCGTTCGTCGGGCTCGCCAATTGCGTCTACCACCCGGCCGACTACTCGATCCTGTCGAGCTCGATCGCACCCGGCCGCATGGGCCGCGCCTTCGGCGCGCACAACTTCGCCGGCTATGTCGGCTTTGCGGCCGCACCGCCGCTCATGCTGCTGACCGCGAGCCTGTGGGACTGGCGCGGCGCGATGGTCTTCGCCGGACTGCTCGGCATCGCGATTGGGCTGCTGATCTGGAGCCAGGCCGAGGCCTTGCACTACGACCGCGCGGCGCCCGTCCCGGCGGGAAAGGCGGGCCCATCCTTCGCCGGCGCCGGCCTCCTGACCTCGATGCCGATTCTGCTGGCATTCTCCTTTTACGTGTGCACCTCGATCGGCACGTCCGGGATCATGTCGTTCTCGGTCGTGGCGCTCCAGGCCGTACACGGCACGCCGCTCGAATTCGGCACGGCAGCGCTCAGCGGCTTTCTCGCCGCCGCGGCCGGCGGCGTCGCGATCGGCGGCATTCTCGCCGACCGCACGCGCCATCACGACCGCATCGCGGCCGTCGGATTGCTGTCGACCGCGACCATGCTGTGCGCCATCTCGTGGTTCTATCCGGGGCACGTCCTGATCGTCGCGGTCATGACCTGCGCCGGTTTTCTCCATGGCGCGATCAATCCGTCACGCGACATGCTCGTGCGCTCGATCACGCCGCCGGGCCAGAGCGGCAAGGTGTTCGGCTTCGTCACCACCGGATCGAATCTCGGCGGCATCGTGGCGCCGCCGATCCTCGGCCGCATTCTCGACCATGGCGACGCGCATTGGATCTTCTGGATTTCGGCCGCCTTCCTGCTGCTCGCCGTTTTCGCCCGGCCGCGCCGACGGGACACGGCGGGCGCGTAGGACTTTGGGCCGGTCGCCAGGCAAGATCATGGCCACGCCATGACCAGCCTTCCCGATCCACAGCCGCCCTCGCACAAATCTGGTCGCTCGCCCAAGGCGAGGCGTCGGCGCCCGGTCGCGCGACCATCTCGGGCCACGATCCGGCCCTGCCTTCAGTCTTTGCCGTCGGCACCGCGGCATCTGCGTCGATCGCGGCCGCGGCGCTCGCTGCCGCGGAACTCTGGCATTTGCGTACGGGAAGCGCCCAAGCCGTGCACGTCGACATGCGCGCAGCGGCAGCCACTTTCCGCAGCGGGCGCTACCTGACGGTCGATGGCGGACCGCCGATCGATCCCTGGAGTCCGATCGCGGGCTACTACGAGACCGGCGATGGGCGCTGGATGCAGCTTCATACGAATTTTCCGCACCATCGCGACGGCGTGTTGCGCGTGCTCGGTTGCGTCGAGGATCGCCGGGCCGTCGCAGCAGCGCTTGCCGGCTGGCAGGGCCAGGAGCTCGAGGACACACTGGCGGCGGCCAACATGTGCGCAGGATTGGTCCGGTCATCCGAGGAATGGGCAACGCACGGGCAGGGGCGCGCGGTCGCCGCGTTGCCGCTCATGGAGATCATCAGGATCGGCGAAGCGCCACCGCGGCCGCTCGCGGCTGCGTCGGCGCATCCACTCTCAGGCGTGCGTGTGCTGGACCTCAGCCGGATCATCGCCGGCCCGGTGGCGGGCCGCGCCTTGGCGGAACATGGCGCGGATGTTCTGCTGATCACGGCGCCCCATCTGCCGAGTATTCCCTTGCTGGTCATGGACACGGGACGCGGCAAGCTGTCGGCGCAGCTAGAACTTAGGCGATTCAAGATTCCAGAACTTCGAGCAAGCGGAGAACGAATACGAGCGGACAATGATGGATCAGACGCGCGGCAGAGTCCGTCGCGATGGTCGATTCCCTATCTTCTCAGACGGCGGCGTTGATTAACTCAGTCTGGAAGGCTCGGCCGGCCAAGAATGTGTCGGCTGTACGTATTATCGCTTTCAAACGTTCGACGCGCCGGCCGATCTGCTTCTGATCACAAGCGCAGGCACGATCTACGGAACCGATGTCTTCGACGTCCTGATCGTCGATCCTAGAACTCAGTCCCTCGCAGAAGTAGATACCTTCGATATCTACCCCGCCCTGATTCCGACCTGCTTGTCGCTGTCTGCGGCAATTGTCACACGTCGAACCCCGGAGTCTGGGCCTTGTCAAGGAGAGGCGAACAGTTGACGGTCGAGTTTGAGGCCGACCCGAGCGACGCTGACGACCACTTCTGCGAAGAGCACGAGATGAGGTGGCTCAGCGATACAAAGGCGGAATTGTTGCTACAATTCTTTGGTCGCGGCGCATCGGACTGGCGCACCTATGAGTTGGAGCGCCTGGGCGAGGGACGGTGGGAACTTAAGCCCGTCGGCAAGCGAGCAGCGCCCTCGCCGTCACCCTGACACGAAAACGGGGTGCTCAAAATTCGAGCACCCCGCAGATCGCGCAACGTCGACTATGCGCCGGGTTCTTGCGTCCCGAGTGTACGGCCGTCGTCAGAAATCCGTGTCGTTATTCCGTCACGTAGGACGCGGTGTCGCTCGCCTTGTCGTATTTCAGCGTCACGACATTGATCTCGCAGAGGTTGAGGCCGCGGAAGAGCGACCAGCTGTTGTCGGTCCACGTGACCTTGATGTTCCAGGTGCAGCCCTTGTCGGCGCCGGTGAACTTCACGTCGAAGCGCGCGCCGTCGCGCAGGACGTTGCTCAGCTCGTTTCGTTGAAGTTGTTGTCGTTGGGCGCATTGACCCCGAGAAACTTGATGTCATAGCCGGTCCCGTTGACCAGGGTGAAGTTGCGATCGTCAGCGAACGACACCGCCGACAGCAGCGTGGCAGCCGCGGCGATGCTCGTGAAAAGAGACGTCCTCATCAGTTACTCCCTTGCGTTTTGGATGTGATCAGCATGGCACCAGTCGTCACGACCCCCTGCGCGGCATTCGCCTCGCCCGTGTCGTGCGCCGAAAAGATACGGAGTGGGGAACTCGACTATGGCCCGTCGTGATTTTCTGGAGCCAGCGGCACGTGGGAATGTTATGCCGCTTCGCTTACGACGCTATGACAAGGATCGAGGACGCTCAATCAGGGGAAATGCGTAGAGGCTATGCACAACTTCGTTCGCCACGCAGAACCGAACGGCAACATTAACCGGTCGATTGCGCCGACGACGCGCTGGTCGGCGATGTAGCCACGAGGTGCCTCAGCCATAACGTCGCCGCGACCAGCGCAATCGAGATGCCGGCGAGCAGCCAGAGCCCGGCGTCGAATCCACCGGTCGCGTCGTAGAGCATGCCGATCACCAGCGGGCCGGAGGCGCCGCCGATTTCGGCGGCCGAGAAGAACAGTCCGCTCGCGGTTCCCGCATTGCCTTCGCCCACGCCACGCAGCTCGACCAAGGTCAGGATCGCGACCGTCATCAGCGCGCCGCGCACGAAGCCCTGCATGATCAATCCGCCGAGCAGCACGAATCCGGCCTCGGCATGCAGCAGCAGGCTGGCGACGGCGGCCGCCAGGCACAGCGCCACGATGACCGCAATGCGCCGCTCCGACGTCGCGAGCCTAGGAATGGTCAGCGAGGCCATCACGCCAACAATGGTCGGGATTGCCGCCCAGTAGCCCGCCTGGGCGGCTGACATGCCGCTCCGGCGCAGCAGCTCGGGCAGCCAGTTGTTGAGCCCGTGATTGAACAGGAAGATGCCGACCGCCATGGCGAGGATGAGGCGCACGGCGGGCAGGCGCAGCAGCGCCAGCAACACCTCGCGCTGGGACCGGCGCGGCGCGGCCGCGACGCGGCGCGCCATCTCGCGCGCCGCCGGATGGGCGATGACCGCGAGCCAGACCAGCCCGCTCGCCAAAGTCGCTGCCGCCCAGACCATGAGCACGCGGCGCCAGTCATGTCCCAGCCAGGGCATGAAGACCGAATTGCTGAGCGACAGCGCCAGCACGCTGCCGATCGCCGGGCCGGTCATGTAGATGCCCATGGCGAGGCCGCGCTCGCGGCCGCGGAACCACAGGCTCACCACCTTGGGAGCACCCGAGGAGATGATCGGGCCGCCCAATCCGAAGACGGCGACCGCGAGGCAGAGCGTCAGATAGTCGACCGCGTAGCTGCGCATGACGCCGGAGAGGCCGATCAGGACCGTGCCGAGGAAGAGGGCGCGGCCGGGCCCCAGCCGGTCGAGCAGCGCGCCGCATGGCACCGAGGAGACGATGTAGACGAGCTGCCACACGCCCATGATGCTGCCCATGGCGGAGTGGCTGAGCCCAAGGTCGCGCGTGATCGGCTCGACCAGCGGCGCCAGGCCGATATTGGTCAGGCCGAAGCAGAAATAGGGCAGCCAGACGCCGGCTAGCATCAACCAGCGCACCGGCGGTGCGCCAGTGGTGGCAGGCGCGTCGGTCAAGACTTCTGCCCGACCACCCGTCGCACGGCGTCGAGTGCACGCGGAATCGCCTCGCGCGGGACGTCGAGATGGGTGACGGCGCGGATGCGCCCGCCACCGAAGGCGCCGACCCGCACGCCTTGGTCGCGCAAGCGCTGGGCGAAGGTCGCGTCGTCCATGCCGGTGCCCGCGACGTTGAAGTAGACGATGTTGGTGTCGACAGGTTCGACCGTGACGCCGGCAATGCCCGCAAGCCCGACGGCGAGAGCGCTGGCGGCAATGTGATCTTCTTCCAGACGCTCGACATGGTGCTCGAGCGCATAGAGTCCGGCCGCGGCCAGGATGCCGGCCTGGCGCATGGCGCCGCCGAGGCGCTGCTTCCAGCGCCAAGCCTCGGCAATGAAGGATTTGCTGCCGGCCAGCGCCGCGCCGACCGGACAGCCAAGCCCCTTGCTGAAGTCGATCCACACGGAATCGAAGCCCTGGGCATGGCGTGCCGCCGGTACGCCCGACGCCACGACGGCGTTCATCAGGCGCGCGCCATCCATGTGCAAGGCCAGGCGATGACGTTTGGCCGCCGCGACAACAGCATCAAGAGTATCGAGCGGCCAGACCGCGCCGCCGCCGAGATTGGCGGTCTGCTCGACCTCGACGAGACGCGTGCGCGGCGCGTAGCGACTCTCGGACCGCACCGCCGCCTCGACCTGTGCTGCCGAATAGATGCCGCGCTTGCCCTGAAGCGGCCGGATCATCACGCCCGACAGTGCCGCCGGCGCGCCGCCCTCGAAGTTGATGATGTGCGAGGTGGCGTCCGTGATGACCTCCTCGCCCGCGCGGCAGTGCACGAGCAATGCGATCTCGTTGCACATCGTGCCGGACGGCAGGAAGACCGCGTCCTCCTTGCCGAGCAGTGCCGCGACGCGCCTGACCAGCTCGTTGACCGTCGGATCTTCGCCTACCTGTTCGTCACCGACCTCGGCCTCGGCCATGGCGCGGCGCATGGCCGGCGTCGGCTTCGTGCGCGTGTCGCTGTAGAGATCGATCAGGGAATTGTGCATCGACAGGGTCCGCTCGCGATTGGAAAGGGCCCCAGGCTAGAGCGCGCGCGCCGGCTTGTACATCGGCCACCCCATGCAACGGACGCAGAGTGGCCGCGCTTATTTGGCCAGCGGAATCTCGATCGTGGTCAGCGGCACGTGCTGCTGGCAGCCATAGACATCCGATTCGCCGAGATCGCCCGAGCTGATCGGCCGGCGAATTGTGATCTTGATGGCGAGCGCCGGGTCATAGGCGCGGCACACCAGCACCGCGTTGTTCGACACGTTGTAGAGCCGCGCAATCAGCTCGCGCGTGATGACGCCGCTCTGCTTGACCAGCTCGTAGTTGAGGCGTTCCTCGAACATGATGTCGAAGGTCAGCTCGAATGGCCCGGCGTTCTTGCTGCGGATGACCTGGGCGAGATCGAGGATCTTGGCGGTGCGCACTGGCATGGCGGCTCAGTTCTTCACGTCGATCATCTGCATCGGAAAGATCTCGCACGGGTCGGCAAGCGGCAGCAGGTGATAGGCCGAGAACCGGTAGGCCGGTCCGACCGGAATGTTGAAGGGCGAGAACGGGTACGCCAGGTTGCCGGCCGTCGTGATGATGCCGGGATAGCTCGCATGTTGCAGCGTGCCGCGCACGTACATGGCGATCGCATTGGCCAGTTCCTGCGTGCCGGCAACCGCCTCGATCAGCAGCCCGACCTCGTGCGGCACGGCATTCTTCTCCGGCTCGAGATTGCGCATGACCGCATTGCGGCCGTAGACGTGGAAGTCGAGCACGCAGCGCTGCTCCTGCCACATGGGGAAACGCTTGAGAGCCCGTTGACGCGCCGCCTCGAGGACCTCGTCGAGCTGCCGGATCATGATCGCATCGCGGATACCGACCATGACCACGCTGCGCTGGCCGACCAGCTCGGCGCCCTCGAGCTTCACGCGATAGACCTTGTCAGGTACGAAGGCGCTGCCGGTGACGCGCACGGTGCGCTCGTCCTCCTGCTCGAACACGGTGTGGGTCAGGTCGTTGATGCCGCCGGGGCCCGGCTGGATGCACGGGTCGCCCCGTTCGTAGAGCGAATGGGCGGCAACCGAAATGGTCGTGCAGCGATGCGCCGCGTTGCCGGGACGCACGACGAAATGATCGCGCCGGATGCGACCGATCATCGGCTCGGCGAGATCGCAGGGCACGGCGGAGATGCCGGCACACTCCAGGATCTTGCCCATGTGGAGCGCGAGGCCGCGGTCGAATCCCCTCATGATCGGCAGCGCAGCGAACAGTACGTCGTCGCAGGCGCGGCCGGCGATGACCACCTCGGCCCCCTCCTCCAGCGCCCGGACGATCGGCTCGACACCCATCTGGGCACAAATCGGACCGCACCGGTCGATCACCTCGTCGCCGAGACCGTGTTCCGGCCCCAGGCTCTCGAGCCCACCGGCGGCGGCGACGCGGCGCTTGAGGTCCGTCTTGTCCAGCTCGGCATCGATCACCGCCACGCGGAACGACAGCGCATGCTCGCGCGCGATCTCGCGGATCACCTCGACCCCGTCCATGAGCTGCTTGCGCGCGCCGCTGGTGAAGACCGAGCCGACGATGAGCGGAATCTTCCGCTCGCGTGCCGCGCGCAGCATCGTCGACAGATCGTGCTTGTAGGTCGCGCGCGGCAGGAACATCGAGGCCGTGCCGTGATAGTACGGCCCCATGTCGGTCGAGCCGGCATCCTGGCCAATGAAGTCGGGTCCGTCTTCAAGTCCGGCCTTGAAGGCGTCCAGGTTGTAGCCGCTGCCGAGCGATCCGGAGGGTGCGAGGCCGACAATTTCATCCATGGGCTTTCATTCCGCCAACATACGCCTCATCCTGAGCCTCGGGCGAACCGGGCTTCGCCCGAGGCTCAGGATGAGGCAGTAGGAGAGCTAAGTCGCTTACGATCGACAGCATAGCCTGAAGCCTCGAGATCCCAGCGATCTGCGACCGATCGCGACAGCTCGGCTTTCTTGATTCGCTGCGTCGGCGTCTTGGGAAATTCGTCGATGAAGGCGACATAGCGCGGGATCTGAAAATAGGGCAGACGCGGCTCGCACCATTTGATCAGCTCGAGCGGATCGAGACGCCGGTCGGGCGGCAGGCGCACGAACAGCTTCAGATCTTCGTCGCCGAGCTCGCTCGGCACGCCGACCAGCGCGCATTCCTCGACCGCCTGATGATCGACCACGACGCGCTCGACCTCCCAGGCCGAGATGTTGACGCCGCGCCGGCGCACGACGTCTTTCTTGCGGCCGGCGAAGTAGAGATAGCCTTGCACGTCGCGCCGCGCCAGGTCACCGGTGCAGCACCACTCCTCGCGCATGGCCGCGCGCGTCGCCTCGGCATTGCGGAAATATCCCAGGAAGTGCAGACCGGGCACGCGGGCGCGCACGAGAATCTCGCCGACCTCGCCGGTCGCCACCTCGGCGCCAGTGTCGTCGGCCAGCCTGACGTCGAAGCACGACAGGGGCTTGCCGATCGAGCCGTGCCGGCGGTCGACGTTGACCGTGACGAAGGTGATCATCTCCGACAGGCCGTAGCCTTCGCGCACCGTCACGCCGAAGCGCTGCTCCAGGGCATTGATCGCCTCGACGGGACAGCCGCCACCCCAGGCGATGCGCACTTTGTGCGCGCGGTCATCGGCGCGCGGCGGCTGCTTCAGCAGCATCTGCACGACGCCGCCGAGATAATGGACATGAGTGACGCCGTAGCGGCGCGCCTGGTCCCAGAATTTCGAGGCGCTGAAGCGATCGACCATGGCGAGCGTAATCGGCTCGAGCGCCGCCGCGATGACCACGGCGACGCCCGCGCCATGGTAGAGCGGCTCCCACAGCAGAAAGACGTCTCCTGCCTTCATGCCGGTCAGGCGCTTGATGCCGAGCGGGCCGGCGCGCAGCGTGCGGTCCGATTTGAGCACGCCCTTGGACGGACCGGTCGTGCCGGAGCTTGGTGTGAACGCGAGGATATCGTCGGGCGCGACACGGCTCGGCGGCATCGTCCGGTTGGCACCGTTCCGCAACGCCTCGAACGTCCCCGCCGCGCCGCCGGAGCTGCGCCAGATCACCGGCCCCTTGAAGCCGCGATCGAGAATCGGGCGGATCTGCTCGGCATAGCTGGCGTCGACGATCAGCGCATGCGGCTCGAATTGTTCGAACAGGTAGTCGAGTGCCGCGCCCTTGAAATGCGTGTTGACCGGCACGCGGATCAGCGCCGCCTTCATCAGGGCGAAAATCGCCACAATATGGTCGGGGTGGCTCGGCACCATGAGGCCGACGCGGTCGCCTGACTTGAGCCCCATGGCCAGGAGCCCGTTGGCGAGCGCATTGGCGCGAGCGTTGACCTCGCCATAGGTGTAGGCACGATCCTCGAAGCGACAGAAGACATGATCGGGCGCCTCGCGCGCACGACGCTCCATGATCTCGGCAACCGTTGCCTCGCCCACCTCGTCCATATCGATATGATCCATGGCGCGGCCGCTACGCCCGGCGCCCAGACAGGCGCTCGGCGATCAGAATCGCGCTGGTGACCACGATGAGCATGATGGTCGACACGGCGGTCAGCGTCGGATTGACCTTGAGGAGCGCGTCGGCCCACATCTGCTTGGGCAGCGTCGTCATCAAGCCGCCGGTGATGAACAGCGAGACCGCCAACTCGTCGAAGGACTTGACGAAGGCGAACAGGAAGCCGGCGATCAGGCCGGCCTTGATGATCGGGAATGTGATGAGGCGCAGCGTCGTCAGCTTGCCGGCGCCCAGGCTCCACGCTGCCTGATCGAGCCGCTCGTCATAGTTCTTGAGCACCGCCATCACCGTGACGACGACGAAGGGTACCGCCAGCACGGTGTGACCGAGCGCCAGGCCGATCGAGGTGCCGACCAGACCGAGCTTGGCATAAAGATAGAACAGCGCCACGCCGATGATGATGTGCGGCACCATGAGCGGCAGCAGGATGACCGACATGATGGCAATCCGCGCGCGGAGCCGCTGGCGCGCCAGCACGAAGGCCGCAGGCACGCCGATCAGCATCGACAGCACCGCCGTGACCAGGCCGATCGAGACCGAGCGCACCATGGCCGCCTGCCAGATCGGCGAATTGGCGATCTCCGCATACCATTTCCACGAAAATCCGCGCGGCGGCCATTCGATGAACTCGCCGGTGGTGAACGACACGGGAATGACGAAGAAGGTCGGCACGACCAGGAACACGATAACGGCACCAGCCGCGACGCGCAGGACAGCGCGTCCAACATGTCGTGGCGCACGATCCGGCCGGAGCGGCAGGATGCGGTCGCGCAGTTCGCCGCACAAATCGGACAGCCGCCCCAGCACCGCGATGATCCTGCCGCCGAACCAGTTGCCGAGCCGCCCGAGCAGGCCGCGCTCGGCGACCGACTCCCGTTCGGTCGCACGTGCCGAGCCCGACAGCGTCGACATGCCCAGCATGCGGTCGTAGATCGCGAACACAATGATGGCAGCGGCCAGCAGCATCACGGCCACGGCGCCGGCGAAGTTCCAGTTCAAGAGCTCCTCGAGCTGGAAGATGATGATCTGCGCGATCATCATGTCGCGCGGGCCGCCGAGCAACGCCGGCACGATGAAGAATCCGAGCGCCGTGATGAAGACCAGGAGTCCTGAGGCTGCCACACCAGGCATGGAGAGCGGGAAGTAGACCCGCCAGAAGGCCTGGCCGCCGCGCGCGCCCAGGGTGGACGCTGCCTGCATCAGTCCCCGGTCGATATTCTGCATGACCGAGAGCATGGTCAGCACGGCAAGCGGCATGAGGGTGTGGCACATGCCGACCATGACGCCGACGAAGTTGTAGATGAGGTCCGCCGGCGCGTCGGCGATGCCGAGCGCGACCAGCACTTCGTTGACCGCACCCTTGCGGCCTAGCAGCACGATCCAGGCGAAAGTGCGCACGAGAAAACTGGTCCAGAACGGCAGCAACACCCAGATGACCAGCCGATCGCGCGTGCTGGCTGTCGTCGTGGCGAGGAAATAGGCGATCGGATAGCTGGCCAGCAGCGAAATCGCCGTCGTCCAGAGCGCGACCTTGAACGTGATGAGCAGGACGCGGATATAGAGCGGCGTCGAGAACAGCTTGGCGTAGTGCGTCAGCGTAAGATTTCCGGAGCCGTCGACCGCACTCAGCCACAGGAGCTGGGCGACCGGATAAACGAAAGCGATGCCGAGGAAGACGAGAATTGGCAGAAGCGGTAGCGCGCCGATCCATTCGGGTCGGCGTTTGTAGATCTTGACCGGGGAAGCCGACGGGTCGGCCAGCACCGCGCTCATCGCGCCGACACCCGCGCTTCCGCCCGATCGGGACGCGGCGACGTGAATCGCGGCGGGGGGCCGCCGCGCATTCTCACCCCTTCAAGAGCCACTCGTTCATCATTTCCGTGCCCTTGGCCTTCCACTTCGCCCAGAACTTTGTGTCGACCTCGAACAAGTGCTTGAAGTTGTCGGGATGGGTCGGCAGCGTCTTCGCCAGGCTGGCCTCGATATATTTGTAGGCACCCGGGTTCGAAGGGCCGGCCTTGAGCCATTGGGTAAAGGCCCCCTGGCGCTGGGCATTGGCGGTATAGGCGATGTATTTGCGCGCCAGCTCGGCCTTGGGATTGCCCTTGATGATGCTGAAGCCGCCGTGATCGTAGAAGCCCTGGTCCCATGACATTGCAAAGGGCGCGCCGTCGTCGATGGCCGCCTGGGTGCGCGCGGCATAGGAAGCGATCATGTCGACCTCGCCCGACTTGATGAGCTGGGAGGCTTGCGAGCCCTGGTCCCACCACACATTGATGTGCTTGCGGATCGCATCCATCTTCTTGAACATGCGCTGCCAGCCGGCATCCGTGTCGAGCACCTTGTAGACGTCGGCCGGCGCCACGCCGTCGGCCATCAGCGCCTGCTCCGGCGTATCGTAGCCGCGCTTGCGCATGGAGCGCCGGCCGGGGAACTTCTCGACATTCCAGAAATCGGCCCAAGTGCGCGGCGCGTTTGCCTTGTACTTGTCCTTGTTGTAGCCGAGCGTCGTGGCGAACACGTCGGTCGCGCTGTAGAACTGATTCTTCAGATTGGGCGGCAGTTCCGCATAGTCCGCGCCCTTGGTGTCGATCGGATCGAGCAGGTTGGTGCTGCTGAGCAGATCGCCCTCGGCGAAAGCCAAGTAGACGACGTCCCATTGGTAGGCCTTGGTTTCGACCATGGCGCGCACCTGCGCGACGGGTGCCGCAGACCGCGCAACTCCGACGATCTCGATGCCGGTCTGCTGCATGAACGGCTTGTGGAACGCTTCGAGGAACCCCTTGCTGTACGGGCCGCCGGGATCCGCGACGACCAGGCGCTCGGCGCCCCAGGCGCGCCGCGCAATGGCGGGAGCCGACAGGGCGGCGATGCCGACGCCGGCCGCAATCTTGATTGCGCTGCGCCGGCCGATCGCCCGCGTCGCGCCACGCTTGTCCACACTCGTCATGTCAACGACCTCCCCTGTGTCGGTTTGCGTGTCAGCTTGGGTCGCCTGTCCAAGGTGGTCAAGCGCGCTTGGCGCTACCGACAGCGCGCTTGGCGCGGCGCATCGGCGCGGTATCGCGATCCAATAGCCTCACGACACCACGCGCTTGCGGTCGATCCGATAGCCGGACGCCTCGAGATCCCAGCAGCCCGCCGTCGTCGGAGGCAGTTCGCCCTTGCGGATGCGCTGCGACGGCGTCTTGGGGAACTCCTCGATGAAGGCGACATAGCGCGGAATCTGGAAATAGGGCATGCGCGGTTCGCACCATTTGATGAGCTCGAGCGGATCCAAGCGACGGCCCGCAGCCGCCTTGATGACGATCTTGAGGTCGTCGTCGCCAAGTCCGCTTGGCACGGCGATTAGCGCGCATTCCTCGATCGCCTCATGTTCGCCGATGACGCGTTCGACCTCCCAGGCGGAGATGTTGACGCCACGCCGGCGCAGCGAGTCTTTCTTGCGGCCGGCAAAATGGAGATAGCCATCGGCGTCGAAGCGGCCGAGATCGCCCGTGCGGAACCAACCGTTGCGCATGGCGGCGCTGGTTGCCGCGGGATCCTCGAAATATCCCAAGAAGTCGAGCCCCCTCTCGCGGCCGCGGATCAGGATTTCGCCCAGTTCGCCCGTTGGCACAGCCCTGCCGGCATCGTCGGCGACGCTGACATCGAAATATGGCAAGGGCCGGCCGACGGCACCGACGCGGCCGTCGCAGTTGATCGTTACGAAGTTGGCGATCTCGGAAATGCCGTAGCCCTCGTGCACGCGCACGCCGAAGCGCTCCTCGAGCCGGCGCCAAACTTCGACCGGACAGCCGCCGCCCCAGGCGACGCGCACCCGGTGGTAGCGATCCCCAGGGCCCGGCGGCTGCTTGAGCAGCAGATGCAGGATGCCGCCGATGAAGTGGAGCTGGGTGGCGCCGGCCTCGCGGATCTGGCGCCAATGCTGGCTGGCGCTGAAACGGTCGATCATGGCGAGCGTGATGGGGACCATCAGCGCTGCGATCAAGATTGCCGTTCCGCCCGCGTGATAGAACGGCTCCCAGTTGACCATGACGTCGCCCGGCCGGAGATCGGCGAGCGGTCGGTAAGCGACCGGCCCGGCGCGCAGCAGCTTGTCGGAGCGCAAGGCGCCCTTGGGCGCACCCGTCGTCCCGGAGGTATAGTTGATGGCGAGTACGGTATCGGGCTCGATGCGCACCGGCGGCGGTGCCGCATTGGCGTGTTCCCACAGCCGGGCGAAATCGACGGCCGGTCGAGGACCGGAGGCGCCGCCGCGCCGAACGAGGATCTCCACGCTCGATCGATCGAGCTCCGGTTCGACCTGCTCGTCATGGCTGGCGTCGACGATGAGCGCGCGCGGCCGCGCATGCCCCAGCATGTGCGCAAGCGCGGCGCCCTTGAAGTAGATATTGACGGAGACGCGCACGAGCCCAGCCTTGGCGAGTGCGAACAGCACCGCGACGTGCTCGGGATGATGATCGAGCATGAGTATCACCCGATCACCGGGCCGCAGGCCGAGCTCGAGAAGACCGTTGGCGATCTGGTTGGCGCGCCGGTCGATCTCGCCGATCGTGTAGTCCTGACCGGCAAAGCTGCAATAGATGTGTTCGGGATCCTTCTCCGCACGCTCTTCGAGCAGGCCGCGGATCGTCGGCAGGTCGCAGACCGTTTCCTGAATCGCCTGGGGCGTGAATGCAGGCAGGAGCGCCATCGCTTCCTCGTACGGTGCAAAGGCTAGTAACGAGGCCGGCGAATGTACATCCGGCGCCCGCATAGCCGACATCGTCGAGCCTATCTCATTTTGGTGCAATCAAAGCGTGCGCTCCTCGCCATGGCGATGGTGCGCGCTGCAAATTCCGATAACGAGCTATGCATGGTCGGCCTTCGCCGCGAAGAGCGAGCGAGGCGATCCGACCGCCGGCGGTCAGATCGACGACGCGTCCGTCGAAGTGGCTCTACCCCGAATCGCTCGCGAACGACGCAACTCAAGCAACTCCTTCATGCGATCGCGCAGCTTGCGACTGCGCTGCAGCTCTGCCTTGCCATCCATCAGGAGCCCTTCCCATTCGCAGAGGCGCTCCTGCAGCTCCACCTCGAGTGTCTCGTAAGCCGTCAGGGTCGCGTCGCCGTCAAAGCTGGCGATCAAGCGATTGCGCTGCCAAATCTCGATTCCGTGATGCTGGTCGGAATAAGCCTCGGCCAGGATCGACCCCGCCCGCACGGCTTCGTCGTCGCCGCTCGCCTGCACGACGGCGGCACCTTTGAAGCGCTGACCCTTGTCGTAGAAATAAACGCGATAGGAGAGCAAGGCGCTCCGCTCGGACATCGCCCACCTCAAGATCTGCCCCAGGAGTCGACCCGCTCCGCCGAGCCAGGATTCCGGCGCGGCTCTCATCGCCTCCTCGCCCTCGTTTCATCCTAGACTTGCACCACACTTTTGTCACTTCGCAGGAAACAGCTAGAATTGGTTAATAAATGAGCATCTCCATATTTCAAGGGTCGGACGGGGAGCAGCCGGCGCAGCTCTGGCGCCAGCCATGACATCGGCCCCCGCAGTGATCGTCTTCGACCTGGAATGGACCGCCTGGGAAGGTTCGCGAGCAGCCAATTGGTCGCGACCGGGCGAGCACCGCGAGATCGTGCAGATCGGCGCGGTACGGCTTGATCCCGCGCTCAACGAGGTCGGCGCGATCGACCTCATCGTGCGACCGACGCTCAATCCCGTGCTGAGCGACTATTTCATCGCGCTGACCGGCCTGACCCAGGCCCGCGTCGACCGGTCCGGGTCGACATTCGGCCGAACGCTCGATGAGCTACTGGACTTCGTCGGCGCGCAGCCCGCGGTGGTCTACTGCAACGGCAGCGACAATACCGTGCTGGCCGAGAACTGCCGGATCAACGGCATCGATATTCCGACGGCGATGAACGGCTTCCGCAGCATCCGCCCGTGGCTTCGTGACGCATTCGGCGTGACGGACGAACGCATCGATAGCTACAAGATCCCCCTGCTGATCGGCGCCATCCGCGTGACCACAGGCCATGATGCGCTTCACGACGCGCGCTGCATCGCCGACGGCATGCGTCACGCCAGGCATCGGCTCGGCATCCCCTTGCCCCACGAGCGCTGACGGGGCCGCCGGCGCCGCGACAAGGGCCATGGGACGGACTATGGCCGAGGCGCTGACCGACCCTCTGCCTGCATCAACGGGCTATCCCGCCGGCGCTTGACGCAAATCAAGGTACGCCCGTCCCAATTCGCAGAATCTTACATACTGTCTGAACCGTAGGTGCATGCGGCGGGCCGCACCGCCCTTTGGCGGCAGGCCGAGAATGACAGGAATCATGGTTGCCAAATTTCGGACGATTCGTCATTGCGGCGCACGTGCCACGGACGACGCCACAGTCAACCCACGGGTCCGGCTGGACGCCTGACAAGCAGGGAACGAGCATGGCGACCCGCGAGGAACTCCTTCAGCAGGCGGCGAGGCCCACCGCAGAATCACTGAATCTTCATCCCCTCTATAAGGGCAAGGTGCAGATTCTGCCGAAATGCCCGGTGCGCGGCATGGACGACTTCTCGATCTGGTACACCCCCGGGGTTGCCGCGCCATGCAAGCTGATTCAGGCCAACCCGGATGCCGCCTACGAATACACGAACAAGGGAAACTGCATCGCCATCGTGTCGGACGGCACACGCGTGCTCGGCCTCGGCGACATCGGGCCTGCCGCTGGAATGCCGGTCATGGAGGGCAAGGCGCTCCTCTTCAAATATCTCGGCGGCGTCGACGCCATCCCGCTGTGCCTCGACACCAAGGACCCCGACGAGCTGATCCGCTTCGTGCGGGCGCTGGGACCGTCCTTTGGCGGCATCAACCTTGAGGACATCTCCCAGCCGAAATGCTTCCGCATCCTCGATAGCCTGCGGCCCGCCATGAACATACCGGTCTGGCATGACGATCAGCAGGGCTCGGCGACCGTCCTGCTCGCCGCCCTCCTGGGCGCGCTCCGCGTCGTGGGCAAGGAGCTGCGCGCGGTCCGTATCGCGCTGATCGGCACGGGGGCTGCCAATGTCGCCGTCTACCGCCTGCTCAAGGCGAGCGGCGCAAACCTGACCTCGATCGTCGCTTGCGACACAACGGGCACGCTGCACCGCGACCGACGCGACCTCGCCGCCCGCAAGGAGGAATTTGCGGATAAGTGGCGGATCTGTACCGAGACCAACGCAACAAGGGTCACGGGCGCCATCGCGGAGGCGTTGCGCGATGCCGACGTCTGCATTGCTTTCACCCGGTCGGGGCCTGGCGTCATTCAGCCTTCCTGGATCAAGTCGATGGCCAAGGACGCCATTGTCTTTGCCTGCGCAAATCCCGTTCCGGAAATCTGGCCATGGGAGGCCCAGGAAGCGGGCGCGCGCATCGTCGGCACCGGCCGCAGCGATTTCCCGAACCAGGTCAACAATTCGCTCGTCTTCCCCGGCATCTTCCGCGGCGTGCTCGATGTGCGCGCCCGGACGATCAGCGACACGATGGCGCTGGCGGCCGCCGCCGAACTTGCCCACTGCGCCGAGGCGCGCGGTCTCGGCACTGGATCCATTCTCCCGACCATGGACGACGCGGACGTCGCGGCGCGAGTTGCCGCAGCCACGGGAATGCAGGCGCAAAGCGAGGGCGTGGCGCGCCTGTCGATGTGCCGGGACGAATTGCTCGCCATGGCCGCCGCCAAGATCGCCAATGCCCGCCAGGCAACGGCCCTGCTGATGCGCGAAAAGCTGATTGCACCGCCGCCGGCTCGATAGGCGTCGGCGGCCGATGGGGCATGCGGCACGACTCCTGCCATCCCGCCGCACGAGGTCGCAAACAGCGGGGCTTGGATCGGCGAATCGCGCGCGCCAGCGCATCCCGGCACGGCCCGTAAGATGATCACGCGAGACGCCGAACCGCTTGATTCTCAAGGCCGACCAATGGCGCCCGGGCCGACTTGCTAGGCTCCGTCTCGCCCGCTAGTCTCCGCCCGCCTTTCCCGAACATCGTCGGAGCCGGTGCCCATGAAAGCCGCCGTGATCGTCTTTCCCGGCTCCAACTGCGACCGCGATATTGCCGTTGCACTCGAGCAGTCCTCGGGCAACCCGGTCACGATGGTGTGGCACCGGGACAGCGCGTTGCCCAAGGTCGACCTCGTGGTGATCCCCGGCGGTTTCGCCTATGGCGACTATCTGCGCTGTGGCGCCATGGCTGCACATTCACCGATCATGCGCGAGGTCGTGCGCGCCGCGGGCAAGGGTCAGCCGGTGCTCGGCATCTGCAACGGCTTCCAGGTCCTGACCGAGGCCGGCCTTCTGCCCGGCGTGCTGATGCGTAACGCCAGCCTCAAATACCTGTGCAAGGACGTGAACCTCAAGGTCGAGACGAGCCAGAGCCTGTTCACGTCGGGCTGGACCACGGGCCAGGTCGTACGCATCCCGATCGGCCATGGTGACGGCAATTATTTCGCCGACAACGATACGCTCAACCGCATGGAGGACCGCGGCCAGGTCGCGCTGCGCTACTGCTCGGAGCAGGGTGCGATCGATGCCGGCGGCAATCCCAATGGCAGCGCCCGCAACATCGCCGGCGTCTTCAACGACAGCAAGACGGTGCTGGGCATGATGCCTCATCCCGAACGCTTGTCCGACCCAGCGCTCGGCGGCACGGACGGCAAGGACATGTTCGACGGTATAGCGAGGGCGCTGACGTGAACATCTCCGCGTCGCGCGGCAATCGACCGACCATCACGCCCGAACTGGTCGCCGAACACGGTCTCAAACCCGACGAGTACGACCGCCTGCTCGTCATCATGGGTCGCGAGCCGACGTTGACCGAGCTCGGCATCTTCTCGGTCATGTGGTCGGAGCACTGCTCCTACAAGTCTTCCAAGGTCTGGCTCAAGACGCTGCCGACCAAGGCGCCGCACGTGATCTGCGGGCCGGGCGAGAACGCCGGCGTGATCGACATCGGCGACGGCCAGGCCTGCATCTTCAAGATCGAGAGCCATAACCACCCGAGCTACATCGAGCCCTACCAGGGGGCGGCGACCGGGGTCGGCGGCATCCTGCGCGACGTGTTCACCATGGGTGCCAGGCCGATCGCCAACATGAACGCGCTGCGCTTCGGCAGCCCCGACCATCCCAAGACGCGCCACCTGGTGGCCGGCGTCGTCGCCGGCATCGGCGGCTACGGCAACTGCATTGGCATCCCGACCGTCGGCGGCGAGTGCAACTTCCACCCGTCCTACAACGGCAACATCCTGGTCAACGCCATGACCGTGGGCCTGGCGCCGGCCGACCGCATCTTCTATTCCAAGGCGGCGGGGCCAGGAAACCCTGTCGTCTATGTCGGCGCCAAGACCGGGCGCGACGGAATCCATGGCGCCACCATGGCGTCGGCCGAGTTCTCGGACGATTCCGAGGAGAAGCGTCCGACCGTCCAGGTTGGCGACCCGTTCACCGAGAAGCTGCTGCTCGAAGCCTGCCTCGAGCTGATGGCGACCGACGCCATCGTGTCGATCCAGGACATGGGAGCCGCCGGCCTGACCAGCTCGTCGGTCGAGATGGCGTCGAAGGGCGGGCTCGGCATCGAGCTCGAGCTCGATCGCGTGCCGATGCGCGAGACCGGCATGACGCCCTACGAGATCATGCTGTCGGAGAGCCAGGAGCGCATGCTCATGGTGATCAAGCCCGAGGCGGAGGCCAAGGCGCGCGCCATCTTCGACAAATGGGAGCTCGACTTCGCCACGATCGGCCGCGTCACCGACAGCGGACGCCTCGTGCTCAAAATGAACGGCGAGGTCTATGCCGACATCCCCGTGGCGCCGCTGGTCGACAGGGCGCCGCTTTACGAGCGCCCGTGGGTGCCGACACCCAAGCGGGCTGTCCTTGCACCCTCCTCGGTGCCGGCGCCACCGAGCCTGACCGGCGCGCTCACCAAGTTGATGGCTTCGCCCGATCTTGCGAGCAAACGCTGGATCTGGGAGCAGTACGATCACATGGTCATGGCGGACACGCAGCAGCGCCCGGGCGGCGATGCCGCGGTCGTGCGGGTGCACCGCACCAAGAAGGCGCTGGCGATCACAACCGATTGCACGCCGCGCTACTGCCAGGCCGATCCCGAATTGGGCGGCGCCCAAGCGGTCGCCGAAACCTGGCGCAACCTGACCGCAGTCGGCGCACGGCCGCTTGCCATCACCGACAACATGAATTTCGGCAATCCCGAGCGACCCGAGATCATGGGCCAGTTCGTCGGCTGCATCGCCGGCATGCGCGCTGCCTGCCGGGCGCTCGACTACCCGGTCGTGTCGGGCAACGTGTCGCTCTACAACGAAACCAACGGCAAGGCGATCCTGCCGACGCCCGTCGTCGGCGGCGTCGGTTTGCTGGACGACAGCACGAAATCGGCGACGCTTGCCTTCAAGAAGGCGGGCGAGACGATCATCCTCATCGGCGCTATCTCGGGTCATCTCGGCTGCTCTCTCTATCTGCGTGAATGCCTCGGCCGCGAGGAGGGCGCGCCGCCGCCGGTCGATCTCGCAGCCGAGCGGCGCAACGGCGATTTCGTGCGCGGCCTGATCCGCGACGGGCGCGTGACCGTCTGCCACGACGTGTCGGATGGCGGGCTGCTCGTCGCCATCGCGGAAATGGCGCTCGCCGGCCGCATGGGCGCCACGTTGCAGCCGCCGAAGAACCTGCCGGCTCATGCCTGGGCCTTCGGCGAGGATCAGGCGCGCTACATCGTGACCTGCGCCGACGCCGACGGCGTGCTCGCCGAAGCGCGCCAGGCGGGCGTGCCGGCCGAGGCAATCGGACGCACGGGCGGGCCCACATTGACAGCCCGGGACGGCGATGCCATATCGGTCGGGGAACTTGCGCGGGCGCACGAGGCTTGGCTGCCCGGCTATATGTCAAACCCTTGATGTGCGTGGGGATTTAGCCAGCCGCCATGGCCATGGAAGCCAACCAGATCGAACGCCTGATCCGCGAGGGCATTCCCGACGCGCGCGTGACGATCGAGGATTTGCGCGGCGACGGCGACCACTACGCGGCGCACGTCGTGTCCGCTGCCTTCAAGGGCAAGAACCGCGTTCAGCAGCACCAGATGGTCTACAAGGCGCTGCAGGGAAAAATGGGCAATGAGCTGCATGCGCTGGCGCTGCAGACCTCCGTGCCCGAGGGCGTCTGAACGGCGCCGCACCAATCACTCCGATAGGGAATCAGATCATGAGCAACCCCGTCTTCGAGCGCATCAAGACCGACATCTCCGACAACGATGTCGTTCTCTACATGAAGGGGACGCCCGTGTTCCCGCAATGCGGCTTCTCCGCCGCGGTCGTGCAGGTGCTGAGCCATATCGGCGTCAAGTTCAAGGGCATCAACGTGCTCGAGGACCCGTCGCTGCGCGAAGGCATCAAGCAGTTCTCGAACTGGCCAACCATCCCGCAGCTCTACGTCAAGGGCGAGTTCGTCGGCGGCTGCGACATCGTGCGCGAGATGTACGAATCGGGCGAGCTGCAGGAAACGCTCAAGACCAAGGGCGTGCCGGTCGTCGCCCAGTAAGGCGTCGCTTCGACTGATGCCGGCCGCAGGTATCAGACGGACTGCCGTCTGATACCTGCCTTCCCGCTCCAAGCCACCGCCCGCGCCGCGCGCAGCACTGCGCCGAGGCATGGCTCCACGTCATCCTCGGTCGCGCCGTGCATGCCGGCAGCACCGCTCGAGCAATTCCGCGTTGCGCCCGGTTGCACTCGCCGCTGACCGGCGCGGCGTTCCAGGCGCCAACGCTCGCGCCGGGCGCGCATCGGATTGACGCGACGCTGACATCGGCGCCCGTGTCTCTGTCTTACGCGGGCGCGAATTCGAACGCGGCCATCGACAGGTTGCCGAGGGTGTAGCTGTGATGCAGGCGCCTGCCCCGCGCGCCGGCGCCGGCCGCGCCCATGGCGACGACCAGCGGCAAGAAGTGTTCGTCGCTCGGCTGCGCCGCATCGGCATGCGGCGCCCGGCGGCGAAAATCGGCGATGGCCTCGGCGTCGCCCGCCACCACCGCGCGTTCGAGCCAATCGTCGAAGGCGACGGCAAATTCGTCGGGACCGGCGCCCGTGCGGCGCCAATCCAGGCGGCGCAGGTTGTGCACAGCGCCACCGCTGCCCAGGATCATCACGCCCTCCGCGCTCAGCGGCTGCAAGGCGCGACCGAGTTTCAGGTGGTCCTGGCCGGACCGCCCGCTCTGCACCGAAACCTGCGTCACGGGAATGTCGGCTTCCGGGTACATCAGCAGCAGCGGACACCAGGCGCCGTGATCGAGCCCCTGGTCCGCCGCCTCTTCGCAGGGCAAGCCCGCGGTCCTCAGCAGCTCGCCGATGCGGCGTGCCAAGCCGGGCGCGCCGGGTGCCGGGTACTGCATGCGGTAGAGCGCATCGGGAAAGCCGTAGAAATCATGCACCGTCGCCGGCCGCTCCGCTGCTCCCACCTCGGGCAAGTCGGTGTCCCAATGTGCCGAGACGCACAGGATCGCCTGGGGGCGCGGCAGCGTCTTGCCGAGACCCGACAGGAAGGCGCGCGCCGGCACATCGTCGAGCGGCAGCGTCGGCGCGCCATGTGAAACGAAAATCGTCGGAAGCATTCCGTCAGGCTACAGGGTCAACGGGCTGTGCGCCAGATGCCGTACGGCCAGCCTGGTTTGCGCGTGTGCAAGCTCGAAGGTCGGCATCTCCGGTTGTCGTGATCTCGGGAAAAGATCGCTACACTGATCGAGTTCCACCGCGAGCTGGTGATGGCCGACCGCCTGCAAGCACCGCCGGAACTGACCTCTGACGGCATGGCGCGCGTGCCTTCCCTGATCCGTGCGGGGAAGCTTGCGGAGGCGCAGGATGTCCTGCGCCTCCGGCTCGCCGATGCGCCCGACGACAGCGACGCCCATTATCAGCTCGGTGTCATCGCCCATCGGCGTCTCGATCCGGTGACGGCACACGATCACTTCCGTCGCGCGACGCGTGGGCGACCGGACAATGCGGCGCTGCGCTGGAACATGGCCTCGATGTCCCGTCTCGCGGGCGACGCCGAGGGCGCGCTGGGCGCGCTGACCGAACTGCTGGCCCTCGAGCCCGGGCACGCGCGCGGCCATGCCGAATTGGCCGGCATCCTTGACTTGCTCGGCCGCCATGGGGCCGCCGTGTCGCACGCGCGGCAGGCAGCGCTGCTGGCCAGGGCCAGTTCTGACGAGCTTACCGAGATTGCCGATCGGCTCCTTGCCCTCGACTGCGCGTCCGAGGCTGCAGCATGTGCCGCGCGCGCGCTTGAGATCGATCCAAAGAGCCTGGTGGCGCGGCTGAGCGCCGCCAATGCACATGCCATGCAGGGCGATTCCGCGGGAGCGGTTGCTCGCTACCGCGCTATCTTGGCCGACCATCCCGCCGTGCCGGCGGTCCTCGACAATCTCGGTCTCGTCCTGCTCGAGCAGGGTGCGCTCGTCGAGGCGGGCCATTGCTTTCACCGGTCGCTTCGCCTCCGGCGCGGCAGGCCGCTCAACGAGCCCGCCGACGCCTATGCCGACATTCCCGCGGTCGCCGCGCCGTCCACGGCCTCGTCGCGTATGGTGATGCACCGTCTCGTCCATGACCTTGGTCAGATCGAGCATCTGCGCCATCGCGAGCTCCTGCCCGGTTCGTTCGATCATGTGGCCGGGGCCTATCGCGCGCTGATCGGACGCCTCGGCCGTGCGGCCGACGACATGACCGGCTTCGACCTCGCGCCCGCCGACCTGGCTTCGATCGGTCCGTGGCATGACCGGCTCGTGCGCCTCGATGCGACAGGCTGGCGCGATCAGCCCGCCGTCAACCCATCACTCGATGCCGCCGGCATTGAAGATCGCTGGGATGCAGCCAATCCGCACATCGTCACCGTCGACGGCCTGCTGACCGGCGAGGCGCTCGAGGCGCTGCGCCGCTTCTGCCTCAACTCGACGATCTGGTTCGAGGCCAAGGGTGCCGGCTATCTCGGCGCCTACATGAAGGACGGGTTCAACGATCCGTTGCTGCTTCGTATCGTCGAGGAGCTGCGCCAGCGCCTGCCGGGCATCCTGGGTCGCCATACCCTGCGCAAGATGTGGGCCTATAGCTATGCGGCCGGCATGCACGGCATCAATCCCCATGCCGATTTCGCGGCGGTGAACGTCAACTTCTGGATCACGCCCGACAGCGCCAATCTCGACCCCGATTCCGGTGGCCTGATCGTCTATCCCAAGCCAGTGCCGGCGGGCTGGAGCTTTCGCGACTACAACGCTGCGCCGGCCGACCGCATCTACGAGTTTCTCGGACCGGCACGCGCGGCAGGCATCCGCATCCCCTATCGGCAGAACCGCGCGGTCATCTTCGATTCCGGGCTAATCCACGAAACCGATCGTTTCCGCTTCGCGCCCGGCCACGACAACCGGCGGATCAACATCACCTGCCTGTTCGGCGGCAGGTGATCGCTACCAGCGGGTCACCATCGGATTGTTGAGATAGTACTCGTCGCGCGGCCACAGATCGGTATTGACGTCGGGGGATCGCGCCGAAGCGCTCCACACCACCGGCGGCTTTGCGACATAGACGGACCGCAGCTCGTCGATATTGACCTGCGCGGCCTCGAGGTGGCCGCGGATCGCCGGCTCGTCCAATCGACGCGCCAGCGCCGCGGGGTCGTATGGGATCGGCCGCTCGCTGCCGAGCAGCGCCGGGGCCGCATAGACGACATGGGGAAAGACCGCGCGGAAGGTCGCAATCGTGCGCTCGGTCGGCGCCCACTGCACGGCAATGCCGCCGGGCTTGAGCGCCCGGCGCATGCGCTCGAAATATTCGCGCGAATAGAGCAGTCCGCTATGCGCGGTGCGCGGCAGGATTGCGTCAGCCTCGATCACGTCATAGCTCAGCCCTTCGACGAAGAGGTCGTGCCGGCCATCGCCGACGACCAGATGGAAGTGCGGATCGGATAGCAACCGGTCGATGCCGAGCCCGCCGCCCGCTCCGGCGAAGCGCCTGAGCAGGCCGAGCGACGGCGCGACGATCTCGACCGCGCGCACCAGGCTCGTCTGCGGGTTGATGCCGGCCATGTAGGGCGTGCCGCCCGCGGCAACGCCGACGACGAGGACCTCACGCGGCTCGGGATGAACCAGTGGCCCGATCAGGCCGAGGAAGGCGTGAACCGTGCACACCGGCAGGCAGCTCTGCGAATGGCCCTGGATGTACATGCGGTAGGCGCCGTTCTCGAAACGGCGCAAGACGGCGAGGCCCGTATGGTCCTCGCCGATGTCGGCGCTCTGCGCCGCGGTCACGCCGTGCAGGCGCGACCACAGACCGATATTGCCAGGAAATGCCAGCGCGAGGGCGACGCCCGCCGCGAGCATCGCCAGAGCGGCGCCGCGCCGGCGATCGCCGATCGCCAGGTGCAGGGCAAAGCAAAGTGCGAGACCGAGCACGGCCAGCCAGGCGCCTGAGCTGCCGAAGACGCGCAGCAACGCCAATCCGGTAACCAGCCCGCCCAGGCTGTTGCCTGCGATGTTGGCGAGCTGAATGAGGCCGACCCGCCTGCCGATCAGTTCGGGATCGTTCTGGACGGCGCGCTGGGCCAATGGAAAGGTGAAGCCCACGACAAAACTGGCAATCAGCGTCAGCGCGACGATCAGCGTCATGACGGCGATGACGTTGCGCGGCGGAACGACGAATTCGTCGACGTTCACCAGCAGGGCACGCCACGTCTCGACCCCCGATGCCTGGTAAATCACATAGGCGCCGCCGACAGCCAGCAGGCCGGCGAGGCCCTGGAGCAGCAGGAAGGTGCGCCGCGGATCGGACACGCGATCGACGAGGAGGGCGCCGGTCAGCAGGCCGAGCGCATCGCCCAGCAGAAAAACGCCCAGGACCACTGCGAATCCGTAGGCGTTGCCTTGCATCATGACGCCGAACAACCGATACCAGCAGACCTGGATCGCGACCGCGAGAAATCCCGAGGCAAAAACCAGCAGGCACCAGCGATGCAGCACCGCGTTGCTACCGCCCGCGCGGTCGGCGGCCGGCGACGGTTCGACATGATCCTCGCCCCGGTCGAGCCGCGTCGCGAGCGCACCGAAGCCGACGATGGCGTTGAGCACGGCGCCGACGAGAATGGCCGACTGATAGCCGAAGCTGCCGATCAGCCACAGCCCGCCGACCAGCGCGCCCGCTGCCGCCCCGCCGGTGTTGATCGCGTAGAGCACGCCGATCCGTCGCGCCGCCCGGCCGATGTCGTCGACCAAGGCGCGCGACAGAAGCGGAAGACTGAGCCCCATCAGCATGGTCGGCACGATCAGACTGACGAAGGCGACGGCAAACACCAGCGTGCGCGAGCGCGAAAGCTCGACCAGCCCGATGAACAGCACATCGTAGAAGAGCGGAACCGAGAGGGCCGCATAGGCCGCGATCGCCAGCTCGCACAGGCCGAACCAGTTGAGCGCGCGCCGGCGCGACAACCCGTCGGCAGCCAGGACGGCGAGCAGGCTGCCGAGGCCGAGGCCGGCGAGAAAAGCGCAGATGACCAGCGTCGCCGCCACCGTGTCGGCGCCGCCAAACAATCCGAGGAGGCGCTGCCAGGCGATCTGGTAGATCAGCGCGCTAAATCCGGACAGGAAGAACAGCGCGGTGATCGCCGCACCGCGAATGGTAGACGGTGGCATGATTGTTGTTTGATCGACCCTGGGCCGATGACGGCCCGCGGCAATGCTAGAGCGGCATCACCATTCTGTCATCACGGACTATGCGCCCCCACCCGTCAACGCCATCTCCTTCGCCATCGCCATGAAGGCCCGGATCAATGGCCGCTGGCGTCGTACCGCCAGGCACGCGACATAGCTTGAAGTCTCGATTGCAACGTCGCGCACCGTCAGCAAGCGCACATCCGGGTGCGGCGCGAATTCGCGCTCGGAGACGAAGCCGATGCCGATGCCGCGCGCGATCGCCTCGCGCACGGATTCTCGGCTGTTGATCTCCATGATCGGCTTGATCGCGACCTTGGCCTGGGCGAGCGCGCGGTCGGCGGCACGCCGGGTCGCCGCCGGGGCGTCGCGCAGGATGACGGCCTCGCCCGCCAGCTCGGCAATGCGGATGCGCGCGCGCTTGGCCAGCCGATGGCCGCGCGGGACGGCGACTCGCACGGGATGGCGGCAATACAGCGTGGAGAAAATTTCGGTCGAGGCGGGATCGTCAGCGAACACGCCCACATCGATCTCGAACTGGACCAGACGCGCCAGGATGTCGCGCCGGGGCGAGACATTGACCGCCAAGTCGATGCGGGGATGGCGCCAGCGGAAAGCGTCGACCAGCTCGATCACGTCATGAGGTCCGACCGCGCCCAGGCGCAACTGGCCGCGATCCATCTGGCCGACCGAACGCAGGAAACTGACCGCCTCCGCCTCATGGCCATAGAGTCCTTGCGTGATGTCGCGCAGTGCCCGGCCGGTCTCTGTCAATTCGACGGCGCGGCCGCGCCGGTAGAACAGCTCGACCTGGAAGTAATCCTCCAGGGTCTTGATATGGACAGAGACCGTAGGCTGGCCAACATTGAGGGTGCGCGCGGCCGCCGTGAAACCGCCCTGGGTCGCCACCATGTGAAAGGCCTTAAGCCATTTCTCATACATTGATTTTCTCGATGGAAGACCATGAATTTTCGATTTTTCGGATGATAGGACCGAGCCTAGCCTTGGACAAGCTCGATTGCGTGACGCGGAGGATGGACGTGGCAAAGAACGGCGACAGACCGACGGTGCAAGTGAACGGCGTCAATTATGGCTGGCCCAAGCGGCCGGTCGTGGTGGTGTGCATCGATGGCGGCGATCCCGCCTATATCGAGCGCGGCCGCAAGGACGGCATCATCCCAAACATCGACAAGTTCATGACCAAGGGCTTCGGCGCGGTTGCCGACGGCACGGTGCCGAGTTTCACCTGCCCCAACAACATGTCGATCATCACCGGCGCGCCCGCCTCCGTGCACGGCATCTCGGGCAATTTCTATCTCGATCCCGTAACCGGCGAAGCGGTGGTCATGACCGGACCCGAATTGCTGCGCGGCACCACCATCTTGGCCGAATACGCGCGCGCCGGTGCGAAGGTAGTGTCGATCACTGCCAAGGACAAGCTGCGGCGCCAATTGAGCAAGAATCTCGATCTCAGCCGCGGCAATATCAGCTTCTCCTCGGAAAAAGCCGATAAGTGCACGAAGGCCGAGAACGGCATCGAGAATGCACTCAAGCTGGTCGGCATGCCCTTGCCGCACATGTATTCCGCCGATCTCTCGCTGTTCGTGCTGGAAGCCGGCATCCGCCTGCTCGAGCGGGAGAAGCCGGATATCATGTATTTGTCGCTGACCGACTATATCCAGCATAAGTACGCGCCAGGCGAGAAGACGGCGAATGACTTCTACAAGGCGATCGACGAAAAGTTCGGCCGCCTCGCCGATCTGGGCGCGATCGTGGCGCTCACCGCCGATCACGGCATGAACGACAAGTCGAAACCCGACGGCACGCCCAACGTGATCTGGCTGCAAGATATTCTGGACGATGCTTTCGGCAAGGGCGACACGACCGTGATCTGCCCGATCACCGATGCCTTTGTCGCTCACCACGGCGCGCTCGGCGGTTTCGTGCGGGTCTATTGCTGCAAGGGCAATGCCAACGCCGACAGGATCATGAAGCTGATCGAGCACACGCCAGGCCTATCGGCCGTGCTCGACAAGTACAAGGTATGCAAGGATTTCGATCTGCCGCTCGACCGCGAGGGCGACGTGGCGGTGATCGGCGACACCGGCACCTGCATCGGCGCCTCGGAGAAGGACCACGACCTCAAGGGGTTGGAAGGCCACCGGTTGCGCACCCATGGCGCAGTCACGGAAGCGCGCGTGCCCTTCATCGTCAGCGAGCCGCTATCCGACGCTTACAAGGCGCGCGCCAAGGCCGGCGGCTTGAAGAGCCATCACATCTTCGACTTCGCGGTCAACGGCGCGGCGGCGCATTGATGGTGGTGTAGCTCAACCGAAGTTTCCACCCTGCCCCACGCTGCGCGCGGGGAAGGGCATCACGGTAGCGCAGCGGGGACGCCTAGGGAGAGTTATCGATGGGGGTGGTTCAAACCCGGCCAAGAACCGGCAAGGCGGTCGTCTACGACGCGCCCAATCAGCCATTTCATGTGCGCGAGTTCCCGCTGCGGCCGGTCAAGCCGAACGAGGTGCTGGTGCGCATCACCATGTCGACAATTTGCCGGTCCGATATCCATTCCTATGAGGGGCGCCGGCCCAACCCTTGCCCGGGCGTGCTCGGCCACGAGATCATCGGCACGATCGTCGAACTGGGCCAGGCGATCTCCCATGACATGCGCGGCGACAAGCTGGCGGCGGGCGACCGCATCACCTGGTCGGAGTATTTCATCCACGGGCCGAACTTCTACACCGAGGTGCTCGACATCCCGCAGAAATCGCCGGGCGTGGAGAAATACGGCCATATGGCAGTCGCCGACGATCCCCATTTTCACGGCGGCTTCGCCGAGTATTGCTATATCCTGCCCCAATCCTGGATTCTCAAGCTGCCGAAGGACCTGACCGACGAGGAAGCGACGCCGGTCAATTGCGGCGTGGCCACCATGATCTCGGTGACCGAAGCCGCCGAGATCGCCATGGGCGACGCGGTCGTGGTCCAGGGCCTCGGCCTGCTCGGCCTGTACGGCGCGGCGATCGCCAAGGCGCGCGGCGCGCGCCTGGTGGTTGCCATCGACACGGTGGCGGCGCGGCGCGAGTTGGGCTCGAAGTTCGGCGTCGATGTCGCCGTCGATCCGACCGGGCTCAATGACGTCGATTTGGGCAAGAAGGTACGCGACATCTGCAAGCCCCAGGGCGCGGACGCGGTGATCGAGGTCACCGGCTCGCCCGACGTCATCCCGTCGGGCCTTCGCATGCTGCGGGTCGGCGGGCGTTATGTGCTGGGCGGCGTGGTCAATCCGGACTCCTTCGTGCGTTTCGACGCTAATTTGCTTTTGCGCAACCTGATCACGCTCCGCGGCGTGCACAACTACCACCCACGCCATCTGATCGAAGCGCTCGATTTCGTCGCCGCCAACCGCAAGCGCTTTCCGTTCCACGATTTGGTCGACGGCAAATTCCGACTCGACGATGTCGGCAATGCCATGAAGCAAGCGGCCGAGCGCAAAGTGCTGCGCGCGGCGATCGTGCCGTAAGGCGTGCTATGGGACGGACTCATCGTCCGTCATCGCCGATATCAGGGGCGCGGCCCGCGCGGTTCCTTCAGAACCGCCGCCGCAAGACCGAACGTCGTTCGGCCGTTAGGCATGCTGCGCCCCTACCAGACAGGATCGGGGACGCATGACCTCTATCCCCAACCCCATCCCCGAACCCGATCTCGGCCGCATTCCGAGCGGGCTTTATATCGGCGGCCGGTGGCAGGAGGCGGCGGAAGGCAAGCGCTTCGAATCGATCAACCCCGCGACCGGCCGGCGCATCGGCGACGTGCCGACCGCCGGCGCTGCCGATGTTGATCGCGCGGTGAAGGCGGCCAAGCAGGCGTTCCGCGAATGGGGCCGCATGCCCATGCGCGAGCGCGCCAAATGCCTGAAGGCGCTGGCCCAGCGCATTCGCGACCACCGCGAGTCATTGGCGCTGATCGATGCCGTCGATTCCGGCAACGCGATCGCCGGCATGCGCGGCGATATGGATTGGACCGCCGACACCCTCGACTACTTCGCCGGCCTGGTCACCGAGATCAAGGGCGAAACCTCCAGCCAGGGGCCGCGCCATCTGAACTTCACGCGCCGCCAGCCTTACGGCGTGGTCGCCAAGATCAACCCGTTCAACCATCCGTTCCGCTTCTGCGTCGAGAAGGCGGCCGCGCCGCTGGCGGCAGGCAACACGGTGGTGATCAAGGGCTCCGAGCAGGCGCCGCTGTCGAGCCTGAAGATCGGCGAGCTCTGCGCCGGCATCCTGCCCGACGGCGTGGTTAACGTGATCACCGGCGATGGCGCCACTGGCGCGGCGCTGGTGCGCCACCCTGACGTGTCGCGCATTGGCTTCGTCGGCTCGGTGCCGACCGGGCGCGCGATTGCCCGCGACGCCGCCGACGGCATGAAGCGCGTCACCTTCGAATTGGGCGGCAAGAACCCGATCATCATCTTCCCCGATGCCGATCCCAAGAAGGCGGCCTCGGCCGCAATCAAGGGCATGAACATGAACCGGCAAGGCCAGTCCTGCAGTTCGACCTCGCGCGTGTTCGTACATGAGAGCCTGCATAAGGTGGTCGCGGCCGAGATCGTCCGGCTGGCCGAGGCGCTGCCGATCGGCCCGCCCTGGCTCGACCAATTCGAGGTCGGCCCGATCGTGTCCCAGCGCCAGTTCGAGCGCATCATGGGCTTCATCGAGTCCGGCAAGGCGCAGGGCGCCAAGCTCCTGACCGGCGGCGCCAAGCCGGCCGAGCCGGCGCTTGCCAATGGTTTCTTCATCGCGCCGACCGTGTTCGACGAGGTGGCGCCCAGCATGCGCATCGGCGCCGAGGAAATCTTCGGTCCGGTCATGTCGATCATGCCGTGGCGCGACGCCGACGAGATGCTGGCACGGGTCAACGGCGTCGAATACGGCCTGACCGCTGCCATCGTCACCAACGACCTGGCCAAGGCCATGGAAACCGCCGAGCGGGTCGAGGCCGGCTATGTCTGGATCAATTCCAACGGCCGCTATTTGGGCGTGCCCTATGGCGGCTGGAAGCAAAGCGGCATCGGCCAGGAAGAATGTTTCGATGAACTGCTCAGCTACACCCAGCTCAAGAACGTGAATGTGAGGTGGTGAACGCGGCAAGGCGTCACATGGTTGTCACCAAGGAACGGTACGCACAGGGAAGCTGAATTGGCATCATTACCAAACCACAACACGTCAACGATCCAACCTGAGGAGACGGGACCATGAAGCGCAGAAAATTCCTGAAGACAGTCGGTGCCGGGCTGGCCGGCGCGGCGGTCGCCCCGGCGGCGGCGCAGGCGCAGGCGCCGCGCACCATCCGCTGGAAGCTGCAAACCGCCAATCCGACCGGCACGCCGCACCACGTCCTGCTCAACAAGTTCTCGTCCAATGTCGACAAGATGTCGGGCGGCCGGCTCAAGATCGAGATCCTGCCCGCCGGCGCCATCGTCAACCCCAACGAAATTCTCGACGCTTGCAACAAGGGCCTGATCGACGCCGGCCAATGGTGGACTCATTACGCCACCGGCAAGCATCCCGCCGCCGGCTTGTTCAGCTCGCCGCTGGGCGGCTCGGGCAGCGGCCTCGACCAAATGGGCCACCTGGCCTGGTACATGAACGGCGGCGGCCGCGATCTTTACGTCGAGTACTACACCAAGATCCTCAAGGCCGACGTCATGCCGTTCCTCTACGCCCCCGACGGGCCGGAGGCCTTGGGCTGGTTCAAGAAGCCGATCACGTCGGTCGCCGAGTTCACCAAGCTGCGCTTCCGCATTTCCTCGGGCCTGCCCAGCGACGTGCTCAAGGACATGGGCGGCATTCCGATGAATCTGGGCTCGAACGAGGTGATCCCGGCGGCCGAGCGCGGCATCGTCGACGGCATCGAGTTCATCAACCCGGCCAGCGACATCAAGGTCGGCCTGCACGACATCTTCAAGTTCTACTCGATCCAGGGGCTGCACCAGGCGATCGACATCGCCGACATCATCATCAACGGCAAGAAGTGGCGCGAGCTGACGCCCGATCTGCAGACGATCATTGAGGTGTCAATCACCGCCTCGCTGTTCGACGCCATGCTCTACTTCATCCATGAGAACGCCAAGGCGCTGAAGGTGCTGACCACCGAGAAGGGCGTCACCATGTTCGACGCCCCGCCCGACTACGCGCCGGCCTGGATCAACTCGGCGAAGAGGGTGCTTGCCAAGTTCGAGGAGAAGGATCCGTTCTTCAAGAAGGTCCTGGACTCGCAGCGCGAGTTCGCCAATCTCGTGGTCCCCTTCACCCGCGAGACGGCGAAGCTGTCGACCCTGATCAGCGGCGCGGCGGGCGCCAAGTAGGCATTGGCCGGGAGGTGGGCTGGCCTGGCGCCGAGGGTCGCGGCGCCCGGCCGGAACCATGATGCATACCCGCGCGACATCATCTGAACCGACAACGGGCTGACCCGCGCAGCCCGCGAGGAACCAACCGACCATGGACTGGATCGACCGCGTCACCAAGGTCATCGACCGAATCAGCATCGGCACCGGCAAGGCATCGGCCTGGCTGATCATGCCGATGTTTCTGGTCCTGGTCTGGGAAGTAACCGTCCGCAAGCTGTTCCAGCCGACCATCTGGGCCAACGACATCGCGACCATGGCCTATGGCGCACATTTCTCTCTGGCCGCGGCCTATGCGCTGTGCCTGCAAAAGCACATCCGCACCGATTTCATTTCCCAGCACTTGTCTTTGCGCACCCAGGTGCGCATGGACATCGCCCAATACATCCTGTTCTTCCTGCCCGGCATCGCCATGTTCGCCTGGCTGAGCTGGGAGTTCGCCGCCGAATCCTGGGAGTTCAAGGAGCAATTGGTCACCACCTGGCGCCCGCCGGCCTATCTGTACAAGACGATCATTCCGATCACCGCCGCGCTGCTGCTGCTCCAAGGCATCGCCGAAGTCTTGAAATGCATCAAGACTCTGCGCACCGGCATCGACTATCGCCACCAGGCCCCGCCCGGCGAGGTCACCTGATGCCGCCCACGCCAATTGACCAAACCACGCGCGCGGCGAACCCATGAGCCTCGAAGTCCTCGGCCTGGTCCTGGTCGGCCTGCTGTTCGTGGTGATCCTGGGCGGGTTCCCGATCTCGTTCACGCTGATCTTCCTCGCCACCGTGTTCGGTTATATCGGGCTGGGCGAGCGCGTCTTCTACTTGATGACCTATCAGTACTTCTCGGTCATGACGGAGACCGTGCTGGCGGCCGTGGCGCTGTTCACCTTCATGGGCTACGTGCTGGAGAGCGCGGGCTTGATGGGGCGTTTGTTCCACGCCGTGCAGATCCTCTGCGGCCGCATGCACGGCTCGCTCTATCTCGGCACCATCGTCACGGCCACCTTGTTCGCGGCGGCGACCGGCATCGTTGGCGCTTCGGTGTCGATCATCGGGCTGATGGCCGGACCGATCATGAAGAAGAAGGGCTACGACCCCGCCATGTCGGCGGGCACCATATGCGCCGGCGGCACGCTGGGGATTCTCATCCCACCCAGCGTGATGCTGGTGGTCATGGGGCCGGCCTTTTCGGTGTCGATCGCCAAGCTGTACGCCGCCGCTATCCTGCCCGGTTTGCTGCTGGCGTTCATCTATCTCACCTACACCATGACCCGGACGTTTCTGAATCCGAAGCTGGGCCCGTCGCTGTCGCCAAAGGAACTCAACGTCAGTACCGGCCAGTTGATCCGCGAACTGTGCTTCGGTTTGTTTCCCCTTGCGGTTCTGATCCTGGCGACGCTCGGCACCATCGTCACGGGCTGGGCGACGCCGACCGAGGGCGCGGCGATCGGCTGCGCCGGGGCGCTCGCGGTCACCGCGGTCAACGGCCGGCTCGATTTCAAAGTGATCAGGGACGCTACCTATCGCACCGCCGAGACCACCGCCATGGTCATGATCCTGCTGGCGGCCTCGACCTTCATGGGTTCGGTGTTCTCCGCCTTCGGCACGCCGCAATTCCTCGCCGAGACCCTGCTGGAATGGAACATCTCGCCCAATCTACTGATCATCAGCGTGCTGGTGCTGTGCTTCATCCTGGGTTGGCCGCTGGAGTGGGTGCCGATCGTGGTCATCATCGTGCCGATCTTCATTCCCCTCCTGAACGGTCTGCATGTCGACATGGTGTGGTTCAGCATCCTCGTGGCCGTGACCCTGCAAACCTGCTGGCTGTCGCCGCCGGTCGCGCTGTCGGCCTATTACCTGAAAGCGGTCGTGCCCGAGTGGAACCTGATCGACATCTACAAGGGCATGATGCCGTTCATGTATCTGCAAGGCGCCTGCGTCGTGCTGATCTATCTGTTCCCGCAGATCGCGCTCGCCTTGCCCGGCCTTTGGTACAAATAAGAGTATGCGGCCGGTCGCCAACCTTCGAGTTCTCCTTCTCGCCGGCCTGATCGGTGCCGCACCGTCGGCCGAGGCGCAACTGATCGCCAGCGGCGATCCGACCCATGATGGCGCCGTCCTTTGGGTGCAAACCGATACGCCCGGCGGTTACTCCATCGAGTTTGCCGAGGATGCTGGATTCACGCGCGTCATCAAGCGCCAGGCGCTGGTTTTGAGCGAGGATGGCGGCCGCATGGGCCAAATCCTGGCCGACGGCCTTGGCGCCGGCCGCCGCTACCACTATCGGGTTGTCGGCTCCGCCGGCCCGCTGCCCAACACTGGCATCTTCGCGACAGCGCCGGCGCCAAGCGAAGCGCGGCCGCTCACTTTGCTGTTCGGCGCCGACCTCGGCGGACAGGGCTATGGCCGCGTCCGTACCGGCACGCCGCTCGGCCTCGACGGATTTGCGATCTTCGCCGCCATGGAACGCGAGAACGCCGACCTGTTCCTGGCGCTGGGCGACATGCTTTATTCGGACCGCCCGGTCACGGCGAAGGCGCCCGATCCTGGCCTGGCCGCCGACAACGACTTCCAGATTCCCAAACCCGGGCCCGGTTACGTGACCAATGTCGCCGATTTCCGCCGGGACTGGCATTATCACCGCAGCGACCACCGCTTCGCCGCGTTCCTGCGCGCCGTGCCCATGATCGCCACCTGGGACGACCACGAGATCGTCAACGACATCGGCGTGCCGGAATTGACCGAGGGGCCAAACGCCGAGGAAGCGGCGCGCGACCCCCGCCTCGCCCAGGCCGATCCGTCGAAGCGCCCGTTGCAATTCAACCCGCAATTCGCCCGCGACGCGCGCCAAGTCATGTTCGAGTACAACCCGATCCGCGCGCTCGCCGATCCGTCCGGCGGTTTTGAGCGGCGGCTCTACCGCGCCCACCGTTGGGGCGCGCGCGCCGAGATCATCATGCTCGACACAAGGTCCTACCGGGACCCGAAATACTGGCACGACACGGCGGAACGGCCGAAAACCATGTTGGGCGCGGCCCAGAAGCAGTGGCTGAAGGACACGCTCGCCGCCTCGCCAGCGACCTGGAAGCTAGTGGTCAGCTCCGTGCCGCTGTCGATCCCGAGCGGCAATTTGCGCGATCCCGAGCGGTGGTTTTATCGCGATGGCTGGGCCCGGGGCGAACGCGACAACCCCTATGGCTATGAGCGCGAGTTGCTGGAGATCGTCGCCTTCATCAAAGAGCGCGGCATCCGCAACGTGCTGTTCCTGACCGGCGACCAGCACGTCTCGAACCTCATCGCCTACGACACCGACCGCGACGGCAGCGCCGATTTCCACGAGGCCAATATCGGCCCGCTGCGCGCCGGCCCGTCGCGCGCCGCCAAGACCGTCGACGACATCCTCAACCCGACCGTGGTGTTCAGCGATATCGGCCGCGCCACCTTCGCCTATGGCCGCGTGGCGATCGCGGCGACCGGCGCGCTCGCCGTCGAGTTTCGCGGCGTCGACGGCGCGCCGATCGCCGGCGCCCAATTGCACCTGACGCCACGATAGTCCATGGAGCCAACCCCATGAGCAGTTCGCGCCCTTCCGGCAACCGCAACGTTCTCTTCATCGTGGTCGATCAGTGGCGCGGCGACAGCCTGGGCTTACTCGGCCATCCCGCGGTGAAGACGCCGAACCTCGACCGCTTCGCCGGTGAGGCGGTGACTTTCAAGCGCCATTATTGCCAGGGCGCGCCCTGCGGCCCGGCGCGCGCCTCAATGCTGACCGGGCTCTATGTCATGAACCATCGGGTGGTCACGAATGGCGTGCCGCTCGATGCCCGCCACGCCACGCTCTCGGCCGAGCTGCGTCGGGCCGGCTACGAGCCGACCATCGTCGGCTACACAACCACCACCCCCGATCCGCGCACCGTGTCGCCGCACGATCCGCGCTTCACCCAGATCGGCAACATCATGGAAGGCTGGAAGGTCTTCGCCCACTTCGACGAGGACGATTTCCGCAACTACTTCGCCTGGGTCGCCGCGCGCGGCCACGCTCTGCCCGAAGATTTCAAGGACATCTGGTTGCCGGCGTCGGGCAAGCCCGGCCCGTCGCGGGCGCCCAGCCGCATTCCGGCCGAGTTGTCCGACAGCGCGTGGTCAACCGACCGCGGCATCGAGTGCATGGAGATGATGCGGCGCCACCCCTGGGCGCTCCATCTGGGCTACTACCGCCCGCACCCGCCCTTGGTGGCGCCGGCGCCCTATCACGACATCATCGACGAGGCACGCATTCCCATGCCGCTGCGCGCCGCCAGCCCGGCCGAGGAAGCGGCCCAGCACCCGGCGTTGCGCCACTACATCGAGACCTTGCCGCGGCGCAAATTCTTCCGCCGCGCCGAGGGCCTGGTCGCGGACATGGACGATGACGCCGTTCGCGCCATGCGCAAGGCCTATTACGGGCTGATCGCCGAGGTTGACGCCCAACTCGGCCGCGTCTTCGAGTACTTGAAGAAAACCGGCCAATGGGACAACACCCTGATCGTCTTCACCAGCGACCACGCCGAGCAGCTTGGCGACCACTATCTCATGGGCAAGGAGCTCTATTTCGACCAGAGCTACCACGTGCCGCTGATGATCCGCGATCCCGACGGTGCGGCCGACGCCACGCGCGGCCAGATCGTCGACCGTATGACCGAGGCGGTCGACATCATGCCGACCATTCTCGACTGGCTCGGCCGCGCGGCGCCGCGCGCCTGCGACGGCCGCAGCCTGATGGGCTGGCTGCGCGACCTAGCGCCGGCCGACTGGGCGGAAGAGGTCCACTACGAGTTCGATTTGAGTCCCGGCTACCCGGACCCGTCGGCCCAGGTCATGGGCCTGGATTTCGACGCCGGCGGCATGGTCGTGCTGCAGGACCGCCACTGGAAATACGTCCACTTCGAAAGCCTGCCGCCCCTGCTGTTCGATCTGACGCGCGATCCCGGCCAGTTCCGCAATCTGGCGCAGGATACCGCCCATGCCGCCACGCTCGCCGCCTATGCGCAGCGCATGCTGAGCTGGCGCATGCGCCATGCCGACCGCACGCTGACCCATCTTTGCTCGTCCGCCAATGGGCTGTATGACCGGCGCCGCCGCGACTTGGCGAGCGCCGCTGATTAGATGCGTTAACCGAGGAGGTCATCATGACGCGTTCCACGTTCTCGTCTCGACCACCCGCGATCGGACTCATCGCGCTGTTCACTTGCGTCGGCCTCGCGAGCTTGGCCGCCTCCCAGGAGCTCCGCGTCGGTGTGCAGTCCCATGTACGCGCGCTCGACGTGCAGGCCGAAACGTCCAATGCCGGCGCCCAGTTCCTGCACAACATCTATGACACGCTGCTGGAGATCGACACCACCGCCCAGCAGCTCAAGTTCAAACCCGGCTTGGCCGTGTCGTGGCAGCGCGTGGCTGGCGACACGCTGGAAATCAAGCTGCGGCCTAACGTGAAGTTCCATGACGGCTCGGTCATGACCGCCGACGACGTCGCCTTTTCGCTCAATCGGGTGTTCAAGATCGCCTTGCCGGCGTTCCGCAGCTCAAACGGCCGGTTCTTCTATAATTTCGATCGCGCCGAGGCGGTCGATGCCAGCACCGTCAGAGTGGTCGCCAAGAAGCCGGATCCATTGATGGAGATACTGCTCGCCGCGCGCAACGCCGGCGTCACCTCCAAGGCCCATGTCGAGCACGTCGGCTTCGACCAGTCCGGCCTGGCGCCGATCGGCACCGGTCCCTACCGCGTCGCCTCGTTCAAGCCCAACCAAGAAGTCATTCTCGAGCGCTTTGACGATTTCTGGGGCGAAAAGGCGCCGCTGCAGCGCATTCGTTATGTCCGCATCCCGGAAATGGCGCCGCGCATCACGGCTCTGGTCAATGGCGACGTCGATTTCATCGTGCAAATCCCGCCCGATCAGGAGCATCTGCTGCGCAACCGGCCGAACATCAAACTCGTCGGCACGGCCTGGCCGATGTTCCACGTCTATGTCTTGAACATGAGCGTGCCGCCGCTCGACAATCCGAAGATCCGCCGTGCCCTCAACCTGGCGATCGACCGCGATGCGCTCGTCAAGGCCCTGTGGGATGGCAAGGCGGTGGTGCCGAAGTCGCACCAGTTTCCCGGCACCGCGTCCGAGATCCCGGGCGTCAACCTGATCCGGTTCGACCCGGCCGAGGCCCAGAAGCTGCTGCGCGAGGCAGGCTATAGCGGCGCGCCGATCACGCTCAACTTCCAACAGCACTATTACACCTACGGCAATCTGGCCGCCCAGGCGGTCGCCGATATGTGGAAAGACGTCGGCATCAACGTCAAGCTGCAGGTGATCGAGGGCTTCGGCCAGGACCCCAAGACCCTGATGACGCGCGACTGGTCCAATCCGCTCTACTATCCCGACCTGCTCGGTGCCTTCGACACCCATTGGACCAAGTCGAGCTGGGTCAGCCGCGACAAATTCTTCCTGCCCGAGCTTGCGCCGGAATGGGAGAAGCTTTATTCGGTCATTCGCTTCTCGCTCGACCCCAACGAGCGGCGCGCCGCGCACAAGCGCCTGCTCGAAGTGGGCGAGACCGAACTGGTGCCCTGGGTACTGCTGTACCAGCCCTATGAATCCTTCGCCATGAACGACCGGGTGACGTGGTCGATTCCGCACAATGTGCGGCCTTACGTGCTGTCGTTCCGGGCGGGCGAGATCAGCGTTCGCAAATAGCGACGCCAAGCGGGGAGCGATCGGGGACCGGGTGGCATGCTGCGCTATCTGGCGGGCAAGGGGTTTCGCTCGGTCCTGACGGTCTTCGCCGTCCTGCTCATCACCTTCGTCGCCGCGCGCATCTCGGGCAACCCGTTTCAATTCCTTTACGACGACGGCCTGACCCAGGAGGAGCAGGCCGCGCTCGACCAGGAGTTCGGCCTCGATCGCCCCTGGCCCGCGCAATTCGTCAGCTATCTCGGCCAAATCGCCCGGGGCAATTTCGGCCGGTCGATCGCCCAGCGCCGCCCGGTCGTCCACCTCTATGCCGAGGCGATCGGCCCGACATTGCGGCTGGCCGCGCTGTCATTCCTCGCCACGGTCGCGATCGGCTTGCCGCTCGGTCTCACCGCGGCGTTGGCGCGCCACTCGGCCCTGGGCGTGGCCGCCATGGGGGTCGCATTCGTCGGCTATGCCGTGCCGCACTTCCTGCTGGCGATCATCCTGATCCTGATCTTCAGCTTCTATCTTAATTGGCTGCCCAGTATTGGTTCCGAGACCTGGTGGCACTTCATCATGCCGACGATAACCTTGTCGGCCGGCTTGATCGCCGCGATTGCGCGCTATCTGCGCGGCGAGATGCTGGGCGTGCTCAGCCAGGACTTCGTGCGCACCGCGCGCGCCAAGGGCCTGCCGGAATCCATGGTGATCGGCAAGCACGCAGTGCGCAACGCCTTGATCCCGGTCATCACCGTGCTGGGCCTCAAGTTCAACGGCTTGGTCTCGGGCTCACTGATCGTCGAGACCGTCTTTTCGTTTCAAGGCGTCGGGCAGATCTTCATTGGCTCGGTGCAACTGCGCGACTATCCCGTGCTGCAATTCGGCGTGATCGCCTTCGCGCTCACGGTGGTCGTGGTCAACTTCCTGGTCGATGCGCTTTACGCGGTCGTCGACCCGCGCGTGCGGCGGAGCGGCTAAATGGCCAGCTTGTTCGAGGCGTCCGCCGCCGCGACACCGGCCCGCCGGCGCCGGCCGCTGCCGGCCTATGTCATCATCCTGATGGTCATCGGCGCCGTCCTCGTTCTCAACGCCTTGCTCGCGCCGTGGCTGGCCCCCTTCGACCCGGACACCACCCGCCTGCTGCGCCGCCTGCGCCCGCCCTCTTGGCTGGGCGGACCATCCGAGAGCTGGTTCGGCACCGACCAGCTCGGCCGCGATTTGCTGTCCCGCTGCATCTACGGCCTGCGCACCAGTCTAGGCATCGCCCTGGTCGGCACTTTGATCGGCTGCGCGGTCGGCACGACGATCGGCTTGATCAGCGGCTATCTCGGCCGCGCCGTCGACACCGTGCTGATGATGCTGGTCGATATCCAGATCGCGTTGCCCTATTTGCTGCTCGTGCTGGTCGGCATCGCCGTGCTGGGCACCGATCTTTCCGTGCTGATCCTGCTGATCAGCCTGCACAGCTGGGAGAACTATGCGCGGCTGGTGCGCGGCCAAGTCCTGGCGGTGCGCGCGCTGCCCTATATCGAGGCGAGCGAGGCGCTCGGCGCCTCGACGATCCGCATCCTGTTCCGCCATGTTCTGCCTAATATCGCCTCACCGCTTCTGGTCATGCTGACCCTCAATTTTCCCGCCATCCTCTTGTTGGAATCCTCTCTGTCCTTCCTGGGCATCGGCGTTCAGCCGCCGACCGCCTCGCTTGGCCGCATGGTCGGCGAAGGCCGCCACCAAATGTTGGCGGCCTGGTGGCTGGTGGTGGCGCCCGCCGCCCTCATCCTAATGGTCACGCTGACCGCGCAATTGCTGGGCGATTGGCTGCGCGACCGGCTCGACGTCAAGACAGAGAAATGACGGCGCCGCCGCTGCTCCAGCTTCGGGATCTATCGGTCGACTTTTCGACCGACATGGGCATCGTGCACGCGGTCGACCGCGTGTCCTTCGACATCGGCACCGACGAGATCGTCGCCCTGGTCGGCGAGAGCGGCAGCGGCAAATCAGTGATCGCCCAGGCGATCATGGGTCTGCTCGGCGTCGGCGGCGCCGGCCGCAACGCGCGCACATCGGGACAGCTTCGTTTCCGTGGTCGTGACGGCGCGGCAATCGACTTGCTGACGCTCGACGCCGAGGAACGGCGGCGTCTGCGCGGCCGCGATATCGGCATGGTGTTCCAGGAGCCGATGACGGCGCTCAATCCGGTGCTCACCGTCGGCGAACAGATCGCCGAGCTGCTGCGCGTCCATGCCGGCCTGACGCGCGCGCAAGCCGCCGCCGAGGCGGTCGCGCGCCTGGCCGAAGTCGGCATCGCCGCGCCGGCGGAACGGGCGAAGAGCTATCCCCACCAGATGTCCGGCGGCATGCGCCAGCGCGTGCTGATCGCCATCGCCATGGCGTGCCAGCCCCTATTGCTGATCGCCGACGAGCCGACGACTGCGCTCGACGTCACGGTTCAAGCGCAGATCCTAGAACTCATGCGCACCTTGAAGCGGCGTACGCGCATGAGCGTGCTGTTCATCACCCATGATTTCGGCATTGTCGCAGAACTGGCCGATCGGGTCGTGGTTCTCTATGCCGGACGCATGGTCGAAGAGGGGTCGGCGACCGACATCTTCGCCAGCCCACGCCACCCCTATACCGAGGGACTGCTGGGCGCGGTGCCGCGCCTGGATTTGGCCAGCGACACCATCGGCGCGGTCGCCATCCTGCCTGGCACGGCGCCCGATCCCCTCGCCTTTCCCGCGGGCTGCCGGTTCCACCCGCGCTGCACCCATGCGCGCCCCGGCCTGTGCGACGGCAAGGCCCCAGCCATGACAGCGCTAGCCGGCGCGCGCCGCTTCGCCTGCCACGTCCGCGCCTCGGCATAGCCCCATGTCCGCCCAACCGCTGATCGCCGCCGAGGCCGTCACCAAGGAGTTTCCGCTCCAGGGCAGCATGCTGCCCTGGCGGGCGCACCGCTTCACCGCGGTCGAGAATGTCTCGATCGCCATCGCGCCAGGCGAGGTGCTGGGCCTGGTCGGCGAGTCCGCGTCGGGCAAATCGACCCTGGGCCGCATCCTCCTAGGCTTGATCCAGCCAAGCGCCGGCACGGTGCGCTTTCGCGGCACCGATCTGCGCGCGATCGGCGGCGGCGAACGCCGCGCGATGCGCCGGGCGCTGCAAATCATCTTCCAGGATCCATATGCTTCGCTCGACCCGCGACTGACCATCGGCGCGATCGTGCGCGAGGGGCTCGACATCCACGGCATCGGCGCGCCCGGCGCACGCGACGTCAAGGTCGCCCATCTGCTTGGCCGGGTCGGACTCGATGCCGGTTTCGCCCGGCGCTACCCCCATGAATTATCCGGCGGCCAGCGCCAGCGCGTCGGTATCGCCCGGGCACTTGCGGTCGAGCCAACCTTCATCGTCGGCGACGAGCCGGTGTCGGCGCTCGACGTTTCCATTCGCGGTCAAATTCTGGCGCTGCTGGCGGAGCTGCGCCGCTCCATGGGGCTGTCGATGCTGCTGATCTCCCACGACATCGGCGCGATCAGCCAACTCAGCGACCGTATCGCCGTGCTCTATGCCGGGCGCATGATCGAGATCGGCAGCCGTAGCCAGGTGCTGCGCACGCCGCGCCATCCCTATACCCGCGCCCTGCTCGCCGCCATTCCCGTGCCCGATCCCAGCCGCCGCCGAGCGCCGCCGCCGGCGCTGACCGATGGCGCGTCGGCGAGCCCCGACCGCGCCGGCTGCGTCTTCGCGCCGCGCTGTCCCCATGTCCGCCCCGCCTGCACCGGCTCCGTGCCGCCGCTGACCGTTCTCGAGTCCGGGCACGGCACGGCTTGCCTGCTCCAGGACGAGTTGCCGCCTGCCGCCTGAAACTTGTCGCCAGACGATGTTTCGTTTGACCGGCGCCGGCGCGCCGGCGTAGAGCGGCGACACCATTCTGTCATCCCATCCGCGTGATGGGCCCGGAAAAGCGAGAAGGCCCGCTGCGGTTGCAGCGGGCCCTTGGTCGCTCATTCGTAGCGGATCGGTCCGCCGGTCAGCGCGAGTAGAACTCGACGACCAGATTGGGTTCCATCGTCACGGGATAGGGCACATCGGCGAGTTGCGGCGCGCGTACGAAGCTGCCCTTCATCGCCTTGTGATCGACCTGAAGGTAGTCGGGCACGTCGCGCTCCGGCGACTGGCTCGCCTCCAGCACGAGAGCGAGCTCCTTTGCCTTGCCCATCACTTCGATGTTGTCGCCGTCCTTGACCTGGTAGGACCCGATGTTGACGCGCTTGCCGTTGACCCGGACATGGCCATGGCTGACGAACTGGCGCGCGGCGAACACGGTCGGCACGAATTTCATGCGATACACCACGGCATCGAGGCGGCGCTCGAGCAGTGCGATGAGGTTTTCGCCGGTATCGCCCTTGCGCCGGTCGGCCTCTTCATAGAGCCGGCGGAACTGGCGCTCGCCGATATTGCCGTAATAGGCCTTGAGCTTCTGCTTGGCCTGGAGCTGGACACCGAAATCGGAAGGCTTCTTGCGCCGCTGGCCGTGCTGGCCGGGACCATATTCGCGGCGGTTGAGCGGGCTCTTGGGCCGGCCCCACAGATTGACGCCGAGGCGTCGGTTGACCTTGTACTTAGATTCCTGGCGTTTGGACATGTGTCTTTCCGTTGGTTGGTTCATGTCCCGATAGTCCGACCCGGCCAAGCCGGCGGCGTGGCGACCGGCTCATTGTCCGGCCGCCCTCATTCTCGGGAAGGGCGTGTAATATAGTCGGCGGCCGGGGCTTGTCAAACCCCACGGGGCAGCCCCTGATGGGGCCGAAATTGCCAGCAAATAGAGCCGGTTAGGACCAGATCCAAGCGGACATCAGGTGAAACCAGATCTTCTTGAACTTGTCGCCGAAGGCGACCAGCACCATGAACATGAGCAGACCGCCCACGCCGTAGATCGCGATCTGCATGGGGTAGCGACGCCAGTACGGCAGGTCGGCGGGGTCAATCACGTTGGCCTTCGTCTCGCCGGCGGCGGCCGCCTCTTGGGCGGCCTTTTCAGCCGCGACCTGCCTGGGGTCGGGCTTGTCGAACATCTCCATGATGGCGTCTTCAATCGCCACGTCGCCGATCTTCACGCCGCATAGCACGACCCGAGACACCTCGTGGCGGGTCACCTCGACAATGCGCTTGGCAAATTGCCGCGCCTTTTCCTAGTTGTCGAAGCGGTCCACCTCGGCCCAGAGGCCATCAGTGTGCACGTCCACGCGGTAGACGCCCGATACGTTCGGTGTTCCATCCTCCACAGGCGGAGCGACAGCGGCTGGCGGGGGCGCGGCACCGGCGGGCGCCTGTGCTTGCGCGCTCTGGGAGAAGGCGAGCTTGGGGCCCATGGTGGCGGCGGCTGCGGCGCTGGTCATGTCGGTATCTCTTCCCCTTGCGCTCGAGGACCGGCCAGGACAGCCGGATGAGCAGCAGTCGGGATCGTAAAGATGCTTCGTTAACTTTCAGTGAAGGGGGAATTCACGATTATGAACCACCTCAAGGGCGGTCTTTTCTCTTTTCCACCAGACACTTAACCACTCCGTGCATGGTGCGCAGTTCCTGGTCCGTGGCGCCCGCGCGCTGAAAGAGATTGCGCAGATTCCGGACCATGCTGGGCCGGGCCTCCTGGTTTCTGAGGAAGCCGCAATCGTCGAGCTCGGTCTCCAAGCGCACGAGAAAATTGATCAGCTCTGCCTTTGGCGCCGGCGCTTCGCCGCCGCCCGATAGGAATTGCGGCGGCGTGGCGTCGGCCGCGTGGAACCATTCATAGCCAACGATCAGCACCGCTTGCGCCAGGTTGAGCGAGGCGAAGGCCGGATTGAGCGGAACCGAGATCACCGTGTCGGCGAGCGCCAGATGATCGTTCAAGAGCCCCATGCGCTCGGCGCCGAACATCAGGCCGCAACGCTGACCGAGCGCCATCTGCGCGCGCATCCGCCCCGCCGCGAAGCGCGGCGTCAGGATGCGCTTGACCATGCCGCGCGGGCGCGCGGTCGTGGCGTAGACGTGCTGGAGGTCGGCGATCGCCGCCTCGGCGCTCGGGAAGAGCTGCGCGGCGTCGAGGATCTTGTCGGCGCCGGATGCGGCCGCGATCGCCTCGTCGCTCGGCCAGCCGTCGCGCGGCTTGACCAGGCGCAGCTCGGTCAGGCCGCAATTGAGCATGGCGCGCGCGGCCATGCCGATGTTCTCGCCGAGCTGCGGCTCGACCAGAATGACGGGTGGACCGCCGAGCACCGGAGCCTGGGTCGAGTTGGTGCCTGCCATGCTCGCTAGCGCCCGCGCAGCAGCTTGTAGGTGATGCTGTCGTGCAGCGCGTTGTAGGACGCGTCGATGATATTGGCCGAGACGCCGACCGTCGACCAGCGCTCGCCGCTGGCATCGGCGCTCTCGATCATGACGCGCGTCACCGCCTTGGTGCCGTCCTGCGGCGTCAGGATGCGCACCTTGTAGTCGACCAGCCTGACCTCGTCGAGCACGGGATAGACCGGCACCAGAGCCTTGCGCAGCGCGGTGTCGAGCGCGTTGACCGGGCCGTTGCCCTCGGCGACGGTCATCACCTGCCCGTCGCCGACATGCACCTTCACGGTAGCCTCCGACAGGGTGACGAGCTGGCCCTTGGCATTGAGGCGCCGCTCGTCGATCACGCGGAAGCTGACCAGGCGGAAAAAGTCGGGCACGTCCTGCAGTGCGCGCCGCGCCAGCAGCTCGAACGACGCCTCCGCGCCGTCATAGGCGTAGCCGTCGAACTCCCGGTCCTTGACCAGCTCGACCAGGCGATTGACCTTGGGATTTTTCGGATCGATTTCGATGCCGATCTCGCGGAAGCGCGCGAGTATGTTGGAGCGGCCGGACTGATCGGACACGACGATGTGGCGCCGATTGCCGACCGTCTCGGGCGGGACGTGCTCGTAGGTGCGCGGGTCCTTTTCCACGGCGGAGACGTGCAATCCGCCCTTATGCGCGAAGGCGGATTCGCCGACATAGGCGGCGTGGCGGTTGGGCGCGCGGTTGAGCCGCTCGTCGAGCAGACGCGAGATATGGGTGAGCTGGCGCAACCCGTCTTCGTCGATCGCGGTCCTGAAGCCGAGCTTGAGCATCAGCGTCGGGATGAGCGAGATCAAATTCGCATTGCCGCAGCGTTCGCCCAGGCCGTTGAGCGTGCCCTGAACCTGCCGCGCGCCGGCGCGCACGGCGGCCAGCGAGTTGGCCACCGCATTCTCCGTGTCGTTGTGGCAATGGATACCCAGCCGGTCGCCCGGCACGACGCGGCTCACCTCGTCGACGATGCGCTCGACCTCGTGGGGCAGCGTGCCGCCATTGGTGTCGCACAGCACCGCCCAGCGCGCACCCGCCTGGTGCGCCGCCTTGATGCAGTCGAGCGCGAAGCCCGGGTTGGCCTTGTATCCGTCGAAGAAATGCTCGGCGTCGTACATCGCTTCGAAGCCGCGCTTGATCGCATGCGCGACGCTCTCGCCGATCATGCGCAGATTCTCGGCCTGGCTGATGCCGAGCGCCACGTCGACATGGAAGTCCCAGGCCTTGCCGACGAGGCAGGCCGCCGGCGCCTTGGCGCCCAGCACGGCGGCGAGGCCGGGATCGTTGTCGACCGAGCGGCCGGGCCGCCGCGTCATGCCGAATGCCGTCAGCCGCGCGTGCTTGAGCGTGGGCGGTGCCGCGAAGAACTTGTCGTCGGTTGGATTGGCGCCCGGCCAACCGCCCTCGACGTAGTCGATGCCGAGCCCGTCGAGCGCCTCGGCGATCGCCACCTTGTCGCCGACCGAGAAATCCACGCCCTGGGTCTGCCCGCCATCGCGCAGCGTCGTGTCGAAGAGATAGACACGGTCGGTCATCGGGCGCGCTCCCTGTGGCATCTACGCACGACGCCACTCCGTGTTGCCGCTCGGACGATCCTCCAGGACGATGCCTTCCTGGAACAGCTCCTGGCGAATGCGGTCGGCTTCGGCGAAATTCCTGGCCTTGCGTGCCGCGTTGCGCGCCGCGATCTTCTGCTCGATCTCGGCCTCGCCCAGCTTGGTGCCGCCAGGCGACGGCGCGCGAAACCAGGCATCCGCGTTCTGCTGGAGCAGGCCTAGGAGCCCGCCGCCCTTGCGTAGCCGGCCTTTGAGCCGCACATGCTCGACCGGATCACGCGAGCGATTGATGTCGCTCGCCAAAGCATGCAGGCGCGACAGGGCGAGCGGCGTGTTCAGATCGTCGAGCAAGGCATCGACGACATCCGCCGGGATGTCGGCCTCGGCCGGCGGCGCAGCTCCGGCTGGAAGGAAAGGGTCCGGCGTCCACAGCGGCGTGTAAAGGCGATCGAGCGCCGCCTTCGCCTCTGCCAATCCCTGCCTGGTGAAGTCGAGCGGCGCGCGATAGTGGCCGCTCAGCAGGAAATAGCGCAAGGCTTCGCCCGGCGCCTCGGCCAGCAATTCGCGCACGGTGAAGAAATTGCCGAGCGACTTCGACATCTTGTCGCTGTTCACCGAAAGGAAGCCGTTGTGCATCCAGTAGCGTGCCATGACCGGCGTGCCGTGCGCTGACCGGCTCTGGGCGATCTCGTTCTCGTGATGGGGAAAGATCAGGTCGAGGCCGCCGCCGTGCAGATCGAAGGTCTCGCCCAGATGCTTCCAGCTCATGGCCGAGCATTCGATGTGCCAACCCGGCCGCCCCCTGCCCCACGGGCTCGGCCAGCCCGGGATGTCCGGCGTCGACGGCTTCCACAGCACGAAATCGGCCGGATCCTTCTTGTAGGGCGCCACATCGATGCGCGCGCCGGCGATCAGCTCCTCGCGATTGTGGCGCGACAGCCGGCCGTACTCAGCCATCGACGGTACGCTGAACAGCACATGGCCTTCGGCGGCATAGGCATGACCGCGCTGAATCAGCATCTCGATCAGCCGGATCATCTCGGCAATGTGCTCGGTCGCGCGCGGCTCGACATCGGGCGGCAAGGCGCCGAGGGCCGCCATGTCCTGCTGATAGGCACGCGTCGTGCGCGATGTGATGGAATCGATCGGCTCGCCCGACGCCTTCGAGGCGTCGATGATCTTGTCGTCGACGTCGGTGATGTTCCGAACATAGGTCACGCGCGGGTAGAGCCGCTTGAGCAATCGATAGAGGACATCGAATGCAACGACGGGACGCGCGTTTCCGAGATGGGCGAAGTCGTAGACGGTCGGACCGCAGACATAGAGACGCACATGGCCGGGATCGATCGGCTCAAACGTCTCTTTTCGTCTGGTCAGCGTGTTGTAAACCTGAAGCGGCACGGCTCGGAACTCGCTCTGATACGGTCAAACGGCAACCGCCCCATCAAGGGCGCGCCCGCTCAGCCAGATTTGGAAAAACAGAAAGCGACTAGGCGTGCGGGCTCAACATCGCGTCGCAATCGCGATGCTAATTCGCTCGATCAGGCGAATGTTGAGCGTGAGCGTCATGCCGTCCGTTCCAGCAATTCCGGGCCTTTCGGCCGGGAATATGCCGTCAATCTAACAGAGTCGACCGGCGGGGTCCATGGCCTGCCGGAAGATCGGCCGGCTCGGGGGTCCGGCCGCCCCGGACCGATCCGATGGGCTAGGAGCTCTGTGGGACGGGAACCGCGAGGCGCATACCGACCGCCTCGAGCAGCAGTTCATGGGCGCGGTCGACGATGTCGTCGAGCGACCTTGTCTTGGGCAGCATCGCGCGGGCCTCGGCGAGGAACTCGTCCCGGCTTGGCATATGAGGCAGATGCCAGGTCTTCAGCACCTCGGTCGCCTGGTGATGGGCGCGCGCCAGCGCTTCCCTGAGGGCCGACAGCTCGGCGCCGTGCAGGGCCGACGCAATGGCCAGCGCAATGCGCTCGGAATTGAAATGCGCGGCGAGCTGCTCGGCCGCGCGATTAATGACGCGCGCGCCCAGCTTCTGCTCGTTGCGCAGCACGTGCGCGGGCGGCGATTTCATATCCCAAACGACGCGGATCCAGGACAACGCGCGTAGCGCATAGTTGGTCGCATCCACCTCCCACCACCGGAAGCCCTGCCGGGCGCTGCTTTGATAGGCGTGGTGGTTGTTGTGCCAGCCCTCCCCCATCGTCAACAGCGCGAGGAACCAGTTGTTGCGGGAATCGTCGCCGGTCACGTACCGCTTGCTGCCACTCACATGGGCCAGCGAATTGATGCAGAACGTCGCGTGGTAGACGAGCACTGTGCTCCAGAAAAAGCCGACCACAAGTCCGGACCAGCCGGCGACGAGAAAGCTCAGGACCCCCAGGGCGATGGCCGGCGCCAATTCGAGCTTGTGCAGCCACATCAGCTCGGGAAAGCGCGTCAGGTCGGCAACCCTCGTCAGATCGGTCGCGTCGTGCCGGCACGCGAAAATCCAGCCGACATGGCTGTAGACGAAACCCGATCGCGCCGGCGAGTGGACGTCGTCTTCCGTATCGGAATGCAGGTGATGATGACGGTGCTTGGCGACCCACCACAGCACGCTCTTCTGGGCGCTCGTCTGGGCAAGGAACGCGAGGAGGAACTGAACCACCCGGCTGGTCGAGTAGGCGCGATGCGAGAAATAGCGATGATAGCCCGCAGTGACTGCGAACATGCGCAGCCAGTAGAGCGCGAAGCAGATGGCGAGAGCCTCCCAGGTGATCCCCGTCCAGATCGCCGCAAAACAGGCGACATGGACCAGGACGAACGGAATGGCTGACGGATAGACGATGTCCTCGTGCGCGCTCTTCGCGCCGATTTGACGCAGCATGCCCCATATCCTCCCCCTGCCTGCCAATACATCTATCACGTCGCGGGCATACTGTATCCTGCGGGCCGTGCGGCGCGACGACGCGGGGCCGATGGCTCGGGATTGCCTGAACTGCGCGGACCGGGTGGACCGGCCGGAATCAGCCCTGGTAGGCGTTGGTGATGGGGTAGCGCCGCTCGCGGCCGAAGGCGCGGCGGGTGATCTTGACCCCCGGAGGCGCCTGGCGGCGCTTGTATTCGGCGCGGTCGAGCATGCGCCAGACGCGCCGCACGGTCGCCTCGTCATGGCCGCGCTTGACGATCTCGCCGATCGGCAGCTCGCCCTCGATCAGGCAGGACAGGATGTCGTCGAGCACGTCATAGGGCGGCAACGTATCCTGGTCGGTCTGGTTGGGCTTGAGCTCGGCGGTCGGCGGCTTGGTGATGACCCGCTCGGGCATGACGCGGCCCGCCGGTCCGAGCGCGCCCGGCGGATGCGCCTGGTTGCGCCACCGCGAGAGCTGGAACACGGTCGTCTTGTAGACGTCCTTGAGCACGGCGTAGCCGCCGCACATGTCGCCATAGAGGGTGGCGTAGCCGACCGACATCTCGGATTTGTTGCCGGTCGACAGCACCATGTGGCCGAACTTGTTGGACATCGCCATGAGCGTGATGCCGCGCGCACGGCTCTGGATGTTCTCCTCGGTGATGTCGGGCGACCGTCCGGCGAAATGCGGCGCCAGCATCTGACCAAAGGCCGCCATGGCCGGCTCGATCGAGACGTTGTCGAGCTTGACGCCGAGCAGGCGCGCGACCTCCGCCGCATCCTCCAGGCTGTCCCGGCTGGTATAGGGGGACGGCATCATGACGGTGCGCACGCGGTCGGCGCCGAGGCCGTCGACCGCGATCGCGGCGGAAAGCGCCGAATCGATGCCGCCCGACAGACCGAGGATGACGCCCGGAAAGCGGTTCTTGTTCACGTAGTCGCGCAGTCCCACCACCATGGCCTGGTAGGTCTGCTCCAGGCTCGACGGCGGCTGGGCGATCTCGCCCGTCGCACAGTCCCATTTGCCCGAGCCGTTGCGCTGCCACTTGGACAGCACGACACCTTCGCGCCAGGCCGGGGCCTGGACGCGAAGATTTCGCGCCGCGTCGAGCACGAAGGAGGCACCTTCGAACACCAGCTCGTCCTGGCCGCCAACCTGATTGACGTAGACCAGCGGCAAGCCTGATTCCGTGATGCGCGACACCGCGAGCTGGATGCGCTCGTCGAGCTTGTCGCTCTCGAACGGCGATCCGTTGGGAACGATGAGGATTTCGGCCCCCGATTCCTCCAGGCATTCGGTGACGTCCGGCTTCCACATGTCCTCGCAGATCATCACGCCGAGCCGCACGCCACGCACATTCATCGGCCCCGGCATCGGACCCGCCGTGAACACCCGCTTCTCGTCGAAGACGCCGTAGTTGGGCAGATCGTACTTGTAGCGAACGCTCTGAATGGCGCCGCCATCGAGCAGCAGCACGGCGTTGTAGACCGCACGCGACCAGGTCGTGCCGCCATTGCCGTTGTCGGATTCGCGCGCAGTGCCGTCGCGCCACGGGGTTGTCAGCAGCACGGCCGGCCCGCCATCGGCGGTCTCACGGGCAAAGGCGGCGACCTTCTCGGCCACGGCATCGAGGAACATCGGCTTGAGCACGAGATCTTCCGGCGGGTAGCCGGAGACCACCAGCTCGCCAGGCACCACGAGGTCGGCGCCGAGGCTGGCCGCCTCGGCGCGGGCCCGACGGACCCGTTCGATATTGCCCGATATATCACCGACGGTCGGGTTGATCTGGGCAAGGGCGATGGCGATTCGATCGGTCATGGGAATTGAATCTGCCGCCAAAACCGCTTGGTTGCACCGGGAAAACGCATCCTGCACCGCGTGCAAGACTCCGTTAACCTATATCCCGGAAGATCGTTCTGGTGAAGGGCTGGGGGACAACAAAGATGCGCGCGGCCGCGAATGCCGAGCCAATCGTCGATCGGCAGATCGACGAATACCGCTCCGATCTCAAAGACCGTGTCGCCGCCATGGCAGGGTTGCTCGACAGTTCGGCCGCCGGCAACGAGCCGACTCACGAGGTCGTGGTTGCGCTCCGCCGCCAGGCGCGCGAGCTGAAGGCGCTCGGCAGCATGTCCGGCTTTCCCATGGTCGGCATGATCGCCCACCGGCTCGAGGACTATCTGACCGAGATGCGCGACCTGACCCAAGAGGATCACCGCGATGTCGGTCGATTCGTCTCCCTGCTTCAGTCCGCCATCGGCCGCGGCATCAATCCCGAAGAGAACGAGATGGGCCAGCTTGCCCGATCCCTGCCGATGCGCCGCGACGGCATGCGGCCGCCGGCCGTGCCTGAAAGCAATGTCGAGATCCTCCTGGTGACGACCTCCAATGTCGTGCGCATGCTGGTGGAGCGCGATCTCAAGCAGCGCGGCTACCGGGTGGTTATTGCGCGAACGCCGTTCGAGGCGTTCGAGCTCGCCTATCGCATGAAGCCCGATCTGCTGCTCGTCTCCAACACCATGCACGGGCTGGGCGGCGCCGACCTGGTGCGCGCCTTCGGCGCCATGAGCTCGACGCGGACCATGGCGGCCGCCGTGCTGACCAGCATGGACGCGGAGCATGTCGATCTGCGCGATCTGACGCCGCGCGTTCCGGTCGTCCGCCTTGGCCGCTATTTTCCCGGGGATTTCGGGCGCGTCGCCGAGCGCTACCAGCTCGGCTAGAGCAGATTCCGATTAGGTAGAACATATCCTGCGTCAAGGATGTAGTTGAGGCATTCCTGGGGTGGGAAGGATCGAATGGCTTCGGCGATTGCGTCCCAGAGGTCGT
>Ga0194121_10000623_pt1 | contig 61984 bp, 44 predicted proteins | sample TA2MahCa50mmetaG_FD_148609 | JGI IMG/M metagenome (GOLD analysis project Ga0194121, IMG submission 148609) | Freshwater microbial communities from Lake Tanganyika, Tanzania - TA2015020 Mahale Deep Cast 50m | ecosystem: Environmental > Aquatic > Freshwater > Lake | place: Tanzania: Lake...
ACGACACCGAAATGGCCGAAGCGACCAACACCGGCATGATTAAGACACTGAACCTGGCTGGCGAAGTGGCGATCATGGCTCGGTATCAAGGCCAAGTCTCGACATTCCGCGCCACGATCCCGCTGGGTGCCGACATCCCATCCTTTCCGGCAAACAAGAACTTCATCGACGAAGCCGTATTCGGCAAATTGAGGGTTCTCGGCATTCCGCCGTCTCCGGTCGCCGATGACGCGACGTTCCTCCGCCGAGTTTCGATCGACGTCACCGGTACGCTGCCGACTGAGGAACAAGTCCGGGCGTTCCTGGCCGACGCCGATCCGAACAAGCGTGAAAAACTGATCGACCGCCTGCTCGATTCGCAGGACTACGCTGATTACTTCGCGAACAAGTGGAACTTGGTCTTGCGAAACAAGAATCGTGCGCCGGATGACTCGGCCGCGACCTACGGTTTTTATCAGTGGATTTGGTCGAACCTGTACGAGAACAAACCCTACGATCAAATCGTCCGCGAAGTGCTGACCGCATCGGGGGATTCGACCACCAATCCGGCCGTCGTCTGGTATCGCGAAGTCGACGAGAATAACGAACAGGTCGAAGACACCGCTCAGTTATTCCTCGGTTTGCGAATTCAATGTGCTCGCTGCCATCACCATCCGTTCGAGAAGTGGAGCCAGAACGATTACTACGGCTTCAGTGCGTTCTTCACACGCGTGGGCAAGAAGAATATCTTCGATCCGGGGATGACAAAGGCCTCTCGTGACAAGCGAGTCTTCCACAACGACGGCGTGGCTGCCGCGACGAACCCGCGCAACGGACAGTCGCTCAAGCCGACCGGCCTCGGCTCCCCCGCGTTGGAGATCCCGGCCGAACGTGATCCGCGTCACTATTTGGTGGACTGGATGGCCGACAAGAACAATCCGTTCTTCGCCAAGTCAGTCGTCAATCGTTACTGGAAGCACTTCTTCGACCGTGGCATCGTCGAACCCGAAGACGATATGCGTGAGACGAATCCGCCGTCAAACCCCGAACTGCTCAACAAGCTCGCCGCTGGATTTATTCAGAGCGGCTTCAATTTGAAATGGATGGTCAAGACCATCACCTCGTCGAGCACCTACCAGCTCAGTTCGCTACCCAACGACTACAACTTGAAGGACAAGCAGAACTTCTCCCGCTACTACCCGAAGCGACTCACGGCGGAAGTCCTCTACGACGGTTTCCATCGCGTCACGAACACGACTCAGAACTTCGGCTCTCTGCCCCCCGGCACGAAAGCGGTTCAATTGCCAGATGCCAGTATCGGCCCGTATTTCTTGAAGGTCTTTGGCCAGCCGCAGGGTGACACCGCTTGCGAATGCGAACGTTCGCAAGAAGCGAACCTCGCTCAGAGCTTGCACCTGCTCAACAGCAGCGAAGTGCAGGACAAGATTGCCAACGGCAACGGCCGAGCAACCTTGATGGCCAACGACAAGGCGCGTGGTCACGATGTCAAGGTTCAGGAGTTGTACCGCTGGGTCTACTCCCGCGAGCCGAACCCCGATGAGTTGAAGATCGCGCTGGCGCACCTCGCCAAGCACGAAGCCAATCCAAAGATCGCCTACGAGGACATCCTCTGGGCACTCATCAACACGAAAGAGTTTCTGTTCAACCACTAATTCGCTCGTTCTGCTGATCGTATGAGAAATGATTGACAGAGGAATGGGGCCAACGGAATGAATCGAGTTCAAATCGAGGCAATTCCACTGGCTGCATTCCTCTGCCGTTTTTGAGCCTCAGACTTTTCCCGCATTCCTCGATGAGACTTGCCATGACTCGCAAATTCGCGCTCGTAACCGCCGCAGTCTTGATGGGTTCGACCTCCGCGTTTGCTCAGCTTCCTCAGGCGAAGTTGTTTTCGGTCTTTCCTCCGGGAGCCCAAGTCGGCGTGGCTACAGAAGTCGCCATCGCCAACGGCGTCGAGATGGATGAAGCCAATCGGCTGATCTTCAACCATCCGGGGATCACCTCCGCTCAGAAGATCACCGAGGCTAACGGGGTGAAGACTCCGGTCGCTAACACGTTTGTCGTCAACGTGGCTGCCGGCGTGCCGGATGGAATTTACGAGGTTCGATTCAGTGGCCGGTTTGGTGTCAGCAACCCGCGCAGCTTTGTCATCGGTTCGCGCAAAGAGATCAACGAAGTCGAACCCAACAACACGCGAGAACAAGCGACACCGGTCGAACTCAACTCGACCGCCAACGGTCGTACCGACGCCAGCGCTTTCGACTACTTCAAGGTCACAGGCAAAGCGGGGCAGCGAGTTTTGTGTTTGTGTCAAGCGGGCAAGATCGACTCGAAGCTTAAAGCTCAACTCGAACTTTACGATGCGACAGGGGTCATTCCTCCGGTCGCTGCCGGTGCCGCAGCACCTCCCGCTCCGCAGGCTGTTCAATTGGGTCGCCGATTAGGATTTGTTCGCAGTACGGTCAAGCGCGACGCGCTCCTCGATGTGACGCTTCCAGCCGACGGCGATTATTTTTTGCGAGTCAGTGACCACGTGAATGCTGGCGGCGTCGATCACTTCTATCGGCTGACGGTCACAACCGGCCCATACGTGGAATTCGCTCTGCCTCCCGCGGGTGTCGCTGGATCCAACACTCAGTTCACGCTCTTTGGTCGGAATCTGCCGGGAGGACAACCGGCGGGTGTCAATGTCGACGGCCGTCCGCTGGAAAAAGTCGCGATCTCCGTGACAGTGCCGGGAGATGTCGAAAACACGCAAGCGGCGGACAACCTCGGAGCCATCCAGGGAGGCCTCGATGCTTTCAGTTATGTCTGGAACACGCCGGCGGGCAATGCGAATCCGTTGACTCTGTTCGTAGCGTCCTCGCCGGTCGGATTGGAACAGGAACCAAACGACACGCCGGCTCAAGCGAACAAGCTCACAGTTCCGACAGAGGTCTCCGGACAATTCCAAGCCCGCGGTGACGTGGATTTCTTCACGTTCGACGCGAAGGCGCAAGAGAATTACTGGATCGAAGCGTTTGGTGACCGACAGGGTTCGCTCGCCGACCCGTACATCACGCTTGACCGAGTCAACAAGGATGACAAAGGCGTCGAAACCGTCCAGCGTATCACCGCACAAGACGACACCGGCGCGAATCTAATACCGAACGTGTTCGAGACTCTCAACGACGACCCCGCGTTTCAGTTCGTCGTTCCGGCCGACGGCACCTACCGGCTGACAATCCGCGACCGTTACTACGAATCGCGTGGTGATGCTCGCATGGTTTATCGGTTGGCAATTCGCAAAGAGGCTCCCGACTTCAAAGTCGTTCTGCTACCAGAAGCTCCATTGGCAGACAACAACACGACCGCTCAAACGTATCCGGCCAATCTCCGCAAGGGGGAAAACTTTTCTTGCCGAGTCATCGCGTACCGTCACAATAACTTCAACGGAACGATCGACGTCTCTGTTGAGAACTTGCCCCCAGGAATCACCTGCAAAGGAACGAGCATCGGTCCGGGTCAAACGAACTCGACGATCGTGTTCACCGCAGCAGAGGACGCCGCCGATGGCGTGTTTGGCTTTGCGAAGATCGTCGCAAAGGCACGTATCGAGGACAACGCGAAGGTCAAAGCCGTCGCAGATGCGAAGGCCGCAGTGAAGCCTGCCGTCGATGCCTTGCCGAAAGCTCAGCAGGATGTCGCGAAGGCGGTCGAAGATGAAAAGAAATTCCTGGCCACTCGGCAGGCCGCCGAAACCAAGTTCACCGCAGACGCCGAAGCCGCCAAGAAAGCAACCGATGCAAAAGCCGCTGCGGAAAAGAAAGTGACCGACTCCGCAGCTGCGCTTAAAACCGCGATCGATAAACTCGCCGCAGCAAAGACGGAACTCGACAAAGACAAGGACAAACAAGAACTTAAAAATGCGTTCGTCGCCGCCGAGAAAGCCTCGAATGAAGCGGACGCCGCCAACAAAGCCGCAGCTCAGGAAAAGACGGTCGCCGACAAAGCGGCCACCGATACCGCCAACGTTCTGAAGACTACCGAGCAAGCCAAGACCAAAGCGGTCACCGAACACGATCAAGCCGTTGCGAAACTCAAAGCGGCGACTGACGCTCAGGCCGCGGCTGAGAAGAAGATTGCCGACGCCAATGCCGCGGTGACCGCCGCGATTGCGGCTCAGAAAGCGGCTGCTCGCGAAGTGACCCACGTTGGCCGAGCAGCCACTACCGTTTGGGACGGCAACGCGGCCGCCGCTGGACCGATCTCGCGACTCTCGCGCGAGCTGTGCTTGGCGATCACTCCAGAGACTTATCCTTTCCAAGCCACGACCGATGTCTTCCGCGTGGAAGCCAATCACAACCGACAGATCCTCGTTCCGGTGAAGCTGCTCAAGCGAAACGGCTTCGATGAAAACGTGACACTGACATTCGTCGGCACGCCGCAGAATGCTCAGGTTGAGAACAAGCCGATCAACAAAGGGGCGGCCGACGGCGTCTATCGCATCTTCCTGCCCAACAACGTGCCGGTCGGAACTTACACGCTTTACATGAAGGCGACTGCTGCCGTGCAATATCGCCGCCGTCCGGAGTTGGCCGACAAAGCAAAGGTCATACTCGATCAAGCGGTCGCCGCGGTGGCTCCTGCGGCGGAAGCATTGACCAAAGCCAACGCCGATAAAGACGCCGCCGTCAAAAAAGCGACCGAGACGGACGCCGCCTTTAAGAAGGCGACTACGGACAAAGAAGCTGCCACCAAGAAAGTCACCGAGACCGCCGAAGCGGTGAAGAAAGCGACCGAAGCCAAAGACAAAGCCACGACCGACGCCGACAAAGAAGCAACCGCCAAGGCTTTGACCACTGCTCAAGAAGAGGCCAAGAAAGCGACCGACGCGCTGGCCGTTGCCGACAAAGCTCTCGCTGATTCCGATGCTGCCAACAAAGCCGCCATCGCCGCCAAGACGAAAGCCGAAGCGGATGCGAAAGCCGCCGACGACAAGAACAAGGCCGTGATCGCTGACAAGGCCGCAAAGGAAAAGGCCTTTAACGACGCCAACACCGCCACCAAGGCAAACCCGGTCAACGTCTTCACTGCGTCAACTCCGATCGTCATTAACGTGAAGCCCAACGCCGTCAACGTCACCACCGCTCCGGCCAACGGCGGAGCCCTCAAGCGAGGCGACAAGGTCGAAGTCAAAGTGACGATTCAGCGAGTCAACGGCTTCACGGGACCGGTAACTCTCGAACTCGTTCCGCCTCCGGGCGTCGTTGGACTCGCCGCCGAGAAAGTCACGATTCCGGCCGACAAAGCCGAAGCGGCGATCATCGTCACCGCCGCCGCTGATGCGACGGAAGGGGCGATCGCCAACGCCGTCATCCGTGCCTCCGCAGACTTCGACGGAGCGGTCGCAGCTTCGGACGGTGCGGTCGCCATCAACGTCGCGAAATAACTTTGAATTGCGGTGTGTCAGCACCGCGTTAAATCGCTCAAGTGAACGCGGTGCTGACACACCGCAGTCCAGATTCGTCACCACCGCCTCAAGAGACTCGCCATGCCTCGCCTCACCATTCTGTCCCTGACGTTGGCCCTGCTGACATCCACCAGCTTCGGTCAAGATGCCGCCAAACCGCTCGCCGGTGCGATCACTCCCGAAGCGATTAATCTCGGCCGGCCGGTCGACTTTGATAAAGACATCGTGCCGATTCTCGAAAACAACTGCATCGCCTGCCACAACCTCGGTCAGCAGGAGAGCAAGCTGAACCTCGAGAAGATCGACATGATCATCAAGGGGGGCAAGCGCGGCGCGGCGGTTGTTCCCAAGGATCCGGAGAAGAGTCTGTTGTTCCAAGTCGCCGCGCGTGCCAAAGGCCCGGTGATGCCGCCACTGCCGAACAAGGTGGATGCCAAGGCGCTCACGCCGAAGGAATTGGGAATCTTGAAGCAGTGGATTCTCGAAGGTGCCTCCGGTGGTATGGGTGGCATGAAGGATCAAGTAAATTGGCAACCAGTGCCGGCGACCGCGAAGGCGATCTATTCGGTGGCGATGGCTCCGTGGGGCCGTTACGTCGCCGCGGGTCGAGCCAATCAGGTGTTGCTGCTCGATGTCGAAACCGGTGATGAAATCGGCCGGCTGATCGATCCGAATCTCAACGCAATTCAGCACAACGGCAAGCCGATGTACCCCAACGGAGCCGCGCATCGTGACTTTGTCCACTCGCTCGCCTTTAGCCCGGACGGTCGCACAATCGCGTCGGGCGGATACCGCACGGTCAAGTTGTGGCAGCGACCGGCGTCAAATCGGACTCGAGAGATCGCCATCGGTGCGGTCGTGACGGCAGTGGCCGTCAGCCCGAATGGCCAAACCCTCGCGACGGCCGGAGCCGATAACGCCATCAAGTTGTGGAACCTCGCCGACGGAGCCGCCAGTAAAGTGCTCGCTGGTCATGCGGGAGCGATTCACAGCCTGGCGTTCAGCGCGGATGGGGCGAAGCTGGCGTCTGCCTCCGAGGACAAGACCGTCCGAATTTGGAACCTCGCCGAGGGCAAGGAAGCCAACAAGATTGAATCCCCTGCCCCAGCGAAAGCGGTCGTCTTCACCGCCGATGGAACCAAAGTCGTCGCCGGACAAGCCGACAGCATCATTCGCATCTGGCCAATCGGGGTAGCTGCTCCGTTTACGCCGGAGAAGGAAATAAAAGGTCACACCGGGCCGATCACAGCGCTCGCTCTCGTCCTCCCGGCCGGTACGCAGATTCTTTCCGGTAGCGAAGACCAAACGGCACGCGTTTGGGATCTCGCGGCGGGCACGCAAGTCCGACAATTCGCTCACGGTGGACCGGTCAATTCGGTGGCGATTCGAGCCGACGGCTTGTTCGCCGCCACCGGCAGTCCCAACAACATCGCCAAGCTGTGGAACAATCAAACCGGAGCACAAGTCGCGGAACTCAAGGGAGACGTGACGCTCAACCGCGCGGTGGTCGAACGAACCGAAGACCAAAAGGTCGCGCAGCAATTTAAGGCTCTCGCCGAAGCCGCGTTCAAGGCGGCAGAGACCAATCAAAAGGAGCGAGACGAAGCGGTCAAGAAGGCGAACGAAGCCAAGACCAACGCCGACAAGGCGGTCGCTGAACAAGACCCGAAAGTCAAAGAAGCGGTGACGAAGGCGGAAGCCGCCAAGAAAGCGGCTGACGAAAAGAAGGATGACGCCGCTCTCGCGAAGGCCGCGACCGATACCGCCGCCGAAGTCACCAAGCAAATGGATGAACTGAAAAAACGACAGGACACCGTCGCTTCGGCAATGCGAGCGATCACGCTGGCTGAACAAGCTGCGAAGTCCGCCGTCGAACAGGTCGCCGCGGCGAAAGCTCAGCAAGATACGATGACCGCGGGAGTGACAAAGGCCGATACCGACCTGAAGGCCGCGACCGATGCGGACGCTGCAGGATTGAAGCCGGTCAAGAGTGTCGCATTCTCCGTCGATGGCAAGCGGCTGTTGACGGCGGCCGACGACAATCTGATTCACGTTTGGGACAGCACCACCGGCAAGGCAATCGAAGCGTTTGCCGGGCACAAGGCTCCGATCGGAGCACTCGCGACGGGACCAAATGGTCTCGTCGTCAGCGGCTCCGCCGATCAAACGGCCGCGGTCTGGACGACGACTCCCGCGTGGACACTGATCGGACAGCTCGGCCCGAAGAAGGAGACTCCGCTCGATTTCGCTGGCTCGCCGTTCGCCGCACGCGTGCTGAGCCTCGCGTTCAGCCGTGATGGAAAATGGCTCGCGACCGGCGGCGGCGAAGCGTCGCGCAGCGGCGAACTTCACATTTGGGACGTCGCCACTCAATCGCTTTCCAAAGACTTCAAGGACGCTCACAGCGACACGGTGATGAGCATCGAGTTTGGTCGCGACGGCAAGTACCTCGTCACCGGCGCGGCGGATAAGTTCGTCAAACTGTGGGACATCGCCTCCGGCAAGCTGGTCAAGTCCTTTGAAGGTCACACGCATCACGTTCTGGGTGTGTCGATCAAGGCGGACAACAGCCTGCTGGCCAGTGCCGGGGCGGACAACGCGATCAAGATTTGGAACGTCGAGACCGGCGAACAAGCTCGCACGATCCCTGGCTACACCAAACAAGTGACATCAATCCGCTTCATGGGGGTCACCGAGAACGTCATCAGTTCCGGCGGCGACAAGACCGTCCGTTACCACAACGCCGCCAATGGCTCGCAGCCGCGGGCCTTCGCCGGTGGAACCGACTTCATGTACTGTGCAGCCGCGAGCCGCGACGAGCAGATCGTCGTCGCCGCCGGTGAGGACGGGGTTCTCCGCGTCTGGAACGGTACGAACGCCCAATTGATTCGCCAGTTCGATCCCCCCAAGCCGCCGGAAGCGAACGCTCAGGCAGCGGCCAAGTGAAAACGATGCCCAGATTTCTCTTGTCAGTTTGAATCGATCGAAGAAACAATCTCCGCCGTAGTTGGATTTCTCAGGCGGACTGCCGCCGGCATCAAGGAGCATGACAATGAAAACGCGTTCTTTTCTGACGACGATGTTATTGATCGCCTCTGCTGACGCAGCGTTGGCCGGCACAATCACTGGCGAATACCTCGAAGCTCGGACCTGCGATGTCTACACCGGTCCCTGTTTTGCGAACGCAGAGATGGGTCTCGCGGGTAAAGAAGCGGTGATGGCCTGGAAGATCGAAAAGGGGACCTGGCAGGACGTGACGATCGACGGCCTGGGGGTTGCCTTGGTCGTGAAGGCGGAAGGCACGCTGGGTACAGACGGAGTCTTTCCGATGAAGCCGGGTAAGACCGCCGCCGTGATCATCGTCGATGAGACCGCTTCGGCGGAACAACGGGACGCGCTCGTCGCCTTTGTGAAGAATTCCGCGAAGGAGCTGACGAAAAACGTGCTCAACGTCGTCGTGGCTCCGATCAAGCTGGAGAATGATCACCTGGAAGGCAAAGGGTGCTTCTCTGCCGGCAAGCTCGCGTCGATCGAGACTCGGAAGATGAAGAAGAACGACTGTATCTGCACCAACGAGCTGATCTACTACCAGCCGCTGACGAAGGTCGAGAATTTTTCGCCGGCCTACACGCTACGGCAGTCGTACCAGGGGGAAAGTCTGAACGGCAAATGGACGAACAACAATACTCGCAGCGCGTTCCTGGCGACGTTCCGCGTGAAGTCATAGCCCACACCGCTCGCCCATTCGCGAGTCTTTCAAAATCCAGCCCGGCTGTTCTCGAACCGCCGGGCTGTTGTGTTTGATGAATTCGTCCGCCGGCGCGAGTACCATTCTGTCCAACGTATCGTCCGCCAACATCGCGGCGCATCCGCCGCCGGACCGGTTCACCGAGGAGATGCTTTTTATGCGATTGTCAACGTTTGGGGTTCTTGTCTTTGCCGTGCTCTGGTCATCGGCGGGCTTCGTTCGAGCTGAGAGCAAACTGGAAGAGGCCGCCGGTCTGCCGGACGGTCTCTCGAAAGAGATCGCCGCTGTTGTCGATGCGAAGGGTCAACGAGTCACCGATAAGAACGGCGCGGTCTGCTCGGTGTGGCTCGTCAAAGAGGTGCCGACCAAAGCCAACTTCAAACCGACCCTGAGCGTCAAGTACCCGTTCGCCCCCGGAGAGTTGCTCGGCGCGTTGCAGGTGCAGGCGAAGTCCAAGTACACCGACTTCCGCGGCCAGGAGATCAAAGCGGGTGTCTACACGCTGCGCTACGGCCAGCAACCGGAAGATGGCAATCATGTCGGCACCAGCGATTTGGCCGATTTCTTGCTCGCGATCCCGGCGGCGGTCGACACCGATCCGAGTCCGATTGGTGCGTTCAAGGCATTGTCGGAACGCAGCGCGAAGACGGCCGGCTCGACACATCCGGCCATCTTTTCGCTGTTGCCCTCCGAAAAGCCGGCCGAGAAGCCGACGCTGACTCACAACGCCGCGAAGGAACACACGATGCTCAGCACGACGATCGCCGCCAAAGGTGGAACAAAAGTCGCACTACGAATGATCGTCATCGGCAAGTCAGGCGAATAGCCATGTGGAGTCGTTGGAATGTCGGTCTGTCGGTCACGCTGCTCGCTTTGGCGTGGGGCCTCGCGCAAGAGCCGGCCTCTTCGCCGATCGCTGGCAAGAGGCCATCGGAAACGAGCGTCTCGAAAGACAAGGACGATGCTCCGAAGGAACTCCTCAGCGGCAAGGTTGTCTTTCTGCAAGAGGCATTGAAGCGGCGCGGCGTGAAGGCGGCGGACGAATTCAAAGCTCAGGTCGTCTTGGAAACGGACGAAGGAGAGTTGGTCCCGATCGTTCCCGACTGGCGCGGACGTGCATTCTATCAAGACGAACGTTTGCGAAACCGGAAGGTCGATCTGGTCGGCTCACGGAAAAAGGCCTCGCCGTACTTGCAGGTGCAAATGGTGTTCGTGTTCGATGAGAACGGGACTCGGCAGTACATGGATTACTGGTGCGACATCTGTTCGATCGCGATGTACGAGATCAAGCCATGCGACTGCTGCCAAGAAAAGATCCGCCTGCGTTTGCAACCGCAGGGACTGCCGGAGTTCGCAAAAAAGAAGGTGCCACATTAACCCGAAGTGTCGGCGAGGGCGGGCGCTTCGCACGGCGACATCATCGCGTTTTGGAACACTCGCCCTCGCAGACGCTGCGGGTTACTTTTTGGCGCACCAAGAAAGAAATTGCACATGTCGGTGATGCTCAACAAGCGGGCGATTGGATTGGTGCAGCCGATGCTGCCGCTGGTCGGCGACCTGCGCGGCACGTTGATCGAACTCGATAACGGCGGTCAGATCGTTGATCTTGGCGTGAAAGCCGAAGGGAGTCTCGAAGCGGGTCGGTTCCTCGCCGAAGTCTGTCTGTCGGGACTGGCCGAAGTGTGGATCGTCCCCGGAGAGATTGGCGAGTTTGCGTGGCCGCAGGTGCAAGTCGTCACCGACTGGCCGGTCGAAGCGTGCCTGCTGAGCCAGTATGCGGGATGGCGACTCAGCGTCGACAAGTTCTTCGCGATGGGGTCCGGTGCAATGCGGGCGGCGGCAGCTCGCGAAGAGTTGTTCCACACGTTGAATTACCGCGAGTCGCCGTCTCATGCGGTCGGCGCGCTCGAAACGGGCAAACTGCCGACGGCCGAGGTCTTCGCTTTGATCGCGGAGAAAACCGGTGTGCCGGCGGACATGACCGTGCTGCTGGCGGCTCGCACGGCGAGCATCGCCGGTAACTTTCAGGTGGTGGCCCGTTCGGTCGAAACGTCGCTGCACAAGCTTTTCGAATTGGGCTTCGATGTCTGGCGAATCCGTTCGGCGGTCGGCATCGCACCGCTGCCTCCGGTGGCGAAGGACGACTTCGCGGGGATCGGACGGACGAACGACGCGATTCTGTACGGTGGCCGAGTCACCTTAATGGTGCGCGGTGACGACGAGTCGATCGCGGCGATCGGACCGAAGGTTCCGTCAAGCAGTTCGGCTGCGCATGGCAAACCGTTCGCAGAAATCTTTGAGGACGCGGGGCGGGACTTCTACAAGATCGACCCGCACCTCTTTAGCCCGGCGGAGGTCGTGTTTCAAAACCTCGACACGGGGCGAGTGCATTGCTTTGGGCAGGTCGCACCGGATGTCTTGCGGCGATCGTTTGGCCTTTGAGCTGGGAAGGCGAAGCGATGCAGATCGGAGTGCTCGGCAATTCGAATAGTTGGTATGTGCACGAGTTGCAGCGGGCCGGGGGCGAGCTGGGACACGAGGTCGTGAGGTTAGAGTTTCCTCGAATTGTGGCGGAGTGCGGAATTCGACCGCCGGGCGATGAACTACGACAATCAAACAGCGGTTCCCTCACCTTGGCCCTCTCCCAGGGGAAGGGAGAACCGGACTGGAGACTCGCTCACGAATTGGACCTCGCGGCGCTTGATGCGGTCATCATTCGGACGATGCCACCGGGGTCGTTGGAGCAGGTGGTTTATCGCATGGACGTGCTCGCCCGACTGGAGGCGCGGGGTGTCACGGTGCTCAATTCGCCGAAGTCCGTTGAGTGCGCCGTGGACAAGTATCTGACGACGGCGAAGCTCGAAGAGTCGGGGCTGCCGGTGCCGGCGACGGTCGTGTGCGAGAACTCCGACGATGCGCTGGCGGCGTTTGAGCGGCTGGGTCGTGACGTCGTCGTGAAGCCGGTCTTCGGGTCGGAGGGTCGCGGCATTCTGCGAGTCAGCGATCCCGATCTCGCGTTGCGCACGTTTCGGACGCTTGAACGTCTGGATGCGGTTCTGTACCTGCAGCGATTCGTCGAACATCGCGGGTTCGACATTCGCGTCTTGGTGCTGAATGGCCGAGTGCTCGGTGGTATGCGGCGAGTGTCAGTGGGTGACTTTCGGACGAACGTGTCGCGTGACGGGCGGGGCGAGGCTCACGTTGTCACGGACCTCGAAGCCGAATGGGCTTTGCGAGCGGCAGCGGCAACCGGGGCGCGGTTCGCCGGCATCGACATCTTGTACGATCGCGACGGTCATGGCTTCGTGATCGAAGTCAATGCGGTCCCTGGCTGGCGAGCGTTTGAGAAAGTGACGGGAATGGACGTGGCACGCGTCGTGATCGAGGCAATTACGTAATCTTTATAGCGCGGGATATCCGTCCCGCTTTGGATACTCTTATCGGCCTCAAACGAAATCCAAAGCGGTACCGACACATCGCACTCCAGAGGTCAATCCCACCACCAGCGTTTGGTGTCGAGGTCGCTGGGGGGCGTCTCGGACTTGCGGCGGGCGATGACTTCGTCGGAGGTCTTGCGCTCCTGTGAGATCACTTGTTGGCTGTCGATAACGACCCCGCCGCTGAGCAGGCCGATGGCGTTGCCACCGACCATCTTCATGTTGAGCAGTGACTTCGTGTGCTTGGGGACGGGGCCGCGCAGGACCGGCACCTTCGCATCGTCCAAAAGCAGGCCGGGTTGCCAGCTGGCTTTTTGCGGAAGCTGTTCGCGCTTCATCAGGGCCACGAGGATCGAGATGTCGAACAGGTTTTGCAACTCGGCGAAGATCGGCATTCGCTTGGTCAGCTCGGGGAATTTCTCGGTGAAGCCTTTCGCGAAGAGTTGCGTGCTCAGCCGGGTGAACGGTGCGTCGGAGCGTTTGCCAAAGGCATCAGCTTGTTCTTCTTGCGACATCAGTTGGCAGCGTTGTCCGGAGAATTCAAACGCGAGTCCGTCGCCGCTGGTTTTGAATGAATCGTAAAGGGGCATGAACCACCAACGCTTGAGCGTGTTTCCTCCCGGTTGCACGAGAGCCAGGTGACTCTTCAGCCCCGGCACCTTCGAATCTTGGAGACCGATGGCGATGAGCTTCATGTGATAGTCTGCCTCGACCAAGGCTCGTGCGAAATGCGTGTCATTGGGGACACCAAAGACTTTGACCTCCTGATCTCCAAGGATTCTCTGCATCTGCTGGAACCGCTGCTGAGCCAAGTTGGCGGAGCCGGGGCTCGAATTGGCTTTCACGAAACGCTGCAACTCGGCGACTCGTTCATCAACCGGATCGATCGAGCAACCAAATTGCGACGTCCGTTCTGCCGTCCGCAGCGCGACCAGCAGATCGTCGAGTCGCAGCACCGGTCGGCCACTGCCGATGCTGACCACTCGGCCGGTCGCGTCGGGAGCGAACGCTTCGGCAGGGCCGGCGATGACAAGATCTTTCGTCTCCGGAAACACAAAAACGAAGTCGATCCGCTGCAAGCCGGCGAGATACTGCATCGACTCCGGGATCGGCTGATCCGCTTCGAGCAACTCGGCGATCGCTCGCTCCAATCGAACGAGCGACACTTTTCGCAGCGAATTGCTGCGGCTGATGTCTTCGGGCAGATACTGCTTGGCGAGTTCCTGCATCCGTTTCTTGGCAACACTCTCCGAAATCGTCTTGGCCTTCGGGGCAGAGAGAACGCCATCGCCGTCAATCGTTATTCCGCCGGCCGCTTGAAATCCGCCCCCCTGATTTCCTTGACCGCCTTGGCCCCCTTGACCACCACCGAAGCCGCCACCTCCGGCACCGCCACCTCCACCGAACTGGGCGTTTGCCGTCGAGTTCCAGAGCGATCCAATCAACACGAGGGATACAAGAGCGAGGCGTTGCAACATGATGACTTCCGATCGGAATTCAAAAATGGGAGAACGGATTTTAGCCATCAGCTACCGGCCTTCGGCCGGGAGTTCGCAGATGGCCCATTGACCAAAGTTTTCTTCGACTTCGACCCGGATCGTGCTGATGTTCACGCCCGGTTGTGCTGCAACCACGCTGCGCAGTCGAGTTGCAATCCACTCGGCGATCTCTTCAGCGGTTGTGTTCTCGACAGGAAGCAGCACGCAATCCTCGCGCGGGAAGACCCAGCGGCGTTCCTCGAAGGTGGCGGTGACTTCACGCTCGTCAGATTGAACTTGGATTTGACGATGCTTCGTCGGAAGCAGGACGTGATGGTCCAGTTCGCTGACGATCTTCTGCATCGCGTCGCGCAGGGCGATGAAGTCGAAGACGTAGCGGTTCTCGTCGAGCGGCCCGGCCAGCTCGACGGCAGTGCGCCAGTTGTGGCCGTGCAGTCGCTCGCAGACGTTGCCGTTGAACGTGATGAAGTGGGCGGCGCTGAAGACCAGATGGTCTTTGGTCACTCGCACACGAAATTTAGCCTCGCTCATGATCGCCTCCCGTTTGCGGCGTGATTGTCACGACGATGATGGGCCGTGGGCAAGAGAGTCTTGCGTTCGGGATAGAGAGGCTCCTGCCGAGTCGGTGAGTGAATCACGCGTGCTCTGCGCCATGGCTCGGCAGGAGCCTCACCTTCTCATCACGGAAACACCCAGTTATCCAACGAACTCTGCACGCCGAGGCCGAGTGTCCACATCACGTACCAGTCATAGTCGTAGGTCACGAAGACATTCCCTCGGATCCGTTACTCAGCAAGAGGATTGACGGCACCGACCGGGAAGATGACATGCTCGCCCAGATCGACAACCGAGGTGGCCGGGCGAGAAAACAAGCACGACCGCAAGCCGCCGATCAGCAGCCACTTCGCGGCCGGGTGCATGTGGAGTCACTCCGTTTTTAAAACCATCACCGCTCCGCCTGATGAGCCCGACTGTTACACAGCTGGGATCGCGTGGGAATCCAGTAGTCGCGAAACGTTCGGCTCTTCACGCGGAGCAACGACGACTAGGTTTCTTAATCGGCACTAAACACATTGACTTGGCAGATGTCCTCGAAGTCGCGGAACTGATTCGGCGCGGATGACGTCGGCGGCCAGAACTCCCGGCGTGCGATCCGCAACGCGACTTGTTTGGCCTGCTCATCCGCATCCGCCAAATCGTTCGGCGACCATTCGGCCAATGCGTCACCGACTTCTGTCAAGTCCTTCGGCAGGTTGATGTAGCCCAAGACCGGATCGTCCGACAGCATGAGACTCCGAGCCAAATGCCGATACAACGGCAATTGCAGGTCGATCCAGGCCCCTTTACTCCGATGACTCAGTTCCGGAGAATCCCCTCGCTCTCCCGACTTGTAATCGAAGATCGCGCAGACTCCGGTCGCCTCGTTGCGATCGACCCGATCCAATCGGCCGTGCAACCAGACGGAGACATCGTCCGCTTGAAAGGAAGCCGGCGAGTCGTGCGGTTGTGGTCGGATCGAGCGTTCGACACATTCGATCTTCCATCCTTGGCGTCGCCACTTCGCCTGCCACGTCGCGAAGACTTCCAGCCGCGACTCCATCTGCTTGAGCTGCACGTTGACCGCCGCTCGGCGTCGCGGTCCGTACCGTTCGTTCGCCACTTTGTCGAGCAATTGCTGCAGACACTTCCGCAAACGGTTCTCGTCATCGGAATCCCGAACGTCCGACTCACCGAACAGTCTCAGCACATCGTGCAGCACATTGCCGAACGCTAAGGCGTCCAGCTCAACTGCACGATCAGTGACCGATCCTAGTTCGAGCACATGCCGCAAGAAGTATCGGTACGGGCAGGCGATGTGCGACTTGAACTCCGTGACGTTAAGCGTCAGCTCACGCACCGGCTTCAGCAAATCCGACATGCCGAACAAGTCGGCGATCCGATCGGGCCGGGGGACTGTGAGGACTGAGGACCGAGGACTGAGGACTTCGTGAGGTGCACAACACTCACCTCTTAGCTCTCCACTCTCGTCTTTTGTCTCTCGACTCTCGGCTTCGTCTCCCATCAACCTCAGCACACGCTCCGGCAATTGCTCAGCATCAGTTGCGAACAGCAGGCGGCTGGGGAGCAGCGGGTTGGCGTCGGCATCACGACGACCGACCAACCACACGACCTCGCGTCGGGTCTGTTGCAACAAGGTCACGGCGTACGCATCGCGCGCGTATCGCCGAGCGTTGTCGTTCAGCCCTAATCGGCGCCGCAGACCGTTCGGGAGGAAAAGATCGGAGTTTAAACTCGTCGGCACGAAGCCCTCGTTGAATGAGGTCACGATCGCCGCCTGCGTGTCATCCAGCGGCAACTCCAACCAGCCGAGCAGTTCGACTGCATCGGACGTGGGTTCGGGAGGAACTGGCTCATCGGACATCCGTCGCACGGCACAACGAATCGCATCGGCCGCTGCAACCGAGGGAGCAACGGACGGCGGCACACTTGCCAACTCGTCGATGACTTTGCTGAGTTCCCTGAGCGCGGCGACCAACACTCGGCCTTCGCGCGACGATTCGTCGACTTTGCGCGCGCCGTAGATCGACGCCAACCACGCTCTTAACGGTTCGGCCCAGGCGTTCAACGGTCGGGCCGCGATCCGCAACGGCGCGAGCAAATCGCGGACATTGCAGAGCATTTCGCGGGACAGGCCGTTTCGTCCCGTTCGCCACCGAGCTTGCGTTGTCTTAGGCTGCTCCAGAATTGACAGCAGCACATCCGGCCCCAACGGGAGGTGATCGCAGAACGTTTCATCGAGAGCTTCCAGATTCACCTGACCGGCGAGGGATGCATCAAGGTCCGGATGCCGTACCAGCGACGCGAAGCTTTCGTATCGCCCCCGCTCTAAAACTTCCGCGACCGCCAGCAGCAGACGGCAGGGGCCGGAATCCGACACCTTCGTCCCTTCGATCCACCGAGTCGCCACGCCACACGCCGCAAGCTGCCGCTCGACGAACGGCCCCTGACGCTCGTCCGTCAGACCAACAACGACTTCGTCGGCTCGGAATCGAGCACCGAACGCGGACAACTCACGAGCGACCTGCTCCGCCTGTTCAGTCGGTCCTTGGCAGACACGAATCCGCTCCAACGGAATGTCGATCGGCGATCCGCACCACCGCTCTGGCAACAAGCAGCCGTGCGTGTCGAACCAGTCATCTCGATCCGGCGGTGCGGCGATCAACGCCGTGACGCGAACCGCGACAAGGTTGAGAATCTGCCGCGTCGCCTGATTCATGTCGACCGTCCCGACCAACACAATATCGCGATCCGTCTGCGGCTCGCGACGCCGGATCGCTTCCAGCCGCGCGGTCTGCATATCCCATAAATTCAATTCATCGAGCTTTCGCAGGTACGCCGTCTGAAGGGCGTGCAGTCCTGTCCAGCGAAGTGCTTCGACACTCCCCGGTTCATCGCGGCCGAGTTTGACAACGTCACCGAAATCGCAACCGTCCGCCGCAAGTTCCCGGTATTGTCTCCACAGCAATGTTCCCATCGCCCACCACGCCAGCACATCATCGTCGGCAGGTGGTCGCGGCACGATCTTCTTCAACTGGTCTGTTTTCGATTCACGAAGTACTTTGGCCCACGTCAGTTGCTGAACAAGATCGCTCGCGAGCGGCCGCTGCAACGAATACAGATCTTCCGGCAGTTTTCCGATCGTTTCGATGCGTGGCGGAGTCAGTCGTCGGAGTTCCTTCTCCGCTCGAGCGACCAGCAATTCCAGCAACCGCCGCCCCGCCCGCCGCCCCGGCACGACCACGATTACGCCGCTGAGATCCAGTTCGTCGCATCCCGCGCAATTCTGGGCAAGCCACTCCGCCGCCGACTCCAGCAGCGGTCGCTCCCAACCCAAAAACTCGCGTGAGATCAACGTCGTCATGGAAGAATTGTGAAGCCTTGATGTCACGATTGCCAGCCGTCCATTTGGGTATCGCTAGACCGCCTCAAGGCGATAGATTCGTGCCTGCGAATGGTCACGGCACAGATTCGAAGACAAGGTCTCCGCATGATTTCCTCAAACATCCGTTTCTTCGGCGTCGGACTGACGCTCAGCCTGTTGTGGATGAACGGCCTGTCGGCCGAAACTCCAACGGCCACCGATGTCGCGTTTTTTGAGAAGGAGGTATTGCCGATTCTCAAGGCGAACTGTTTCGCGTGTCACGGCTCGGAAAAGAAGCTGCAAGGTGGACTGAGGCTGACCAGCCGAGAGGACATTCTCAAGGGTGGCGAGGGTGGCCCGGCGGTCGATTTGAAGAAGCCCGACGAGAGCCTGATTCTGATGGCGATCAACTACGACGGCCTCATGATGCCGCCGAAAGGGAAACTGCCGAAGGCTCAGATCGAGATCCTGACGAAGTGGATCACGCGGGGACTCGCTTGGTCAGACAAGGCCGCAGCAGCGGCGGTGAAAGCTCACGGGGTACCGGTCGTCGATGATGAGGCTCGCAACTTCTGGGCGTTCCAACCGGTCGTGCAACCCACAATTCCCGAAATCAAAAATTACAAATCGAGAATCGCAAATCCGATCGACAGCTTTGTACTCGCGAAACTCGAAGCGAACGAAGCTCGTCCCGCGCCAATGGCCTCCAAGGAGACCTTGCTGCGGCGACTGTTTTACACGCTGACCGGCTTGCCTCCGTCGCCGAAAGAAGTCGAGTCATTTGTGAACGACAACTCGCCGGACGCCTACGAAAAGGTGGTCGATCGCTTGCTCGAATCGCGGCACTACGGCGAGCACTGGGCACGACACTGGCTCGATCTCGTGCGCTACGCCGAGTCCAACAGCTTTGAGCGAGACAACCCCAAACCGTTCGTCTGGAGATATCGCGACTACGTCATCCGCTCATTCAATTCCGACAAGCCATATGACCACTTCCTCCGCGAGCAATTGGCTGGTGACGAACTCGACGAGATCACTCCCGATTCGATCATCGCCACCGGTTACTATCGGCTCGGCTTGTGGGATGACGAACCAGCCGATCGGCCGCTGGCGTTTTACGATGGACTCGACGATATCGTGGCGACGACATCGCAGACGATGCTCGGCCTGACGGCGAATTGTGCGCGTTGCCACGACCACAAGATCGACCCGTTCACACAGCGCGACTACTACTCGCTACTGGCCTTCTTCCACGGCATCAAACCGTACGGCGGCGACAACGAGATCCTGAGATTCATCGGCAATGAGGCCGAACGAAACCGACACGCCGCTGCGACTGCCGATTGGGAAGGCCAGATGGCGAACGCTCGAAAACAGATCGCCGCCTTCGAAGACGCGATCAAAGACAAACTCCCCGGCGGTGAGATCGATGACTTCAAGTTCGACGGCAAGCGTCGCCAGATTCTTCGCAAACAGCGAGGCAAACTGATCTCGATGGAGGAGCACGACAACTACGAGCGACTGCATCGCGAGCGAGAGAGAATCGAGCGTGAGCGACCCAAGTCACTCGAACAAGCTCTCGCCATCAAGGAAGAAAGCCACCCGCGCGACACGTTTGTGCTACTACGAGGCAATCCGCAGGCACCAGGGGATCGTGTTGAACCGGCGTTCCCGTCCGTGCTGCTTGCAGCAAATTCGAAGCCGCCGGAGTTGCCGGCTCGGCGCGATGGCTCGGAATCGTCCGGCCGCCGCCGAGTGCTCGCCGATTGGATCGCTTCGCCGACGAACCCGCTGACGGCCCGCGTGATGGTCAATCGCGTCTGGCAATTTCACTTCGGCCGCGGCCTTGTCCGCTCGTCGAGCAACTTCGGTTACATGGGCTCGCCGCCAACTCATCCCGAATTGCTTGATTGGCTCGCCGGCGAGTTCATTCGCGGTGGGTGGAAGCTCAAACCGCTGCATCGGTTGATCGTGATGTCGACTGCGTTTCGGATGAGTTGTCAGGCAGACAGCGCCATCGCCTCCAAAGACCCAGAGAACGATTGGATTTCACACTTCGACTTGCGACGTCTCTCGGCCGAGGAGGTTCGCGATTCGATCCTCGCCGTCAGCGGCAACTTGAATCTGAAAAAGTCCGAAGGCCCAAGCATTTATCCGGTGATCCCAAGAGAGGTGCTCGCCGGTCAATCCGTTCCAGGTCGAGGCTGGGAGAAGTCTTCCGCCGAAGAGGCCGCATCGCGGAGCGTCTTTGTCCACATCAAGCGGTCATTGGCGGTGCCCTTGCTGACGGTATTCGATGCCGCTGATCCGGACTCCCCCTGCCCTGTCCGTTTCACAACCACGCAGCCGTCGCAAGCATTGGCACTGATCAATGGCACGTTTGCGAATGAACAAGCCACATTGTTCGCCGCCAGCCTGCGACGCGAAGCGGGAACTGACTCGACAGCCTGCGTGACATTAGGACTCACTCGAGTCTTGCAACGACAACCGACCGAGCGAGACATCGCTCGTGGAGTGAAGTTTCTGGAGGACAACCTCCATCAAGAGAACGTCTCCGCCGATGAGGCGCTGCGACGCTTCTGCCTGCTGGCAATCAACCTGAATGAGTTTGTGTATCTCGATTGAGTTTTCTCTGTGCCCTTTGTGCTCTCTGTGTAAGAATTGGAAACACACAGACACAGAGGAACACGGACTTGGAGAAAAACAATGACGATCAATTTCTGTGGACGCACTCGCCGCGAATTCTTGTGGCAAACCGGAGCTGGGTTCACCGGTGTCGCATTGGCCGGAATGCTCGACCAGCCATTTTTTGCACAGGCCGCGGACGGCAAGCCGGCCTTCGCGAATCCGCTGGCTCCGAAGAAGCCGCACCTCGACGCCAAAGCCAAGAGCGTCATCTTCCTGTACATGTACGGCGGTCCGAGCCACATCGACACATTTGATTACAAGCCGTCGATGATTGGCCGCGACAACCAAACGATTGCCGTCAAAACTTTCGGCCGTGGCGGCAAGAAGAATCAGGGACGGATCGTTGAACCACGCTGGAAGTTCCAGCAGTACGGGCAGTGCGGCCATTGGGTCAGCGAACTGTTTCCGAATCTCGCCAAGCACGTCGATGACATCGCGTTCTTGCACTCAATGACCGCCGACTCGCCGATTCACGGATCGGCGATGTTGCAAATGAACACGGGCAAGGTGCAGAGCGGCTCGCCGTGCATTGGCTCATGGGTAAACTACGGCCTGGGCAGCGAGAACGAGAATCTGCCCGGCTTCGTCGTGATGCTCGATCCACGCGGCGGTCCGATCAGCGGGGCCAAGAATTGGAACAGCGGCTACATGCCGGCGCAGTACGAGGGAACGATTTTTCGCTCGCAAGGGACTCCGATTCTGGACCTGGCTCGTCCGACCGAATTGAGCGAAGCAGGCCAGCGGCGTTTGCTTGACACGCTGCGCGAGTTCAACGACGACCACGCCGCGAGGCTCGGCAACGATTCAAAATTGGCAGCGCGCGTTGCCAGCTACGAACTCGCCTTCAAGATGCAGTCGTCTGCCCCGGAGGCGGTCGATTTCTCGCAGGAGCCACGGCACATCCAAGAGATGTATGGTCTCAACGACAAACGTTGCGGCACAGTCGCTCGGCAGTGTCTGCTTGCTCGACGGCTCGTTGAACGGGGTGTTCGCTTTGTGCAGATTTACTCCGGCGGAGCACACAACGACGACAACTGGGATGCTCACGGTGATCTCAAACACAACCACGACCTGCACGCCGGTGAGACCGATCAACCGATCGCCGCGCTGCTGACCGATCTGAAGGCTCGCGGCCTGCTCGATTCAACGTTGATCGTCTGGGGAGGCGAGTTCGGGCGACAGCCGACCGCCGAATACGAGAAGGGGACCGGCCGTGACCACAATGCCTATGGCTTCACGATGTGGGCCGCTGGTGGCGGAGTCAAAGGGGGGATCTCTGTTGGCACGACCGACGAACTTGGCAGCGCAGCGGTGGAGAAACCGTTCCACGTCAAACACCTGCACGCCACGATGCTGCATCAACTCGGACTTGACCCGGAGCGTCTGACGTACTTTTACGGCGGCCTCGATCAGAAACTTGTCGGCGTCGAAGGGGCGGAACCGATTCGCGAGATCATGGGTTAATTGTCGTTCGTTGTTCTGCCAAAGCCTCTTTGACAAATCAATCTTGGTGGAACGATTTACGCCGGCGGCTCGGGCGGCTTCTTTTTGGTTCCCCGCTTACGAGGCGTGAGTTGCAGCCAAGTGTCAAGTTGTTTGCTGACCTCGTCTAGGCTGACGTTTCGGGGCGTGACGTCGAACTCTGCCTCGGCCGGTGAATTGGCTGGGGTTGCGAAGTTCAGCCGCAAGACTTCCTTTTCCAGGTTCTGCATCCAGGCGGGAAGCTCAATGCCGGAGCCGGTGCTGTCGGAAAGGTAGGTGTCGATCTCGCGACGAAGTGCGTCGAAGGCTGGCGATTCGGCGCGTTGCGCTTGCGCGTCGGCGACCACTTGCGGAAGGTGCGCCAGCATTCGATTCACAGCGAGCGGTTTGGTGAAGTGTTCATTGAGCCGGTCGCTGACGGCCGGGAGCCTCATGCCGTATTTGCGTTCGGCGGCGTGCAGTCGCCGAAGGTGTCCAGCGGAAGACTCGCGGGCCCGTTTCTCGAAGCTTCGTTCCCAGGCGGCGACGGCCTCTTGCAGATTCCCGTTGCAAAGGACTTGATGGACCAGGTTCAGCGGAGTGAAGTTCCAAGCGTCGCGGTCGTAGTCCGCTTCGACGCGCAAAAAGTCGAGCAGGAAGAAAAACTTTTCGCCGTAGTCCGACTGCGTCGTCGTCGTGTTGTATTCGAGGAAACGATCGAACTTATCCACGACCGTCGTGTAGATCAGCTCAAGCACATGCACAACGTGATCAGTTTCGATTGCACCATTGTCGAGAGCCTCCAGCAGCGGGCTGGGACGCAATGGGTCTTGTGACTCGGCCAAGAAATTCAAGAACCACGGAATGCCGCTGTGCAGGATCGCACGGACGTTACCGAGTGTCAGCATTTTGGCGTGGAAGAGTTCCGCACCATACTTGGTGATGAATTCGCGGACCTCGTCCCAGATCGCATCGCGTTTCATGCTTTCGACGGCCGAGAGTCGCATTGTCGCGCTGTGGCTGACCCATTCCTCGACGAACGGCTTCAGCATGTGATGCAGCAATTCGACCAGCTTCTCTTGCGGGAAGGTTCCGTTCTGCCATGTTTCGGCGGAACGAAGCAATGCTTCCGCCGAAGATTTCACCGCCGTGCGAAACAACCGGTCGAACTCGGTAACAGCCATCTCCCCCGGGCGCGAAGCCTTTTCCATGCGATGTGCTGTTCGCAGCAGATGCCACGTCTCTTTCAGCAGTCCCAATCGCGGCAGTTGCGTGAGCAGGAAACGGATATCCGATTGCAACAACCGCGCGGCGAGCACTTGCTTGGGATGCCCACCAACATCCAACGGCACGTACAGCAACGGCTTGCGGGCGAGCGTCGTCAGCAGGCCGGGCAGTGTCGTTTTGACCTCATCGACATCGCCGCGCAGGACCGCCCGGTACAGCGCAGTCATGTGCAGGTCCTCGCTCACCGCTTTCGACTTCTTGCGATTGTCACCGCCGGGTAAGAAGCAGCCGAGACCACGCTCACCGATTCGGCACGCGAGCTGCGCGGCGATCACCGTCTGCACCATGTAGAGCTTCGTCTGAAGTTGCAGGTCATATTCGACATTCGAGTCATGCTCGCCCGATGGCGTTGCAATCTCAAAGTCCCAAAGCGCCCCCATCAATTTGCGGAGCCCAGTCTGCATCTCGCCAAGATGTTTGACCCAGCTGCTGATGACGGACTGCGGATCTTCGAGATCCGGTCGCCGAGCCTCTTTCGGATTCCGTTGCAGCCCAGCCGGCGGATTGCGCATCAAACAGGCCACCGCCATCTGCCAGACTTGCGCCAGCGTGACTGTGAACTTCAGTCGCGGCTCCAAAGCCTTGCTGAGGTACTCCATTTCCGTCGAACCGGTCGAGGCACCGTCGTCCATCAATTCGCCAGAGACACCGTCGTCCGCGCTGTCTTTGAACGAGACATCCTCGTAGGCGTTGCGAAACGGGTTGTCATCATCGTCGACGTCGTCGTCCGAATCGAGCAACGCGCTATCGTCATCGAAGTCGTCGAGGTCTTCGTCAAGCGAATCCTGTCCGAGCTTCGGCTTCGTTTTCTTCTTGGGAAAATCACCCGCTAAGCCATCAAGCACCGGGACATCCCAGAACTCACCCGCGTTGACTTCCAGATACGCGAAGAACCGTCGAATCAGCGGCCAGCGGTCGGGGTGCGAGCCGTCGGGCAGTTCCGCCGTGACTTGCGCCATCCATTCGGTCAACAGCGCCGGCAATGAGTACGAACCGGACTCGATGCCAACCTCGTCGTTCTGGCTGAGCCACTGCATCAACAGCGCCATCGCAGCAACGTAGTCTTCTTTTTCGAGCAATGCTTTCACGACCAGCGCGTACGACTTGGCCGTCGTGAAACGGTCGATGTGTCGCCGCCAGAAGCTCACATCGCCAGCCGCCTCACCCGCCGCCCGCCATTCAGAGAGGACGTCGGCAACGTGCGTGGCCGATTCCCAACTCTCGCGACCGGCGACGTGCGGCATGTCCTCGACCGTGACGCTGGCAAACTGATCCCAATACTCGGCAAATGTGCGGAAGCAATCCGAAAGCCGCCGCGTTAACTCACGGTCACCTTGTGCCGCCGACTCGCCCAAAGCTCGCGAATAGACCGAGAGGTATTGCTCGACGATCGACAGCAATTCTTCGAGCCGCTGATCGGGGATGCTGTCCTCACGCGACGAAAACAACTGGAACTGTCCCTGGAAGCCGAGAATGTTCCACGGATCGGGAAACGCTCCGCATTCGATGCCGCGTTTGAAATGATCCTCGATTTCGGCAATCAACGAGACCGCCGGCAGGAGTTGTCCCTCGCTCAGATGTCGATGCGCCGCCGTGATTCGCCAATGCACCTCGCAAGCAAACCGTGCCGCGACTGACGGGATCACCGCCGCAGTTTCTCGTGCGGCCTGTGGCTGGCCGAGCATGGCATACAAACCCGCGAGCTGCCGGTACTGAATCTGTCTCGCCCCATAATTTGCGAGATACAGATTCAGCGACTGCCGCACATGACCGAATGGCTGTTGCGTCTTCTTCGCGGCGGCTCGCAGTCGATCGGCTCGTTCCCCTTGCGCGTCGTCGAGCAGCCGTTCATAAAACGCGTCGCGCTGCCGGGCGACACGCGGCAACAGCGAGGTCAGCGTGATGGTTGAGTCGTGTGTGTCTGGTCCCGCGCCACTGATTGCCGAGGCCATCAACATCGTACCGCACAGCACCGACGCGGCGTCGAACAGCGACTCTTCCGGAGGTTGATCGGTCTGCTCAGCCATCCAGTTCAGCAGCGAGTCGAGAATGATCTTCCGCAGGATGAATCGGCGATAGTTTCCCCTGTTGTCGATGTGGTGCGGATCCCACTCACCGAACATGTAGTTCGTCCGCTTGTAAACCGGATGATTGTGATCGTGAGCGCGGACGTCGCAGGCGATCTCTTCCAGGTTCCGCAGATCAAAGTAGGCATTCTGCAACAGATTCGCCGGCACCCCCTGCATCAGTTCCATCGTCCGTTTGATGAGTTCCTGATACGGCCCGCGTCCCGCACCAACTCCTTGAAAATAGATCGGCACAGGCCGGAACCGCTCCTTCGGATACGGTTCCATCTTGCGGTCATTTTCCAGCACCGCGACCGGCCGGAATCCGATGAAGTCGTTGAGCGACTCCAATGCACCGTTGACAATCCGCTCAGTCTCGTCCCACGGAGAACCTTGGACGAGCACCGCCTCAAACAACCGAGCGAGAAACAGCGGCTGTTGGAAGTCGGCATCGCTGAGATGAAACAGCAAGTCTGCGTGGTGCCGTCGATAGGCCGGCCACAATTGGTGAAAGGTCAAATGCAGGACCGCTCGAGCCTGTGCCGAATCCTTGAACGCCGCAGACGTCGCTTCCAGTTCGCTCAGCCGTGCGATCAGCGCCGTCTCAAAAGAATCCCACGGATTCGGCCAGCCCCATTCTGGGTGGCAACGATTCAGCCGATCCTGAAATTTCACATCCGGCTTGCCGCCGGAGAAATTCAGATAGCCCAAAATGTCCTGAAACCCGCTGGCGAGTGCAGCGGTCGCGACCTCCTTCGGGACGGTTGGGCCGGAAGCATTTTGCAAACTCTCCGGCTCAAGCGGAGTTATCTCAGCAGAATCCTCAGTTGGCTGACTTCCCGACATAAAAGATGCAATCCCCCGCAGGGACAGAAAAAGTTTCAGAGGCAGTTTCGCAACCCATCGCAGGGTTGGGAAGCATCATTCGTCTCTGCGAATTCCAATCACACAACGCCCGCAAACTTGAGCACGCCCATCACGCCGAGAAATGAGAAGTACACGCCCCCGAACGCCATCAGCACACGGATGAGGAGGCTCGGGCGGAGTTCTCGCGGGAGCAGGACCGTGTTGACGGCAATCGTGTGCCAGCAACTGAACGCGAACGCGAAGTTGTAGCCGGTCGTCGCCAGTTGGAAGACCTTGGCCGCTCCGCTACCAGCAAACCAAATGATTGAGAGACACGCGACTGAATACGCCACCAACACGCCAAAATAGACGTACTTGATGAACTTCGTGTCGAGCGTTCGGAGTTGTGGAAGCGCCGTCCAGCAGACATCGACCCAGCGACGAATGAAACCATCCACAGTCGAAATCATACTCGTCATCAGCACGAGGAAGCCGCAGAACAGAGTCGCAATGCGCAGCCCTGACGACCAACTTGGTCCCGTCAGCCAAGACATCGACGGCAGCGCGGCCAATGTTCCCGGATTGGGGTTCAACGCCGTTTTCGCCATCCCTTCGGAAGTCATCGCCGCCACGAGGTCTCCATCAACCTCCATACCACGTTGCAGAAAGCCGACGGACAAGATGCTCGGCAACGAAACGCCAATCAAGCAGGCCATCATCCAGACACACACCTGATCGCGAGCCACATGCCGATACCAACCCTTCCAGCGCGGCAGCGATTCCTCAGTCACTTTGAACACACAACCGACGTGCGACAACTCGATATCGTGGCCTCCGACGATGCTGGGAATTGCGCCAACGTGATGCCCCATGCCCCAGCCTTGATCTCGCGTGAAATTGCTGATTGGAGTGTTGGTCAAGCCGCCGTTGCCAGCGATTGCGGCTAATCCGGCAATGAAGCCGATGAGCGCCCAATCGACTTTCGGAAGTCGTCTCTCCGTCAGCAGCGAAATGACAAAGTTGTCGATGTTGGGGCCATCGGCCTTTCCATCGCCGTCCTCATCGACAAACTTGCGCGGACGGCCCGAGCTGTCTTTTTCCCATTCGTCAGGCTTTCCGTCGCCGTCCGTGTCGACTGTTTTGGGGAGTTTCTTTTCGACAACGTCCAGATGCCCGTCGCCGTCGAAGTCCTCACCCGGATCAAGCGTGCCGTTTCCGTTGCGATCCTCATCCGCGCTGATCGGCACCGTACCGACCTTGAAGAGTCCCGAGGCAATTTCGAACCAGTGCGACGGTCGCGAATAGACCGCCGACACGAACAGCAGGAAGCCGATCACTATGACCAGTTTCGCTGACATGATGACTTTCAGCGAGTTGAAGACCTTGCCGCCAATCAATAACGGAAAGGCACACAAGAAGAAGATGCCGGTCGAGACAAACTTGTGGAGCCACCAGTGCGTCGTGTTGGCGTCAAACTCCGCACCAATAAACATCTTTTCGATGACGACGGCCGCATTGACGACGAGATACGGGAAGATCGCTCCCCAGTCGAGCAGCACATAAAACAGCAACCAGAACATCGGATGCGGCGGGATGCGAAACTTGCCCGTGAAAATCGGCTCGCCGGTGTAGAGGGCGTAGCGGCTGATCTCGATGTTATAGAGCACCTGAACCAGGATGCTGACGGTCGCGACCCACAACAGTGCCGCTCCGTACTTCGCCGTCACAGCAGGACCGGATAACCACTCGCCGCCGCCGATGGCCGAGGCACCCATCACCAAGCCTGGCCCGATCATCGCCAGAATGCTCTGCCTCGTGAACTTCGGAGCTTCGATCAATTCCGCCGTCGTCCAGCGCGGCATGTGCTTGGAACCTGGATGCGGAGCCTCAAACGATGCGGCGGAAGAGCGGCTTTCATCGGACATGAGCACTCCTTGTCGGGGATTAGGCCAAGTTCCAAACTCGCCAGACGATATCCCTGTCCTCTCGCGCTTGCCAGCATCCCCGATCCGACCAAATCCGTGGCGGAACTCGCCGAAGGAACCTGACTTCCGAGTAAGTCCCGGTTTGAGTTCAACCGGCTGTAAATCTGCGTCGATGTTAAGGGTCGTAGCGGTCACAGCGGCGGCATCGTCGTCGCTCCGGCATTTGTTGCCGACCGCAACAAGGGGGGATCATGGCACGGGCGAAATCAGCCTCGTCGTCGGCAGTCGATGACGAGGATCGCAATTGTTACGCAACGTCGAACGAACCGGCCGGTCTCCCGCGAGTCACCCAGCTCGACGGAGCAACATGAACCGCCGACACCGAGCCAATACTGCCGCTGTGTCACTGTTTCCGTTCCTCGACGTGCTGGTCTGCACGATGGGGTCGCTGATTTTGTTGCTGTTGGTCGCCACCAGTCGCATCCGAGCCGCTGCGGTCGAGAAGGCGAAGCAAGCAGCCATCCAGGAACGACTGAAGTCCGAAAAACCACCGGAACCACCACTCGCGCCCGTCGTCATCGCCAACCATCCAGAACCTGAACCTGACCCAACGGCTGAATGGAAAACGCGCATCGAACAGCTGACCGAGGAGCGCGACGCTCTGCAAAGCCAGCTCTCGCAGTCGAAGAAGCGTCTGGCAGAAGCTCAATCGACGGTGATGCGCACCAAAGTCAAAGTCGCCTCAACCGAAGACCGGCTCCGAGAGATTCGTACTCAGCAAGAGGAGGTCGCCTTCGAACGACAGCGATTGCAGGCGATGATCGACTCTCTGCAAAGCGATCTGACCGACGCTGAGCAGCGGCTCACGAAAGCGGTCGAACGACTACAGACGGCAAAGAGCAAGTTCGCATTCATGCCCTTCGACGGCCGCACGGGTACAACTAAGCGGCCGATCCTCATCGAGTGTACGCAAGACTGCATTCGCTTCCTGCCGGAGGATGTCCGACTGACTCCGGCCGAGCTGAATGGCTTCACGACCGGTTTCAATCCACTGCTGATCGCGTCGCGAGAATTAATCCACTATTGGAATGCCTACGAACGGCTTCACTCCGCCGGTGCCGATCCCACCAACCCCCAGGACTCGTTCGAGACCGACTTAGCCGCGCTCAACGATAAGGAACGTGAACCGTATGTGCTGTTGCTGGTTCGACCCAATGGTGCCACGGCATTTCACATTGCCAAACTTTTGCTGGCACAACTCAAGGTGCCGCACGGCTACGAGCTGATCACCGACGACATGGAGATTGATTCCTCAAATCCCGATCCCGAAGCCAAGCACATTTGCCAAGCCGCGGTCACGCAAGTGCTGGCCGAACGTGACAAGATCCTGATCGCTCTCGCCCGAAATCGAGACCAACAACAAGATCAGTTGCAGCTCGATCCCAACTCACGAATCTTCGCCCAGCAGGAAACTGACGATTCGCCAACGGGATTCAACCGCACAAAACCAAGTAGCGTTCTCAAACCAGGGCCAGCATCAAGAACAGGGACCAATGGTTATTCGGCAAAGAGCCCCACAACCAACGGCTCCGCATTCGACGGACCGCAAAACGACGATCCCTCAGGGAGCGTGCTCTCCGCTGATCGTTCGACAATCAACACTTCGACATCATCAGTTCGCCCAAGCAATCAGAACGACTCATCGCGTTCATCGCTGGCCAGTCAGGGCGCGGATAGCAATGAGACACCGACTTCCGAAAAGCCGAACAACTTGCCTCGCGCCGACGAGGCATCATTGCCTGCTCAACAACGGCGCGCTGGCGGAAAGCAAATTGGGAAGACGGGCCATCTCCAATCCGGCGACTCCCCTGCCGATGAACCGAGGCCGCAGCCGAAGGAGAACCGCTACAAGAATGACGACTCGAAACCGTTTCCGTTCAGCGGCGAGCGAACGAAACTGACATCCTCCAAGACTGACGTTGCGGGATCATCCGCAGCCCAGTCCGGCACGCCGCATTCAGCCCCTCGACCGAGCAACAACAGCCCTCGCGGAACCAATGCGAACGGTTCGACAAATGGTTCTTCGGCCAACAGCAACATCGCCCAAATGAAGCGGCGCTATCTTATGCCGCATTCCGGCATCGGCGTCGAAAAGGCTATCACCATTCGGATTGAATCCCGGCGAGTTATGGTTGGAGAACAATTTGAAATTCCCGTCGATGCGGATGTGAAGACACAGAGCCTCACCGACCGAGTACTCATCGCCATGGACCGCGTGCAGTCCGATTGGTCCAAAGCAGCTGAAGGGTATCACTGGGTGCCGACGATCAAATATGAAGTCGTCCGCGGCGGCGAGCAGGTCCACCAGCGATTGAATTCCGCGTTATTCGATTTAGGACTCGTGTCGGACGTCGAGTACCTTGACTCAGATCCAGATGTAGCAAAGCCGTCGCGCGATCCTTCCCGCTCTCGCGTGTCGAATTTGGGTGGCGGAGGTGCGCGATGAGCTGTCGCAAAAAGCCTCGGGAAGAAATGGAATTCGGTTCCGACTCGTTCCTCGACGTCGTCGCCAACGTCGTCGGCATTCTGATCATCCTGATGGTTCTCGCCGGAATTCGAGCTAAAACCGCGCCGGTGAATCTCGCCGAAGAGGCACCCGCAGCTGTGATCGCCGAAGCCGCACCGCCCGCCGTGGTTGCACCAAGCCCGGCGGAACTCGAAGCCAAAGCCAGCCGCGAACGTGAGCTCGCAGCGTTTCAGTCACAATCCGATTCCCTGCAGCAAGAACTTGATCAACTGCGAGTCGTGGCTGAAAGCGATGACTCGAAACTAACGGAACTGCAATCACAGGACGCCGTACAACGCAACCGGATCGCCGCGCTGGCGGAAAACCTCGAAGGTGCCACTGCGGAGTTGCGCGACCATCAAAAGGAGTCCGAACTCCTGGAGGCCGCCGTCCATTCTGTGCGTGTTCGCTTGAAGAAGAGACAAGCCGCAGTCTCCGCCGCCGAGAATCAGCCCAATCGCATTGAACAATTGCAGCATCGCATCACGCCGGTCAGCCGAGTTATCAGCGAAAACGAGCTGGAACTGCATTTTCGCTGCCTGGGTAGTGTCGTCGCGGTCGTCCCCATCGAAGAATTAGTCGATCGCATGAAGGCACAAATGGAACGGCAACGGGATGTCCTCCTGCGGCTGAAGAAGTACTCCGGTTCGGTCGGCCCGGTGCGAGGCTGGAACCTCAACTATGTTGTCGAGACGCAACAGCAACTCGGCATGATCCGAGCCAGCGTGTCGCAGTTTGAGATCCTTCCCGAGACCGACCTGAAGGGAGAACGCAGCGAAGTCGCGTTGCGGACTGACTCCCTCTTCCGTAATGAACTCCGCAAAGCCGAACCCGGCAGCACGATCACTTTTTGGGTCTATCCTGACAGCTTCGCCCTGTACCGCAAACTTCAAGCCCTCGCCCATCGCGAAGGCTTCACCGTCGCCGCTCGTCCGCTGCCCGAAGGGACTCCGATCATGGGATCACCCAAAGGGAGCCGGTCTGCGGCGCAATGACCGAGTCGACCATAGAAGGACAAATTCATGTCATCACAATCGCAATGCACTCGCCGTCAGGGGATGGGCTTCTCATTTCTGCTGGGAGCCGCCGCGACGGCCGGTTTTTACTCGCTCGTCTTCTTCACTCCGCTGCGAGACACAATGCTGTACCGCTACACGACGGAGCACGCCGTTGAGTATGTCATCATCTCCCTCTTCTGCTGGGGCCTGATGGACGTGCTGCTGAAAGTCGCTGCGTTCCCTAAAGAGTGCCTCGCGTTGCGGCATGACTGGTTACCTCAGCGAAACGGTCGCGAGCCGGCCACAAACGCCCAAGTGCTGCTCGACCGCATTCGCTCGCAGCCGCAATGGTTGCAAGACTCGAAGATCGGTCAGCGATTGACCGCAGCGCTCGGCCTCATCACCGAAAAAGGAACCGCCGACGACTATCGCGAGCACCTGCAATACCTCGCCGATCTCGACGAAGAGCACTCGCACTCCAGCTATGGCCTGATCCGTTTCGTTAGCGGCGTGTCGCCGGTCTTGGGCTTTCTTGGCACGGTGATTCACTTCGGCACTGCCCTGAGTGGAATTTCCTTTGACGACTTGGTTGAGCGCCTACCCGGCGTCGTCAGCGAAATGGGTTCCGCATTCAATACGACGACTTGCGCTCTGGCCGCGGCGATGACGATGATGTTTTCGCTGTTCGTCTGCGAGCGAATCGAACGGAGCATCGTCCACACGATCGACCGATTTATCGAACGCGAACTCCTCAACCGCTTCGAGATCAAAGATCCCAGCATTCTGCCCTTCCTGTCAGTCGTGCAGTCCGCCAATCAAGAAGCGCTCACGGCTATCGACGCGACGCTCAAGAGTCAAATCGAAATCTGGGAACGCACGCTCGAAGCCGTGTTTCAAAGATTTGATCAACGTCAGCAACACGAGTTGCAGTCCTGGCAATCCGCACTCGATGTCTTGCAGCAGCGACATGAAATCTACGACACCAACCTGGCCGAGCGGCTGCAAAAATCGCTGGTCATGGTTGACGATAAGCAAGAGCAACACTTGTCGCTTATCCAAACGACCGTGGAAAAAGCAGTGGCCGTCCGCGACGACTTTGCCGGCTTGGCCCGCTCGTTGGAAGCGATCGCTCGCGGCGAAGGGAAACTTGCCGACACTCAAACCTTGTTGTCCAACAACCTCCGGATGCTTCGCGAGACCCAGCAGATCGACGAAGCTCTGCACGGCCTCACGGCAGCCATTCACTTGATGACCGCTCGCCAAAGCCTGCCAGAACTTCGCGGAGCGGCGTAGGCGTGCCACTCAGTTTTGAGCCAGCAGCAGCTTCGCGGCTTCGGCGATCTTCGGTCGATCTGCGTCCGACACGTCCGACAGCAGCGGCAGGATCGGCCCGGTCGCGGCGATGCCGACGAGGCTCAGCGCCGTGTGCAGCACGCGAATCGGGTTGATTGTGTTACGCAGGTCTTCGAGCGGTCGGAAGATTGCTTGTATTCGTTCGGCCGTAGCGAAGTCTCCAGCTTTGATCGCTCGGAGCATGTCCATCGAACGCTTGGGAGCAACGCAGACACAACCGGAGGTATAGCCAATCAGGCCGAACTCGCGAAGATGCGGCAGCGCCGGCTGCTCACCGATGCCGCTGACGATCAACGATGGCCCGACGGCATCGACAAGCTGCCGCAGGTACGAATCGTTGACCGGGTTATCGCGGACCGTCGCGTACTTGATCCACGATAGCAGCCCGTCGTTCGCCAATTTCCGAGCGGCATCGACCTCGATGAAGCCATCGTTCTTGATGTAGAGCACCGCCGGTCGCTGCGTCGCTTCGACAAACTTTCGCAACCCTGTCGCGACGCCGTCGGAAGTCAGCACGTCACGGCTCGGCAACATCATCGCCGTGGGAAAGGAAAACTCGCGCAGGATGCGAGCCTGGTCCATCATCATTCCGAAACCGGGACCGACAGACGGAATGATGAGCGAGTTCTCGCCCGCCAACTCAGTCAGCATCGTGAGCAATCCGGCGTACTCGCTGATCGAGACGTGAGCCAAAACCGCATTGCCGCCGTAAAGCAATGTCGAGACTCCACCCGCCTCGAGGTGCCGAATGATCTTGCGGTTCTCGCCCCGATTGAACGAGCCATCCGCATTTCGCGCGAGCGGCGGAACTGAAATGACCGACGAAGCCAAGGTCGCGGGAGTGATCGGTTTCGTGTTCATAGTTGTCCTTTGTCGTGCGGTATCAATTCGAGCCTTCTCCACTCGGGAGGAGGTCGCCGATGGCCAGATGAGGGATTCGAGTTGTTGAAAACTCCCGATTCGAGATGCGACTGCTTATTGGCGGTCGCAACATCGATCGTTATGCCGTCCCTCGCCCTAGCCCTCTTCCACGGGGTAAGGGAATCGGCACTCGGCTCATGACGCATACTCAGGGAGGAACCGTTTCCAGTTCTCGTAGATGATGTTGTGAATCACCTCGTCTGAGACCTTCGGAAAGTTCGTTCCTGCGACGATGTCGTTGACCTTGTGTTGTCCGGCGATCACCTGCGTTGCGGTCGCCGAGGGGAAGTCCGAGCCGAAGATCAGCTTGTGGTCGACGCCGTACTCGATCGCGGTGATGAAGGCTTGATAGTGTCGCCAGGGGCGGTAATGCAAAGCCGAGATGTTCGTGTAGAGATTCGGATGCTTGCGAATCAGCACGATGCACTCGGTCTCCCACGGGTGGCCCATGTGAGCGATCACGATCCGCAGATTCGGGCAGGCGATCGCGATGTCCTCAAGCTGAATCGGGTTCGCGTACTTCAGCGGCCCCGGCCGGACGAACGACGTTCCCTGATGTATGTTGACCGGAATACCCAGCGACTCGGCCTTCTTGAACAGCGGCAAGTGCTTTGGGTCTTGCGGGTCCCAGTTCTGGTAAATCGGCGAGCACTTCAATCCGCGCAGCCCCAGCCCATTGACATAATACTCAAGCTGTTCGACGCAATCCCGATCGTTTGGATCGACCGAGCACCAGCCGATGAATTTTTCCGAGTGCTCTTTGACAAACTTCGCGATCAATTCCTGATCGGCGTTGATCCCGGTAAACGGAGCCTTGATGCCGAAGACGATCACCTTGTCCGATCCTTCGCTCGCCTTCAGCAGTTGCTCCGGACGCGAGTCAAAGGCGTTCTGCTCCTGCACGCTGCTGCCGGCAAAGTACACGTCTTTCGACAGCTTCATCTTCGCTCGCTTGGCCTCCCATGCGAACTTCACGAACTCGTCGGAGAGATGATCCGGGTACCACATCAAATTGGTGTGCGTATCAAACAGCATGACTCGATTCCTTGCGGCTCAATCGGCGATCGTCAGTCGGCCTTCACGATCGCTCAGTACCACGCGGTCGCCAGCTTGCGGCGGTACTCGCCCGCCAGCTCCGAAGCCGGGCCGAGCAGGCCGAGGATTTTGACCATCGCTTCTTTCGCCTGAGGGCCGATCCCTGCCTTGTCGCGAGCGATCAGCGACAAGCAGAGCTCTAACGCTTCGGTGTGCTTGCCCGCGACGGCCAGCGCATCGGCCAGTGAAATCTGCAACGTGAAATCGTTCGGATTTGCCGCGGCGGTGCGGCGAGCCTCATCGACACCTCCCGACTCGGCAGCGTTGGCTCGGACTTCGAGTTCGTCCTTGATCGCTTGAGCTTCCGGCTCCAGGAAGCCGCGTTCTTCGAGCTGCTCGATCAGTCGCTCCGCCTCCTCATCGCGGTTCTGAGCCATGATGACTCGCGCGAGGGCGATCTTCAGCGTTTCCGCCTTCGGCTCCAGATTCAGAGCTTCACGAAACTTCGCTTCCGCTCCAGCCGGATCGGTTTCCTCCAGCTTCATCCCCGCCATCATCGCCAACTGCGCAGCAGACGGCAGAAACGTTTCTAACCACTGCCGCAACTGCGACTCCGGCAACACCCCGGCGAACTCGTTGACGAGTTGCCCGTCTCGGAACGCGACCACCAGCGGAATCGACTGAATCTGAAACGCCGCCGCAATCTGCTGCTCGACTTCGATGTTGACCTTCACCAGCAGGAACTTGCCGACATATTCCTCGGCCAGCTTCTCCAATACCGGAGCCAACTGCTTGCACGGCTGACACCACGGAGCCCAAAAGTCGACAACGACCGGCAGCTCAAACGATTTTTTGATGACGTCCGCTTCAAACGTGGCAGCGGTCGAGTCTTTGATCCAGGCAGAGGTGGGCATGATGGTGTCGCGAGGCTGAAGGCAATTCGGTGGTGTCAGACTGCCGAGAAGTAGACCGGGCCAAACGCGTCGACGCAAGGATTGAGAATGTGAAATTGGTCATTGCTCATTAGTCGTTAGTTCGACGATTTGTCTCGCTGTACGACAATGGGAAGCCAAAAAGTCAAATGAATCACGAATGATGTCTAACCATTTTCATCTCGTCCAAGAAAACCATTGCTCAAACACCCGCTTCACGAACGGCGTCAACCGGCGGCGTTGAGCTTGATCGGCCAGCCGCTTGAGAACCTCGGCCTGCGTCGGGTAAGGATGAATCGTCTTGGCCAGCGCACTCAGGCCGAGCTTCGCCGTCATCGCCAGAGTGATTTCATTGAGCATGTCACCGGCATTGCTTGCTACGATCGTCGCTCCGACGATGCGATCCGTTCCACGCTGCAGTAACACTTTCGAAAAGCCATCACTCTCTTTGTCGAGAACCGCTCGATCGATACGCGACATCTCTTCGACCAGCACATCAACCGCGATGCCAAGCTCGCAAGCCTCTGCCTCCGTCATCCCCACGACAGCGACTTCCGGATCGGTGTAAGTGCAGCGCGGGATGACCAGCGACGACACGCGGCCTCGTCCGGGGAACAGCGCGTTCTGCAACACGATGCGCGCCATCGCGTCCGCCGCGTGCGTGAACTGAAATCGCGAGCAGACATCGCCCGCCGCGAAGACTCGGCGATTGGTCGTGCGCAGGCGATCATCTACGCGGACACCCGCCTGCAAGTCGAATTCAATCCCCGCCGACTCGAAGCCCAAGCCATCCACATTCGGCGTGCGACCCACGGCGACGAGCAACTGATCTGCGATCCGCTCTTTTGATTCCAGCTTTTCTGCGTTGGCCTCAATGCGGAGCAACTTCTCCTCGCCGCGCCGCTCCACCGCTACGACGCGAGCCTGTTTGAGAATCTCGACACCGTCGCGACACAACGATTTTTCGACGACCCTTGCCGCGTCGACATCCTCTTTTGGTAACACGTTCGCGTGTGACGCGATTAAGGTCACTTGGGATCCCAACCGCGCCCACGCCTGAGCCAACTCGCAGCCGACAGGGCCTGCTCCCAAGACGACCAACCGACGCGGCAGCGATGTGAGCGAGAACGCTGTCTCATTCGTCAAGAAGCCGGTATCGACCAAACCGGGAATATCGGGGATCGCTGCGTGAGCGCCCGTCGCAATCAACGCTCGACGAAATCGGAGCGACTGACCGCCAACCTCGATCGTCTCGGAATTCTTGAAGCGTCCAGCACCAAAGAAGACATCAACACCAAGTTCTCGGAAACGTTCAGCAGAATCGTGCGGAGCCAGAGACACTCGCAATCGTCGCATCCGTTCCATCACCGCGCCAAAATCAACGCGAACGCCACCCGGAACTTCGACGCCGAAATCACTCGCAGCGCGCACAGTCGCCGCCACGCGAGCCGACTTCAACAACGCCTTCGAGGGGACGCATCCGTAATTCAAACAGTCGCCACCAAGCCGATGCTTTTCAATCAAGGCGACTTTCGCCCCCAACCCCGCGGCTCCCGCCGCTGCCACCAAACCAGCCGGGCCTCCACCGATAACGACCAAGTGATAACGATGCGCGGGACAGGGATTCACCCAGTCGGTCGGCGCGACGTGTCGCTCGAGATCAACGTCGAAAGGCTCGCCGCTCATGACAAACTCCCTCAGGCATCAACGGACGCGTCCTTCAAGGCCTTCCGCGCGATGCGGTTGATCACAATCGTCACGGCCAGCGTTGCGAGCAACCCGACCGCAAAAAACACCTTTTGAGCGATGCCCCCTTCTGAACGTCCTGCCGCGATGTCGCTGAGACTCTTTGCCGCCGAACCAATCGAAACGTAAAGAACAGTTCCGGGGAACATGCCAATCCAAGAGGCCAAGATGAAATCTCGCACGCGCACTTTTGTCAGGCCGAAGGCATAATTCAACAATCCGAACGGCAGGATCGGCGAGAACCGCGTCAGCATCACAATTTTGAAACCTTGTTCGGCCACGGCCGCATCGAGCGATCGGAACACCACGTCACTCGACACCTTGTGTTCGATGAACCGCCGCAAGAAGGTGCGGCCTGCCAGAAACGCCGCCGTCGCTCCGACGGTGCTCCCCAGCGACACGGCCACAACCGTCATCGCCACCCCAAAGGCAAACCCTCCCGCTAATGTCAGCAGCGATGCCGGAAAGACAAATACGCTCGCGGGAATGTAGGCCAACCCCAGCCAGACCAATCCGAGAGTGCCCTGCGATTGCAGCCACTCAACGAAGCGCGCAGTTCGCTCGCGCATGTCGATCTCCGACTGCACAACCAGCAGTGCGACGACGACCAGCAATATCAACACGATTCCGAAACGCCATTTCATCCGTTTTACAATCCCATCGAACATCGGGCTCACCGTACTCGGCCCATCGCTGCCAGTCGTGCTCCCACAAGTCCGGTGGCACACGATATCCTTCACGCAGTCCGCACGCTTGTCTGTTCCAGGAGTTCGCGATGTGTATCTTGCAATTCAATGATTTCGCCAGCCGAAGACAGTTTTTGAAATCGCTCTTGTCGGTGACCGCTGCCGGCTGCATTCCGTCAGCCATCACCTCCCGCGCGGACGACTTGCGGTCGCGACCACTAATCGGCTTCAGTCTGTACGGCATGAAAAGCCTGCCAGTCATGGAGGCTCTGAAAGTCTGCTCAGACATCGGCTACGAGTGCATCGAACTCGCCGCAATGGCTGATTGGCCATGCGCGCCGGAGACACTTTCTGCCGAGAAACGCCGAGATATCCGCCAGCAATTACAGGATCGTCACCTCGAACTGGCCGCGTTGATGGAAAACTTGCCACTGACTGTCGACGACGAGAAGCATCGCCACAACCTCGATCGGATCAAACGGGCGTTCGAGCTGTCGAGCGATCTCGCGCCGAGCCAAACGCCGCTGATCGAAACGATCCTTGGCGGCTCTCCCGACAAGTGGCCGATGCTCAAAGAGAAATTCGTCGAACGGCTGCGCGATTGGGCGGCGGTCGCCGCTGAGCACAAGGCGGTCATCGCGATCAAGGCGCACGTCGCAGGTGCGCTGCATCTCCCGCAGGACGCGGCGGATCTCGTCCGCACGATCAATTCGCCGTCGCTGCAACTGGCGTTCGATCAGAGCCACTTTCAGCTTCGCGAAGTTCCACTGGCAGAGGCCTGGAAGGCGATGGCCGATCGTACGCGATTTCTCCACGTCAAAGATGCCAAAGGCGCACCGGGTGCGTTTCAGTTTCTGCTTCCTGGAGATGGGACAATCGATTACGTCGAACTGTTCCGCTTGCTGAAGTCCACCCGATACTCCGGCCCGGTCGTCGTCGAGGTCAGCGGTCAACTAAGCTCCAAGCCTGACTACGACCCGACCGCCGCCGCAAAGAAATGCTGGCCGGTGCTGCGCGATGCGCGCCAGAAAGCGGTGTCGTAGAAGACGGAGCGACCTTGCCCTCCCGCACTCGGTCGCGAACAATCCCGCCGACGAAAGGATGAGTCGTGGATCAACGCGAACCAATTGAACTGCCCGTCGAACACATTTCGAACGCCCCCCCGCCAGAAACCGCGCGGCCCTTTGTTTTTCAAGTACGATTTGGAAATTGGGGGCAGTCTCCGCACCAGCCGCCGCTTCCCTTTCGAGCCAGACGTCCGCGACGTGTATTGCCGCTGCTGCTGTTCGTCGCCACCTGCCTGAGCACGTTTTGGGCAGGTGGAGAAATGTTCGGTCTGGTTTTCCATCCGGGTAATCCGCCGCAAGTCGCGATTGACCTCTCCAAATTCCTGGCGGGTGGACTTCAATACTCCGTCGCCCTGATGGCGATTCTGGTTGCCCATGAGATGGGGCACTTCTTGCAAGCTCGACGCTACGGCGTTCCCGCAAGCTGGCCGTGGTTCATTCCAATGCCGATTTCCCCGTTGGGAACAATGGGGGCCGTCATCGTCCAAGCCTCGGGATACGCCGACCGCAAACAGATGTTCGACATCGGTATCACCGGACCGCTCGCCGGATTGGTCGTCGCGATTCCCGTCACCATTTTAGGCCTGCAGACTAGCCGCATCGAAAACCTCGAAGCCTTTGGAGGCGGCCTGACATTTGGCAACCCGCTGCTCTTGAGGTGGCTTGCCGAGTGGCATTTCGGAACGCCGCTGCTGTCCCACCAGGACGTCGTCCTGACACCGCTGTTGCACGCGGGATGGGTCGGCATTTTGATCACGGCGTTGAATCTGATACCGATCGGACAGCTCGACGGCGGACACATCTTGTACGGCTTGATCGGCCGCCGAGCACACCGGGTCGCGTTCGTATTGTTGTGGTCCGCTGTGATCTGGACGGTGACGACAGGCAACTGGTCTTACTCGGTCATGATCTTTTTGCTGTTGACGATGGGCGCACGTCATCCGCCGACACGGGATGACTCCGTTCCGCTGGGAGGCTTTCGCATCGTGTTGGGCTGGCTGACGCTGGGATTCATGCTGATCGGGTTCACTCCGAATCCCATCAGCTTTCAGAACCAACCACCGAGCAAACAGCCAGCATCAACAAGCCGCTATCGTCAACGCAATGTTCCACAGATTGAAGACACCGTGCGCGACCACCACCGACAGGTATCGCTGCTGCCGGTCGTACAGGTTGCCGAGCAGTAGCGCCAGCGGCAGCAAAGCAGCGCCATCCAGCGGTCCATGAATAAACGCAAAGGCCAGCGACGAAATTCCAATCGCGTACGCCGAGGCCATCTTTGTTTTCAGCCATCCCAGCAAGATGACTCGAAAGAGCAGTTCCTCGACGAGCGGCGCGAGCACCACCGCCGCGAGCACCACCCAAGCCAGCGTTGCCAAACTCCGATCCTGACTCAGCAAAACAAGCAGCGCGTTTTTTTCTCCGGGCTGACGCAACAACGCCGTCGCAACCATGATCAGCAGTACCGGCAGAAAACTGGCATGAGCGGTTTCCAACCCAGCCATCACTTGCGTTCGCCAGTTAGCCAGCGTGATTCCAAATTCACGGACAGAGCGTGCTCCAAAGCTGATCAACAGACCCAACATCATCGCCGCCAGAGCCACTCGCTCGAGACAACCGCTGCGGACTTGCTCCACAGTGATGGGTTTGCTTTCACCCGACCGAGACGTCAGGCCGTAGAACAAAAATAATCCGATGATCGCCAGTGCCACGACCACTACGGCGGAATTCCAAAACGGGGCGTCCGCCGGTTCGTGCTGCCAAATCTCTCCAAAACGTTTCCACCGCCGGAACCACATCCACCAGACCGTCAAGCTGCTCGCGATCATCAAGATGACGATCGACACTTGAGCGGCATTCAGCACTTGAGCCTGGTTCGCATTGGGCATGACAAACTCCGGCGACAACCGCAGGCTCTAGCGGCGATAGGCCGGGAATTCAACAAAGACTTTGATCGCGCCGTCGCGACGATCGCGAAACGTCTCGAACGCGGTTTGAATGTCCGCGAGCTTGTAGGTGTGAGTCACCAGCGGATCGACGTTGACGCGACGCTCGGCGATCCACTGCATCGCGAGAGGGAAGTCCCGCTTGAAGTCCGGATTGATGCTGGTGTGGACCGTGCCGTTCTTGAAAATTAAATCGCGCCAGCGCAAGCCGTTGATGATCTCCGGCGCCACGCCGAAGTACAGAATGCGGCCACCGTATCCGAGGAGTTCGATGCACAAATTGAATTGCTGTTCGGCGTGACCAACCGCCTCAATGACGATGTCGGCCCCCTTGCCGCCTGTCAATTCCTTGAGCTTCGCAACCGGATCATCGACAGCATTGCAGATCGTCGAGGTCACTCCGCACTTCCAACTGGTCTTCAGACGGGATTCCAACCTGTCGATGCCGATGACTTGCCGAGCGCCCAGCGCCTTTACGCTCATGTTGAAGAGCTGTCCCATCGGCCCCTGTCCGACGATCGCCACATCGAGATCAACCAGCGTCGGCAATTTCTTCAGTGCGAAGAGGGCCGTCCCCAAGGGCTGTGCGAGTACCGCCTGAGCGTCGGTACAGCGCGAGTCGATCGCGACGCCTCGGTCTTCCGAAACAAGGTAGCGTTCCCACAAGCCATTCTGTTCGGGAGGCACGCAAAGCACTCGGTCGCCGACCTTCCAGCGATTGCCGTTGGTCGCGACGACTCGGCCGATCATTTCGTGCAGCGAATGCCCCAAACGGATCGGCCACTCGCCGCTCCACGTGAAGTACGGAGTGTCCGATCCACAGAGGCAAGTCAACTCGGGCTCAAAGATCATCTCGCCTTTTCCACCCGGCGTGAGTTGCGGTTCCGGCGTTTCCACTAGATCGATACGGTGCGGTGCGGTGAATTGTCCAGCGAGCATGTCATTCCTTTTGTGGCGTTCGTGATTCCTCCACCAGATTTTTCTCGGTGGATTGATGATTATCGGGCTACTTACGGAAGCAGTACAGGTTCGTGTCGGACCTCGAAAACATGTGGCCGAGCGACGGAGTCAGAGACGCTCGAAACACTTCCTGCGCCGTCGCAGGGACCGTGTTTTCGGCTACGACTTCCAGCTTTAGCCCCGGCTTGATGACGGTCGTCTTGCCGGACTCGTCTTGAAAGTACGCCAGTCCTCCGGCGGCGATCGGGGACGACGTGTGAGTGCCTCCTAACCGTTCCTTCCAAAGTTCTTTGCCGCTGAGCGCATGGTAGCAGAACCCGAAGCCGTCCATGCTGACGACAAGAACGTAGTCTCCCACGACGACCGGCGAAGGCTGATCGCGACCGCTTTTGCGTGGCGTGTGCCAAACCATGTGCGACTGCGTGATGTCGCCGTCGCCACCGGGTCGCAGAGCATAGAAGTCACCTGGCTTGCCGTTGACGACATACAGCAGGCCGTGACCCGGAGTCACGGTTGGCTCACCGCGACCGTTGAAGGCTTTGCAACTCCAGAGCTTTCTTCCAGAGAGCGGATCGTAACCGGTGACGAACTCTTCGCCGTTGACCACCACTTCGCGCCGCGAGCCAGAATTCACAAGCACCGGCGAACTCCAACCACCGCGCGGCGGAATGTCACGCGGCGTTTGCCAGACCACTTTGCCCGATGCGACTTCGATCGCCAGCAGCGACGCCTCACCAACTGCATCACAATTTTGAATGACCAGACCATCCACGATCAGCGGCGATGCGGCGGCTCCCCAAGGCCCGTCGAACTTGCCGAGGTCTTTCGACCAGAGCTTCTTGCCATCAAGATCGAAGCCGTGGATGCCTCCTTTGCCGAAGAACGCCACGACATGTTTGCCGTCGGTCGCACAGGTCGCTGTCGCCCAGCCGTTCATCTTGTGCGTCGCTTCGGGAGTTCCCGTCCAGGCAGTTTCCTGCCAGAGGAGTTTGCCCGTTTTGCGATCGAGACCAAAAACGACTCGCTGCTTTCCGGCTTCGAGCGAAGATGTCAAAAAGATGCGATCGCCGAAAATCACCGGCGACGACTGACCGCTCCCCGGCAATGCCGCACTCCAGACGAGGGATTTCTCGTCCCACGTCACTGGCACATTCGTCTCTGACGAGTGCCCGTCACTCGTCGGACCACGCCACTGTGGCCAATCACCCTCCGCGCCAACCGCGGACTGAAATAGCCACACGCACATCAAATTCGCCAGCAGTAAACGTCGGTTTCTTCTCATGGCACTCTCCGCGTTCCCCGTATCTCCGTGATGAACTTGGCCTACCCCTTGATTTCAAAAATCGCTTCGACCTCAACGGCCGGTCCAGTCGGCAGCGACGCGAAGCCCAACGCGCTGCGAGCATGCCAGCCGTCACCCTCTTTGCCGTAGAGCTGATGGATCAGGTCCGACGCTCCGTTGACGACCAGATGCTGGTCGGTGAAGTCCTGCGTCGAATTCACGCAGCCCAGCAGCTTCACACAGCGCAGGCCGTCGAGCGTCCCGTGCGTGTGATGCACAGAGTTCAAGATTTTGACCATACATTCGCGAGCCGCCGCATAACCCTGCTCGACGGTCAGATCGCGGCCGAGTTTCCCTTTCATGTCGCTGGTGTGGCCCGACGAGAACAGCAGGTTCCCGGTCTTCGCACACAAATTGAGGTATCCCGGCTTCACTTCGGTGAACGTGAGTCCGAGTTCTTTGGCCTTCGCTTCCGGGCTGCTCATGGTCGGCACCTTGTCGTTGGGCGTTGCGTTGTGTCTGATTCTCACTACTCCCGCCGCCGACGGTCGGCGACTGGAGATGCAGAATACTGTCCCGCTCGCGAGTTCGGAAATGAACGCCCAAAGTTCGTCGCCTGTTGCCTGGCCGAGAGCCGACCGCCGATGGCCGACGGCCGTCGTACCGTTTTTGCTTGGCCTCTTTCTCAGCACGCCTGTTCTCGCCGCCGATCTGGCACTTGTCAAAGCCTTGCAATTGCTCGACGCACGTGTCGTCCCACCGGCGGAGCGCGAATCATTCGCCAATCAAGTCCGCGATCAGCAGCGGCGAGCCATCCGTGACGCTAACGAACGCAGCAGTGCCGCGTGGCAGCAAATAAAAACGCTTGACGACTGGGAGCGATTCCGAACTCAGGAACTCGCGGCACTCAAAAGGTCACTCGGCGCTTGGCCTGACCAACCATCAGAGATCCGCACGCGAGTCGCCTCGACCTTTAACGGTGACGGCTTTGCCATCGAAAACCTCCTCTTCGAAACACGCCCGGGCTGGTGGGTCACCGCCAACTTGTATCGCCCCGCAAAACAGCGCGAGTCGATGCCTGGAATTCTGATTTGCCACGCGCATCACACGCCGAAAGAGCACGGCGAGCTCCAAGATATGGGAATGACCTGGGCTCGAGCCGGTTGCATCGTGCTGGTCATGGATCAAGTCGGGCACGGCGAGCGGCGGCAGCATCCGTTCGCAATGGCCTCCGATTTCGACAAACCGTATCGAGTTGGCCATGCGGACTACTCCTTCCGCTACGACAGCGAAATTCAATTGAGTCTCGTCGGCGAAAGCCTCGTCGGCTGGATGTCGTGGGACATGGTGCGCGGCGTCGACCTGTTGTTGGCTCGGCCAGGTATTGATCCGAAAAGGCTGATCCTGCTGGGAGCCGTCGCCGGAGGAGGCGATCCCGTGGCCGTGACTGGCGCGCTCGATCAGCGATTTGCCGCAGTCGTCCCGTTTAACTTCGGCGGTCCGCAACCGGAAACAAGATATCCGTTGCCAGACGACGCCGAGACGTGGTTCAACTATGCCGGCAGTGGCAGTTGGGAATCGACCCGCAACCTGCGTGATTCAGCCGCATACGGCTTTCTGCCGTGGGTCATCGTCGGCGGCATCGCACCGCGACGGCTGGTCTACGCGCATGAATTCAATTGGGATGAACCTCGCGATCCCGTTTGGAAACGGTTGCAAATAATCTTCGGCTTCTACTCTCGCCAAGATTTCATCACCTTCACGCATGGCCGAGGAGCGGTCACCGGCTCATCGCCGCAAGACACGCACTGCACGCACATCGGCAAGACGCATCGTGCCCGCATTCACGAGGCGTTCCGTTCGTGGTTCGGCATCGAAGCAACGCCAGAAACGGAATTCAGCGCACGCCTACCGGCTGACCGCTTGCGCTGCTGGACTCCAGAACTCAAAGTCGAGTTGAAGCCGAAATCGCTCTCGACAATGACGACAGAACTTGCGGATCAGTTCGCCGCACTTCGCCTTCGTGAACGGGAGACTAATCCGGCGACCGGCGTGCAATGGCGCAAACTACAACAGCGATGGGCCGAACTGTTGCGAATCAAATCAGACGATCCGTTGGCCATTGTTCAGGTAGTACCGTTCGATTCGCCGGCGGGAGTTCGCGCGGAAGCCGTCGTACTCACAAGTTCGTCCGGCAATCGCACACCAGTCCTCTTGATCAAACCGACTGCGTTGAAAGCGGGGCAAGCCGTGGTCGTCGCGATCTGCTCGCAAGGAAAGTCGCGGCTCTTGAAGGAATGTGCACACGACATCGCGGAACTGCTGGAAGGCGGCACTGCTGTCTGCCTCGTCGATCCGCGCGGGATCGGCGAATCGAAGCTTGGCGACAGTCACGGCCGCCGCAGTTCAGCGACTTCGATGTCATCCACCGCACTGATGCTCGGCACTCCGTTCCCAGGCCAGCAACTGCGCGACGTGCGACTAGTACTTTCCTGGCTGCGCCAGCAACCCGACCTGAAAGGCCGCCAATTCGCACTGTGGGGCGAATCGCTCGCGCCCCCCAATCCCGCCACTTCGCTGTTCCGTCAACCGCGTGATGACGACGGAGCATTGCCCGCACCCTCCGAACCGCAGGCTCCGTTGCTCGCGCTGTTGGCCGGACTGTTTGAGGAGGACGTTACCGCAATCTACACCGTTGGCAACCTGACGAGCTGGCGTTCATTGCTTGCGGACTACTTGGTACTCACCGCGTCCGACGGCCTGGTTCCTGGAGCACTCACGTCTGGTGACATCACCGACTTGATGGAGCCGTTTTGTTCTGGCCGGCGCGTTCGCGTTGAAGCTGCTGTTGATGGCTGGAATCGTTGGGTTCCAAATACTCCAAAACGCGATGGTCCGAAGAAGTGGTTTGACGCAGTTTCCATACCGTAGCCACGTCTGCCAGAACGTGGGCAATCCACCGCAGACGCAGCCCCACGTTCTGACGAACGTGGAAACGAAAGACCTCACATGATTCGCAACTCGGTCAAACATAAACTCCGCGAAGGAGGCGTCTCGATTGGCACGATGCTGTTCGAGTTCAACACGACCGGCATCGCGCGCATCGTCGCCAACGCGGGTGCCGACTTCGCTCTGTTCGACATGGAACACTCTGGCTGGAACATCGAAACGATTCGAATGCTGATTGCCACCACGCCGAAGTCCGAGCTGGTTCCGATCGTTCGCATCCCGGCAACCGAGTATCACTTCGTCGCGAACGTGCTCGACATGGGAGCGATGGGAGTCATGATCCCGATGTGCGAGAGCGCGGACCAAGCCCGCCGGCTGGTCAGCTCCGCAAAGTACCCGCCCGTCGGTCGTCGAGGTGCCGCATTCGCGATCGCTCACGACGACTACCGCGGCAGTTCGATCCCAGAGACGGTTCAATCTGCGAACGACGAAACGCTGCTGATCGCGCAGATCGAAACCGCTCGCGGCATGGAGAACGTCGAAGAGATCGCCGCCGTCCCCGGCATCGACGCCCTGTGGATCGGACTCTACGACCTGACGCTGTCGCTTGGCATTCCCGGTGAAATGAATCACCCGAAAGTTCTCGCGGCAACTGATCGAGTCTTCGCCGCCTGCCACGCGAACAACATCGTCCCGGCCGTGCTTGTCACCAGCATCGCCGAGGGGGAAGCTCAAATCGCTCGCGGGTTCAAGATGATCGCCTACGGTGGCGACTTGTGGCTTTATCAGTCGGTCCTCCGCACCGGAATCAAGAAGCTCCATGAGCAACAATCCTCGTAGTCCGAACGAGGCGTCTCTTCTCGGTCGCGAGACTGACAGGAGGTAGGACTCCGAACGACTTTTCTTCTTCCCGAACGCGTGCCCAACCGATTACTCTGTCGACCCTTTGATTAGCCGCAACGGAACCCGGTCATGCGCAAGATGCCCAAAATGAATTCTCATTGCCGTGGTCCAGCCTCACGCCGCGAATTCCTGCGTGTCGGAGTCTCCGCTTTGGGAGGCTTGAGCCTGGCCGACCTCATGGCCGCACGTGCCGCTGCGGGAACAAATTCAACCAGCGAATTACCAACCTCCGTCATCCTGTTCTGGATGTGGGGTGGGCCAAGCCAAGTCGAGACGTTCGATCCGAAACCCAACGCCCCGTCCGAATATCGTGGCCCACTTCGACCGATCAATACCTCGGTCTCAGGGATTGAGGTTTGCGAGTTGTTTCCACAGCTTGCAAAGATCGCCGACAAGTACTCGCTGATCCGCTCGTTGCATCACGAGATGGCGTCGCACAACGACGGTTCGATTGAATTGCTCACCGGCAAGACGCCGAGCATCGCCGATCCGACTTCGACCGCGAAGTCCGAACATCCCGATCTCGGCATGATCGCCAGCCGCCTGCGAGGCTCGCGCTCCGACGGCCTGCCGCAATACATCGGCATTCCGACGCAACCGTTTATGACGCGCCCGCAGTACCTGGGAGTCAGTCACTCGGCGTTCGTTACCGGCGATCCGTCGGCAGAAAACTTCAAACCAGCCAACTTAACGATTCACGGCGGACTCAACGGCCAGCGGCTAGATGATCGCTTGGGGCTTGCACGGCAATTCGATCAACATCGACAACAGCTCGCCGCAACCGAAGGTCTCGAAGCTTTCCATCGGCAGGCATTTCAACTGCTGACCAGCACGTCGGTCGCGAACGCTTTTGATCTTACGCGAGAAGACCCGAAGCTCCGCGACCGCTACGGCCGACATCTCTGGGGGCAAAGCTGCTTGCTCGCGCGACGCTTGGCCGAGGCAGGCGCGGGAGTCGTCACGATCGACGCGTTGGCTCCGAAGCTGGGGATGCCGCTCTATTTCAGTTGGGACGATCACGCCAACGCGCAATCCGGCTGGGATTTGGCGAAAGGCATGGCCTTGCGTGCCGAGCACATGGATCCGGCCCTCTCCGCTTTGATCGAAGACATCCACCAGCGCGGTCTCGAAGAAAGAATCCTCGTTGTCGCCGTCGGTGAGTTCGGCCGCACGCCGCGCGTCACATCCGCCAACGGCTGTCTCGGCCGAGACCATTGGCCACAAGCCCAATCCGCGCTGATCGCCGGCGGAGGACTCCGCATGGGCCAAGTTGTCGGAGCCACCAATTCGAAAGCCGAATACCCGGCCGAACGACCACTCACACCACAAGACTTACTCGCCACGATCTACCAACACCTCGGCATCAACCACCGCCACGAGTTCCCCGACTTCTCCGGTCGACCAATCCCGGTACTCCCCTACGGCGAACCGATTCGCGAGCTGGTGTGATCAGCGCGGCGGTCGGTACATGTGCGTCGCCTGTCCGATGAAAGCCTCCGCTGCCTCCATCAAAGTTTCGCTAAGAGTGGGGTGTGGGTGAATGCTGTCGGCGAGATCGCGGGCGACGGCGGCGGTTTCGACGGCGATCACCCCTTCGGAGATCAGTTCGCCTGCGCCGGCTCCGACGATGCCGACGCCGAGGACTCGTTCGGTTTTGTTTTCGACGATCAGTTTCGTCAGGCCCTCGGTGCGAGCCAGCGATTGCGCTCGGCCGCTGGCGGCCCAGGCAAAGCGAATGACTTTCACGTCGCGCTCTTGAGCCTTCGCTTCGGTTTCGGTCAGGCCGCACCAGGCGAGTTCCGGATCGGTGAAGACGACGGCGGGGATCGCAATATTATCGAACTCGGCCGGTTCGCCGACGAGGGCTTCGATCGCCACCTTCGCCTCGCGCGTAGCCTTGTGAGCCAGCATCGGTTCCCCCGCGACGTCGCCGATCGCCAGGATGTTTTCGTCCGCCGTGCGGCAGCACTTGTCGATCTTGATGAACCCCTTATCGTCAACTTGGACCTTCGTGTTTTCGAGACCGAGGTTGCGACTGTTCGGACGGCGACCGACGGAGACGAGGACTCGGTCGAAGGCCTGCTTCGGCTCGACTCCTTCGCCTTGCAGTTCGGCGACGATGCCGGATTTGCTCGCGGTCAGGCTGAGCACTTTCGTGTTGACGTAAATCGCTTTGAACTGACCTTCAAGCCGCTTCTGCAACGGTCGCACGAGGTCTCGGTCAGCGGCGGCGAGGATGGTCGGCAACGCTTCGACCACGGTGACTTCGCTGCCGAGCGCGACGTAAACGCAGCCCATCTCGAGCCCGATGTAGCCGCCGCCGATGACCAGCAGCTTCTTCGGGATGTCTTCCAACGCGAGCGCTCCGGTCGAATCCATCACGCGCGGGTCGCCGATGGCGAAGATCGGCGGCATCGCGGGTTGCGAGCCGGTCGCGATGACTGCTTTGTCGAACGTGAGCTGCTCGGTCGTGCCGTCCGGTTTCGCGAGGTTCAGCGTATTTGAGTTCGCAAACGTCGCGCGAGCCTGTACCAGCGTCACGCCTCGAGCCTTGCACAAGCTCTGAATACCGCCGGTCAATTGCCCGATGACGCCGTTCTTGAAGTTCCGCAGCTTGGCGAGATCAATCTTCGGCGAGCCAAACGTCACGCCATGCTCGGCCGCCTCGCGAGCCTCATGAATCAACTTCGCGACGTGCAACAACGCCTTCGACGGAATGCACCCGCGCTGCAAGCAGACTCCGCCGGGGTTCTGCTCTTCATTGACGAGCACCACCTTCTTCCCATGATCCGCCGCCGCAAACGCCGCCGGATACCCACCGGGACCAGCACCAATCACCACAATTTCCGCGTGTGACATTTTTCACCTTCAAAACTTCGTGCCTTTGTGCCTTTGTGGTCCAAATTGTTTTCACCACAAAGGCACGAAGGCACAAAGGAGAACGATTCGGATTTGGATTCACTCAAATCCAGAAAATATAAGTTTTTGAATCTTTCAAGCATCCGGGAAATTGATGCCTACGGCCATGAACGAGAACGCACTCATTCCTGCTCCCAATGCGGTAATTGGTGCCCATACTCGCCATTCACGTTTGAAAAGAGCAACGATTGTCAGAACTGCTTGTGCCAATCCCGACCCAAATGTTGCAAAAAGCAATAGCGGCCATAGGCTCACCCAAAGGGACCACAAATCCATGCCACGATCACTGTTAGCGACGAACTGTCGGACGGTAGCACCATGCCCAATCAAGAAGATGAACGTCATCGAGATTGCAACTGCTGACGGAACGCTGTGGGAAAGAACGATGTTCGTTTTTTCAAGCCGTTTCCATTTTCCAAAAACATGCACTCCGATGACATACAACGACCATGTCACTAGATAAGCGATAAGAATGGATTTGTTTTCCATCATTGCTCAGCCATCAATTGAACCAAGCCCAACCTTACGCCTCCGCCAACAGTGCGAAGAAGTCATTCAACAGGCTGCCGAGTTTGGCGACGAATCTGGCTCCGTCGGCTCCGTTGATGACTCGGTGGTCGTAGCTGAGGGACAGCGGGAGCATCAGGCGTTCGACGACCGCTCCGCCGTGGAGTTTCAGTTCGGTGCGGCTGCGGCTCAGGCCGAGGATCGCGACTTCGGGCCAGTTGACGATCGGCGTGAATGCCGTGCCGCCGATGCCCCCCAGATTCGTGACCGTGAATGTCGCGCCGGACATCTCGTCGGGCTTGAGCTTGCGGTCGCGGGCGCGCGTCGCCAAGTCCATCAGATCGCCAGCGATTTGCACGATCGTCTTTTTGTCGCAGTCGCGCACGACGGGGACCAGCAGTCCATTCGGCGTATCGACCGCGCAGCCGATGTGGTAGTACTGCTTGTAGATAATCTCTCCCTTGGCCGCGTCGTAGCTGGCGTTGGCGTGCGGGAAGGCTTTCAGCACTGAGACCAACGCCTTCATCACGATGGCGGTCATCGTCACCTTCGGCTTGTCCTTGCCAAGTCCATCGGTCAAGCGTTTGCGAGCGGCTTCCAAATCCGTGATGTCGATGAGGTCGTGCTGCGTGACATGCGGAATCGTTTGCCATGACAGCGTGAGATTCGTGGCCGCGACCTTTCCGAGCTTGTTCTGCGGCTGCCGATCAATTGGCCCAAACTGGCTGAAGTCGGGCAGAGTGGGAATCGCGATGCCACCGCCGCTCGGCGCGGAGGCTCGGCCTTCGAGGATGTTCTTGACGTAGTTCTGCACGTCCTCTTGAGTGATCCGACCGCCGGGGCCAGTGCCGGTGACTTGATGCAGATCAACGCCGAGATCGCGTGCGAGTCGTCGCGTCGCGGGACCGGCAGGAGCGGGTGGCCGATCGTCACCAAGGGTTCCACCTTTCGGCGGCGCGGCTGAAGCAGCAACGGGAGGCGGAGCGTCTGGCTTGGGTGCTGGAGTTGGTGTTGCCGATGCTTTTGTAGGAGTCGCGGCGGCTGGAGCGGCTGTCGTCGGCAAGCTGGCAGCTTGCCCGGCGGTGCCAGCTTCGATGCTCAGTAAAGGCGAACCGATGGCGACAGACTGACCGGCGGAGACATGCACCTTCGCGACCGTTCCGGCGTGCGGGCATTCGAGCTCAACGACTGCCTTCTCGGTCTCCAGGTCCATCACGACCTGACCGGCAGTGATGACGTCTCCCGGTTTCACTTTGATTTCGGCGATGTCGACGGTCTTCACTCCGTCGGAAACTTCAGGCAGTTTGAATTCAATGGCCATGATGTATTTCAATTGGAGTTGGGCGATGCATCGCCGCTTTCCATGGCGGCGGAGCCGCTTTGGTTTGATTGCAAATCAGCCGGACGTGAAAAGCGGCTCCGCCGCAATCCAAAGCGGTGATGCATCACCGCACTCCCAAGTTACGCTTTGAGCGGTTCAATCTTTTCGGGGTTAATATTCAAGTCTTTGATCGCTTTCGGCAGCTTTTTCTTATCGAAGTTGCCTTGTTGAGCCAACGCCACCAGAGTCGTGTAGGCGACACATTCCGCGTCGATCTCGAAGTGGCGACGGAGTTCTTCGCGGGTTTCGCTGCGGCCGAAACCGTCGGTGCCGAGGACGTGGTACGGGCCAGGAATCCAAGTTCGGATTTGATCGGGGACCAGGCGAACGTTGTCGCTCGACGCAATGAAAGGGCCAGCGATCCCTTCGAGTGTTGATTCGAGATAGCTCTTCTGAGGCTTTTGCGCCGGATGCAGACGGTTCCAGCGGAGACACATCGAGGCATCGCGGCAGAGTTCCGAGTAGCTTGTGACGCTCCAGACATCGCTGCCGATGCCGAACTGTTCCGACAGAATCTGCTGTGCTCGCAACACCTCGTTGAGGATCGGGCCGCTGCCGAAGAGCTGCGGGCGTTCTTTCTGACCCTTCGAGCTTTCAATGCCCTTGATGCGATACAAACCGCGAATGACTCCTTCGGCAACACCTTCAGGCATCGTCGGCATCGCATAGTCTTCGTTGTAGACGCTGAGGTAGTAGAAGATCTCCTCGTGCTCGACGTACATGCGACGCATGCCGTCTTGAATGATCAACGCCAACTCGTAGCCATAGGCCGGGTCATATGCTTTAAGATTCGGAACGCTGGTCGCAAAGAGCTGGCTATGTCCATCTTCGTGCTGCAAGCCCTCGCCATTGAGAGTCGTACGGCCGGAGGTTCCGCCGACCAAAAAGCCCTTCGTGCGTGAGTCGCCCGCCAGCCAGATCTGATCACCGACACGCTGGAAGCCGAACATCGAGTAGTAAATGTAGAACGGCACCATGTGGATGCCGAGATTCGAATACGCCGTCCCCGCCGCCACGAACGACGAGATCGCACCCGCTTCGTTGATCCCCTCTTCGAGGATCTGGCCATTCTTCATTTCCTTGTAGTACATGAGCTGATCGGCATCGACCGGCTCGTAGAGCTGGCCCTTGTGCGCGTAGATGCCGCACTGCCGAAACAGCCCTTCCATGCCAAACGTGCGAGCCTCATCGGGAATGATCGGGACGATTCGGGCACCGATTTGTTTGTCCTTCAGCAGGCCGCTCAGCAAGTAGGTGAATGCAAAGGTCGTCGAACCCTCGGTCGCCTTCGAAATGTAGCCGAGGAATGATTCGACTGATGGAACAGCCAGCTTCTCGTTGCTCGGTCGCCGCGCGGGCAAGTAGCCCCCCAGGGCTTGGCGGCGAGCTTGTAAGTATTGCATCTCCGGACTGTCCGGGCTGGGTTTGTAGAACGGCGCTTGATCGACTTCATCGTCGGCGATCGGGATTCCAAATCGCGAACGAAATTCGCGGAGCTCCTGTTCGTTCGCCTTCTTGACGTTGTGAGCCACATTGCGGCCCTCACCCGCTTCGCCTAAGCCGTAGCCTTTGATCGTCTTGGCGAGAATCACCGTTGGCGAACCGTGATGCTCAACGGCGGCTTTATAGGCGGCGAAGACTTTTTCCGGATCGTGTCCGCCGCGCTGCAGCTTTTTCAATTGCTCATCGGAGAGCGAAGCGACCAGTTCCTGAAGCGCCGGCGACTTACCGAAGAAGTGCTCGCGAATGTACGAGCCGGGCTCCACAACGTACTTCTGGTACTGTCCATCGACGACCTCACCCATTCGCTGCACAAGTTGTCCGTCACGATCTTGCTGCAGGAGCGGCTCCCAATTGCCTCCCCAAATGACCTTCAGGCAATGCCATCCCGCCCCGCGAAACGCGCCTTCAAGTTCCTGAATGATCTTGCCGTTGCCTCGCACCGGTCCGTCGAGGCGTTGCAGGTTACAGTTCACGACGAAGATCAAATTGTCGAGCCCTTCGCGCGACGCGAGCGTCAGCGCGCCGAGCGTTTCCGGCTCATCAACTTCGCCGTCGCCAACGAAACACCAGACATGCGACTTTGAAGTGTCCGCGATCCCGCGATCGTGCAGGTATCTCAAAAACCGCGCCTGGTAAATCGCCGTGATTGGGCCGAGCCCCATCGACACGGTCGGGAACTGCCAGAAATCCGGCATCAGCCACGGATGCGGATAGCTCGACAGCCCTTCACCGGCAGGCAATTCCTCGCGAAAATGTTCGAGGTTCTTTTCCGTGAGCCGACCCTCGAGGAAAGCTCGTGCATAAACCCCGGGAGATGCGTGCCCCTGAAAATAGACAAAGTCGCCGGAGTGATTGTCGGTCCGGGCGTGAAAGAAATGGTTGAAACCAATTTCGTAGAGCGTCGCGCTGGACGCATACGTCGAGATATGGCCGCCGATCCCCTTGTGATCCCGATTGGCTCGGACAACCATCGCCATCGCGTTCCAGCGAATAATCGACTTGATACGGCGTTCGATGTCTCGATTGCCCGGGAACGGCGGCTGCCCGTCGACCGGAATCGTGTTGATGTACGGCGTCGTGGCCTTAAACGGCAGAGTCACGCCGCGGATGTAAGCCCGTTCCTGCAAAGCGGCCAGCAACTGCTGGACGCCTTCGTCGCCATGTCGATGCAGGATGTCATCTAGCGAGTCGAACCATTCATCCAACTCCCCAACCAACGGCGCGGCCGAACCGGTCGCTGCGTGCGTCATCGTCTAATCTCTCTCTCTGCGAGTTCACGGTGGAACCCTCTTGATCGGCTGAAAGCGCTTCCCGAGCGCATCTTGCGCTCAAAAAAAGAAGGCCGAAGTATGGCGAGCCTAGGAAAGTCGAGCAACCCGAATGGGCGAACTCACAATCGGCTGTTCTAATGCAAACGGCCGTTTGACCCGCCTTTTCGGGTGACGTATAGTCCTTGCATCCTTTGAATAGGACAATTTCGATGCGACGCCCCCCGACCAATCCGATCTCCATTATCTCGGCCGTTGCCGGGATTGTGATTCCCGCCAGCGGCCTGTTTCGGCGGCATTGAACTTGGGGTCGTTTTTTTTGTCACGACGTTGCCACCCTCAGGTCGATCGCCTGAGGGTTTTTTGTTTTTGGAGTGCGGTGTGTCAGCACCGTTTTGAATTTTTGGATTTTGATTTTCGATTTTGGATCGCAGCCTTCGTCACAATCGAAAATCAAAATTCCACAATCAAAAATCCTCCAAAGCGGTGCTGACACACCGCACCTCAAAGGTGACCGGTGATGACCCGAATCCAAATCTACGACACGACCCTTCGCGACGGCAGCCAGGGAGAGGGGGTGAACTTCTCGCTGCAGGATAAGCTGCTCATCACACAGCGGCTTGATGAATTGGGATTCGACTTCATCGAGGGGGGATATCCCCTGTCGAACCCCAAAGATGCTGAATACTTCCAGCGTGCGCGAGACCTCGATTTGAAGCACTCGACGGTCACGGCGTTCGGCATGACACGGCGACGCGGAGCGGCACCCGAAGACGACACCGGCATGGTCGCGCTGCGAGACTCGCAGGCGAAGATTTGCGTGATCGTCGGCAAGACCTGGGACTTGCACGTCTACGAAGTGCTGCGCGTCGATGAGGCGGAAAATCTCGCGATGATTCGCGATTCGGTCGGGTTCCTGCACGCCGAGGGGCGGCGCGTCTTTTACGATGCCGAGCATTTCTTCGATGGGTATCGAGCCAATCCCGAGTTCGCCCTCAAGACTATTAAAGCCGCCGAAGACGCTGGTGCCGAGATCGTCGTCCTCTGCGACACGAACGGTGGTCGGCTGCCGCAGGAGATCGCCGACGCGGTCAAAGCGGCCCGGCAAGCGTTGACGATCCCCGTTGGAATTCATTGCCACAACGATTGCGATTTGGCGGTTGCCAATTCGCTGGCAGCGGTTGATGTCGGAGCGATTCAAATTCAGGGGACAATCAACGGCATCGGCGAACGGTGCGGCAACGTTGACTTGTGCAGCGTCGTTGCGAACCTCGCTCTGAAAAAAACCGGCTACGAAGTCTTGGCCGAAGGGGGCTTGACGCATCTCGCCGAGTTGTCGCGCTATGTCTACGAACTTGCGAACATGAACTACCGCAACGGCCAGCCGTTTGTCGGCACCAGCGCATTCGCGCACAAGGGGGGTATGCACGTCCACGCGGTCAACCGCTTGGCGAAGAGCTATGAGCACATCGAACCGGAGACCGTCGGAAACGTGCGGCGAGTGCTCATCAGTGAGCTTTCGGGCAAGTCGAACATCGTGGCTAAGACGACGAAGTACGCGATCCAGAACGACTCGGCGATGATGCAGAAGATTCTCGACCGCGTGCAGGACTTGGAAAACGACGGCTTTCAATTTGAAGCGGCCGAGGCATCGTTTGACTTGTTGGTCCGCAAGATCGTCGGCCAGTACCAACCCAAGTTTGAAAGAGTCCATTACCGCGTGAACGTTGAATCAGACGGCGGACTGCGGAACGAATCGGCCTCGGTCGCTTCAAAGGGCGCGATGGCACCGGCCACCGAAGCAACCATCAAACTGCAAGTCGCTGGTCGGCTGGAACACGTCGTCGCCGAGGGAGATGGCCCGGTCAACGCGCTCGACACGGCGCTGCGCAAGGCGTTGATCACGACGTACCCGAATCTCGCCGAGATGCAACTCGTAGACTACAAGGTCCGCGTCATCAACTCGACCGCTGGCACGGCGGCTCGCGTGCGGGTGGTCATTGAAAGCCGTGATAATCACGAAGTCTGGACGACGGTCGGCGTCAGCGAAAACATCATCGAAGCCAGTTGGCTCGCGCTTGTCGACAGCGTCGAATACAAGCTCTTTAAGGATGAACAACTGGCGTCGTGAGGCAATGATCGAATTCGAACGCCTCGTCGCGAGATGCGGTCAGCGGCAGCGGTTCGCCGCGTTGTTCGGTGAGCACTCGCCAAACGTGATTTAGTCGGCACTCGGCTTCGTCGACGGGGACACGCACGCTGATGGGCCAGATCGAACGGGTACGTCCATCGGACGCACACCATGCTCCGTAGCAACAAACCCAGATCGCGAGCGGCCAGCGACCGAGAGCTGTCGTGACGTCAGCCATTGGAAACTCGTCCGGCCAGGACTGACAGACGATGACAAGGTCGGGGGGATCGACATGCGGGTCCGACAGAAGACTGGCCTGCCGAACGATTGCCTGCAAACCAATCGAGCCAATCCAAGTTCGAATCGGCGCCATCTCCGCGCGATCCCGATCACCGACAACGAGAATTGTGGGCTGAGGCATGATCGAAAAATGGTATCACGGCGATCGGCATTCCCTTTTTCAATTCACGAACCAGGTGTCGCCGCTATTGAGCAGCTTCTCGACGTCACCTTCGCCGAGCTTCGCACGAGCAGCGTCGACTTGCCTCGTGACCGACTCGTCGTAGGTCGTTCGATCAACGTCCCGGAAGACACCCATCGGTTCGGGGAACTCAGGATATCTCATGCGGGAAAGCAGGAACGCAAGCGACGGTTCGGGAGCTTTCTCGTCGTGGAACAGCAGGTCGTCTTCCTTGATATCTCCACCAAGCTGGACGATTTCCACGCGGTTCCCTTCGGCGACTCGAACTCCCTTTTCGCGATTCTTACCGAAGATCAACGGCTTGCCCTGCTCCAGGTACACGATGCTGTCGCTGCGAGTCTCTTTCTCGGTCGCGTAACTGAACGCTCCGTTATTGAAGACATTGCAGTCCTGATAAACCTCGACAAACGCCGTCCCTTTGTGGTGGGCAGCCCGTTCCAGAACCATCGTCAGATGTTTGATGTCCACGTCGACCGAACGCGCGACGAATGTGGCTTCGGCACCAATCGCGACCGACAGCGGCGTGAGCGGATGATCGACCGAGCCATATGGCGTGCTCTTGCTCTTCTGACCCAGCGGGCTGGTCGGCGAGTACTGACCTTTGGTGAGACCATAAATCTGATTATTGAAGAGGATGATCTTCATGTCGATGTTGCGGCGGATGGCGTGCAGAAAGTGATTGCCGCCGATCGACAACGCGTCGCCGTCACCGGTGATGACCCAAACTTGCAGTTCGGGATTGGCGAGCTTCACCCCGGTCGCGATCGCAGGGGCTCGGCCGTGAATGCCGTGCAGGCCGTAAGTGTTAACGTAGTACGGAAACCGACTGCTGCATCCGATGCCCGAAACGAAGCAGAATTTTTCCTTCGGGATGCCGAGAGTCGGCAGCACCTTCTTCATCTGGGCGAGGATGGAGTAATCGCCGCACCGCGGGCACCAGCGGACTTCTTGATCGCTGGCGAAATCCTTCGACTGCAGTGGCTGGACGGGAACAGTAGGAAGATCGACGGACATCGAGGAGTTACCTTTTTGATTTCAGATTTGACACAGTCGCCACGCTCGCCAGAGCGTGGATTTGTAGTTGACTCGACCCACGCTCTGGCGAGAGTGGCTACGTTCTCTAACCGTGGAATTCGTTGATGACATTGATAAGTTCGTTCACCAAGAACGGCTTGCCTTCAATCTTGTTGTAGCCTTGAGCGTCGACGAGGTATTGATTGCGGAGCAACAATCGCAACTGACCACAGTTCAATTCCGGCACGAGCACCTTTTCATAGCTCTTCAGAATCGTGCCGAGATTGCGCGGGAGTGGGTTCATGTATTTCACATGTGCATGAGCAACCGACTTCCCGGCAGCCTGAGCTTTCTGAACCGCCGTGCGGACGGCTCCGAAAGTTCCGCCCCAACTGACCACGAGCACCTTTCCAGACGCCGGACCATCCACCTTCTGCTCGGGAATGAAGCTGGCGATGTTCGCGATCTTTGCAGCTCGCGTGTTGGTCATGTGCTGATGGTTCTTCGGCGAGTAATCGATGTTGCCGGTGACATCCTTCTTTTCGAGTCCGCCGATGCGGTGTTCCAAACCTTTTGTGCCCGGCTTGGCCCACGGGCGAGCGAGCTTTTCATTTCGCTTGTACGGCAAATACTCGCCATTCTGACCGTTCGCAGCTGTGATGTGCTCAACATTTAAACGGGGCAACTCTTCGACCTTCGGGATTCTCCATGGTTCGGCCCCGTTGGCGATGTAGCCGTCGGAAAGGAAGATCACCGGGCACATGAACTCGGTAGCGATACGAAACGCTTCTTGAATCGTCGAGAAGCAATCGCCGGGACCACTCGCGGCGATGATCGGCAGCGGTGACTCGCCGTTGCGGCCGTACATGGCAAGCAATAAGTCGGATTGCTCGGTCTTGGTCGGCAGGCCAGTGCTCGGACCGCCGCGTTGGACATCGATGATGACCATTGGCAACTCGGTCATCATGCCCAGGCCCATCGCCTCACCCTTCAGACAGATGCCGGGACCGCTGCTGGCCGTGACCGCCAGTTCTCCCGCGAATGCGGAGCCCACACATGCCGCCATCGCAGCGATCTCATCTTCGGCCTGAAACGTCTTGACTCCGAAATGCTTGAACGCCGACAGGTCATGCAAAATGTCGCTGGCCGGAGTGATCGGGTACCCGCTGAAGACGACTGTCTTCCCAGAAAGCTTGGCCATCACCGCCAAGCCCATCGCGACGGCTTCGTTGCCAGTGATCTTGCGATACTTGCCGGCCGGCAACTTGGCAGGTGGGACGTGGTAGTGAACCGTGAACGACTCGGTCGAAAAACCGTAATTCATGCCGGCCCGAAGCGAACGCAAGTTGGCTTCGACGACGTCCGGCTTCTTGGCAAACTTCGCTCGAATGAAGTCCTCAGTGGGTTTCGGATCGCGGTCGTACAGCCAATAGACCAGGCCCAGAGCGAAGAAGTTGCGGCACATGTCCGCACCCTTCAACGAGAGTCCTAATCCCTCGACCGCGTCACGGTTGAGCCGCGTCATCGGCACCTTGTGAACGCGGAACTTGGCCATCAAAGTTTCGTTATCGAGCGGATTCGCGTCGTACAACGCTTTTTGCAAGCCGCTTTTGTTGAACTCTTCCTCATTAACGATCAGCGTGCCGCCACGCTTGAGATCTTCGATGTTCGTCTTCAGCGCCGCCGGATTCATCGCGACCAGCGTGTCGACGGCATCACCCGGCGTGAAAATGTCGTGATTCGAGAAGCACAACTGATAGCCGGAAACCCCGAACAACGAACCAGCGGGAGCACGAATCTCGGCAGGAAAATCGGGGAACGTTCGCACGTCGTTGCCAAAGATGGCCGAGGCGTTCGTCATCTGTGTTCCGACCGACTGCATTCCGTCGCCGGAGTCGCCGCAAAAACGAATGACGACTGTTTCGAGGTTTTCCAGTTTCTTGCCGTTGGTGGAAGCGGGAGCATCCAGTGTGGCGGTGGACATTACGGGTGGGACTCCTGGTCTGCCTGATAGGAAACCAATGTTGAGGATCAGCGGACAAGACGCCGAGCCAGTTGCAAATTCAAGGTGGGAAATCACACGGCCCCGGATGATGGGCTCAATCACTTCCTCGTTCGCAAATCATCCAGCCTGTGTGCGAGACGCCTGAAGTTGTCTCGACTTTCGGGGGAGTTTGTCAATTGAGGTCTCCCTGCCGCATAGTCGAACTTGAAGCAAGACCATTCATCGGCCAAACGGAGGGGCTGCATTTCGCATTTTTGCTGGAACTTTACGACTCATCGGTCTTTTTTCGACGTTGCTGCCGCTGCTTGCGAACGACTTGCATGCCATCAATCGCCTTCTTGCGTCGCCGAGCCAGCCCCTCTTTCGGAGCCGTGCGGTAGCCCGTCACCTTCCCTTGCAGAATTTCTTTTCCATCCGCCGTCATTGGACGAGGCGGCCGACTCTGCCGCTGGCCTCGGCCACGAGCCGGCAGTTCGCGATTACCCGCTTGTCCGTAACCGCTCGGGCCGCGAACCGGGCGACGCTGAGCCGAATATCCTCCCGTCGATTCCTGCTGCGAATCCGCATCGTTGGAAACAGAGCGGCGACGTTGCGGACGTTCGCCACCAGCCGAACGCGGCGGCCGTGGCCCAACAGGACGAAGCGGCCGCGCCGGACGCTGATTGAATGACGACTCCGGCGTGTCGTCCGTGACGAAGCGGCGACGACCGCCACCGAAGTCATTGTCGGCGAATTCCGATTGAGTTGCATCTATCGCTTGGTCGTTTTGATAACGACGTCGCGGACGCTGCTCACCATCGACTCCACCCTGACCGCCGTAAGGTGGCCGTGACGAATACCTGCGTTGCTGTGCGTACCCGCCCTGCTGACTCGCGCCTTGATCCTGAGAATACCTGCGTCGATTGCCCGGCGCGGCTTGCCCGTATCCCGTTCGTCCGTGCGGTGTGCCTTGATCGTCACCGGTCACACCTCGACTGGAATAGCGGCGTGGAGGTTGTTGCGCATCTCCCTGAGCTTCATTGCGACGAGCCGATCGACGCTGACCGCGCGGCGGACCGCTGAATGATTCGCCCTCTTTGCGTCGCGTGTCTCGGCGCTGA
>Ga0194121_10000628_pt1 | contig 61697 bp, 47 predicted proteins | sample TA2MahCa50mmetaG_FD_148609 | JGI IMG/M metagenome (GOLD analysis project Ga0194121, IMG submission 148609) | Freshwater microbial communities from Lake Tanganyika, Tanzania - TA2015020 Mahale Deep Cast 50m | ecosystem: Environmental > Aquatic > Freshwater > Lake | place: Tanzania: Lake...
GACCCGCAGCAGTCGGCGCACGCCTTCGTCGTCAATTGGGATCCGAACTGGCAGGACCAGCAGGCCGGTGTTCCGATCGCGAACATCCTCTACTGGCAGACATTCGTCGTGCCGATCTCGATTCCTGCGGGCGCGAACTCGCTGACGGGCTTCCTGCAGCCGGTCGCGAACGCGGGCTCGGAGTTCGCGCAGATCACGGAGCTCGCGACGGCGGAGCTCACGGAGTGGGTGCGCTACGACACGATCACGCCCGACGGCCATCTCGTGCGCAACGAGCGCACGGCGCTGATCGACCTGCGCGCGACGCTGACGCTCAACAACGACGGGCGCACCGTGCAGGGCGGCGTCCCTGGCGGTGGCGGCGGTGGCGGTGGCGGCGGCGGTCCGTCGCTCCTGCTGGCCGAGCCCGCGAGCGCTGCGCAACCTCAGGGCGGCTCGTCGGCCGCGTCGCTGTGGCAAGCGTGGTGGGGCACCAACGAGGACACGAACCTGCCGCTCACCCGCTCGGCGCGCTCGGTGTTCCAGTTCCGCGGCGTGTGCGGGACGCACAGTCACGATCACGCCGCAGGCGTCGAGATCCTTCCGGTATGGCGCGTGCAACGCAACGGCGTCGAGGGCGGCGAGCCGGGACGCTTCGACTCCGTGTTCCTCATGGATCAGTCCGCGAATTCGCTGGGCTGGCCCGTGCGCGTTCACCGCACCTACCGACCTTTCGATCGCACGGTGGCGACTTGGACCTTCGATGCCGCGAATCCGATGGTCCCGACCGCGGATCAAGTCGGCACGGCGCCCGAAGATGCGTTGATCCTCGCGCGCAACGCTGTGATGGTCGCGCTCGACACGCAGGCGCAGGCGCCCGTGCCGATGACGGTGCAGTCGGGTACATCGACGCCGAACTTCGAGTCGCGCACCATGGCGCGCGTGATCAAGCATCCGAGCGGCGAGCGTCCGCGCGAGACCGATCGCGTGGTGATCGGCCGCGACCTGCGCGGCGGCGCGGCAGCGGACATGCTCCTCGATGAGGTCGTATTCCACACGACGGGCTTCGGCGACGGCGACAACTCGCCGGCGCAGGGCGGGCAGCTGGCGCTGAACCAGGATCTTTCCGAGGCTGGACTGCAGTTCAGCGTGCGTCCGCAGGGGCTGCGCATCGCGGCCGGAAACTGGAACCAGAACACGAACTGGCTCGACGGGCTGCCGCGTGATGCGGGCTTGCTGCAGCTCGGTGAAGAGATCCTGTGCTACTCGTCCTACGACGCCACGAGCGGCACGGTCAATGTGACGCCGGGCGGTCGCGGGCTGCTCGGCACGCAGGACCAGACGCACGAGATCGGTGCGACGGCGAGCTATCTCGAGCACATGGTGGTGAGCATCTTGACCGCGAACATCGGCGCCGGCGACGCGACCTTGCCGCTGGTCGACCTCGCGGGCTTCCCGCCGAGCGGTACGGTGCTCGTCGGCACGGAGGTCATCCACTACACGCGCATCGCGGGCTCCGGTCTCGACATGCCGAGGCGCTCGAGCGAAGCGGGCGCGAAGAACGGACAGGGCGACGGCATGTTCCGTGGTCGCTTCGGCACGGTTCCCGCGGGACACAGCGCGGGCACGCCCGTGATCCTGTTCCCGTTCCGCTACCACGACCGCTGGACGGAGAAGGCCGACGCGCCGGAGCTCGGTTACTTCGGGCTCGCGCTCGACCAGCCCAACGCCTATTGGCGCACGAGCTTCTTCGCGGCCGAGGAACCGGGAAGCGGGCAGGTGAAGATCGAAGTGCTGCAGCGCCTCTCGAGCCGCGGCCAGCCGCCGCCTCCGTGGGATGGCGAGCCCAACGCCACGCGCGGCCTCAAGCTGCTGAGCGAAGGCATGCTGCGCGGCGAGGGACATCCGATTCGCGCTCAGGCCGATCTCGTCGAGTGGCGCGTGCACGCGCGCTACCTGAATGGCGCTTTCGACGAGCAGGCCGGGCTCGCGCACGGCTGGAAGCAGTCGCCGCGCCTGCGCATGTTCGGCGCGGAAATGACGGCGCCGAGTCTCGTGCTGCGGAGGGTCGACGAGTGAAGCTGCGCACACGCCTCGCCGTGCGTTCGCGCCGCGGCCTCACGCTGGTCGAACTCGTGCTCTCCGCTGGTCTGCTCGCGATCCTGCTCGCCGCGGTGTTCCAGCTCGTGCGCCAATTCATGGGCGTGTGGGAGAAGAGCGAAGTGCGCCGCATGCAGGTCGAGGAAGCGACCGGCGTGTCCGAGCTGCTCGCCGCTGACCTCGTCGCCCTCGAGCCCGGCGCGCGCGGTGATTTCCTCGCGGAGTGGGCGTTCTTCGACCACGACCTGAATGGCACGGCGGAGACCAAGTGGCCGCGCGTGCGCATGGTGCGCCACGCTTCGCCCGCGGAGCTCGCGCGCCTGCAAGCGAGTGAGCAGGCGGATGCGCAGCTCGTCGGCGAGGGTCTGATCGAGGTCGTGTGGGCCGTGCTGCCGACGGAGACGGGTACGCGCGACAACGGTCGGCGCGCGGTCGGCACGCTCTGGCGCGGCGAGCGCGTGTTCGGCCCCGCGCGCGGCGCCGATGTGTCGATGTTCTCCGAACAGTTCCTCAGCCGCGGCGGCGTGCCGCGCCCCGGCTCGACGCAGGAAGTCACCGGTGGCGTACTCTGGCTCGGGATGCAGTTCGCGACGCAGACCACGATCCTGCGCGACGGCTGGCGCGTGGGGCGCGAGAGCGGCGACAGCATGGCGTCGTGGGATGCGTGGGATCGCCAGCGCCCCGTCGCCGAGCGCCATGTTTGGAACGACACGAGCGACTTCCTGCCGCAGGTCTCGGATGCGCCGCTACTGCCGCGGCGCGTGCGTCTCGAGCTCGAGCTCGAGCATGCTTCCGACCTCAAGCGTCGCACGCGGCTCTCGGTGTTCATCAACCAGCAGGACGGTTCGTTCGAGGTCGACGACCCAGCGCGCCTGCCCTCCGTCGGCGGCCACATGCTCATCGACGCCGAGTGGATGAAGGTGTCCAGCATCAGCGGGCGCTGGGTGTCGGTACGGCGCGGTGCCCGCGGCACGGCGCCGGCCGCGCACGACAACGGCGCGCTCGTGCACTTCGGTCGCACGATGGTGCGCGAAGTTCCGATCGCCACGCACCGCGAGGACTGGGACCTGTGAAGCGCGCCATCCGCAGCGGCCGCTCGAGCGGCTTCACGATCCTCGAAGTGCTCGTCGCCATGGGCATCCTGCTCGTCGGCATGAGCGCGATCCTCGGCCTCCTTTCGTTCGGCGCCTCGATGACGCGCAATGCGGCGCTGAAGAGCGCGGGTGCGAGCGCCGTCGAGGCCGTCGTCGCGGACCTCGAGGAGAGCTTCTTCCCGCTCGTGCGCGACGAGGTCACGGGCGAGGTGCGTGTCGGGGCACCGGTGGCGATCGAGAACCGGCCCGTGCCCGGCCACGAGGGCCTGCACTACTGGGCGCGCGGCAGCGGCGATCCGCGCGACCGCGTCACGCCCGGCGGGCCGCTGCGCTGGCGTGTCGACATCGAGATTCGCTGGACCACTGCGGGGCGCGTCAAGTCGCGCACATTCACCACCTTGCTGCTGCGCCAAGTGCCCTTCGGGGAGCGCCTGCGCCGCGAGCTGATCGAGGGCGCGAGCCCTGCGAGCGAGAACCACGAGCCATGATGAACTTTCTCCTTCTGTCGCTGTTCCTGTCCGCTCCTCCGCAGTCGGCGTTGCCCGTTGCCGAGCAACCGGCTGCCGCACTCGAGCTCACCATGCTGCGCCTCTACGACGGCGGGCTCCTGTGGGGCTCGATCGCGGGACACGACGCGCAAGCGTTGCACATCCAGCGCCTCGACAACGGCGGCTTCGTCAAGCTGCCGTGGACGCGGCTCGATCCGGTACTTTCGGAGGAGCTGCTCGCGAAGTTCGGCTATGTCGATCGCTCGGGCGAGGAAGTGTTCGTCGAAGTCGATCGCCTGCTGCTCAACGACGGCACCGATGTGATCGGGCTGATCGTCAACCGCACCGGCACCGAGCTGTGGGTCAAGACCGCGCAGCGCACATTCCCCGTGCCCGTGCGCTCGCTCTCCGGCGCGGCCACGCGCGTGCGAGCCCCCGCGCTCGATGTGTACACGCGCGAGGAGCTCTACCAGACCGAGCTCGCACGCGCGAACCTCGCTTCGTCGTCGTCGCTGTGGGAGCTTGCGGTGTACTGCGAGCGCATCTACGACTTCGCGCACTGCGTCGAGCATCTCGAGGCGCTGGCGAAGCTCGACCCCACATCCAAGGCGAGCGAGGTTGCGATCGCGCTCTCGCGCAACCGCGGCAAGGCCGCAAATCAGGCCCAGCTCGAGGCCCTGCGCGAGATCGATCAGGACCGCGCGCGCGGCTACTTCGACCGTGCGCTCTCCAAGATCGAGGCCTTCGTGGCCGCGAGTCCCTCGAGCGGCTTTGCGCAGGACGCGCTCAAGAAGAGGGCGACCGTCGAGAAGGCGCGCGAACAGAAGCTGCGCGAACGCGCCGCCGAGGCTTGGCACGCGTGGGTTCCGCGCCTGATCTCGGCCAAGGCGCGCGAGCCGCAGCTGACGCACGAGGCCGCGGTCGAGTGGCTCGAAGAGGGCATCGAGAAGCCGCTGGTCGAGGCGGTGACCGCCGAGCTCGTGCGCTCCGTGTCCGCAACGGTCACACCCGATCAGGTCACGCGCTACTGGAAGGAGCGCGTCGGCGGCCGCTGGCGCCGGGCGAGCTACGGTCAGGGCACATTCCTGCTCGGCGACGCCGAGGCGCGCAAGGGTCTCACCAAGGACGACTCGAAGTCCGCGCCGACGAGTGAGACCGACAGCGCGCGCAGCGAGCTCGAGGAGCGCCTGCAGCGCTACCTCGCCGCGCAGGAGACCGTGCGCGCCGCGCGCGCGGCCGCCGCGGAAGGCGAGGAGAGCAAGACCGAGGCCTTCTGGAAGGGCTACGGCTCGGCCAACCGCGGCCAGTGGATGCTCGCGTACTTCGCCGAGCATTCCGGCGACTTCCAGCTGCGCGATCCGCAGTTTTCCAATTGCCCCGACTGCGGTGGCAGCGGTCGGCGCGAGATCGTCAACGCGGTGGGGCAGCAGAATCGCGGCGGGCAGGGCGGCGCACAGGGCGGCTCGACCGGCGGCACGATGCAGATGGTCGAGTGCCCGGCCTGCTTTGGCATCGGCGTCATCCGCCGCGTGAACTACCGCTGATGCGCGCGTCGCCCTTCCTCGCGCTGCTCCTCGCCGCCTGCGCGGCCACGCGCAACCCCGAGCGCTCCAAGCTCCAACCCGCACCGACTCCAACGCCCACGCCGGAGTCGGTCGCGGTCGCTTCGAACCCCAACGCGCCGAGCCCGAGCGCGGCTCCCACGCCCGTCGCGCCGGTCGAGGCCACCGTCGCGCCCGTGCGGGAGACGCAGTTCGAGCTCGGCCGCGTCGGTGACGAGCCGCTCACCTCGCGCGACTTCCTGCGCAAGCTGTGGATCGCGGACAATCGCCTCGCGCGCCGCGTCGTCGAGCAGCTCGTCTTTTCGCGCCTCACCCAGCTCGAGGCCACGCGCCTGGGCATCCGCCTCGTCGAGTCGGCCGTCGACGCCGAGGTCCTGCGCGCGATGGGGGAGCTCGAGCGCAAGCTCGTCGACCGGCAGTCGAAGCTCACCCTGCGCGAGCACATCGATCAGGTGATCGGCATCGAGCCCGAGCTGTACCTCGCCGACCTGCGCGACGAGGCCATCTTGCAGATGCTTGCCGAGCGTTGCGTGCGCGCCTGGGCCGTCGAGAACGACCGCTGCGATGTGCGCGTGACCGAGCTGCGCTCGCCCGAGGCCCTCGCCGCCGCCCAAGCCGATCTCAATGCCGGCAAGACCTTCGCCGAGGTCGCCAAGGCTCACGGTGCCGGGGACGACGCCGTCACCGCCACCACGCTCCTGCGCATCACCCGCGCCGAATCTCAGGACCTCGCCCGGGCAGTCTTCGCGACCGCCGTGGGCACCGTGGGCGGGCCTCTGGAGCAGGGTGGCCGCTGGCTCCTGTTCGTTCCCGAGGTCCGCCGCGAGGGCCGCGAGGGCTCTTGGGTCGAGCTGCGCGAGGAGGTCGAAGGCAGCCTCACCATGCAGCCGGTCGGGGAGCTCGAGTTCGTCCAGTGGCGGGCCGCCATGGTGCGCCGCTATCGGGTCGACCTGCAGCCCTTCTTCCAAGAAGTGGAGCGCAAGGGCGCCGCGGGCAGATGAGCGTCGGCCGGTCGGCCCCGTCCTTGACCCGAGGGGGCCGCTCGACGAACCTGTTGCCGCCATGACCCAGCCCGACGATCCCACGCCGGATGCGCCCCCGTCGGCCGCGGCCCGCGCCGCGACCGAACCCGAGCTCGGCGCGCAGGCCACGAGCGAGGTCGCGGTCTGCGAACCCGCGCTCGCGATCGCAGGTCAGGGGAACGAGTCCGCCGCAGTCTCGGAGTCGGAACTCTCGGAGTCTGAGCTCGAGCGCGACCTCGCCGCGCTGCTGTTCGTCTCGACCGAGCCGCTCTCCAAGGGACGCTTGGCCTCCTTGGTTGGTGGCGCGAGCGAGAAGCGCATCGCCGAGGCCCTCGCGCGCCTCCAACAGCGGCTCGCGACCGCGTGCCTGCCGTGGGAGCTGCGCGAGATCGCCGGCGGCTGGCAGCTCTTCACCACGCCCGATGTGGCCGAGACCGTGGCCCTGCTCGGCAAGGCCAAGAAGGACGAGAAGCTCTCCGGGGCTGGGCTGGAGACGCTCGCCATCGTGGCTTACCGCCAACCCGTCACGAAGGGCGAGATCGAAGCCATCCGCGGCGTGCAGGTCGGACCCATCCTGCGCACGCTGGTCGACCGCGGATTGGTCAAGGTCGGCGGCCGTTCGGACGATCCCGGTCATCCCTTGCTGTACATCACCACCCGCAAGTTCCTCGACGCCTTCGCGCTCGCGTCCCTCGACGACCTGCCGCGCGACGGAGAGCTGCTCCGCGACTAGTCGCGCGGCCACGGCCCAAGCCTCCGCGCCCGGCCGCCGCGCTCCCACGAACCACCGCCGCTTCCCACACCGACGCCCGAATCTCTCATGTCCAAGCACGAAAAAGAACCGCAGCAGGAACCGACCCCGGAGCAGCTGGCCGCCGCCGATGAGCCGGTCCATGTTCCCAAGGGCCAGAGCCGCGGCAAGTTCCTGCTGATCCTCGGTCTGATGATCTTCACGCTCGTGATCTATGTCGTTCCGGCGGAGTTCACGCAGATGTTCCGCTCGGGCGACCCTGCGGAGAAGTCCTACTTCGCTTGGAACCATCCGCGCCTGGGCCGGCAGGAGATCAACGCGCGCGCCTTCATGCTCGAGTCGCAGCGCATGAGCAACCTTCTGTACTTCCTCGGCGTGGTCAGCTCGGACTTCCAGCCCTACGCCGACGCGCTCGCCGACGCCCGCGACTCGATGCTCGAGGAAGAGCAGGTCGGCCGCACGATGATCCTCGATCGCCTCGCGCAGGACGCCGGCATCGAGATCACCGACAACGAGCTGCGCAAGGTGATCATGGAAGGCGCGATCCTCCAGTTCTCGCGCCCGTCGCGCGACACCAAGAACGCGCAGTACCCGCTGATCACGATCCCGATCCGCCCGATCTCGGACGGTGCGCTGCTCAAGCAGGTGCTCGCCTCCGCGAACCTCTCGCCGCTCGACTACGAGAGCGGCCTGCGCCAGCTCCTGCGCATCGAGCGCTACGAGTCGCTCGTCGGCGTCGCGGCCCAGCCCAAGCCCGAGGCGATCGAGGCCTCGTGGAAGAAGCAGCATCAGGAATACGGCCTCGACTTCGTCGTGTTCGATGTCGACGCCGCGCGCGCCGAGGCGGAGAGCGCCACGGCCGACGAGGCCACGCTGCGCGGCTGGTACGACGCTCTCGACTCGATGACCAAGCGCCAGAAGTTCAGCGCCGAGTGGGTCGCCGAGCGCGCGGGCGCCGAGCTGCTCATATGGAACTTCGCGGACACCACCGAGCCCGCCAAGTTGTTCGAACGCTTCCCGCGCCCCGAAGGCGTCGACCTCGAGAAGCTCGCGCAGGACTACTACAACCAGTTCGCCAACATGCGCTTCCGCCGCGCGGAAGAGAAGGCGGACGGCGCCTCGGCGGCCGAGCGCCTGTACCTGCCGTTCGAAGAAGTCGCCGATCAGGCGCGGCGCGAGTCGAAGATCCACGCGGCGCTCGTCGACTACTCGCTCGATGTGCAGAAGCGCATCCGCACGGGCCTTGCCGGCGACGCACTGGCGCTCGAGGCGGCGGAGCTCGGACTCGCGTACATCCGCGATGACTCCGCGCGCACGCAGACCGACTGGAGCAGCTATCCGGGCGTCGGCGACGCGACCTTCGCGGTCTCGATCTTGCGCGCGGCCCGCGGCGACAAGTTCATTCCGCTCCACATCGGTGCGGCGAACATCGCCTTCGGCCGCGCGGGCGCGATCACCGAGTCAGGCGCCCCGAACTTCGAGGATGTCGCGGCGCGCGCGCTCGAGGAATGGCGCAAGGACCAAGCATTCAAGATCGCCAACGGCAAGGCGAGTGACCTCTACAACGCCGTGCGCGCCAAATCGGGCATCACCGATTCCACCGCGCCGCTCAAGGTCGACGAGGCCATGTTCCTCGAGGTCGCGACCGGGCAGGGCTCGACGGTCATCTCCGCGGGCTGGGTCGACGAGGCCAAGCTCAGCGGCGAGACGCTCGACAACCCGACCGAGGTCGAGCGCTTCAAGACCGCGCTCGCCCTCACGGGCCGCACCGCGATGAATGTGGACGACAGCGTCGTCGCGCTGCCCTTCACTACGCTGAATCGCGATCGCGTCTATGTCGTGCGCAAGCTCGGCAAGCGCGATCCGCCCGTGGTCCGACTCGAGCCGCGCGACTACAAGTCGCTGCGCGACCAAGCCGCCACCGAACGCTCGAACGAGATGCTGGACGAGATGTTCGGCGCGGCCGCGCTCAAGACGCGCTTTGGCTTCAGCTTCCCTTCGCGCGAGGCGGCGGAGAAGGAAAAGGCCACGCAGCAGCCCGCGAATTCCTAGGACTGCTCGCGACTCTCGGCACAACCGCGGCCCGTCGCGCTCCTCGCGGAGCACGGCGGGCCGCGACGCTTGGCTCTCCCTGTGCTCGAGCGCCGCGACTTCGACGAGCTCGAAGCGCGTTCAGCTCGCCGCCGTCGGCGCGTAGGGGAACAGCACGCGGAACAGTGCGCCGCCGCCGGGGCGTTCCTCGACCTCCGCGCGTCCGCCGACGCTGCTCGCGTGCAGCGCGACCAAGTGCAGCCCCAGTCCCGTGCCGCGCACGCTGCGCGTCGACTCGTCTCCCGTGCGGTAGAAAGCCTCGAACACGCGCGCGCGCTCGGTGGCCGGAACGCCGGGGCCTCGGTCGGCGACCTCGAGCGCGAGTCCATCGCGCGCGCGACGCACTGCGACGAGAATCGGCTCGTGTCCCGCGCGCGATGTGTCGACGGGCGCGTACTTGCGTGCATTCTCGACGAGGTTGACGAGGACCGAGCCCACGGCCTCCGGCGTCAGCATCACCGGCGGAAGTTGCTCGGGCAGCTCGAAGGCGAGGTCGAGCTCCTTGCTCGTGCGCCAACCGTGGAGCTTGTCGACGTGGCGAGCGACCTCGGCGCACAGATCGCCGGGCCGCGGCCGCGCCGGGCCCGCCGACAGGCGCGCCTTCTCGAGCACGCGCTCGACGAGTGTCGAGAGGCGCGCGGTCTCGCGCACGATGCGGCGGTGAAACTCGTCGCGCTGCTCGGCGTCCTTCACCCAGCCGTCCTGCAGCATTTCGGCGTGCAGCTGGATCGTCGACAGGGGGGTGCGCAGCTCGTGGGTGACCGCAGCCACGAAGTTCTCCGTGCGCCGCGCCTGCTCGATGTCCTTGCGCACGCCGTGCAGGAGCAGCACGAAGCCTGTGCCGAGTGAGAGCGCGAGCATCAGGGCGACGCCGAGGAAGCGCCGCTCGCGCTCGAGGTAGCGAGCCTCGATGCCGGCCGTGTCGATTGCGACGCCGAGCTCGCCGAGCAGCCCGTCCGCGTCCGACTCGGACTCGAAGCCCGTGTCCGCCACGGGGCGCACATGTGCGAGGTACCCGCGCTCCTCGGCCGCTTCCGCGCTTCCGACGCGCAGGCAGCGCTCGCGCTTGGTCAGCACGCGCGCGGCGAGCGCGGCCGGCAGCTCGTCGAGCCACCAGCGTGGGTCGAGGAAGAAGCCCTGCACGATGCGGCGCCCCGGGGCGAGGCGCTGCAGGCACTCGCCGCGGCCGAGGAGCTCCGGCAGCGGCTCGATCAGCACCGTGCGATGGGCCGCGAGGCGCGGCGTGCCATCGTCCTCGCGGTAGGCTAGCAGGCCGAAGTCGCCGACCACGGAGTGGACCGGATCGAAGATCGACATCTGCTCCGCGCTCAGGCAGTCCGCATCGTCGGCGCCGGCCGCGCTGGCCGCGAGCGCGCGCACGGAGAGCGCCAGCTCCTCGGAGCTCGTGCCGAGCGGCATCGATGTGCGCAGCCACAGGCTGTCGAAGTGGCGCGAAGAGAGCCCCGCGGTCGCGGCCTCAAGCGGGCCGCGCGCCACCGGCGAGTCATCGGCGCCGGAATACACCTCGACCTGCGCCGCCTCCGGATCGGACAGGTCGAGCTTGTACCAGCCGAGCACGCCGACCGGCCGCTCGCTGCGCGCCAGCGGCGAGTCGAGCAGCGCGAACTCGCCATCGGGCGTGTCGGGGCTGTAGTAGCGCGCGTAGTGCTCGAACGGGCGCGCGGTCTCGCTCGCCACGAGCCGGTCGAGCTCGCCCTGCAGCGCCCGGCGCAGTCGCGACGCCGCATCCTCGGCATCGCGCGGCACCTCGCCGAGCTCGCGTTCCGCTTCCGTCTGGATGTGGTGCCACTGCAGGAAGCCGAGCACGAGCGTCGGCAGCACGAGCAGCACGCCATACAGCGCGAGCGCGCCGCCGTGGGTTCGCAGGCCGATCTGGGGCTTCACGAGAGGGGCAGCGGCTGCGCCGCGCCGCGCTCAACTGTACCAGCGGTAGCCCTTGCCCCTCACCGTCTGCACGACCTGCGGGGTCTCGGGCACGAGCTCGATCTTGCGCCGCAGGCCGACGATGTGGATGTCGACCGTGCGCGTCTCGACATTGGCGCTCTTGTAGTGCCACACATCGAGCAACAGATCGTCGCGCGTGACGACGCGCGTGCGATGGCGGATCAGGTACTCGATGATGTCGCCCTCGCGCGGCGTGAGCGGGGTCAGCTTGCCGTCGCGGTGCACCTCGAGGCGCGCTAGGTCGACCGAGATGCCGCCGGGGAGCTCGAGGCGCGCGGGCGGCGCCGAGTCGAGCGCGCGCCGCCGGAAACGGGCCTCGACGCGCGCCACCAGCTCGCGCGGCGAGCACGGCTTCGAGAGGTAGTCGTCCGCGCCGGCCTCGATGGCGCGGATGACCGCGTCCTCACCACCGGCGAGCGCCGTCAGGATCAGCACGCAGGTGTCGCTGCGGAACGTGCGGAGCTCCTTGAGCACATCGATGCCATTGAGCCCGGGCAGCATCAGGTCGAGCAGCACCAGCTCGTAGGGGCGCTGGCGCAGGGCCTCGAGCGCTTTGCGGCCGTCGTGCACCACATCCGCGCGGTAGCCCGCGTGCGCGAGCGCATCGCGGAAGCCGAGCGCGAGATCGACCTCGTCCTCGACGATCAGGAGGTCGTGCTGCGCCGTCGGCGCGGTGGAATCGCTCGCGGCAGCGGGGCGAGCGGAGGACTGGGACGGGGACGAGGGAGTGCCTTGCATGGATCGGGACCTCGAGGAGCGGGACAGGCTAGCAGCGCGCGCCCGGGGACCGTGCCCGCCGCTGCCCCTGCTAGCCCCACGCACCACACGGAGTTACGCCCCCTCGGGCCCGCTGTGAGCTACTTTCCGCCCCAAGTTCATGCCGCCCGCAGGCCGTCGCTCGCGAGAGAGCAGCTCGACGGCGCCGCTGCTCTTTCCTCCCGCGCGCCCCTTGACGAGCCTCACTGTGGCGCTCAACGCGATTGTTTCCGAGTTGGCGTAGCCTTCAGGACCGCGGCCATAGCCTCCAAACCTCCTCCCACGGGCGGGACCAGGAGGACCGATGGATGCGAGCAAGTGGTCAGGGAGGCACGACGCCGGGGGCGGCGTCGCTGCACGCCGGAAGAGCGCCTCGGGCTGATCGAGGGCTATCGCCGGGGCGGGGAGACGATCGCGGAGTACTGCGCTCGGCACTCGATCTCGGTGTCGGCGCTGACGAAGTGGATGGTGCGCTTCGACGCGGGTGGGGCGTCGGCGCTGGTGGGCCGTCCCAATCCCCGCAATCAGGGCGGCTGCTCGCGCGGAAATGATTCGACCGAAGAGCGCCGGGCGGCGCTGGAGGCCTTGGAGCGCTCCGGGATGCCGCTGCGGGAATTCGCTCGCACGCGGGGGGGGCGATTCCCCATGCCTCATGCTCACAAGGGTGTGCCCGAATGAGCTGCCGGTGAGCGGTGATCAATGGACAGCAGGCCGTCACGTTTGCACCGCGCACTTGCGTGCGAGCGCTGGGATGGCGAGCGGGCAAGCGACAGCGAGAGCCCGACCCCGAAGCCGATCCTCAGCCCGAGGAGCTCGAGTGCCGCTTGGTGCGCCGAGCGCCCCCGAGGCTGGTCGACCCATCGGCTGGTCACCGGGCGTGGGCGGGGAGCTTGGCGGCGACTAGAGGCCGCGGCGCCACTGGGGGCGGAAGGGGGCGTGCTCGGGGTGGGCGAGGACGCCGTCGAGGGCGGCGAGGAGGTCGGGTTTGTGCCGGGGAAGGGTGCCGTTGAGGGCGAGGTAGTTGCTGGCGTGGTTGGAGCGAAAGACTGCGCCGGAGAGCTCGAGGCCGGCAAGGAACTCCCGCAGCTCGCGCGCGAGCTCGAGGGGCGAGAGTTCGTCCACTTCTCCGCGCTGACTCTGCTCGTACAGCGGGGTGCCCTTCACCGGCGTCATCACCAGCGTGCTCACGAAGCGTGGGTCGATGCTGCTCACGACCCGCGCGCTGGCTCGCGCGTGCTCGAGGCTGCGAGCGCGACCGGCTGCGCCGAGCAGGATCATCGTGGAGAGTCGCACGCCGGCTTCGTGGGCCTTCAGCGCCACGCGGACCATTTCCATCGAGTCGACGCCCTTCGCGAGTCGCGCGAGGGTCGCGTCGTCGCCGCTCTCGATTCCAAGGTAGTAGAGCGTGAGGCCGCGCTCGCGCAGGAGCGCCATCTCGTCGACGGAGCGCACGGCGAGGGACTGCGGGCTCGCATAGCAGCTGACGCGCTTGAGCGGTCCGAACGCGGCGTGCAGCCGCTCGAGCAGGCTCGCGAGGAAGGCGCTCTTCGCCATCAGCGCGTCGCCGTCGGCGAGGAACACCTTGCTCACGGGGCCGAGGTTCGCGCGCGCCCACTCGATCTCGGATTCGAGCTCGTCGAGCTTGCGCACGCGGAAGCGCTTGTCGCGGTACATGGCGCAAAACGTGCACTCGTTGTACGAGCAGCCGATGGTCGCCTGAAGAATCAGGCTGTCGGCCTCCGACGGCGGCCGGTAGAGCGTGCCTTCGTAGCGGATCATCTTCCGAGAAGTCCGTTCTCGAACAGCGCCTGTCCGGCCCACTCGGGCACGCGCGCGAGCTCCGAAGCCGAGAGCGCGCGTGAACCGAGCTCCTTGCGCGCCTCGTCCACGCGTCCGAGCGCGGCGAGAGAGCCCGCGACTTCGAGCGCCAGTCCGGTCTGCAGCTCGGAGCCGTCGCGGGGCGCCAGGCAGCGCTTGGCTTGCCGATAGCTGCGCAACGCATCCTCGAAACGCCCCGCTTCGCCGTGCTCGCGCGCCCACAGGAGGTGCGCCGTGCCTTCGAGCGCGAGTTGCCCAGGTTCGTCGAGTCCGCTGTCGCCGGAGCGGGCGAGCGCGTGGGCACGGTCCGCGCCGAGACCCGCGAAGCGCGCGTCGGCGAGCGCGAGCAACTCGAAGCCGCGCGCGACGCGCAGCTCCTGCAGCGCGCTCACACCGAGCGAGCGCCACGTCTCGGCGGTGTCGCTGCCGAGCTCGGCCGCAAGCGTGCGCGCTTGCGCGAGGTCGCCGAACAACGCGTGCATGCGCACGAGGTTGCGGCGCGCGATTCTGTGCCCGGGATCGAGCTCGCGGACATGAGCGAGCGTCTCCAGCGCGCGCGCCTCGCGTCCCGTGCGGGCCTGCGCGGTCGCGAGCTGGATCAGCGCCTCGACATTGTGCGGGCGCACGTCGAGCACGGCCTGCCACGCGGCGACGCTCTCTTCGGACGGCTTTCCAGCGGTCGTCTCGTCCGCGCGCCGCGCCGCGATCGCGCGCGCGACGGGCGAGTCTTCGCACACTTCGAGCGCCAGCTCGGCAAACGCTGGATTGCCCGAGCTGGAGAATTGCGCGAGCGCGCGGCCGTGCCACGCGATCGACCACGCGCGCGCGAGCTGCGACGCGACGAGTCCGATCGAGAGCAGCACGAGTGCGCTGCGCAGCCAGCGCGCGCGCGTGGTCGCAGGCGGCTCGTCGATGGCGAGCAGCGCGCCGAACAGCGCGAAGGCCGCGCTCGCGGAGGCGGGGTTCCACAGGAGCGGCTCGCGCCACAGTGCGTTGACGAGCACGGCGAGCGCTGCGGCCGCGAGCGGAGCTCGCAGAATGTCGTCGCGGTCGCGCAGGCGCTGCCAGCTCGCGCGCGCCACGAAGCCGAGGAACGCAAGCCACAGCGCTCCTCCGAGCCAGCCGGCGTCGACGCAGGCCTGCAGCAGGTCCGAGTGCGCGTGCTCGACCTCGGTCTCGGCCTCGGGCAGAGTGCGCTCGTGGGTCGAGAGCTCGATCTCGCGCGGATCGCGGAACGGCGGGTAGGCAGCCTGGAACTGGCCGGGGCCGGCACCGAGGAGCCCGTGGGCCTGCACCATGGCCGGCAGGGAAGACCACAGGAACTTGCGCACGGCGATGCCACCGGTGTCGCCGGGCGCGTTCTCCGCGGGGCGCGCGGAGGCGGGGAGTTGCGGATGTGGAACGAAGCGACCGCCGGCGAAGAGCAGCGCACACGTGGCGCCGAGGAGCAGGGCGAGACGCCGTGCGTCGGGCAGCGCGACGACGAGCAGCGCGAGCACGAGCGCGAAGCTCGCGGCGCCCGCGAGCACGGGCGCGACGCCGATGTAGAACGCGTACAGGCCCGCGGCGAGCGCTCCGACCCAGCGCCAGATGCTCTCGTCGCGCAGTGCGAGCCACAGGCCGACGACGGCCCCGAGCAGCGCGACTTCGGAGGTCGAGCCGCTGTTGCCGAGGCGACCGGAGAACTGGTTGTCGCCGTCGAACAGCGCCGGAAGGACGGTGAGCATCGAGAGCAGCACGAGGCCGCGCGCGAGTGCGGAGAGTCCCGCTCGAGAGAGGCTCGCGCCGCCGGCGAGCGCCGTCACGCAGACGGCGGCGAGCATGAGCGCGCGGCTCGCGCCGAATGTGTCGCTCGGCGGGTTGAGGCGGAGCGAGATGTAGCCGAGCGCGAGGAACGCGAGGTAGGCCCAGATTCCGCGAGCGCCGGGCTTGGCGCGGCGCGCGATCAGCAGCGCGATGGCGAGCGTACCGGCGACGCCCGCCACGCCGGTGCCCGTCGGGATCGGGAACGGATCGCCGGCGATGGGGGAGCGCGCCCCGGGCCAGACGAGGAACAGGGCGGGCACGAGCAGCACGAGGGCGTGCAGAGTCTCGAGCAGCGCGCGCTGGAAGTGCTGCGGATCGACGGCGGGCTTGGTGGCCATTGGATGCAGGGTACGACGGAGCGGCCGTCGGCTTCCACGGACGGCGGAAACCACCTCCCCGCGCTATCGTGCTCGGCTCGAACGCGCGCATGTCCCCCTCCGACCTCAACTGCGAATCCGAGCGCGTTCGCGAGCACTGCGTCCTGCGCGCGCTCGCCCCTGCGGGATGCGGGCGCATGCGAGTGCCGGTGGTCGGGAACCGCAAGCTCTTGTGGTGTGACCGGACTGCGGGCGAGGACGGACTCGCGCCGCGCGTTCTCGAGGAGCCGAGGCGTTGAAGCGACGCATCGTGTCCCTGTGTCCGAGTCTGACGGAGCTCGTGTTCGATCTCGGCGCGGGCGAGGAGCTCGCCGGCATCACCGAGTGGTGCGTGCATCCGGCGGCGCGCGTGGGCGCGATCGAGAAGGTCGGAGGAACGAAGAATCCGTGCGTGGGGCGCATCGTTACGCTCGCGCCCGACCTCGTGTTGATGAACGAGGAGGAGAATCGCGTCGAGGACGCACAGGCGCTCGAGGCGGCGGGTCTGCGCGTGCATTCGAGCTTTCCGAAAGACACCGACGGGACGGCGGAGATGGTGCGCTCGATCGGGGCTGCCCTCGGGCGAGCGGCCGCGGCGGAAGCGATCGCGAAGGACATCGAGCGGCGCGCGGCGCGCGTGCGCAGCGCGGCGGCTGGCCAGCGCGAGATGGGCTGGGCGTACCTGATCTGGCGCCAGCCGTGGATGAGCGTCAATCGCGACACATTCGTCGATGCGCTGCTCGCGCTCGCCGGTGGTCGCAACGTGTTCGGCGCTCGCGCGGAGCGCTACCCAAAGATCACGCTGGAGGAACTCGCGCGACTCGCGCCGGAGCGCGTGTTCCTCTGCACCGAGCCGTTTTCGTTCAAGCCCGAGCACGCCGACGAGCTCGCGCAGGCCACCGGCCTCCCGCGCGAACGCTTTGTGATCGCGGACGGGGAGTACCTTTCGTGGCACGGTTCCCGCACTCCGGACGGGATCGACTACGCCGAGGGCCTGATCCGGGCGGCGCGCGCGGAATCCAAGTAACCTGCGAAGAATTCCGCTTTAGCGGGGCGGCGCATGACGAAGTGGCTCAAGTGGTGTTGCGGGGGATGCTTGGTGGCGCTCGTGCTGGCTGCGCTCGCGGGCGTCTTCGTGTGGCGCTGGGTCGAAGATCTGCCGCGCGAGTGGACCAGTGAAGCGCAGATTGAGATCTCCGCGCCCGTTTCCGAGGTGCTGCCGCTCGTGGCGGACTTGCGACGGTGGAAAGAGTGGTCGGCGTGGAATCGCGACTCGCACGAGGACGTCGAGCGTCGCTTCCTTGGGCCTGAGCAGGGCGCCGGCACTCGGATGGAGTGGGAGTCGGAGGAGAGCGCCGGCAGTGGCTGGCTCGAGCTCCGCGGGGTGGGTGCGAGCGGCGTCGAGTACGAGTCGCTGCACTTCGGCGCGCTGGTGCTCGCCGGGCACGAGGAGCGCAGCTCCGCGCGGCGCAGCATCTCCGTCGTCTTGCGCGAGTTCGATCACGACTATGCCGTGCCGGGCTCGATCTCGGTGGAGGCCACGGAGCGCGGCTCGCGCGTCACCTGGCGCGAGTCGATCGACCTCGGCGATTCGCCGGTTGCGAAGTTCTTTTCGATCGTCACGCTCGAGTCGATCGCGCGCAACGCGCACCGCAAGCTGCTCGAGACGTCGCTCGAGGGCCTGAAGGACCGCGCGGAGCTTCGCTGACCGCGCTCAGCGCGGCGGCGCGGTCTGCAGGCGCGCATCCTGCGCGAGCGCAAGCGCGCCGAGCACGCCGGCGTCGTCGCCGAGCTCCGGCGGAACGAGAAAGCCGTCGAGACCGCGGTCACACAGTGCCGGCGATTCGATGTAGCCGCCGGGGGCGCGAGCGAGCTCGGCCCGCATGCGGCGGAAGAACTCCGCCTCGCCGAGCTGGCCCGCTCTCCGCACGCTGCCGCCGAGCACGATGCGCCGCGGCGACACGACGCAGGTGAGCGGTCCCTGCTGGCGCTCCTGCTCGGAGAACCACTCGCACACCTGCGCGAGCAGCGCACTCGGGTCGTCACCGGTGGAAAAACGGGTGCGTGCGAGCGTCCCGCGCGCCGGATTCGTGCTCACGGCGCACACGAGCTTCGTGCCGTCGGCCTCGATGCCGCCGAACAGCGGCACGCCCGTCGCTCCGGATCCGAGGTTCGCTCGCATGGGGACCGGACTCCAACAACGCGGCGCGCCGCGCTGAACGCCACGCGAGCTCTTCCGCGATCGGCCGCGGGCTGGTATCCCACTAGTCCCCGTCAGGTCCCGCACAGGAGAACCCATGAGCGCTTCGCGTCGTCAGTTTCTCGCCACTTCCGCCGGCATCGCCGGGCTCGCCGCGTTCGGCTGCGGCACGACCTCGTCGCGCAAGAGCCTGCCGTTCCGCATCTCGCTGGCCGAGTGGTCGCTGCACCGCACGCTCGGCAGCGGCGCGATGACCAACCTCGACTTCCCGCGCGTCGCCCGCGCGGACTTCGGCATCGAGGCGATCGAGTATGTGAACTCGTTCTTCAAGGACAAGGCGCGCGACAAGCAGTATCTGGACGAGCTCTTGGAGCGCTGCGACGGCGAAGGCGTGAAGAGCCTGCTGATCATGGTCGACGGCGAGGGCGAGCTCGCACATGAAGATGGGGGCGAGCGCAAGAAGGCGGTTCAGAACCACCAGCGCTGGCTCGACTGCGCCGCCTACCTCGGCTGTCACTCGATCCGCGTCAACGCGGGCGGCGGCGGCGACGAGGCCGAGAAGCAGAAGCGCGCGGCGGACTCGCTCGTGGAGCTCGCCTGCTACGCGGACTCGACGGGCCTCAATGTGATCGTCGAGAACCACGGCGGCAGCTCGTCGAAGGGCGATTGGCTGGCGGGCGTGATGAAGCTCGCGGCGCACCCGCGCGTCGGCACGCTGCCCGACTTCGGCAACTTCAACTTGGGCAACGGCCAGAGCTACGACCGCTACAAGGGCGTCGAAGAGCTCATGCCCTACGCCAAGGCGGTCAGCGCCAAGAGCCACGAGTTCGACGCGCGCGGCAACGAAGTGCACACCGACTATTCGCGGATGATGCGCATCGTGCTCGCGGCGGGCTACTCGGGCTTCGTCGGCATCGAGTACGAAGGCAGCGTACACGAGGAGTACGAGGGCATTCGCCTGACGAAGCAGATCCTCGAGCGCCTGCAGCGCGAACTCGCGTCGTGAGCGCCGCGCTGCTCGCTGCGTGGCTCCTCGCGCTCGCCGCGCAGGAGTCGTACCAGCCCTACCAGCCCTATGTCGCGCCCGCCTCGGGCGACGGCGCGGCGGCGATCGCGCGCATGAAGGCGCCGGACGGATTCCAGGTGAAGCTGTGGGCCGCGGAGCCGCACCTCGCGAACCCGGTCGCGATGTATGTGTCGAACAAGGGCGAGGTGTATGTCGCCGAGACATACCGCATCAAGAGCGGCGTCGACGACATCCGCGACCGCATGGCCTGGCTCGACGACGACCTCGCGTGCCGCACGGTCGAGGATCGTGTCGCGTACCTGGCGAAGCATCTCGGAGACAAGTTCGAGAGCGCGTACACGAAGGACCGCGAGCGCGTGAAGTGGGTCGGAGACACCGACGGCGACGGCGTCGCGGACGCGAGCGCGGTGTTTGCCGACAACTTCGGCACCACGGCGGACGGCATCATCGCGGGCGTGCTCGAACACAAGGGCAAGGTCTATGCGGCCTGCATGCCGAGCCTGTGGGAGCTCTCCGACGCCGATGGCGATCACAGCGCGGACGCGAAGCGCATCCTGAGCACTGGCTACGGCGTGCGCTTCGCACTCATCGGCCACGACCTGCACGGACTGCGTGTCGGACCGGACGGGAAGCTCTACTTCTCGTGCGGCGACCGAGGCTTCAGCGTGCCGCTGCCCGACGGCTCGCGACTGCGCAACGAGTTCAACGGAGCGGTGCTGCGCTGCAACCTCGACGGCTCGAACCTCGAGATCTTCGCCACGGGCCTGCGCAATCCGCAGGAGCTGGTGTTCGACGAGTACGGCGAGCTGTGGACCGTCGACAACAACTCCGATGGCGGCGACAAGGCGCGCCTCGTGCATGTCGTCGAGGGCATGGATGCCGGTTGGCGGCAGGCCTACCAGTGGATCACCGAGCCCAACCTGCGCGGGCCGTGGAACGACGAGGGCCTGTGGAAGCCGCACTTCGAGGGGCAAGCCGCGTACATCGTTCCGCCGCTCGCGAACATCTGCGACGGCCCGAGCGGCCTCGCGTACAACCCGGGTACCGCGCTCGGCGGCGTCCATCCGAGCACATTCTTCATCTGCGACTTCCGCGGCGACGCGAGCTACTCCGGCATCCACACATTCACGGTGAAGCCCAAGGGCTCGGGCTTCGAGCTCGACACATTCGAGAAGTTCCTGTGGGGCACGCTCGTCACCGACTGCGACTTCGGTCCGGACGGCGCGCTGTGGTTCTCGGACTGGGTCGAGGGCTGGAACAAGACCGGCAAGGGCCGCATGTACCGGCTCGAACCGAATGTGGCGCACGACGAGGCGGCGGACACTCGTCGCATGCTCGCGGCGGACTGGTCGAAGCTTCCCGACGCCGAGGTGCGCAGCTGGCTCGTGAGCAGCGACTCGCGCGTGCGTTTCCTCGCGCAGTTCGAGCTCGTCGCGCGCGGCAAGCAGCAGGCGCTCGCGCGGCTCGTCGAAGATGCGACGGCGACGCGCTTCGCGCGCATCCATGCGATCTGGGGCCTGATGCAGGCCGGATTCGCGGAGCCGGGACGGCTCTCGCTCGTGCGCGCGTGCGAGGACGAGGATCCGATGCTGCGCGCTCAGGCCGTGCGCGCGCTGGGCGCCCACGACGCGTGGAAGTCGCTCGAGGCCATTCGGGCACGCTTGGACGACGAGCACGCCTCGGTGCAGCGGCATGCGCTCGTCGCCTGCGTGCGCGCGGGAACTCGATTCCATCCGGGAATGGCCCTCCCGATGGTGGCCATCCTCGAGCGTGCCGGCGAGGGTGATCCAGCCCTGCGCTCGACGGCGATCCACGCGCTCGCGAGCTGCGCGACCGAGGAGCAGATCCTCGCCCTTGCCCGGCACGAGTCCGTGCATGTGCGCGTCGGAGCGGTCGTGGCGCTGCGCCGCCACAGGCGGGCAAGCGTCGCTCGGTTCCTCGCCGACAGCGAGCCACGCGTCGTCGTCGAGGCGGCGCGGGCGATCTATGACGAGCAGATCACGGAGGCGATGCCGGAGCTGGCGAAGCTCCTCGGGCGTACGGAGCTGTCGGACACGGCGCTCGTGCGACGCGCGATCAACGCGAACTTCCGCCTTGGGCAGCCCGAAAACGCTGCGGCGCTGGCGAACTTCGCGGCGTTGGGCGAGGCGGACGAGCTGCTGCGCTGGGAGGCGCTGGAGCGTCTTTCCAGATGGAGCGTGCCTCCGGGCCGCGACGCCGTGACCGGAGAGTGGTGGCCGCTCGAGAGGCGCGACGGTCCCGTTCTCGCGGCGCTTGCTGAGCAACTTGCAGGCAAGGACATCGCGAAGGCGCCGGAGCGCATCTCGCGGGCGTGGATCGAGCTTGTCGAAGCGAGCGACTGCCGCTCGGTGGGCCCGATACTGCTGCAACTTGCGAACGACGCAGCTGTGCCCAAGGAAGTGCGCGCCGCTGCGGTGCGGGCTGCCAAGCAGGTTGCCTCGGCGGAGCTCGAGCCATCGCTCGCGACGCTCGTCGGGGATTCCGAGAGCGCCGTGCGCGCCGCCGCGCTGCGCGCCATCGCGGGCGTCGAGCCCGCGAAGGCGTTCCCGCTGCTCGAGGAAGCCGCGCTGCACGGCTCCGTCGAGGAGCGCCGCGTCGCGTATTCGCTCTTCGCGCAGCTCGAGGACGCGCGTGTCGAGGCGCTGGCCGCTGGCGAGCTGCGTCGCCATGCGGCCGGCCTCGTGCCGCGCGAAGTCGCGCTCGATCTCGTCGAGCTTGCCGAGACACGCAAGGAAACAAGCGTTGTCGATTCGCTCGCGGCGCTGCGCTCCCTGCGCGAGATCGACGCGGCGCTGGCGCACTTCGCCGACTCGCTCTACGGCGGCGACAAGGCCCGCGGCAAGGAAATCCTGCGCGGCAAGGCCGAGACCGAGTGCCTGCGTTGCCACAGGATCGAGTGGGGCGAAGGTGGGCAGGTCGGGCCCGACCTCGTCGGAGTCGGCCAGCGCCTGTCGCGCGCCGACCTGCTCGCGTCCATCTGCGATCCCAACCGCCGCATCGCGGAGGGCTATCAGGGCACGATCCTGTTCCTCGAGAGCGGTCGCAATGTCGCCGGAATCGTGGTGCGCGAGGATCGCGACACGATCGTCGTGCGCACTCCTCAAGACGAGCTCGTCGAGGTCGCGACGAGCGAGGTCGAGAGCCGTCGCCCCGACCTGTCCGCGATGCCGCAGGACCTCTCGAAACACCTCACGCGCAGGGAAATGCGCGATCTACTCGAATATCTTGCCAACCTCTGAACCGGAGCCTGTCCATGCGCCTCCTTGATCGCCGCACATTGATCGCCGCCTCCGCCGCGCTCGCTTCGGCTTCGCACTCCTTTGCATCGCGAGCCGGAGCTTTCTGCCTACAACCAGCTCCCGACCCCGACGAGGTCGCGGCGCGCGTGCGCCAGCTGAAGACACGCTTCGCGGTGAACGCGGAGATCTGGTGGGGCGCTCTGCCCTTCGAGCAGCGCGTCGAACAGGCGCTCGCACACGGCTTCGACGGGATCGAGTTCTGGCCGTGGCGCAACAAGGACCTCGCGGCGCTGGAGAAGCTCGCCAAGGACAAGGGCGTGAAGTTCGCGCAGTTCACGGCGTGGGGCTTCGAGCCGGGCCTGTGCAATCCCGACAACCACGCGAAGGCTGTCGAAGAGGTGCGCGCGGCCTGCAAGGCGGCACAGCGCATCGGTGCGCCGATGATGACCGTCGTCGCCGGGAACAACCAGAAGGGCATGACGACCGAGCAGATGCACGCGCATGTCACGACCGGCCTGAAGCTGCTCGCGCCGATCGCGGAAGAGCACGGCGTCATGCTGATCCTCGAGCCCATGAACGGCCGCGTCGACCACCCCGGCCACTGCCTGTACGGCTCGGAGGCCGCCGTGCGCATCTGCCGCGAGGTCAACTCGAAGCATGTGAAGATCAACTGGGACCTCTACCACATGCAGCTCGCTGAAGGCGATCTGTGCGGGCGCCTCAAGGACGGCCTCGACCAGCTCGGGTATGTGCAGGTCGCCGACACGCCGGGGCGCAACGAGCCCGGGACGGGCGAGATCCACTGGCCGCGCGTGTTCCGCGCCGTGGCGGAGCTCGGCTACAAGGGCTACATCGGACTCGAATGCTGGCCGAAGGACGGCGAAGCGCAGGCGATCGAGCGTTTGATCGCCGCGGACCAGTGGTGAGCCCCTCGTCGCGCTAGCGCGACGAGGGCGGGAGCTCGAGCGTGAGCTCGAGCGGCGCGCCGTGATCGGCGACGGTCGCTTGCACGAGCGTCTCGGCTCCGTCGAAGGCGAGGCCCTCGACCTGCCATGTGCCGGGTGCCAGTCCCGCGACGAACGCGCGGCCGCCCGGCGCCGGATGCTCGCTGCGCACGCCCGCTGCATCGCTCAGCGCGATGGCCCCTTCGACGGCGGCGCCGCTCGCATCGACGAGGCGCACGGACAGGCAGCCGGGCGGCAAGTGCGCTTCGACGCGCACATCGTCCGCGCCGATCCGAGCGCGCGCGACCACGAGCGCTCCCTCGCGACCTGCGACATAGGCGCTCCATGTGCCCGGTCGCAGGTTCACATCGAAGCTCCCATCGGAGCTCGCGCGCGTCGTCGCGTGCCAGTCGTGCTCGTCCTCCCGCCAGCGCAGCGCGACTTCGGCGCCGAGCGCCGCTCCACCCGGTCCGACGAGGCGACCCTCGCAGCGACTGCCCACCGCCGCAGGTCCGAGTGCGACTTCGCGCACGGCTCCCTCGGGCAGTTCGACGCGCACGGCATGCCCCGGCGTCAGCCAGCTCACATCGGGATGTCCGTCGATGGCGAGCGCGGAACTCGGCGGCAAGTGGAGGAACTCGAAGCGTCCGAACTCATCGGTGCGCGCGCTGGCGAAGAGCTCCGTGGCGCCGCAGTAAGGCGCGAGTGCCAGCCGCACGGGCGAGTCGCGCCGCGGCTCGCCGTCATGGTCGATCACCGTGCCGTGCACTCGCGCGCTGCCGAAGCTCACGACGCAACGCTCGCGTCCCTTGCGTGGTTCGATCTCGACGCTGCACGAGAGCTCGGCTCCGTTGGGGTGGCGCACGAGCGTGTCATAGCGGTCCGCCCCCAGCTCGACCCACGCGGCGAGGCCGCTCGAGTCGGTCGTCGCTCGCAGCAGCGGCGCGAGGTCATCCGTGCAGCCGTGATCGATGCCGCCTTCCTTGCGCGCGACGACGAGGACCTCCGCGCCGGGCACGGGGCTCTCGTTCTCGAGCACCAGCAGCTCGAGCGTGCCGGCAGCGCACGGCGTCGGCAGCGCCGGAAGCTCTAAAGCCGCCTGCGGCTCCACGGTTTCGGGGAGCGCGGGAACTGCGTGCTCGCTGCTTACTTCGAGCGCATGGCGCTCGAGCAACCCACCGAGCGTGTCGCGCGTCGCGGCGCCGCGCGTCCGTGCGGCTTCGAGCTGCACCGAATCCGTGCGCGGTGCGCGCGTCTCGAGGAAGCGCACGAGTGCCACGAGCGATGTCATCGCGGCCGCGGCAGCGGTCATGGCCAGAGCTCGGTTGCGCGCGCGCATGCGGCGGGGGTTTTCGGCAGCGGCCCGCCGTGGTCCGCACTCGAGCGCCCGCTCCCGACGCGGCCTTCGTGGTACGCGAGCGCCGCGGGCAGCCCGGCCGCGAAAAAACTGCGCGCTCGCGCTAGCGCAGCTCGTCGGGCAGGCGGAATGTGATGGTCTCGCGTTCGCCGTCCATCTCGGTCACCGAGCCGACGCCGAGCTCGCGCAGCCGCAAGAGCACCTGCTGCACGAGCGACTCCGGTGCGCTCGCTCCCGCCGTGACGCCGATCTTCATTCCGGGCCGGAACCACGCGCGCTCGATCTGGTGCGCACCGTCGATCAAGTGCGACGGAACGCCCTTGCGCAGGCCGAGCTCGCGCAGGCGGCTCGAGTTCGAGCTGTTCTGCGAGCCGACGACGAGCAAGAGCTCGATCTCGTCCGAGAGCTGCTTGACCGCGTTCTGGCGGTTCTGCGTCGCGTAGCAGATGTCCTTGAGCTCCGGCCCCTTGATCGCGGGGAAGCGTCGCACAAGCGCGTCGATCACCTCGCGCGTGTCGTCGACGGAGAGCGTCGTCTGGGTCACATACGAGAGCTGGCGCGGATCGCCGACCTCGAGGCGCTCGACTTCCTCGACCGTGGAGAGCACATGCACCGGTCCGTCGATGCGACCGCGCGTGCCCTCGACCTCGGGGTGGCCGCGGTGACCGATCAGCACGACCTCGCGGCCTTCCTTGCGATAGGCCTGCGCCTGCAGGTGCACCTTGGTGACGAGCGGGCAGGTCGCGTCGATCACGCGCAGCTTGCGCGCGATGCCGCGCTGCACGACTTCTTCCGCGACGCCGTGTGCGCTGAAGATCGTGACCGCGCCCTCGGGCACCTCGTCGAGGCTGTCGACGAACTTCACGCCGCGGCTGGCGAGGTCGTCGACGACATAGCGGTTGTGCACGATTTCGTGCAGCACGAAGACCGGGGCGCCGTACAGCGCGAGCGCGCGTTCCACGATCTCGATCGCGCGATCCACGCCGGCGCAAAAGCCGCGCGGCTGGGCGAGGAGCACTTGCATGTCGAGACTCATGGTGGCGTCCGTCCGCGCGCGCTTCTAGTGGTGGTCTTCGCGCACGAGGTTGCGATTCCAGCTCGGGATCTCGACCACGACATCGCAGCGCCCGTCGGGCACGGCTTGGCAGGCGAGGCGCGAACGCGGCGTGATGCCGCGCGCGTTGTCGAGCTGGTCGAGTTCCGGCTCGGACGCTTCGTTGCAGCTCTCGAGGCCCTGTTTCACGATCACATGGCAGGTCGAGCAGGCACATACGCCGCCGCAGGCGTGGTCGATCTCGATCCCGTGCCCGAGCGCGATCTCGAGAATGGACCCCTTGGCGCCGTCCCGAGAGTAGGGGAGCTCCTCGGGCCGCACCTCGATCGTCCGGCCCAGCGGCAGGAAGGTGAGCTTGTAGGGCCGCGTCGGGAGCGCGTACGCGGAGGAGTGGATGTAGGGGTTCGAGCCGCCCATGGGTCGTTTCCCTGCGCCCTGCCCGGGCCACACGGGGCCAAGATGCTACTCGCTCGCGGCGCTAGCTGTCGGAGGGAAGTCGACCTTCGCGCTCGCGCCGCAGACGCTCGCGCGTCGACATCGCCCGCTTGGGCCGGTCGCTGGGGACACTCGGTGCAGAGTGAGACGCAGGAGCGGTGGGGGACGCAGGAGTATGTTGGTGCGCGCGCTCCGGAGGCGGTGCAGCGGGGCGGCGCTCGTCCCCGCGCGGCTCGTCGCGACGCGTCGTACGGCGCGGCGCGTCGGATCGTCTGCCCTCGCGGCGCACTTGCGCGCCTCGACGCCCTTCCCCGCGCGCCCGCTCCTCGCGCGGCGCTCGCTCGCCGCGATCGGAGTCCTCACGCCGGGGCTCATCACGGCGGGGCTCGGCCCACGGTGCCTGCGCTCGCCGACGCTCGTCCACACGCGGGCGCTCGTCGCGCTCGGGCGCAGGGCTCCGGCCGCGAGCGCTGCGACCGGGAAGGGGCAGCTCCGTCACATTCCACTTGGTCTGGCGCAGGATGTCGTGCCAGCGACCGGCCTGCTCCGGGCTCACCAGCGTGATCGCCGTGCCCGTGCGGCCCGCGCGCCCCGTGCGGCCGATGCGGTGCGTGTAGTCCTGTGCGTCCTGCGGCACCGAGTAGTTCACCACATGCGTCACGAGGTGCACATCGAGGCCGCGCGAGGCGACATCGGTGGCGACGAGCGCCTTGACCTCGCCGGTGCGGAACGCGCTCATCACGCGGAAGCGCGAGGCCTGGTCGAAGCCGCCGTGCAGCGCCTTGACCGAGAACGGCATGCGCTCGAGCTGGCGCATCAGCGCGTCGACTTCCGTGCGCCGGTCGCAGAACACGAGGAACACATCGTCCGCCGAGCTCTGCTCGATCAAACGCATCAGCGCGAGCGAGCGATCCGAGCGGCCGCAGGCCATCCATGTCTGGTCGATGGTCTTGACCGTCGCGTGACCAGCGGCCGTCGCGACTTCCATCGGGTCGCGCGTGGCCTCGCGCGCGAGCCGCAGCACAAGGTCGGGGAAGGTCGCCGAGAACAGCATCGTCTGCCGCTCGTCGGGCGTGTACGAGAGGATCTTGCGCACGTCGTCGATGAAGCCGATCTCGAGCATCTGATCGGCCTCGTCGAGCGCGACGAACTCCGTCCACGGGAACGAGAGGAATTTCTGGCCGTAGAGGTCGATCACGCGGCCGGGCGTGCCGACGACGACCTGCGCACCGGCTTTCAGCGCGTCGATCTGCGGGTTCATCGGTTCGCCGCCCACGATCAGCGCAACCTTGGCACCGATCGGCTCGCCGAGCTTTTCGAGCACCTGCGCGACTTGCTGCGCGAGTTCGCGCGTGGGACACAGCACCAGACCGAGCACGCTGCGTCGCGAGGGGTCGATCTTCGACATCATCGGCGCGCCGAAGGCGAGCGTCTTGCCTGTCCCCGTCTCGGCTTTGGCGATCACATCGCGCCCGTTCATCACCGGCGGGATCGCGAGGCGTTGGATCGGCGTGGGCTTGGTGATGCCCATGGCGTGGATCGCGTCGAGCACCTCCTTGCGCAGCGGCATCTCGGCGAAGGTCTCGAACGGCGGCAGCTCCGTCGAGGGCTTGAGGGGTGCGGCCGAGCCGCGGGATTGGGGCGCGGAAGCGCTGCTCGGGCCTCCACGCGCGGGGCCACGTCGTCCTTGGTGTCGATTCACGGCCGCATCCTAGCGTTCCGCGCGCTCGGCCGCCGCGCGCCACGGTTGACGGGCTCGCCGGGGGCGGTCACGCTCGCGGCCATGAAGATCGCGACGTGGAACGTCAACTCGGTGCGGGCGCGGTTGCCGCGGGTGCTCGACTGGCTCGAACAGGAACGCCCCGACGTGGCGCTCCTGCAGGAGATCAAGTGCCTCGACGAGCAGTTCCCGCGCGAACCCGTCGAGGACTTGGGCTACTCGATCGAGACCTTCGGCCAGAAGACCTACAACGGCGTCGCCATCCTCGCTCGCACGCGCATCGAGGACGTGCGCCGCGGAATGCCCGGCGAGGGCGAGGACGCGCAGCGGCGCGTGATCAGCGCGCAGGTGGGGGACGTGCTCGTCGTCAACTGCTATGTCGTCAACGGCGAGGCGGTCGGCAGCGAAAAGTACGCCTACAAGCTCGACTGGCTGCGGCGCTTCACCGACTACCTCGCCAGCTTCGACATGAAGGAGAAGGTCGTCGTCGGCGGCGACTTCAACATCACCTTCGACGACCGCGATGTGCACGACCCCAAGGCTTGGCACGAGAAAATCCTGTGCTCCAGCCCGGAGCGCGAGGCGCTCGCCCGCGCCATGGCCCCCGGCTACGTCGACAGCTTCCGCCAGTTCCACTCCGATGCCGGCCACTACTCGTGGTGGGACTTCCGCACCAAGGGCTTCGAGCGCGGCCAAGGCCTGCGCATCGACCACCTGCTGATGAGCCCGCCCGCCCTCGCCGCCTGCACTCTCGTCGAGATCGAAAAACGCTACCGCGGCGGCGAAAAGCCCAGCGACCACGCCCCCGTCAGCGCCGTGCTGGCCTGACGGCGGCCGGGACGCTTCCGTCGCGGCTCGCGCGTGTCCGCTCACGGAGTCGTTTTTGCGAGGCCCACCTTGCGTGCTTGGCCCCGGCGTGGTTGCCTTGAGACAGTCCCAGTGCGCGGGGGCTCTCATTCCTCGCGGCCACCCGTTGGCGATTGACTCGAGACGCCCTGGTTCCCAGGAGCCGTCGATGACGACATCTCTGCGCGTAGCCCCCCCCTAGGGCGGAAGTCTGCTTGGACTTCTGCTCCAGCCTGCCTTGCGCTGCCGAGCGCCGCGCCATCGCAGACCTCGGGCCCGCCGCCCGTCCCGGTACGGATGAATGCCGCCGCTTGGGTGCATCCCTCCGACGGATTCGATGAGCCTGACCTCGACGCGGCGATGACCTACGCCAATGACCCGTCGCAGAAGTTCCGCACGCTGCAGCGCGCCATCGACGTGCTCCAGCTGTACCTCGTCGACCAGTACCACGCCGTCTCCAACCCCGACCAGCAGGGCATCGTCTACGCGCTGCCGGGCACCTACGGGCCGACGACTCACGGTCCGGCCAGCGGCGATGTCCTCCCGATCGTGATGCGCGACCGCGTCCACGTGCAAGGGCTCGGCGCTCGTCGCTGCACGATCCGGGGCGCTGGGACGAGCCAACAGTCCGCGCCCAATGGCGTGGTCAACTGGCCGACGCAGTCCGCTGCCAGTGCGACGGCCAGCGTCGAGCTGCTCCTGACCTACCGAAACGCGACCGTCGACATGCGGACCCCCCTGTTCCATCAGGCGCTGCCTTGGCTCGACGGCTCCTCGCCCCACCGGCAAGGTGAGGACACTCCCGAGACCCTCGACGGGTTCACGTTGACGGGTTCGCGTTTCAGGGGGGTGACATCCAGGTCCTGCTCACCTATTCCGCGAGCAGCGCCAACTTCTTCCCTGCGGCGAGGATCAGCCACTGCATCTTCGACCTGCGCCACCAGCTCACTCTCCCGGCAGCCCCGGAGGCGAAGCTCGCGGGCGCGCACTTCGGGATCATGATGCAACGGCCATCCACGGTCGACACTGGACTGTCTCCCGCCTTGGTCGGCTACCTGGACAGCCGCACCCTGATCGCCCACAACACCTTCATCTTCGCTCGCTGGAGCGGAGAGGAAGGCAATGGCGGTTGGGAGACGGAGAGCAGAAGTTCAGCCGTGGGGATCATCGACTTCACGGCGAGCATCTGCGGGAGCACTCTGGTCGACGGAAACGACACGCACAGGGGCGTCGGCAACTCCTGCATCGTCTCCAACCTGTTCCGAACGCGCCCGCTCGCTCCCGGAACGACGGTCCGGCCATTCGCGATGCTGGGCATCGGGAACGAGGACACCCAGGTGCTGAGCGGCGGGACCTATGTGAACACCAACGCGTTCGATCCCTCGCGGGTCGGCAGCACCAACGGCGCGTTCCATTCGGTTCCCGTGCAGAGCTCCGTCGTCTCCAGCTCTTTTGCGGCGTGGGAACACTGGAACTGCCAGTCGACCCTCAACCAGTCTCCCTGCAACAGCGTGGGCGGCAGCATGCCGGCCTGCACGAATGCCTCGCCGTTGCCGATCCCCAAGGTCGCGCTCTGGGACATGGCCGCGGGCGTCGATCCTGGCTTCGTCGGGGAGTACGCGGCGAGCGTGCTGTTCTCACCCACAGACTCGGACTACATCGACTGGCGCATCATGCCAGGGTCTCCACTGGAGAATCAGACCGTCAGCCCCACGCCGGGCGGCCCGCGAGGCTTCGTGACGCAGCCGCACGCTGGCGATTCGAGCTGGATCTTCTCGACCGATACGCCCGAGGAGTGTGCCCTCTTCCGCTGGGACGGCGAGCACTGGGGGAACCCGGGGATCGCCGACGGCGCGCCCGACATCGGGTTCGACGAGCGGGGGCTAATGATCTAGGCCGGAAACTGGGCCAACGGTTCGAACAGCCACAACCAGCCGGGCTTCCTGCAACCGACTGGCACTGGAACGACCTCGAGGTGGTTCATCCTGCCGACGACGGCGGGAGGCGTGAACCTCATCGCTCCGAATCGCTATCTGCGGTTGCACGACGCGACCGTAACGCCGATCGGCACCAGCCCTGGCAACGGCTGGATCAACCCGCCCGGCGCGCTCGCCAACCCGCCGAACATCGGGACGCTGCCGCTGGGTTATCGGACGAAGTATGTTTCCTTCGCGACGATTCCGTGGGCTCCCATCTCTCTCACGGGGGCCGCGACCCCTTGGTTGCCGTTAGGAGGAAGCACGAATCAACCACAACTGTGGTCGATTGCTTTGAACAAGCCTGACGACGAGTGCGCTGGCGGATCGTGTGTGCATTTTTACTTCAGTTTGCAGGGTGTAATCGTTGATGATCCCGTACGGCCCGGCTCGTCCGCCCCCGCAGAAATTCTCCGCGGCAATCTTCAGGCGGAGTACAAATGAAGGATCTGATCACAGGACTGGTGCTCGGACCGCTCACGGTGATTCCTGTAGTCTGCGGCTCAGCGGGGGCGGCGCAGTCCGACTGGCTATATGGAGTCCGATCCGAGCCCAGCGGCGGCAGTTTCAAGCTGGAGCGCATGGATCCCGGATCGGGGAGCGTCGTGTCCACTTCCGCATTCTCTGGAGCTGGCACTAGCCCTTATGGATTGGCGTACGCTGGGGAACGACTGTTCACGATCAATTTGTTTCCCTTTCCGACAAGGCTGAGCAAACATCATCCCGCAGATGCTGGCCGGCAGGCGATTGGCTCACTTGGCCTCAGCTATCAGTGGATTGGGCTCGGTCTTGACTTGGACCCGAGCTCGGGGGTGATGTACTTCTCAACGAAATGGCAGTTCTACCGCATCAACCCGACCAATGGCAGCTTGGCGTCCGTGGGGCCTTACATCGGGTTCGTTGCGCCGTGGGATCAGATCGAGTCCATCGCGATCGACTCCAACGGGCAGGCCGTCGCGATAGGGATGGATGATGGCTCGACTCGGCATGCGTTTTACGACCTCGACTTGGGCACCGGCCAACTCACCTGGATTGCGGACATCCTGATTGCGAACGGGCACGGCTGGTACTGGGACCTGGCATTCAACACGTCGGGCGAGCTCTGGGCGAGTTTCATGGACAACGGCCTCAATCCATCCGCTCAGGGTCTCTACAAAATCGACCGCAGCAGTTTCGCCGTCACGCTCGTGCGGCCCACGCCAAGTTATTATTACGGAATCGCCTTCGTGCCCGCGACGGCGCAGGCGACGTACTGCGTGGGCAAGCTGAATTCGCTGGGGTGCGTGCCGGAGATCGTCGGTGACGGGTTCCCGAGCCCGACGGCGGCGAGCGGGTACACGATCCGCGCTACGGAGGTCCGGAACCGCACAACCGGGACGCTGGCTTTCTCGGCCGGAGCACGGGCGAACCTGCCGTTCGGCGGCGGGACGTTGTGCCTGACGTCGCCGCTGCGCCGCACGGGTGCGCGCGACTCGGGCGGCTCGCCGGCCGGCGTGGCTGACTGCAGCGGTGTGTGGCAGCTCGACTTCAACACTTGGATGGCCCACAACGCGACGCTCCCCGCCGGCACCACCGTCCGTGCCCAGTGGCTCGGCCGCGACCCCGGTCTGGCGGCGCCGAACAACTGGTCGATCTCCAACGCCCTCGAGTTCGACCTGCGACCCTGACGCCCGAGGGCGCTCAGGGGGCGCTCAGGGGGCGCGCGGGGGGCGGGCGACGTGCAGGGTGAGGGCGCGGCGGGCGCGGACGCCGATGTCGAGCGTCGAGTAGAGCGGGAGCAACTCGGAGACTGGCAACTCGAGCCGAATGAGCAGCAGGTCGGCGAGCTGGGAGAGCTGCAATTGCGCGGGCAAATCGAGGGCTTCGGGGCTGCGCGCTTGCAGGGCGGCGACGAGGTCGGCGCGCAGGGCGATGGCGTCGATCGGGTCGGGCTCGTGTTCCTCGAGCGGCAGGATCTCGACCTTGCGGTAGGCGCGCTCGCTCGGAGCCTCGCGGAGACGCACGCGCGCGAGGCCCGCGAGCAGGATCAGGAAGCGACCGTCGGGCAGGCGATCGTGGCGCATGATCTCGCCCAAGCCCGCGATGGCGTGCACGGGCGGCGCGAGGGCGAGCTCGGGCTCGTGCCCCTCGAGCACGGTGCCCATGACGATGCGGCCCGGCCCGTCGAGCGAGTCCTCGATCATCTGCCGGTAGCGCGGCTCGAAGATGTGCAGCGGCATCATCGTGCCGGGGAACAGGAACACTCCGGGCAGCGGGAACATGGGCACGACCTGTCCCGGGCCGGCGAATTCGGGCCAGGGCGCTTGCGACGCGCGTTTCATGCGCGTTCCTCGCCTTGCGTGCGCTGCGCGATGGCGCGCGCGACGCACTCGAGCAGGCGCACCTCGCGCTCGAGTCCGCGCTGGCGGTAGCTGTGGTGCAAGTTGCCGACATGTCGTCCGAGGAGCGCGCGATCCGTGGCGTCGACGAACCAGCGCGGCTCGAAGGGCAGCCCGTGCTGGGCGAGGTACTGCAGGCAGTCGCGATCGGAGAGCGCCGTGCCCGCGTGGAACGGATCGAGCAGCGCCGCGCGGCCGTCGGCCTCGTAGACGCGCAGGATCACATGCCCGGGCAACGCCACCGGCGCCGCGCGCAGGCCCGCGCGGCGCGCGACGAACAGGTACAGCGCGCTCAGCGTCAGCGGCAATCCGCGCTTGCGCACGATCGAGCGGTGCAAGTAGACATTGTCGGGGTGGTGGTAGTCCTCCGCGTCGCCGCGGTAGCCGAGCTCGCGCCCGAGGTAGCCCCCGAGCAGCGCCGCGCGGCTCGGCAGGCCGGGACCGGCCTCGAGGCGCTTGAGCACCTCTGCCGCCATGGCATCCATGGCGAGCATGTAGGGCCGCACATCGAGCTCGGGCTCCTCGAAGCGCGAGAGGAGCAGCAGGCCGCGCTCGAGATCGACCGTGGGAGCCAAGGCGAGCTTGGCGAGCCGCGCGGCGACCCGGGAGCGACCGTGGCCGAGCAGGATCGCGCGCGCCGCTGTCCGAGCGCGGGCCTCGCCGCCGCGCGCGACCGCGGTCAGGAGCGGCAGGGCCTGCTTGCCGCGCCGCTCGAGCTCGCGCCGCACTTCGCGCTGGACGAGCGGCGAGGAGTCCGCGAGCAGCGACCCGAAGGTCGCGAGCTCGCGCTGGCGGCGGGCGTGCTCGGCCTCCGCCGCGATGGGCGGCGCACTCTCGGTGGGAGACGGTTGCAACACTACCGGATTCTGGCTCGGCCGAGCGGCGAGCGAAAGCGCGAGAAACTGCGCACCGGTCGCGGCCTTGACGGGGGCGATTCGGTCTGCCCGGGCAGGGTTGCGTCTCGGCGGGGTCGTTCCTATCTTTACTGGCCTGAAAATCCGTGGAGGATCCTCCGAAGTGCGGAGAGATGCTCCGCGGAGCCGCTCCCGGACCGTCCCGGAGCGCGGCCAAGCACCCACCCCATCCCTGCTCCCGAAGTTGCAAGCGTGTCCAAGGCGTCCCGCCCCCAAGGCCCGGCGGTCGTGGTCACCCACGCCGTCCGCACGCCGATCGGCAAGTTCATGGGGAGCCTCTCGGAGCTCTCCGCCGCCGATCTTGGGGTGCACGCGGTCAAGGGACTGCTCGCGCGCTCGGGCCTCGATCCCTCCCGCGTCGGCGAGGTCGTGATCGGCAACGCTCGCCAAGCGGGCGGCGGTCCCAATGTCGCGCGCCAGATCGCGGTGCGCTCCCTCGTGCCGACGACGACGCCCGCGTGGACCGTCAACATGGCCTGCGGCTCGGGCCTCAAGGCGCTCGCTCTGGTGGTCGACTCGATCCGCCTCGGCCGCACCGACATCGCCATCGCCGGCGGCACCGAGTCCATGAGCCGCCTGCCGTTCCTCTTGCCGGACTTCCGGCGCGGCTACCGCATGGGCCACCAGCCGGTGGTCGACGGCATGTACAAGGACGGCTTCCAGTGTCCGCTCGCCAACATGCTGATGGGAGAGACGGCCGAGAAGCTCGCCCGCGAACTCGGCATCGCGCGCGACGAGCAGGACCGCTTCGCGCTCGAAAGCCAGCACAAGAGCCAGCGCGCCCGCGAGGCCGGGCGCTTCGCGGATGAGCTCGTTCCCATCGAGCTCGCGGGCAAGAAGGGCACGACGCTGTTTTGCAACGACGAGCATGCGCGCGACCACGCGACGCTCGAGGACATGACCAAGCTGCCGCCGGTGTTCCACAAGCAGGGCAGCGTCTCGGCCGGCAACTCCAGCGGCATCACCGACGGCGCGGCCGCGCTGCTCGTGATGAGCGCGACGCGCGCCGACGAGCTCGGATTCGAGCCGCTCGCGACGGTCGGCCACATGAGCGAGGCCGGCGTGCCGCCGGAGGTCATGGGCCTTGGGCCGGTGCCCGCGGTGCGCGCGCTCGAGGCGAAAAACGGCCTGCAAGTGGGCGAGTACGACCTGATCGAGCTGAACGAGGCCTTCGCGGCGCAGGTGCTCGCCTGCCAGCGCGAGCTGCGTTTCCAGCCCGAGCGGCTCAATGTCAACGGCGGGGCGATCAGCCTCGGCCATCCGATTGGTTGCACGGGCGCGCGCATCGTCGTGACGCTCCTGCACGAGATGCGACGCCGCAGCGCGCGCAACGGACTCGCCACGCTGTGCATCAGCGGCGGGCTCGGGCTCGCGACGGCCTTTGAGAGACCCTAAAAGGACACGAGACTTCATGGCGATTTCGAAAGTGGGCGTGGTGGGCTGTGGGCTGATGGGCCACGGCATCGTGCAGGTCGCGGCCCAGGGCGGCTGCACGGTGGTCGTGCTCGAGGCCGAGCAGAAGTTCCTCGAGAGCGGCCTCGGTCGCATCGACAAGAGCCTCGCGAAGCTCGCGGAGAAGGCCGTCAAGGACGGCAAGGCGACCGAGGAAGAGGCCAAGGCCAAGGCCGCGGCGACGCGCGCGCGCATCAGCGGCACGACTTCCGTGCAGGCGCTCGCCGACTGCGACCTCGTGATCGAGGCCATCGTCGAGAACCTCGACGCCAAGAAGGCGCTGTTCGCGGAGCTCGGCGCGCTGTGCAAGCCTTCGACGATCTTCGCCTCCAACACCAGCTCGTTCCCGATCGGCGAGATGGCGACCGCCTCGGGCCGCCCCGCGCGCTTCGTGGGCCTGCACTTCTTCAACCCCGTCCAGCTGATGAAGCTCGTCGAGGTCGTGCGCACGGATCGCACCGACGCGCAGGTGTTCGAGGACGCCCGCGCCTTCGGCACCGCCTGCGGCAAGGCGCCCGTGGCCTGCGTGGACACCCCGGGCTTCGTCGTGAACCGGCTGCTCGTTCCTTACATGAGCGAAGCGATGCGCATGCTCGAACGCGGCGATGCTTCGGCTCAGGACATCGACACGGCCATGAAGCTCGGCTGCGGCTATCCCATGGGCCCGATCGAGCTCACGGACTATGTCGGTCTCGACACCACCCTCTCCATCGTCGAGGGCTGGACCAAGCGATACCCGAACGAACCGGCCTTCCAGGTGCCCAAGCTGCTGCGCGACCTTGTCGCGCAGAAGAAGCTCGGGCGGAAGACCGGTGAAGGCTTCTACAAATGGGAAGGCGACAAGCGCGCATGATCCTCTCTCTCCTCGCACTCGTGCCGACCGCGGTCGGCGGTCCCGAAATCCGCTGGAACGCGCCGTCGATGTTCATCGCCGGCCAGCCCTACAAGGTCCACATCGAGGTCACCGCGCCCAAGGAGGGCACGGTGGTGTCGAGCTGGCTGATGACGCCGAGCGCCTTCAGCATCGACGGCGTGCCCCTCGCCAAGCGCGAGGAGTCGGGCACGCTGCCGCTGCCGGGCGGCTTCAAGCTCGAGGGCGACCTCGACCTCGGTCCCTACTTGGGCAGCGCGAGCGCGTTCCAGCTGCGCTTCGCGCCGGAAGTTGCCGACACCAAGCCGGTCGAGGTCAAGTCGCTCACGGCCGCGCCGGCGGATCTGAACTTCCTCACGATGCCGTCCGAGGATCTGAACAACTACCTCGTGCTGTTGCAGACCAATCGCGGTGACATCCTCGTGCGCATGTGGCCCCACATCGCTCCCGAGCACGCGCGCAACTACCTCGATCTGGCGTACATCAAGTTCTACGACAACACCGTGTTCCACCGCGTGATTCCGCGCTTCATGATCCAGGGCGGCGATCCGCAGGGCACCGGCACGGGCAACGGTCCGCGCCAGCTCAAGGCCGAGTTCAACGCCAACGTGAAGCATGTGCGCGGCGTGCTCTCGGCCGCGCGCACGAGCGACCCGAACTCGGCCTCGTGCCAGTTTTTCATCATGCACGACAAGGCCGCGCACTTGGACGGCCAGTACTCGGCCTTCGGCGAGACCGTGCTCGGCCTCGATGTGGTCGACCTGATCGTCAACACGCCGCGCGGGCAGGGCGACAAGCCGAACGCGACTCAGAAGATCGAGCGCGCGACGGTCGTGCTGCGTCCGGAGTGGGTCAAGGCCGAGCCGAGCCAGAGCGCTCAAGGCCCCGCGCCCGCCCCGGTTCCGATTGGAGGAGGCAAGTGACCATGGCACACGCACTCGAGGGCGTCACCGCGACGCTCGAGACTTCCGCCGGCAGCCTGACGCTCGAGTTCTTCCCCGCCAAGGCCCCCGGCCATGTGGAGAACTTCGTCAAGCTCGCCGAGAAGGGCTTCTACAACGGCACCGTGTTTCACCGCACGATTCCGGGCTTCATGATTCAGGGCGGCTGCCCCGAGGGCTCGGGGATGGGTGGTCCGGGTTACAAGATCAAGGCCGAGTTCAACGACACGCCCCATGTGCGCGGCGTGCTCTCGATGGCGCGCTCGCAGGATCCCAACTCCGCCGGTTCGCAGTTCTTCATCTGCCACGGCAACGCGGGCTTCCTCGACCGGCAGTACACGGCGTTCGGCAAGCTCGTGGCGGGCGATGACACGCTCGACAAGATCGCCAAGGCGCCGACCGTGCGCGGCGGCGAGAACAGCAAGCCCGTGAGCCCGGTCAAGATCGTCAAGGTCACGATCACGCGGCCCGCCGCGAAGGCCTGAGTTCCCATGCAGCTGCAGTACCTTTTGTGCGAGACACTCGAGGGGATTGCGACGGTCACGATCAACCGTCCCGACAAGATGAACGCGCTGAACGCCGCGGTGCTCGGCGAGCTCGCGTGCTGCTTCGACGCGCTCAAGGCGGATGCGAGCGTGCGCGGTGTGATCCTCACCGGCGCGGGCGAGAAGGCCTTCGTGGCGGGCGCCGACATCGGCGAGCTCGCCAAGATGGAGCCGCTCGGCGCCAAGGACCTCGCCTTCTACGGCCAGACCGTGCTCGGACGCCTCGAGACCCTCGGCAAGCCCTCGATCGCCATGATCAACGGCTTCGCCCTCGGCGGCGGCTGCGAGCTCGCGCTCGCGGCCACGCTGCGCACGGCCTCGAAGACGGCCAAGATCGGCCTGCCGGAAGTCTCGCTCGGCATCATTCCGGGCTACGGCGGGACGCAGCGCCTCGCGCGCATCGCGGGCCCCGGCGTGGCGCGCGAGTGGGTGCTCACCGGCGACATGGTCACGGCCGAAGAGGCCTGGCGCGTGGGCGTCGTCAATCGCCTGTTCGAAGCGGCGGAGCTCAAGGAAGGCACGACCAAGCTCTTGAAGACCATCCTGTCACGCGGCCCGGTGGCCGTGCGGCTCGCGATGGAGACCATCCGCCGCGGCCAGAACATGAGCCAGCAGGAAGGCGAGATCATCGAGACCGACATGTTCGGACTCGCAGCGGCCACGGCCGACATGAAGGAAGGCATGCAGGCCTTCCTCGAGAAGCGCAAGGCGAACTTCAAGGGCTGCTAGCGAGCCTCGCGGAAGCTTTCCCACGCAATTCGAAGGCCGGGAACGGTCGGGCGGCCCCCAGCGGGCCGCCGCTCGCTCTCCCAGCCGTTTCGCAAGCCAAGTCCACGAGCAGGCAACGATGAGCAAGAAACTGGTGATCGTCGGTGGCGCGCGCACGCCCATGTGCGAGTACATCGGCACCCCCGGCTACGGCAAGTTCAAGGACACGAGCGCGATCGAGCTCGCGGCGCACGCGAGCGTGCACGCTCTCTCTCGCGCGCGCGTGAGCGCTAGCGCCATCGACCATGTGGTGATCGGCAACGCGCTGCAGACCTCGTCGGACGCGATCTACGGCGCGCGCCATGTCGGCCTGCGCGCGGGCGCGCCCCAGACGGCGGGCGGGCTGACCGTCAACCGCCTGTGCGGCTCGGGCATCCAGTCGATCGTCAGCGCCGCGCAGATGCTGCTCTTGGGCGAGTCGCAGATGGCGCTCGCGGGCGGCATGGAGAACATGTCGCAGGCGCCGTTTTGCATGTACGGCACGCGCGCGGGGATTCCGTTCGGCGTGCAGCCCCAGCTCGTCGACATGCTCTTCGGCAGCCTCAAGGATCCGCTCGCGGACCTGTTCATGGCGCAGACCGCCGAGAACCTCGCCAAGCGCCTCGGCATCAGCCGCGAGGAGCAGGATCGCTTCGCGCTGCGCAGCCACCAGCTCGGCGCCGCCGCCGTCAAGGAGCGCCGTTTTGCCGAGGAAATCGCGCCGGTCACGATCAAGGGCCGCAAGGGCGACGAGCTCGTCGACACCGACGACCACATCAAGCCCGACACGACGCTCGAGGGCCTCGCCAAGCTGCGCGCGGCGTTCGGCAAGGACGGCACGGTGACGGCCGGCAACGCCAGCGGCATCGTCGACGGCGCCGCGGCCGTGGTCGTCACGACCGAGGAGCGCGCCAAGGCCGATCAACTCGATGTGTTCGCGGAGATCGTCGGCTGGGCGGTGGTGGGCTGCGATCCGCGCGAGATGGGCATCGGTCCCGTGCCGGCGATCCAAGCCTGCCTCGCGCGCACGGGCGTGAAGCTCGGCGAGCTCGATCGCGTCGAGATCAACGAGGCCTTTGCGGCCCAGTACCTCGCCTGCGAGAAGGAACTCGGCCTCGACCGCGAGCGCTGCAATGTCAACGGCGGCGCGGTCAGCCTCGGCCACCCGCTCGGCGCGACGGGCACGCGCCTGGTGCTCACGCTGATGTACGAGCTGCGCCGCAAGCAGCTGCGCTATGGCATGGCGTCCGCGTGCATCGGCGGCGGGCAGGGCATCGCGATCCTCGTGCGCAACCCGAGGGCCTAGGGCGATGCCGAACCCGGTGATCCACACGCGGGCAGACGGCCGTCGCGTGGTGCGCCTCTCGCAAGGCAAGCGCGTCCTCTACCTGTTCAAGGATGTCGAGAAGATCCGCGCCCAGCTGCGCGGCGAGCTCCGCGTCCGCATGGGGGACGTGAACTCGGCCGAGCTGCTCGACGACATCAACACGGACGCGATGACGCCCGCGTGGGTGTGCTTCCGCCACAAGCCCGAGGACATCGCGCTCGATGCCTACGCCGGGCTGATGGACGCCTCCAACCAGCGCGTGTTCGGCACGCGCGCGCTCTTCGACGGCGGCTTCGAGGCCATCGTCAGCGGCCAGCGCAAGGGCACCGGCTCGTCGCGCGAGACCGCGCCGCAGGCCGAGAAGTGGTCGGGCATCGGCCTGGTGATCGCGCACTCGTTCGCGCCGATCCACGCGCGCAACAACATCAACCTCGGCCAGCTGATGGGGGACTACGAGCAACTGCGGCGGCTCGAGGCGGGCGAGGAGATCGCGCTCGAGGAGTTCACTGAGCGCTACGACGAGGTCACGCGCGCAATCCTCGAGGCCGGCGGCCTGTTCGAGTTCGGCGCCAAGTACAAGGCGGGCGAGGTCAAGGTCGCGCCGCCGCGCCACGCGCCGCGCGCGATGACGATGGCCGAGAAGATCATCGCCACGCACTTGGTCGGCGGCGAGCGCGAGAGCTGCGTCAAGCCCCTCGACGCTACCCTCGTCAGCGTCGACGGCGGCTACAGCCACGAGTTCACCACCGCCCAGGTGCACTACTTCCTGCAGCAGGAGTACGGCGCGAACTACAAGGTCACCAACCCCGCCAAGTTCGCGGTGTTCGAGGACCACCTGCTGTACGCCACCGGCGTGCCGCGCATGAAGCCCTTCGAGGCGCAGATCGAGACCCTGCGGCGCCTGCAGCGCGAGTTCCAGAAGCACACCGGCGTGCGCGACTACTCCGCGCGCGACGGCGTCAGCCCGGGCATCTGCCATCAGGTCGCCCGCGAGCACTTCGTCGACCCCGGCGACTTCATTCAGGCGACCGACAGCCACACCTGCATGGGCGGCGGCAACAACGCGCTCACATGGGGCGTCGGTGCCACCGAGTACGCGGGCCTCGCCTACTCGGGCTTCACCTTCGTCAAGGTGCCCGAGTCGATCCGCTTCGAGCTCACGGGCAAGCTCGCGAGCGACTGCACGGCGAAGGACGTGATCCTGCACATCCTCGCCACATTCGCGGTGCGCGAGGAGACGCTCGATCGCGTGATGGAGTTCGGCGGTCCGGGGCTCGCGTCGCTCTCGGTGGACGAGCGCGCGACGCTCTGCAACATGGCGACCGAGTGCTCGGCGCGCTCAGGCATCTGCGAGGCCGACGCGCTCACGCTCGAGTGGCTGGCCGCCCGCCGCGGTTCGATGTCGAAGGCCGACATCGAGGCGCGCTTCGTGTTCCCCGACAAGGGCGCGCACTACGACGGCGGCGTGCACACGATCGACCTCTCGAAGCTGCGTCCGATGGTGGCCAAGCCCTCGGACCCGACCTACGGCGCCGATGTGGCCGAGCTCGGCGACATCAAGATCGACATCGCCTACGGCGGCTCCTGCACGGCCGGCAAGGCGCACGACATGGACATGTACGCCACGGTTGTGCGCGAGGCGCTCGCCGCCGGTCGGCGCGTCGCGCCCGGAGTGAAGATGTTCCTGCAGTTCGGCAGCGAGGATGTGCGCGACTACGCGCGCGCCAAGGGCTACATGGAGCTCTTCGCTTCCGCGGGCGTCGAAGTCATCAACCCCGGTTGCGGCGCGTGCATCGGCTGCGGGCCCGGGGTTTCGAGCGGACCCGAGCAAGTCACGGTCAGCGCCATCAATCGCAACTTCACCGGTCGCAGCGGCCCGGGGAAGCTCTACCTCGCTTCGCCGCTGACCGTCGCCGCGAGCGCCATCGAGGGCAAGATCTCCTCGTTCCGCCCCGGCATGTTCCGTACCCGGCCCGCTTCGGCGGCGCGCTAGTCCTCCCAAGTCCCCCGAATCTCGAGTAGCCATGACCGAACATCAGATCGCAGTCATCGCCGGCGACGGCATCGGTCCCGAAGTCACGCGCGAGGCGCTGAAGGTCGTCGACGCCGCCGCCGAGATCTGGGGCTTCCGCGTGCGCTGCACGGAGTATCCCTTCGGCACCGAGCACTACCTCGCCACGAAGGAGATCTTCCCCGACGCCGCCTTCAGCGAGGTCAGGCAGAAGGACGCGATCTACCTCGGCGCCATCGGCGACCCGCGCGTTCCCGTCGGCCTGATCGAGTACGGCATCATCGCCAAGTGCCGCTTCGACCTCGACCTGTATGTCAACCTGCGCCCGATCAAGCTGTACGACGAGTCGCTCTGCCCGCTCAAGGACAAGAAGCCGGAGCATGTCGACATGGTGATCGTGCGCGAGAACACCGAGGACGCGTACTCGGGCGCGCACGGCTTCACCCACAAGGGCCACGACACCGAAGTCGCGGTGCAGACCATGGTCTACACGCGCCACGGCGTCGAGCGCGTGATCCGCTACGCCTTCGAGCTCGCCCGCAAGCGCCCGCGCAAGCAGGTGACCCTGATCGACAAAGCCAACGCGGTGCGCGCGCAGGACCTGTGGACGCGCACCTTCGCCGAAGTCGCGAAGGAGTACCAGGACATCAAGACCGACCACGCCTACATCGACGCGGCCTGCATGTGGATGGTGAAGAACCCCGAGTGGTTCGATGTGGCCGTCACGACGAACCTGTTCGGCGACATCATCACCGACCTCGGCGCGATGGTGCAGGGCGGCATGGGCATCGCGGCTTCGGGCAACTTGAACCCCGGCAAGGTCTCGCTGTTCGAGCCGATCCACGGCTCGGCGCCGAAGTACGCGGGCAAGAATGTGTCGAGCCCGATCGCCGCGATCCTCGCCGGCGCCATGATGCTCGACTACCTCGGTCAGAAGGCCGCTTCGGTGGCGATCGAGACCGTGGTCGCGGACCTGCTGCGCACGCGGCGCCTCAAGGGCGTCCACACCGGCGCGCACAACACGCAGGAAGTCGGCGACATGGTGGTGGCCGAGCTGCGCCAGCGCGCGGCGGCCAAGGTCTGAGCCACCGCATCCGAGGGCCCGACACGAGCCTTTTCTGCCCTTTCCGGGGGCCTTTGGCGTCCGCCAGAGGCCCCCGGTTCGTTGATTCCTGACAGGGCGATGGGATCGCTCAAGGGGGGCCTTCCGGCTGACGAAGGTGTTGGAAGCCTCGCGGCCGGGATCCACGAGCTTCGCTTCCAAGTGCACGACATGCGCCATCCACTCCCCATGCACGCGCTGATTCGCTGCGGCGTGCTAGCCGTCGTCGGGGTCGTCGTCGGGGCCTGTGGCGGCGGCGGAGGCGGTGGCGCTGCGAACCCGCCGCAGTCGCTCGGCTACCCGGGCTTCGCCAGCGTGCCGCGCACATGTGAGGAGCTCGCGGAGCTCGTTCCGAGCATCGCGGGAGGGGCGCCGACGAACTACTCGGTGTCGCCCGCGTTGCCCAGAGGTCTGCAGCTCGATGCCGCGACCGGCGTGTTGCGTGGCGCGCCGCAGGATTCCGCGACCGAGCGCGTGTACACGATCACGGCCTCCAACTCGGCGGGCTCGGCGAGTGCGCAGGTCGTGTTCGAGGTGCTCGAAGTCGTGCTCGCGGGACTCGACTACGGTGGCGCGGCGCAGCCGCTCGCGATCGGAGTGCACGCTCGACTCGCACCCCAAGTCGCGAGCGGACGGGCTGCGACATTTGAACTCACCGCGGGTGTGCTGCCCGACGGAGTCTCGCTCGATCCGACGAGCGGCGTGCTCGAGGGCCTGCCTGCCGCCGATGCCCTCGCGCAGTCGTTCGCGGTCACGATTCGCGTGCACGACTGTCGTGGCGCGTGGATCGAGAGCGAGTTCACATTCGATGTCGGATTGCCGCAGGCTCGGGCGGCGATCGTGCTGAACGACGGCGAGCCGGTTCTGTCGACATATCTGCCCGCGAGCGCGAGCGGCGCTCTGGAGGCCTTCGAGCACGCACTCGGCGTCGACACGGCGGCGAGCGAGGTGCTCGCGAGCACCGATGGACGGGTGCTGTTCCTCGCGGAGGGCGATCGCGCGGCCGTGGCAACCCTCCTGCGCGGCGACGATGGTCGCTGGCTCGCGAGCGGACATGTCGCGAGCACCGGTTCCACGGCGGCGATCGCGCTCGCGGTGAGCGGCGCGCGACTGTGCGCACTCACGGCCGAGCCGCGCCTGCTCGTGTGGCATGTCGATCCGACCAGCGGAGCGCTCTCGCTCGCGGGCGAGACGAGCGATCTTCCGAGCGAACCCACCGCCTTGGCGGTCGATCCGACCGGACGCTTCGCGTTCGTGGCCGGCGCCTACGACGCGGAGCTCGCCACGCTCTCCATCGACCCCGACGACGGAATTCTCCTCCCCGTCGCGCGCCTCGGTGGCGTCGGCGCGCTTGCCTCGCTCTCGGTCGCACACCGAGGTGACTACCTGATCGGCGCCGACCTCTCGGGAGGCTTGCGCGTCTTCGCAATCCAGCCCCAGAGCGGCGCGCTGTCGGCCGTCGCGGGTTCTCCCGTCGCAACGGGCAGTGGCACCGGCGCCGTGTGGACCCACCCGCACGCGGACCTCGTCGTCAGCGCGCGCTCGTTCGAGGGCTTCCTCGATGTCTTCACGCTCGGGGCCAACGGCAGCTTGCTGCCTGCGCCCTCGTCGCCCTACTCGATCGAGCGCGCGGCGACGCGCCTGTGCGCGACGCCGGATGGAGCGCGCGTGTACGCGCTCGTCGAGCACTTCGGCTGGCTCGCTTGCGAGCTTGCGAGCACCGGCACGCTCACGCCGAGCGTCGTGCCACGCTGCATGTCGCGCGGGAGTGCGCGCTCGATGGCGTTCGTGCCCGGTGCGCGCGCGGATGCTCGTGTCGCGCGCGAGCTGCTTGCCGCGGGCGCGCCGCAGCCGCGCGTGTTCGGTGTCGAGTCCGATGGCTCGCTCGTTCCCAGGCCGCTCGACGAGTCGGTCCCGGGCCTGATCACGCGCATCGAGCCTCACCCGTGGATGCCGGTCGTGTATGTCACGCGGACCGGAGCGCCGCCGCAGGTGAACGACATCGCCGCCGACGGCACGCTGCTCCCGCGCGACACGCTGCTGCCGAGCGGCGGATCGAGCGGCTTCTTCGTCGATCCCTCCGGGCGCTTCGCCTACGAGGTGCTCGAGGGAGCGTCCGCGCGCATCCGCTGCTGGGTCGTGCAGTCCGACGGTTCGCTCGAGCCCGGCGGCGAGACATTCCTCCCCGACGGTCCGCTCGCGCTGGCCTTCCATCCCTCCGGTGAGTTCCTGCATGTCGCCTGCACGGGCGGCGCGTCGCTCGAGACCTACGCCATCGACTGGGCTACCGGCGAGTTGGTCGAGTGGGGCACGACGCTGTTCGGCTCCGCGCCGCGCACGCTCGCCGTCGACGCGAGCGGGACGATGCTTGCGGCGCTCGACGACGCTGGCTCGGCCGTGCACATCTTCGCGCTCGATGCGGCCTCGGGCATGCCCTATCTGCTGCCGGGAGGCTTCCTGCCGCTCGCTGGCGCGACATCGCTGCTCTTCACGCCCGACGGCGATCGGCTGCTGATCGGCGGAGCGCATGGCGCGCTGCTCGTCGCCTTCTCCGTCGACCGCGAGAGCGGCGCACTCTCCGCACTCGGATTCGTGCCGGGACCGGCGCCGCTGGCGACCGTACTCGGCTCCGACGGCAGCACTGTGTATGCGTCGCTCCCCGGCGGGATCGTCGAGCGCATCGATTCCAGTGCGCTCACGCGCATGGACTCGACGCCGCTCGGGGCGAACGCGACGGCACTCTCGCTGCGGCTCAAGCTGCGCTGATGCGCGGGATCCAGCGCTCCGCCGCGTAGGCGAGCGGCGCGACTTGGAGCAGCACGAGCGCGGGAGTTGCCGTCAGGTAGAAGCGCTCCCAGTCGAGCGGCAGCCATGCGATGGTGCCCAGCACGAAGATCACCGCGAACGCGAGCGTGGCTTGGGCGTGCGAGCAGCCCTTCGCGGCGCGAGAGGCGAGCAGCAGGAGTCCGCAGCTCGCGAGCGCGACTCCGACATAGCCGAGCACGAAGCCGCCACCGGCGAGCGTGCGGGCGAAGAGCGCGAGGCGCTCGGGGATGGTGCGCGCGACGGCGACGCCGGTGCGCGGCGCGAGCTCGTCCTGGAAGAACGCGAGCAGCTTGTCCCAGCGCGCGAGCATGTCCTGCACGCCGGCGAGGGGCTCGCCCCACAGGCGCGGGTTGAGCGCGTAGAAGCACACGAGGGTGAGGCCCGCGGCGAGCGCGAGTGCAAGGGTCGCGCGCTTCCAGTCCTGTGGCGCGCGTCGCGTCGCCAGCGCCACCCAAGCGGCCGTCGCCGCGCACAGCAGGCCACCGTTGAACTTGCTCGACACGGCGAGTCCGCAGGCGAGGCCGAGCATGGCGCCGGTCGCGAGCGACGCGCGCGGCCGCCGCAGCGCCACGAGCAATCCGGCGAGGCAGAACGGCAACATGAAGTGATCGGTGCGCAGGTAGTTCGAGGTCGCCTGCACGAGCGGCGTCGCGAACCAGCACGCGAAGGCGAGCGCGCCGGCGAGCAGGCCGGCGCGACCCGGCACGAGCTCGCGCGCGCAGAAGAAGAGCAGCATGGCGGACAGCGCGCTGAGCGCGAGCACCACGCGGCGTGCGAGCGGCTCGGCGGGGAGCAGCGCGGACTGGGCCAGTGCTCCCGCTTGCGGATCGTCGCGATGGAACACCTGGAACGCGCGCGGAGAGGCTTGGTCGTGGCCGGCGGCTGCCAGCGTGGCGCCCCACACGAGCTTGGGCAGGCACGGGTTCATATAGCCGAAGGTCGTGCGCTGCACGCCCTGCTCCCAAGGGCTCTCTCCGCGCTCGGCGGGCGGCTCGAGCTGTGCTCCCGCGGGTGGCGCGCCCGTGACGATCTGCTGCCAGTGCAGGATCGAGATCGCGATCCACTCGGGCTCGTCGCTGCCGAGCCGGCCGTCGTGGCGCCGCTCGCGCGTCGCGAAGGCGAGGCCGCAGGCCAGCGCGAAGAGCGCGAGCGCGAGCGCGAGCTCGGTGCGGAGCGTGCGATGTTCGGTCACGGATGTGCGCAGAGCCTACGTTCTGGGCTCGCGCGAGGCCAAGCGCGCGCCGCGTGGCCTATACTCGGCCGCGATGTTCCGCACTTGCCTGCTCGCCGCCGCCACGGCGTTGTGCGCCGCGGCCTGCGGTGTTTCGGAGCGTCCGCAGAATGTGCTCGTAGTGCTGCTCGACACGACGCGCGCCGACCATCTCTCGTGCTACGGCTACGAGCGCGCGACGACGCCGGTGATCGACCGGCTCGCGGCCGAGGGCGCGCGCTTCGAGGACATGCGCTCGCAGTCGTCCCTCACTCCCGTGTCCGCCAGCACGCTGCTGACGGGCTCGCTGCCCTATCGCCACGGCGTGCGCAGCTTGTTTTCGGTCGGCGGCGAGACGCTCTCGAAGGATGTCGCCTGCGTGGCGGAGCTGTGGCAGCGCAGTGGCCGCCGCACCGCGGCGTTCGTGAGTGCCAAGCCGATGGGGGCCCAGTACGGGCTGGCGCGCGGCTTCGAGACGTACCACGACGATCTCGCGCCGAGCTTCGAGCGTCACGGCATCGAGCGCGCGAGCGATGCCCCGCAGCGCCCGGCCGACGACACGACCGAGCTGGCGCTGGCGTGGCTCGAGCAGCACGGACGCGAGCCCTTCGCGCTGCTCGTGCACTACTTCGATGCCCACGATCCGTCGTTCGTCCCACCGCGCGACTGGCTCGAGCGCAATGTGTCCTTTCCGCTGCCGGAAAACCTGCGACGCGCCGGCCCCGAGCAGCGCATTCCGGCGCTCACCGTGCCGCGCCATCGCGTCGACCTGTACGACGCGGAGCTGCGCTTCATGGACGAGCAGCTCGGACGCATCGTCGAGCGCCTGCGCGCGCAGGGCACGCTCGACGAGACGCTCATCGTCGTGCTCGCGGACCACGGCGAGGCCTTCGGCGAGCACGGCTTCTGGACGCACGGGATCCTCTACGAGGAGCAGCTGCACGTGCCGTTCGTGCTGCGCGGCCCCGGCATCGAGCCGGGCACGGTCGTGCGCGAGCGTGGGCGCGTCGTCGACGTGCTGCCGACGCTGGCGGAGTTGCTCGACCTTCCAGCGCCGTCGCAGGCGCTCGATGGCCGCTCGCTCGCGGCGTACCTGCGGGGTGGCGCGAGCAGCGAGCCGCGCGATGTGTACGCGGAGGTGCACCATGCGCCCGGGGACCGTCTCGCGCGCGACCGCGAGATGTACGCGCTGCGCAGCCTCGACTGGAAGTACATCCACCGGCCGGCGACGGGCCGTCACGAGCTCTACGACCTCGCGAGCGATCCGAACGAGCTCGTCAATCTCTACTCGCCGGCGCACCCGCGCGCCGTGGGGCTCGCGCTGCGGCTCACGCGCATGGGCGCGCTCGGTGGAGCGGGCGTCTCGCTCGATGGGCTCTCGGAAGCGCAGCTCGAGGAGTTGCGCGCGCTCGGCTACCTGTGACCGGCGCTTGCGGTGATATGCTGGCGGCATGCCGCTCCACGACCTCAACACGAAGTCCACGCTCAAGCTCCTCTCGCGCATCATGGAGTTCGAGCTCGCGGGCGTGGTGCGCTATACGCACTACTCGCTGATGGTGACCGGCCCCAACCGCATTCCGATCGTGGCCTTCATGAAGGCGCAGGCTGCGGAGTCGCTGTTGCACGCGCAGCAGGCGGGCGAGCTCCTCACGGGCCTCGGTGGCCACCCGACGCTGCAGATCGCGTCGATCGACGAGACATACCGCCACGCGGTGAAGGACATCCTCGAGGAGAGCGCCGCCCACGAGGCGCGCGCGCTCAAGCTCTACAAGGAGCTGCTCGAGACCGTCGAGCACTCGAGCGTGTACCTCGAGGAGTTCGCGCGTACCCAGATCGCGGCCGAGGAGATGCACTCGCTCGAGCTGCGCAAGATGATGCGCGACATCGGCGTCGGCGGTGGCCACGACGACCATTACGACCACGGCAAGCCGGCCAAGATGGTGAAGAAGCGCAAGAGCTAGCGCGACGCGCCGGCCGCCGGGCCATGCGATCTACGGGCCGAGGCGCGGCAGCGGAAGCCAGCGCGGCTCGCTCCCGGGAACAGTCGCGCCGTCGAAGTAGCCGAGCATGCGCAGCTCGCGCTCGGTTTCGGCATCGAGCTGGTAGCGCTGCGGCGGGCCCGAGGCGCGCTCGCGGAAGGCCTGATCGACATCGCGCTGGGCGCGCAGCAGCCCGAGCATGCGCTCGGCGATCTTGGGGTTGTCGGCGGCGATGTCCGCGAGCTCCAGCGGATCGCTCTCGAGGTCGAAGAGTCCGCCCTGCTGACGCTCCTCGTCCCACACGAAGCGCCAGCGACCTTCGCGCACCGACCACTGGCGCGCCTCGCGGTCCTTGCGCGAGAGCGAGTGGGTGAAGACCGGCGCGATCGGCAGCTTCTCGCCGCGCAGAGCCGGCACGAGCGAGCGCCCCTGCAACAGCAGCGAGGTGCGCGGCACGGCCGCGAGGTCGAGCACGGTTGGCATCACGTCGATCGAGTTGACGACATCGCCGACACGGCGCGGCGCGAGCTCGGGCGCGCGCAGCATGAGCACCACGCGCAGGGCCTCGTCGTGCAGCGCATTGCCGTGGCCGACATATCCGTGTTCGCCGAAGCCCTCGCCGTGGTCGGAGACGATCACCACAATCGTGTTCGGTGCGAGGTCGGCGCGTTCGAGCCGCTCGAGCAGCCGCGCGATCTCGCGGTCCGCATGGCGGATCTCGGCGTCGTACAGGTCGCGCCAGAACTCCATGATGTCGGGGTCCGAGGTGCGAATGCCGAACTCGTTGAGCTTGGCATAGAGCCCTTCCTGCTCGGGGCCGTTGCCCGCGTTGCAGTGTTCCTTGTGCTTGAGGATCAGGCGCACACCCTCGGCGTCGATCTCGCGCTGCTCGAGCCAGCGATCGATCACCGCCACGAGCCGGTCGTGCTCCGCCTGCTCGCGATACTCGGGCCGGTAGGCCTGCAGGTCTGCTTCCGGCGGCCGGTAGGGGCCGTGCACCTCATAGGTGTGGAAGAACAGGAAGAAGGGCTCGTTCTTGAACTCCTCGATCCAGCGCAGGGTGCGCTCGAGGTTGGGCGCGAGGCGGCTGGGGTGCAGCACATTGGAGGCGTGCTCGTCGGGCGTGTCGCCTTCGTTGAGCGGGTACAGGTCGAAGCCCTGCCCGAGGCCGAACTGTTTCTTCGCGTAGCCGCCGTCGGTGAAGGCCGCAGTCGCGTAGCCGCGAGCTTTCAGCACCTCCGCGAGCGTCGTCACGCATTCGTTCATCGCGCCGGGATCGGGGAAGGTCGTGACGCCGTGCACGCTCGGGTAGAGCGATGTCATCACCGAGACGAGCGAGGGCGCGGTCCACGGAGCGGCCGACTGCGCGTTGTCGAAGATCACGGACTGTGCAGCCCAGCGATCGAGGTTCGGGCTCGTTCCGCGCCCATGCCCGTAGCAGCCGAGGTGGTCCGGTCGCAGCGTGTCGAGCGCGATCACCACCACATTGGGGGGGCGCGGCGGCTCTCCGCATTGCGCGAGCGTGAGCGCGAGGGCGGCGAGCAGGATGTTGCGGAGCACGAGTCGCATGAACTCGATTCTAGGCACGGCGCCGCACAGGATCGGCCCCCGTTTTCCATCTCTTTCACGGCGTCGCAGGGTTGACCCCGTTCGCGGAGGGCGGTTCGATCACCGCTCATGGAGTGGCTGCGACCTCATGTTCGACTTGCGCGCGCGTTCGCCGCGACGGTGTGGTGGTACGGGCTATGGTGTGGCGGTCGACTGGCGCTGTGCCCCGCGCCGCGCGCGCGGCAGCGCTGGCGCCGCTGGATCATGCGCCGCTGGTGTCGCGCCCTGTGCGCGGCCTTTGCCGTGCGCGTCGAGCTCGTCGGCACGCCTCCGCCGCCGGCCGCGCTCCTCGTCTCCAATCACCTGAGCTACCTCGACATCCTCGTGCTCGGAGCACATGTCGATGCGGCCTTCGTGTCCAAGGCCGAGATCGCGCACTGGCCGCTCATCGGCCGGCTCGCGCGCGACTTCGACACGCTGTTCCTCGTGCGCGAGCGACGCCGCGACCTGCCAGCGATGAACATCCAGATCGCACGGGCGCTCGCGAAGGGCATCGGCGTGGTGATGTTCCCCGAGGGCACGAGCCATCGGGGCGACACGGTCCACGAGTTCCGACCGTCGCTCCTTGCGCTGGCGGCCGAAGACGGGCTCGAGGTGTGGGCCGCGTGTCTGGGCTATCGCACCGCGCCCGGCGATCCGCCCGCCTCCACCCATGTGTGCTGGTCGGGCGGAGCGCCCTTGGGGCCGCACGCGCGCGCGCTGGTGCGCCTGCGAGGGATCGAAGCGCGCATCGAGTTCCTGCCGCGTCCCGAGCGGCACCCCGATCGCAAGGAGCTGGCCCTGCGGCTGCGCGCAGCCGTGCTCGAGCGCTTCGTGCCGGTCCACTGAGGCGACGCCGACTCGCGGCGCTCGCTATCCTGTTGCGCGCCCTATGAGCACCAACCGCGTCGCGGTCGTCGAGAAGGCTTTCGACGACTGGCTCGAATCCGCAGCGCCGGCCTCGGCCCTGCTCGGCCCCGACGAACCGCTGCAAGCAGGTTGCAGCCTGACGGCGCGCGCCGCGATCGAGCTGTTCGAAGACCAGGTCGCGTCGCGTGCGCTCGACATTGCCGCGCGCGAGCTGAAGAAGTCGAACCGCAGCTTCTACACCATTTCGAGCGCGGGGCACGAGAACAACGCCGTGCTCGGCGCGTTGCTGCGCGCTACGGATGCGTGCTTCCTGCACTACCGCTCGGGCGGGCTGATGCAGGCGCGCTCGCGCAAGCTCGACGGCGGCACGCCCGTGTTCGACACGCTGCTCTCGCTCGTCGCTTCCGCTGAGGATCCCGCCAGCGGCGGGCGCCACAAGGTGTGGGGCAGCCGGCCGCTGTGGGTGCCGCCGCAGACGAGCACGATCGCGTCGCACCTGCCCAAGGCCGTCGGACTCGCGATCTCGCTCGCCCGCGCGCGGCGCCTCGGCATCGAGATCGAGCTGCCCAACGACTCGATCGTGTGCTGCTCCTTCGGCGACGCCTCGGCGAACCACTGCACCGCGCTCGCCGGCTTCAACTTCGCACGCTACGCCGCGCGTCAGGGCAGTCCCTGCCCCGTGCTGTTCGTGTGCGAGGACAACGGCATCGGCATCTCGGTGCCGACGCCGCGTGACTGGATTTGCGAGAGCTTCGGCGCGGTCGAGCACCTGCGCTACTTCCGCGCGGCAGGCGAGCTCGAACAGGTGTACGACATCGCGCGCGAGGCGATTCTGTGGTGCCGCACCACGCGCCGCCCGGCGTTCCTGCACCTCGAAATGACGCGCCTGTGGGGCCACGCAGGCTCCGATGTCGAGACCACATACCACAACCTCAAGGAGATCGAAGCGCTCGAAGCGCGCGATCCGTTGCTGCGCAACGCGAAGCGGCTCGTCGCGTGCGGCGCGGCGACTCCGGCCAGCTTGCGCGCGCTCGTGCGCGACACACGCGCGCGCGTGAACGCCGCCGGCGAGGAAGCGACGCGTCGGCCGAGGCTCGAGACGCGCGAGTCGGTCGTCGCGCCGCTCGGACGCTGGGACGAGGCCGCGGTGCGCGCGGAGGCGCGCGCTGCCATCGAGCCCGAGCGCCGCAAGGCGCACTTCGGGACGCTGCCCGAAGAACAGGCGAGCGCCACGAAGAAGACGCTCGCGGCGCATGTGAACTCGACTCTGCACGACGAGTTCCTGCGGCGGCCCGAGGTGCTGCTTTTTGGCGAGGATTCGGGCAAGAAGGGCGGTGTCTACGGCGTCACCGCGGATCTGCAGAAGCGCTTCGGCGTCGCGCGCTGCTTCGACACGCTGCTCGACGAGACATCGATCCTCGGACTCGCGCAAGGTGCCGCGCACATCGGGCTGCTGCCGCTGCCGGAGATCCAGTACCTCGCCTACATCCACAACGCGCTCGACCAGCTGCGCGGGGAAGCCTGCTCGCTGCAGTTCTTCTCGAACGGCCAGTTCGCCAATCCGATGGTGGTGCGCGTGCAGGGGCTCGCCTACCAGAAGGGTTTTGGCGGCCACTTCCACAACGACAACTCGTTCGGCGCGCTGCGCGACATTCCCGGCCTGATGATCGCGGTGCCGGCGCGCGGCGACGACGCGGCGCGCATGCTGCGCGGCGCGATCGCGACGGCGAAGGCCTGCCAGCGCGTCGTGGTGTTCCTCGAGCCGATCGCGCTCTACCACGAGCGCGACCTGTACGAGGACGGCGACAACCGGTGGCTGTTCCCGTATCCGCCGCCGGAGAGCGATGTGCTGCTGCCCGGCGATGTGGGCGTGTACCACGAGGACGCGCGCGATCTGCTGATCGTGAGCTACGCGAACGGCCTGCGGCTCTCGCTGCGCGCCGCGAAGGTGCTCGCGGAGCGGCACGGCATCCGCGCGCGCGTGCTCGATGTGCGCTGGCTCAATCCGCTGCCCTTCGACGCGATCGCGCGGCACGCCGTGCAGTGCCAAGGTGTGCTCGTGGCCGACGAGTGTCGTGCGACCGGTGGCGGCATCGCCGAAGCCGTGCTCGCCAATCTTGCGGAGCGCGGCGCCGGCGGCAAGCTGCGCTCCGTGCGCGCGGCGGACACTTATGTGCCGCTGGGATCCGCGACGAGCGTGGTGCTCATGCAGGACAGCGAGATCGTCGAGGCGGCGCGGAGGATGGCATGAAGCGCATCGCGATCCTGTGCCCCGGACGGGGCTCGTACACGGAGAAGACCATGGGCACGCTGCCCGCGGGGCACCCGTGGGTCGCGCGCGCGGACGAGCTGCGGGCCGAGTACGGTCTGCCGACTCTCACCGAGCTCGATCGCGCGGCCAAGTTCAGCGGGGCCGTGCATCTGCGGCCTGCGAATGTGTCGCTGCTCATCTGGCTCGTCACGATGCTCGATGCGGCGGCGGCGATGGAGCAGGACGAGTGCGTGGCCGTGGCCGGCAACTCGATGGGCTGGTACACGGCGCTCGCCGTCGGCGGCGCGCTGTCCTTCGACGACGGCTTCCGGCTCGTTCAGGAGATGGCGCTGGCGCAGGAGCGCCACGCCGGCGGCGGGCAGATCCTGTATCCGCTCGTCGACGATGACTGGCGCCGCGATGCGGCGCGCGCGAGCGCGGTGCGCGCAGCTCTCGGTTCATCGAACGGCCATGCGCTCCCTTCGATCGAGCTCGGCGGCTTCGCGGTGCTCGCGGGCACCGAGGACGGGATCGCGCACCTGCTCGCGAACCTGCCGCAGGTGAAGCTCGGCGCCAACACCTATCCCTTCCGGCTGATGCAGCACGGGGCCTACCACACGCCGCTCGTGCAGCCCGTCAGCGACGCCGCGCTGGAGACGCTGTCGCGCCTGCGCTTCGGCGCTCCGCGGACGACGCTCATCGATGGCCGCGGCGTGCGCTTCACTCCGTGGAGCACGGATGTGACGGAGCTCGTGCGCTACACGCTCACGACGCAGGTCACCGACCCGTACGACTTCACCAAGTCCGTGCGCGTCGCGCTGCGGGAGCACGCGCCCGACCAGGTCGTGCTGCCGGGGCCCGGCAACACCCTCGGCGGCATCTGCGGGCAGATCCTGTGCCACGAGGGCTGGCGCGGCATGGCCTGCAAGGCGGACTTCGAGCGCGAGCAAGCGGGCGAGCGCCCGCTGGTGCGCTCGATGCGGCGCTGAGAGTTTCGCCGAAGACGCGTAACCATCGCGTGGGGCTGCTTGAGACACTCCTTACCATGAAGTACCTCCTCTTCCTGTCGCTCTTCTTCCTCACCCCCGCGTGCGTCGTCGTTGTCGGACCCTGTGAATCGCAGGGTTCGCTGTGGGTGTCCGGCGACGGCTCAGCGAAGTTGCTCGAGGGTTCCGGGATCTCGTCCTCGCAGGCGCGGGAGGTCCCCGAGTTTCGTGCCGTGCGCCTCGAAGGCGGCTTCGATCTCCGCGCTTCGGTCGGGGACACGCGCTCGGTGGTGCTCGAGGGGGACGACAACCTGCTCGAGCATGTGCGCACGCGCGTCGAGGACGGAGTGCTCGTGCTCGACTTCGCGCCTGGCCGGTACCGCACCCGGCTCCCGCTGAGCATCGCGCTCGTGACCCCGGCGCTCACCGCGGTCGAGGTCGATGGAGCGGGCGATGTGCAGCTCGACGGGGTGATGGGCGAGCGGCTCAGCATCGCGATCCGCGGCTCGAGTGACGTGTCGGCGAACGGGACCGTAGATGCGCTCGAGCTCGCCATTTCCGGCACCGGGGACGCGCATCTCATCGGGCTCGATGCCAAGCGCGCCAGGGTGTCGATCTCAGGCGCGGGCGATGTGGTGCTTGCCGCGAGCGAGCGACTCGACGCTTCGATCACCGGCGCGGGCGATGTGCGCTACTGCGGGTCGCCGCAGGTTTCCAAGAGCGTTTCAGGGGCGGGTTCTGTGCAGCAGATCGGCCGCTGAGCCATCGGCGGCTTTCGGATAGACTGCCGCTGGTGGACAAGTCCAAGCGCTTCAGCGTCGTGCGCGACCCCGTGCACGGCGACATCTACCTGACCCACGAGGAGCTCGCGCTGCTCGACACGCGCGAAATGCAGCGCCTGCGCGGCATCAAGCAGCTCGGCTCGGCCGACCTCGTCTATCCCGGCGCGCGCCACAGCCGCTTCGAGCACTCGATCGGCACCGTGCATCTCTCGCAGGCGATCATCGACGGGACGAGCCGCGCGGCTGCGGACAATCCGCGCGAGCAGCTGAAGGTGGGGCCCGAGGAGGCGCGCGTGATCCGCATCGCCGCGCTCGTGCACGACATCACGCACATTCCGTACGGCCATCATGTCGAGGACCAGGCGGGTCTCTTGCACCGCCACGACTCGCCGTATCGCTTCGAGCGCATGCTGGGGGCCCAGACCGAGATCGGGCAGAAGCTCGAACGCCTCGGGCTCGCGCGCGACCTGCTCTCCGTGCTCTCGCCCGCAGGTCGGGGCGGCGAGCGCGTGCCGCCCTACTGGCGTCAGATCAACTCCGACACGATCTGCTCGGACATTCTCGACTACCTGCAGCGCGACGCCTACTTCACGGGCCTCAAGATCGGCATCGATCCGCGGCTCGTCACGCACTTCAAGGTCGATCGCGCGAGCGGGAACCTCTACATCGACCTCGCCAAGCACAACCTGCTGCGCGAGGACATCCTGAGCGAGATCGTGCGCATGCTCGAGGCGCGCTACTACTTCTCCGAGCGCGTCTACTACCACCACGCGAAGGTCGCCGCGGGTGCGCTGATCGCTCGCGGGGTCGAGCTGTGCCTGCGCGAGAAGCTGCTCGCGGAGGAAGACTTCTACATGACGACGGACGACTCGCTGCTCGACCTGCTCGAGCGCGCGCTCGAGCGCGCGCGGCCGGCGACCGGCCGCCGCATCCGTTCGCTCGTTCAACGCTATCGCGACCGGCGCCTGCCGAAACGCGCGTGCGTGTTTCCCCGCCAGCACAACGAAGGCGCGCAGGCCGAGTTCGTGTCGAAGTATTTCGCGCTCGAGGGCCATGCCGCGCGCACGGCGGTCGAGGAGCGCGTGCAGGACCTCGTGCGCTTCGCGACCGGGCGCGAGATCGAGATCATGGTCGTGTGTCCCGCGCGGCGCATGCAGCTGAAGGAAGCCGCCACGCATGTGCGCTGGCCCGGCGACGACGCGCTGCGCCCCCTGTCCGAGCACTCCGCCAAGGTCCCGCGGCTCGCGGATCTCGAACGCTCCTATCGCGATTTGTGGAAGTTCTATGTGTTCGCGGCGACCGACGAGCCGGAGTTGCTCGCCAAGGTGGGCGAGATCGCGGCTGGGGAGTTCCCCTTTGCGCGCAATCTCTACGCGGCCGGTCGCGGCGGCTGAGCCGCTGGCTGCCTAAGAAAGTCGCATTTTGTCAAGGTGGCTCGCTCGCGCTCCCGATGTCGGGGTCGGGAGAAGCACATGCAGCAGACCACCACCGTGCGCGCCGCTTGCGGCGTGCTTTGCCTGGGTTCCATCCTCGCGGCCGCGAATTTTGGACCGTTCGCCGGGGCCAACTTTGCGGACTCGTCCGCGCGCGATCCGTATCGACTCGAGGCCGCGCTCTCGCCCGACGGCCGCTGGGTGGCCGTCAGCGGCGCGCGCGGGTGGTCGGGTGAAACGCGTTGCTGGATCGTGCCGCTCGAGCATGGCGCGCCGCTCGAGATCCTCGACACGCAGTCCCACGGAGCGCAGACGATCGCGTGGAATGCCGCAGGCGAGGCGCGCGTCGAGGTCGTGAATCGCGAGTTCGGTGTGCCGGAGCTGCACTGGATCGAGCCCGCGACGGGCGAGACCGTGCGCCGCACGCGCGACCGCGACGCGATCCGCGCGGAGATGCGCGCCGTGACGCTCGAGTGGGGAACCGTTCAGGAGCGTCACACGCCGGATGGTCGCACACTGCGCAGGGTGCGCTGGACCGCCGAAGGCTCCCGCATCGACCTCGAGTCCGTCGGTCAGTCTCGCATCACGCTCTCGCCTCAGGCGGGAGCCGGCTTCTTCACCGCGACGCGCGGCGGAGTCACATACCTCACGCGCTTCGACATCGTCGAGGGCACGCAGCGCGACATCGTTCACAGCGGCGCGCTCGATCTCGAGTGGCGCTGTTCGTCGGATGGCCGCAAGCTGCTCGTGAGCGAGGGCGGTCTCGAGCATCGCGTGCGCATCGTCGATGCCCGCGTGGGCGCCCTGCTCGACGGTCCGTGGGTCGCCACCGAGCCGCGCTGGATCGAAGGCTGCGACGGCCGCTACTTCGCGGGCGTCCGCGGGGGCCAGCGCGTGCTGTTCGACCTGCTGCGCGACCGCGAGGTCTCGATGGGCCGCGACGAGGGTGCGTGGCCGGAAGTCACGGCGCTTTCCGACGGACGCTTCGTCGTCGAGAACGACCGTGAGGTCGCGCTCTTCGACGCGGACTTCCGCCGCCAGCGCTGCGTGTTCTACCCGCCCGCCGACACGACCGGCGCCCGGCGCTGAGCGCTCAGGCCCGCTGTGCCACGGCGAGAGCCGTGGCGCGGCGGGGATGCCGCTCGAGGAAGCGGCGCAGGCGCTCCGCGGCGAGCTGGATGCGCTCGAGCGAGAGCGCGTAGGAGAGCCGCACATGCGTGTCGACGCCGAACGCGGTGCCGGGCACGAGCGCGAGGTCCACTTGCTCGAGCACATCTTCGCACAAACCCCTCGTCCCGCGCTCATCGAGGTAGGCGCGCACATCGGGGAACGCGTAGAAGGCTCCGCGCGGCCAGGGGGCCGAGAGTCCCATGTCGCGCAGCGCATCGATCAGCCAGCGGCGGCGGCGGTCGAATTCCGCGCACATGTGCTCGATCTCGACCGGCTCGGGGCCGGAGAGCGCGGCGAGGTAACCGTCCTGACTGATGGTGTTCGGTGCCCCCGTGAGGTGGGAGTGCAGGCGCTCGATGGCGGAGGTGACTTCGCGCGGTCCGGCCGCGAATCCGATGCGATAGCCGGTCATGGCGAGCGACTTCGAGGCACCATCGAGCACGATCGTGCGCTCGCGCAGGGCCGGGCTCAGCGTCGCGGGGCTCAGGTTCGGCTCGCCGTCGTACACGAGGCGGCGGTAGATCTCGTCTGAGAGGATCCACAATCCGTGGCGCTCGCAGAGGCTTGCCAGCGCCCGCACCTCGTCGTGGGTCCACACATAGCCGGTGGGATTGCTCGGGCTGTTGTAGAGAACGGCCTTCGTGCGCGGCGTGATCGCGCGCTCGATGGCGTCGAAGTCGGGACCGCAGTCGGCGCGCGAGGGCACGCTCACCGGCACGCCGCCGCCGATGCGCACGATCTCGACATAGCTGACCCACGCGGGGAGGATCAGCAGGACTTCGTCGCCGGGATCGACGAGCGCGAGCACCGCGCCCGAGAGCGCGTGCTTGGTGCTGTGGCAGACGGTGACTTCCTCGACGGCGTAGGGCGCGATGCCGCGCACGGCCGCGGCGTGCTCGCCGATCGCCTTGCGCAGGGCGCGCGCGCCCGCGGCCGGCGTGTACCTGACATCGCCGGACAGCACCCTGCGCGAGGCCGCTTGCTGCACGATCGCCGGGGCCGGGAAGTCCGGCTCGCCCACGGACATGTTCACGATGTCGCGGCCTGCGTCGGCCAGCGCCTTGGCACGGGCGTCGAGGGCCAGCGTCACGGACAGCGAAATCGACTGGGCGCGTTGAGAGAGGGACATCGGAGTGGCGGGGCGCGCGTCCAAGGGGGCGCGCGGGGGGACAGAGCGTCGGGCATCCTCTGGCCGAGGTCAAGGCGCGCCCGGTCGAGGCGCGCAGGCCTCGGCCGGGAAGGCCCCAGCCCGTGGGTCGTCCAAGCCCGCGCCGCGCGTGTCGACACGGACGCGCCCTCGGGCGTGGACCACGCTGGACTCCCGCGCGCGCCCCCGTCACGCTCTCCGCGCATACCGCCATGACCCGCCGCTTTCTGCGCTACATCTTCTTCGCACTGCTCGTGCTCCTGTTCGCGGGCTACTTCGCCTTCGCGACCTTCGTGTTCAGCCCGACCGAGTCGGACTACGAGGCCGATGTGTCGACGCTGGTGCCGCGCGGCGTCGATTTCTTCGCCGCCAAGTCCAACTTGGCCGAGGACTTCGAGCGCGTGCCGCGGCTCGCGGTGCAGGCCGAACTCGAGCGCACCGCGAGCTGGCGCGCGTGGCTCGAGTCGCCCGAGCGTGCGGAGCTCGAGGCGCGCCACCAGATCGAAGCGCAGCTCGACGAACTGAAGGCGCAGATCGATGCGCTCGGCGTCGACCCGCTCGATGTGTTCGGCGGCGAGGAGCTCGCGATCGCCGGCTACTTCATGGGGCCGACGCTCGAGCAGGCCGACTGGGCCGTGTACGGCCGAGCGTCGTGGATGGGCAAGCTCGCCGTGGCGGCGCTCGATCACCCCGGACTCGCGGGCCTCGACCAGCGCGGGCTCGCCGTGACCGCGGAGGAGGGCTACATGTCGCTCTCGGGCGCCGGGCTGCCGCGTCCGCTGCACGTCGCGCGCCTGCAGGATGTCGTGATCCTCGGCACCTCGCGCGAGCTCGTCGCCAAGGCCAGCGAGCTGCGCGCCCGCGGCGGCCAAGAGAGCTTTGGCATGAGCGCGACCTACAACGACGAGATCGTGCAGGCGCGTCGCACGAGTGGGCGGCACGACCTCGAGCTGTACATCGACTGGCGCACGGCGATCGAGAAGCTGCAGCTCTCGCCGCGGCGCCCCGATCCGGGCTCGGACATGCCACTCGAGTCGATCTTGGGCCGCATGTTCCAGCTCGCCAGCGTGCGCACGATGGCCGGGACGATCGGCTTCGATCAGGGCGTGGTGGTCGACCTGCACGGCGAGCTCTCCAGCGAGACGATGACGCCGTTCCAGAAGACGCTCTACCGCCAGCGCGGTCGCGAGTCGAAGGTCATCGTGGACGAGCTCGCGCGCCTCGCGCGCCCCGACACTCAGGTGCTCGCGCACCTCGAGGTCGAGCTCGGCGAGTTTCTGACCGAGCTGTACTCCTCGCTCGAGCCGGCCGCGCGCCAGCTGATCGACGAGACGCTGCGCAGCACGGGCCAGTACAACGGCACCGCGGCCGCCATCAAGGAGCTGAACACGCTCTTCAAGGGACGCATTGGTCTGATCATGCGCCCCAACGACTTCCCGGTGAACGCCGAGAAGGACCCGCCGCACAACGATGTGCCGGTGCCGGCCTTCGCGCTCGTCCTGTGGACCGAGGGCTCCGAGCGCGCGCACAAGCGCATCCTCGAGCTCCAGAAGCTCGTGAACGACAACCAAGGCCGCTTCGGCTTGCAGGGCCGCAACGGCGGCCGCGGCGTGTTCATCAACAACCTCTCCGGCGGCTTCGAGGCCTGGGAGTTCTGGTCGCCCTTCATCGACGGCACCGGCCACATCGCCGTGGCGCGCAACGCCGAGCTGTACTTCCTCTCCAACTCGTTCCAGCTCGTCAGCGACCTGCTCAATCGCTCGAACCCGCTGCTCGACATCGAGCGCCTCTCCGACCGGCCCGAGTTCAACCAACTCGTCAGCGAGGCGCTGCCCGCGTCGAACCTGTTCTTGTGGCTCAATCCGCGCACGCTCTCGAAGACCCTGCGCGCCTTCGCCGAGCGCAGCGCCCTCGACGAGGCCAAGGCGCGCATCGACTGGGACCTCGAGCGCGCGCGCGAGGAGGATCGCGTCCTGCGCGAGCAGTTCCCCGGCAAGCGCCGCCATCAGCTCGACTCCGAGACGCAGCGCCAGCTCAACGAGATCGTCGGCCCGCTGCTCGCCGTGCGCGAGCGCGAGCTCCTGCGCGAGCGGGTCCCGGCCCTCAAGGCCAGCTACGATCGCCAGCTCACCTACCTCGAGGTCTGCTCGGTGGCCCTGCTCACCGTGGCCCTCGACCCCAAGTCCTTCGACCTCACCCTGACCGCCGTCACGCCCCTCGATCCGGCCTCCGACTGAGCTGGACCCCCGGAGCAGGCTCCGCCTGCGTAGGTCCACGCGTGGTGGTTCGCGGCAACGGAGCCAGCGGCGACGCTTCGTAGGCCATCCCCAGCGTAGGAGAGGTGGTGCCCTCGAGTGGATTCGAACCGGTAAGCCCCGTGCGACGGCCGCTCTCGCGGCCGTCGATGCAACGACGCCTTGGCGTCGTTGCAAGGGGACCCCCGGAGCAGGCTCCGCCTGCGTAGGTCCACGCGTGGTGGTTCGCGGCAACGGAGCCAGCGGCGACGCTTCGTAGGCCATCCCCAGCGTAGGAGAGGTGGTGCCCTCGAGTGGATTCGAACC
>Ga0194121_10000649_pt1 | contig 60792 bp, 64 predicted proteins | sample TA2MahCa50mmetaG_FD_148609 | JGI IMG/M metagenome (GOLD analysis project Ga0194121, IMG submission 148609) | Freshwater microbial communities from Lake Tanganyika, Tanzania - TA2015020 Mahale Deep Cast 50m | ecosystem: Environmental > Aquatic > Freshwater > Lake | place: Tanzania: Lake...
GAGGGGCTGCACTGGATGCTCTGGCAGCGCCGCGAGCGGCGGGAGCAGCGTCGGCGTCATCATCGGCGTGGTGGGCGAGGGCACATCGGTCGGCTTCGATACTTCGCGCAACGACTCGAGCGTGACCGCATCCTCGACCCGGAATGGCCCGCTCTGGGTGCGACGCAACGCGGTGAGGTGCGCCGCGCTCCCGACGGCACGCGCGAGATCTCGCGCGAGCGAACGGATGTAGGTCCCTCCGCCACAGGTGATGCGCACGTCGGCCTCGGCGATCCGCCGATCGGCCGCGCTTCGCAGCGCGAGGACCTCCCAGCGATGCACCTGGATCGTGACCGGCGCGAGGTCGACGGTCTCGCCGCGACGCGCCAATGCGTAGGCACGCTCGCCATCGACTCGCTTGGCCGAGTAGGCGGGGGGCACCTGCGAGAACGTCCCGACGAAAGACGGGAGCGCGGCGAGCAGCGCCTCGCGTGTGGGGAGCGGCGCCTCGGCCGTCACCGAACCGACGTGATCCTCGGTATCGGTCTCCGCGCCGAATCGGATCGTGGCCTCGTAGACCTTGGGCTCACCTGAGAGATGCGGGAGGAGGCGCGTCGCGCGCCCGACGAGGAGCACGAGCAAGCCCGTCGCGAAGGGATCGAGCGTCCCGCCATGCCCGATGCGCGACTCATGCAGCGCCCGGCGCGCAGTGCTCACGACGTCGTGCGACGAGACGCCGACCGGTTTGTCGACGAGGAGGACGCCGTCAGTCGTCCCGGTGGTCTTCCGGTGCGGCATCGGCGGCGGGGGGCTGATGCAGCGAGGCGAGCAGCGTCTCGATCCGCGCCGCGCGCGCGACCGACTCATCGAGCCGGAAGTGGATCTCGGGGGCGAACTGGAGGCGAAGCGCCTTCCCCACCCGGCTGCGCAGATGGCCGGACACGCCGCCAAGGACCTCGAACGCGGTGGTCTTCTCGGCCTCGGTCCCCAAGACGCTGACGTAGACCGTGGCGTGGCGCAGGTCACGCGCCATCTCGACCGCCGTCACCGTGAGCAACCCGGTGACGCGGGGATCCTTGAGGCCGTGAGACAGGAAGGCAGCGACCTCCTCGCGGACGGCCTCCGCCACACGGTCCTGTCGCCGCGGATCACGTGGGGGCATGTGTGACCTCCTGTGCGGGACGCGCTCAGTTGGCCGAAGCCGACTGGAGCGTCCGCGCGACCGATTCGGTGCGGTAGAGCTCAATCACGTCGCCGACCTTGAGGTCGTTGAAGTTCTCGACGCCGATGCCGCACTCGTACCCTTCCTTGACCTCCTTCACATCGTCCTTGAAGCGGCGCAGCGAGCCGATCGTGCCGTCGTAGACCTCGATCCCGTCGCGGACCACGCGGACGCGGCCCTGACGGTTCATGATCCCCGAGCGGACGAAGCAGCCGGCGATGACGCCGATCTTCGGCACCTTGAAGGTCTCGCGGACCTCCGCCTCGCCGACGATGACCTCCTTCTCCTCCGGACGCAGGAGGCCTTCGAGCGCGGCGCGCACGTCGGCGACCGCCTCGTAGATGATGCGATAGAGTTTGATCTCGACGCCTTCGCGATCGGCGGCGGCGCGGGCCTTGGTGTCCGGCCGCACATGGAAGCCGATGATGATCGCGCCCGAGGCCTTGGCGAGGAGGATGTCGCTCTCCGTGACGGCACCAACGGCGCGCGCCACGACCTCGACCTGCACCTCCTCGTTGCTGAGCTGCTGCAAGGCGTCGGCGAGCGCTTCGGACGGACCGCCCTGGTCCGCCTTGATGAGGAGCTTGAGCTGGCGCTTCCCCTCGCCCGTCGAGGCCATGAAGTCCTCGAGGGAGACGGCGCCCTTCGCGGTGCGGCGGCTGCGCGCCTCGCGATCGAGCCGCTCACGCCGCTGCGCGATCTCGCGCGCCTCGGCGGCATCGAGCACGGCGATGAACTGATCGCCCGCCATCGGGACACCGGTGAGCCCGAGCACCTGCACCGGGATGGCCGGTCCGGCTTCCTTCACCGGCTTGCCACGCTCGTCGAGCAATGCGCGGACGCGTCCCGAGTGGAGCCCGCAGATGAAGTCATCCCCCACGCGGAGCGTGCCGTTCTGGACGAGGATCGTCGCCACCGCCCCCTTCCCGGCGTCGAGCTGCGCCTCGACGACCGAGCCCGTCGCGCGACGATCGGGATTCGCCTTGAGATCGAGGATCTCCGCCTGCAGGAGGACCTGATCGAGGAGCTCGGTCACGCCGGTCCCCTTCTTGGCCGAGATCTCGGAGGCGAGCACCGTGCCCCCGAAGTCCTCGAGCACGACGCCGTGCTGGAGGAGGTCCTGCCGCACCTTCATCGGGTTCGCGGCGGGGAGGTCGCACTTGTTGATCGCGACGATCATCGGCACGCCGGCGTTCTTGGCATGCGAGATCGCCTCGATGGTCTGCGGCATCACGGCGTCATCGGCCGCGACGACGAGGATCACGATGTCCGTGACCTGTGCGCCACGGGCACGCATCGCGGTGAACGCCTCGTGACCGGGGGTATCGAGGAAGGTGACGGTGCGGCCATCCGGGAGCGAGACATGATACGCGCCGATGTGCTGGGTGATCCCACCGGCCTCGCCCGCGACGACGTTCGCCTTGCGGATGTAGTCGAGGAGCGAGGTCTTGCCGTGGTCGACGTGCCCCATGATGGTGACGACGGGCGGCCGCGGCTGGAGGTCGGTATCGGCGTCCTTCTCCTCCACCTCGGGGGCCGCGGCGTACTCCTCTTCCCGCATGGCCTCGAACCCGAACTCGCTCGCGATGAGCTCGATCTGGTCGAAGTCGAGGCGCTGGTTGATGGTCACCATCAACCCGAGGTGCTTGAAGGCGAACGACACGATCTGCGTCGCCGGCACCTTGAGGATGTCGGCGAGCTCGGAGACGGTGATGAACTCGTTGACCCGCACGGTCTTCTTCTCGCGTTCGGCCATCTCGGCGCGGATCGCGGCGAGCTCCTCACGGGCGCTCTCATCGATGCGGCCGCCGCGGCGCTTGCCGGGCGCGCCCTCCATCTGGCGCATGGTGCGCGAGATGTTGGCGGTCACCGCTTCCTGATCGACGCGCTTCCCCTTCTTCCCACGGCGCGGGCCAGACGACGGGGTGGCCGAACCCACGCCACCGCCCATCCCCGTGCCGGAGCGACGATCGTCACGACGGCCACCCGAAAGGCCACCTCCCGGCGTCGCCGACGCGATCGGGCGCGGGGGCATCGGCATCACGGGGCGCGGACGCGGCGCCCCATGAACGACCGGCTGGGGACGGGGACGCGGGGCCGATGGCACCGCCGAGGCGGCTGGGGTCGGGGTCGAGGTCAGCTCACCGGCGCCTCCATCGCTCCCTTCGCGCTTCGCGCGCAGCCGCTCCGCCTCCTCCGAACGGGCGCGCGCGATCTCACGTTCGGCCGCTTCAGCGGCGGCACGCTCCGACGCGACACGCTCGGCGGCGGCACGCTCGGCGGCGGCCGCTTCCGCGGCGGCGGCGTCGAGGACAGCCTGTTGTGCGGCGGCTTCAGCGGCCGCCGCTTCGGCCTGGGCCACATCAGCGGCACGCCGGCGACGGGTCGCCTTGGGCGCCTCGGGCTCAGGCGTGGGCTCAGGGGCCGGCTCGGCGACTTTCTTCTTCGCCACCGACTTCCTCGCCGCCGGAGCCACCTTGGGCTCAGCGACGGCGGCGGTCTTCTTGGCCGCGACCTTCTTCTTGGCGGTGGTCGGCTCGGCGACCGGCGCGGTGCGATGGCGCTTGTCGCGCTCCCACCGAACGCGCGCCCGCGCGACCTGTTCGTCGGTCAGCGGAGAGGCCGGCGTCCGCGCCGCAATCTCCATCGACCGCAGCATGGCCAACACCTCGTCCGCCGAGATGCCGAATTCCGTCGCCAACTCACTCACCCGAAGCTTGCTCAACCCGTCCCCCTTGAACCGTCTGGTCCCGTTCCCGCCGGAGCGGCGAGCGCGAGAATCCCCTGTGCCAACTCGGCGTCCACGACACCGATCACCGCTGTCGCCTCGCGCCCACCGACCTGCCCGAGCGTCGCCGCCGACGCCACCCACAGCATCGGGACCTGCTTGGCGACGAGCAACCCTTCGACCTTCTGCCGACTGTTCGCCGCCGCATCGGCCGCGACCACCGCGACCCGCAATGTCCCACGTCGTGCCGCCTCACGGACCCGATCCACTCCTAGTACGGCACGCCGCGATCGCAATCCGAGTCCCAGCAGACCTAGGAGGCGTCGCTCCGTCGCCGCATCCATCCCTTACCCCTGCCCCGACTCCGGCTTCGCGGTCGGCGTCGCGACCTCATTGCCCTCCTCGGTCAACTCGTCCAGGATCGCGACGATACGGTCGGCCTCCTCCGGCGCGATGCCGGGGAGACGCAGGAAATCGTCACGATCGAGATCGATGATGTCGTTCAACGTGCGGTAGCCACCGGCCTCGAGCACCGCGACGGTGGCCGTCGCAAGCCCCTCGATGGCGGCGAGCGGGACGTCGGCCGCCTCATCGCCCGGCAGCGGGGCGAAGAGCGGCATCTCGCCGCCCCGCTCCATCCACTCGCGGCTCGAATACAGATCGATCTTCCATTCGGTGAGCTCGGAGGCGAGTCGCACGTTCTGGCCGTTGCGCCCGATCGCCAGGGAGAGCTGATCCTCGTCGACGACCGCCTGGATGGTCTTGGTCGTGGCATCGCTGAAGACGCGTGCGACCTTGGCCGGGGCGAGCGCGAGCTTGGCAAAGCGCTCCGGATCGGCCGACCAAGGCACGATGTCGATGCGCTCCCCGCCCAGCTCCTGAACCACGGCCTGCACGCGGGCGCCCTTCAAGCCGACACACGCCCCCACTGGATCGATGCCATCATCCTTGGACACGACGGCGATCTTCGTGCGGCTCCCCACCTCACGCGAGGCCGCGCGGATCTCGACGATGCCCGACTGGATCTCCGGCACCTCGAGACGGAAGAGCGCCTGGACGAAGAGGGCATCGGCCCGGGAGAGGATGAGGCGCGGCCCCTTCGGCGTCTCCTCGATGCGCTTGAGCACCGCCCGGATCGGCTCGCCCTGCGTATAGGTCTCGCGATGGTTCTGCTCGCGATACGGGATGATCGCCTCGGCCTCGCGGAACTTGTTCAGCAGGAGCACGATCTTGCCACGCTCGATCTGCTGGATCTCCCCCGAGAGCAGGTCGCCCACACGCGACGAGAACTCGTCGCGGATCTTGGTGCGTTCCCCCTCGCGGACGCGCTGCACGATGCGCTGCTTGCACGCCTGCACGGCGGAGCGCCCGAACTCGTTGAAGTCGACCGGGATCTCCATGATGTCCCCGGCCTGATAGTCGGGGTCCTCATAGCGCGCCTCCTCGATGTCGATCTCGATGACCTCGTCAGTCACCTCCTCGACGACCTTCTTGAGGATCACGATCTTGATGTCGCCCACGGAATCATCGATCTCCACCTCGGCCTGTACCGTCGGGCCGTACTTCTTCCCGAGGGCGGCAAGGATGCCGTCCTTGAGGAGCTCATGGAGCTCGGTGCGATCGATCTGCTTGCTGTTCGCCAACTCGCGCAATGCCGCGAGGATCTCGGCCGATCCCGCCATGGTCAGACTCCTGAAATGAATGCCTTACGGTTTCCAGTGGAACGCGAGCCGGGCGTCGGTGACGTCCGCCAGCGCGATCTCCCGCTCCTGCCCCTTCATGTCGCGGAGTCGGATGCGCTCCTGCCCCGCCTCCCCCTCCACCGCGACGATCTCGAACTCGTACCGCCCGTGGAGCGCCAGGGCGTTGACACTCGCCCGCCGCCCCACGAACCGCACCCAATCGGCCGCCGTCCGTAGCGGCCGCTCCATCCCCGGGGAGGAGACCTCGAGCACGTAGCGTGCCGAGATCAGCGTGGGCTCGGCATCGAGCCGGGCTTCGATCGCCCGGGACGCCCGCTCACAATCCCCGACCTGCACCTTCTGACGGTCCAAACGGTCGATCCGGATGTCAAGCACCTGTCGCCCCTTGGACCCTCCGCGCTTCAGCTCGACCAGTTCGAGCTCAAGCTTCGTAAGTTCTTCACTGACAAGCAGTTCGATTGCGTCGACGGACACAGCTACGACCTCACAGAGCACAAAAAAAGTGCGGGGAGACCTGCCCCCACACTCCGCAAACGGACCGGAATGTCTCCCAACTCTCCCAAAGGTACGGATTTACGCGGGGACAGTCAAGCAGAGCGGACGATGACCCCGATCTGGCGGCCGGCGTCGCCAGCCCGATGGGAGAAGAAGCGATCGTTGTCGCACTTGGTGCATTCGAGGTCGGCGGACCAGCGGCCAATACCGAGGGCCTTCGCCTGCTCGCCGAGGAGGGCGCGGAGGTCGACCTGCCGCGGGCGCTGGGTCTCGAGCCCGGTCAATTGCCGGTAGACCTCGGGGCCCACCTCATAACAGCGTCCGCAGATGGAAGGGCCGAAGTGAACCCGTAGCCCGGCGGGCGCATGCCCTGCCGCCTCGAGGGCGCGCACCGCCTCACCGAGGATCCCACCAGCGACCCCTCGCCACCCGGCATGCACCGCCCCGACCGGGCCGTCCTCATGGGCGAGGAAGATGGGGACGCAGTCGGCGATGGTGACGGCCAGGCCGCCGGCCCCGAAGAGGAGATGGCCGTCGGCACCCTGATGGCGGACCCAACCCTCCCAGGTCGGCTGGTGCCGCAGCACCTCAGTGCCGTGCACCTGCTTGGCCGAGGCGAGACGTGGGACTCCGGACTCGGCGAGCGCCCGTTGGAGATCGTGCCACCGGGCCGACGATTCGGGTGCCACCCCCTGCTCGGGGAAGCCAAAGGTCCCGGCCTCACGCGTCGTGACGAAGACGGAGAGCCCGAGGTCGTCGAACCCGGGGATGGGGTGATGCGGAGGGAGCCCTGCGATCGGCATCGGTTCGATGCGCCCGAGGGCGAGTTATTCGACGCGCTGGATCGAAGCGCCGAGGGAGTTCAGCCGCTCGTGGATGCGCTCGTAGCCGCGCTCGATCTGCCCGATGTTGTTGATCGTGCTCGTCCCCTTCGCGCAGAGCGCGGCGATGAGCATCGCCATCCCGGCGCGGATGTCAGGGCTCTCCACCGTGGCGCCGCGGAGTTCGGTCGGGCCGCTCACGAGCGCGCGATGGGGGTCACAAAGCACGATGCGCGCCCCCATCCCGATCAATTTGTCGACGAAGAACATCCGCGACTCGAACATCTTCTCGTGCATGAGGATGATCCCCTCGCACTGGGTCGCGGTGACGATGGCGATCGACATCACGTCGGCCGGGAAGGCGGGCCAGGGCTGATCCTCGAGCTTGGGGACCGCGCCCCCGAGATCGGAGCGGATGCGAAGCGCCTGCTTCTCGGGGACGATGAGATCAGCGCCGTCGATCCGCGTCTCGACGCCGAGGCGCTCGAAGCCGAGGCGTACGGAGCGAAGATGCTCCACGCCGGCATCGGCGATGCGGAGCTCGGACCGGGTGACGGCGGCAAGCCCGATGAAGGAGCCGACCTCGATGTGGTCGGGGCCGATGCGGTGTGTGCAACCGTGGAGGGGCCGCCCCCCCTCGATGGTGAGGAGATTGGAGCCGATCCCATCGATGCGTGCGCCCATCGCCACGAGCATGCGGCAGAGGTCCTGGACATGCGGTTCGCTCGCCGCGTTGTGCAGGATCGTCGTCCCCTGCGCGGCGACGGCGGCCATGATGGCGTTCTCGGTCCCGGTGACGCTGGGTTCGTCGAGGAAGAGGTCGACCCCTCGGAGCCCGCGCGTGCGGAAGATGATCCGCTCCGCGAATTGGTGCTCCGCGCCGAGGGCCTCGAGCGCGAGGAAATGCGTATCAAGTCGCCGGCGTCCGATCACGTCGCCACCCGGCGGGGCCAGGTGCACCTCACCGGCGCGCGCCAGCAGCGGCGCCGCGAGGAGGATCGACCCGCGGATGCGGGTGCAGAGCGCCGGATCGAGGGTATCGCCGCGGACGGCCTTGGCGGTGATTACCAGGGTGTTCGGTCCCGTCCAATCCGCGGTGGCCCCCGCCTGCTTGATCAGCTCGACCAGGCTCAGGATGTCCTTGATGTGAGGGACGTTCTCGAGCGTGACGGGGTGATCCGTGAGGAGCGCGGCGCAGAGGATCGGGAGCGCGGCGTTCTTGTTGCCGGCGGGCAGGATGGTCCCGGAGAGGCGGCGACCGCCCTCGACGATGAACTGGGGTTGAGCCATGTGCGGGAATATACGCTTGACGCCCCGCCACCGAGGGTCGAGGATTCGATATGCTGATCTTCCAACTCGCCGCCGCGTCGGCCACGGTCGCAGACACCGTGCTCGTCCGCGCCGTGCCCCCGATCCGGACGACCTTCGAGCAGATCGTCTTCGTGGCCTCGGGGCTCACGAGCCTCCTGGCCCTGCTCCTCTGCGTGCTCGCCGTGCTCTCACTCCTCGCGATGCGGCAGGGGGCGGCGGCGTTGCAGGCCGAGGTCACGAAGCTACTGGTCGAGCTGCGCCCGCTGGCGCAGGAGGCCGCGGCGGCGGCGAAGGAGGTCCGGCAGGTCGCCACGCAGGTGCAGGAGATGGTCGCCGACTCCAAGGCGACGGTCACCACCGTGAACACGACGGTTCGGGCCTCGGTCGAATCGCTCGGGGAGCGAGTGCAGGAGGTGAGCGAGACCGTCGGTCGGGTGACGAAGATGGCCGAGGGGATCGCGACGGCGGCGGCCGGGGCGGCCGGGGCGGCGGCGGGGTTCATGTTCGGTGGCCGGCGTCGGAAACGGCGGCGCGAGGAGGAGGCCGAGGACGCCGACCTCGGCGACGACGAGGTTGACGAGGAGGGATGATTCGCGTGTGGCGCCCCGCCCTCCTCATGGCGCTGGTGGCGCTCGTCTGCCTCCCCACCGACCTCCTGGCGTGGACGCCGGGCACACACATCCTGCTGGGGGAAGCGCTGCTGGGATCGGCCGAGGTCTTGCTCCCCGCCGGGCTCGCCGCACTCCTCCGTGCCTTCCCGATGGATTTCCTCTACGGGTCGATCGCCGCGGACACGAGCTTCGCGAAGCGCTACGCGAAGGTGGGGCGCCACTGTCACTTCTGGTCGGTGGCCGATGATATCGCGGACCGCGCGCGCGACGAGCCGCTGCAGGCCTTCGCCTACGGGTACCTCGCGCACCTCGCCGCCGATGTCGTGGCGCACAACCACTTCGTGCCGCATCAGCTTGCCATCACCGCCGCGACCTCAGGCGCGGGGCATGGGTACTGGGAAAGCCGATTTGAGATGCAGACGGGGGATCGCTGGGCGCGGCGCGCGCGTGAGGTGATCCAGCGCGATCATGGACGTGCCGATGAGCATCTCGACCGGATCCTGAGCCCAACGATCTTCAGCACGCCGACGAATCGGCGGATCTTCCGTGGGATGGTCCACGCGTCCGACTCGCAGTCGTGGCAGCGGGTGATGGCGCTGATGGCGGAGCGCAGTCGCTATCCGCTCCGGGATGCCACGGTCGCCGCGCATCTCGATGTGGCGTTCGATTACGTGGTGGACTGTCTAGCTCATGGCACGGAGTGCGTGCCCCGCCGGTTCGATCCGAGTGGCGAGGAGGCGCTGCGCGAGGCGAAGCAGTTGCGGCGCGCCTCGAAGGCGGGCGGCGAGCGCGCGATCCGACGCGAGGCCGCCGATCGTTTCCGCCTCCCCTCGGCCGGGCTGGGGTTCGCGCAGCGGCTCTCCGCCCCGCTCCACGCCCCCGCCGGTTCACCCGCTACTTCGCGATCCGAGCCACCAGCAGCTGATTGAGCTTCTTGGGGTCGGCGCGCCCCTTGGACTTCTTCATCAGGAAGCCGACGAGCACCCCCTGCAGCTTCTGCTCCCCAGCAGCGAAGCGCGCCGCTTCCGTGGGATGCTCGGCCCAGACCTCGTCGATCCACTGCTCCAACGCCGAGTCATCGCCAACCTGCAGGAGTCCATCGCGCTGCGCGATCTGGTCGGGGGCCGCCGCGTCGGTGCGCATCGTGGCGAAGACGGTCTTGGCCGCGGTCGAGCTGAGCTGTCCCCCCTTCACCAACGCGATGAGCGCGGCGAGCCGCGCCGGTGCGATCGGGAACTGGGCGAGCGAGACGCCCGACTCGTTCAGCGCCGCGAGGACCTCACCCATGATCCAGTTCGCTGCCGCCTTCCCGTCGCCAGCGGTCGCGACGACCACCTCGAAGTAGGCCGCGAGCTCCACGGTGCCCGAGAGTACCTCGGCCTCCGCAGCTGAGAGCGTGTGCGAGTCGATCCAGCGCGCCCGACGTGCGGCCGGGAGTTCGGGGAGCGCATCGCGCTGCTCGCTGATCCATTCTGGCGTGAGGACGAGCGGCGGCAGATCGGGCTCAGGGAAATAGCGATAGTCGTGACTCCCCTCCTTGGACCGCGCCGCGCGGACCTCCTGCGCGGCCGCATCAAAGAGCATCGTCTGCTGGGCGATCGTGCCGCCGGCCTCGTAGGTGGCCACGTGGCGACGGAACTCGAGCTCGAGCGCCTTCTCGACGTTCGAGAAGGAGTTGAGGTTCTTGATCTCGGTGCGAGGACGGAAGGTGGTCTCGCCGAGCGGCCGCGCGGAGACATTGGCGTCGACGCGGAGGGAGCCCTCTTCCATCGAGACATCGCTCACGCCACAGAAGAGGAGGACCTCACGCAGCGCGCGGAGGTAGGCCCCGGCCTGCGCCGACGAGCGGATTTCTGGTTCGCCGACGATCTCGATCAGCGGCACCCCGGCTCGATTGAGATCGATCGCGGTCATCCCGGGAAAGCGATCGTGGATCGACTTTCCCGCATCCTCCTCCATGTGGACGCGGGTGATCCCGACGCGCATGCCATCGGCCAAGGTGAGATGCCCCTCCGTGGCCAGCGGGAACTCCGCCTGAGAGATCTGATAGCCCTTCGGCAGATCGGGATAGAAATAGTTCTTGCGCGCGAAGATGCTCCGCTCGTGCACGGTGCACCCGAGCGCAAGCGCCGCGCGAGTCGCCAGCGTCACGGCCTCGGCGTTGAGCACCGGGAGCGCGCCCGGCAGCGCGAGGCAGACGGGACAGGAGTTGCGATTCGGCGCGTCGCCGAAGTTCGTCGAGCAGGCACAGTAGGCCTTGGTGCGCGTCTTGAGCTGTACGTGCACCTCGAGCCCGACGACCATCTCCCAAGCCGTGGCGCTCATCGGTGGGCCTCCGCGCCGAGCGCTTCTTCCAGCGCATAGGCTGCCCGGAACATCGTCGGCTCGTCGAAGGCCGGAGCGAGCAACTGTCCGCCGACCGGGAGGCCATTCACCCGCCCGATGGGGAGGGAGATCCCTGGGATCCCCGCGAGGTTCGCCGTCACCGTGTAGATGTCGCTGAGGTACATCTCGTAGGGATCGGAGATCGCCCCAAGTGCGAACGCCGGGGTCGGCGTGGTCGGGGTGAAGAGCACATGGACGCCTGACGCAAAGACGTCGGTGAAGTCGCGCGCGATCAGGGCCCGGACCTCCTGCGCTTTCCGATAGTAGGCATCGTAGTAGCCCGCGCTCAGCACGTAGGTGCCAAGGAGGATGCGGCGCGTGACCTCGGCCCCGAAGCCGGCGGCGCGCGTCGCGCCATACATCGCCTGCACGCCATCGGCTTCGATGCGCATACCGTATCGTACGCCATCGAAGCGGGCGAGATTCGCCGAGGCCTCGGCCGGCGCGATAATGTAGTAGACGGGGATCGCGTAGGGCGTATGCGGGAGCGAGACCTCGCGGATCGTCGCCCCCTGCGCACGGAGCGCCTCGAGGGCGCGATCACAGGTGGCGCGCACCTCCGGCATCAACGAGTCGGGGAAATACTCCTTCGGCACGCCGACGACAAGGCCGGCGAGCGGCCCTGGGCCAACGCGCATCGCGGGCACCGCATGCGCGGCCGAGGTGGCATCGCGGGGATCGTGACCCGAGATGATCTCGGTGGCAAGCGCGGCATCGTCCACGGTGCGGCCGAAGGGGGCGACGCAATCGAGGGAGGAGGCGAAGGCCACGAGCCCGTAGCGCGAGACGCGGCCGTAGGTGGGCTTCACGCCGACAATCCCGCAGAAGGCCGCGGGCTGCCGCACCGAGCCCCCGGTCTCGGAGCCGAGCCCGATCGGAGCGATGCCGGCGGCGACCGCTGCGGCGGAGCCGCCCGATGAGCCACCAGGCGCGCGGCGGCGATCATGCGGATTCCGGGACGGCCCGAACGCGCTGTGCTCCGTCGAGGAGCCCATCGCGAACTCATCCATGTTCGTCTTGCCGATCACGATGGCGCCGGCCTCGCGCAGCTTCCGCACGGCGGTGGCCTCGTAGGGGCTCACCCAGCCGTCGAGGATCTTCGAGCCGCAGGTCGTGGGGAGTGTGCGGGTGGCGAGGTTGTCCTTGATCGCGACGGGGACACCAGCGAGCGGGCCCATCGCGAGAGGCTGCATCGTGGAGTCATGCGCACCGACCGGATGCACGATGGCGTTGAGCCCATCGGCTCCCGCATGGGTCTCTGCGAGGCGGTCCAACGAGGCCGTGAGGAGCTCACGCGCAGGGGTCCGCCCCTCGCGCACGGCGGCGCCGAGCTGGGCGGCGGTCAGATCGAGGAGAGAACGGCTCATGCCCCCTCCCCCGCGTCTTCGTGCGTGGCGAGCCGCGGGACGAGGAAGAACCCTTCACGCATCTCCGGCGCGAACTCGGCAGGGGGGCGCGTCAGCGGCACCGCCCCCGCCACATCGGCCCTCAGTGCCATCCCCGGACGCACCGCATCGGCGGCGGCCGCGCCGGACGATGGCACCTGCTGGAGGGCTTCCATGTGCCCGAGGATCGCATTGAGCTGTTCGACGTACGGGGCGAGCTCTCCCTCAGGGATGCTCAGCCGCGCCAACGTCGCCACATGCCGCACATCATCAGGCGTCACACTCATCACTCGAATCCTCGCTCAAGTCCGGCGAAGGCGATCACCAGTCGCTTCCGCCCGATGCTGTCATCATCGAAATCGACCGTCACCTTCGCGTCGCGGCCACTCCCACTGAGCTCCGCGATGGTGCCGGACCCAAAGCGCGTATGCCACACCCGCTCGCCGGGGACGAAGCGCGGGAGGTCCTGCGACGGCGCCTCCTCCGGCTCGAATTCCACACGCGTCCCCCCGCGCGGAGACCACTCTGGCGTACGCGCCCCACCGAAGGGGCGTTCCCGCCCCTCGTTCCGACCGAACCGTGATCCGCCGCCAGCGCTCCCCCCGAGAAAGGGCGAGGCGATCCGCGCAGACCCCTTGGCTCGCGCGGTGGGCTGCTTGGTGTAGTGCTCCGCCACCCCACCTCGGAGGAAGCTCGACATCACGCTCGGCAGCAACTCCCCGTTGCGCCGACGCTGATGCGCCCAGGAGAGCTGGAGCCGCTCGCCGGCGCGCGTGATGGCGACGTAGAGCAACCGTCGTTCCTCCTCGAGCGCCTCGGGATCGTCGATTGTCCGGAAGAGCGGGAAGAGTCCCTCTTCGAGACCGGAGACGCAGACCATCGGGAACTCGAGCCCCTTCGCCGTGTGCACCGTCATCATCGTCACCGCATCGGCATCGGGGCCGAGCTGATCGAGTCCGGTGACGAGGGTCGCGCGCTGCAGGAAGTGATCGAGCGGCCGTAGCCCCACCTCGCCACCATCCTCGATCAGGGTCTCGGCCGCCGAGGTCACGAGTTCACGGACGTTGTCGAGGCGCTCGAGCCCCTCGGGGCCTTCCGCCCGCAGCGCCTCGTTGAAGCCCGTGGCCTGGATCACTTCGAGCAAGAGCCGATCGACTCCACTGTCGGCCGCGAGCGCGCGAACGCGATCGACGATCGCGACCATCTGCGTGAGTGCGTTCCGCGTGGCAGGGCGCACCCCAGCCATCGACTCGATCCGGCGCGACTGTTCAAGCAGCGAGACGCCGTTGGTCCGTGCCTCCGCGGCGAGGAGTTCGAGCGTCGTCTCACCCACCCCACGCTTGGGCGCGGTGATGGCCCGACGGAACGCCTCATCGTCCGACGGATTCGCGACGAGACGGAGCCAAGCGACGAGGTCCTTAATCTCGCGGCGGTCGTAGAAGCGCACCGCGCCGATCACGCGATACGGGATCGCCTGCACGCGCAGCGCCTCTTCCATCGCGCGGCTCTGCGCATTGGTGCGGTAGAGGATCGCGCACTCGCGCCATGCGCCACGCGTCCCCTGCCATCGCCGACAGGCGTCGACCACGGCGTCGGCCTCATCGCGATCGTCTGCCGCCTCCACGAGGGTGACCGGCTCCCCACCGAGACGCGTCGTGCGCAGCGTCTTCCCTCGGCGCCCTTCGTTCATGCGGATCACCGCGTTGGCGAGATCCAGGATGGGCGCGGTCGAGCGATAGTTCTCCTCGAGGCGCACGATGCGCGCGGAGGGGAAGTCGCGCTCGAAATCGAGGATGTTGCGGATGTCGGCGCCCCGCCAGCCGTAGATCGCCTGATCATCGTCACCGACGACGGCGAGGTTGCCATGCCCGCCGGCGATGAGCCGCACGAAGTCGTATTGCGCGCGATTGGTGTCCTGGTACTCGTCGACGAGCACCTGCTGGAAGCGCGTCGCGAAGTGCTGGCGGATCTGCTCCGACTCGCGGAGGATGCGGACCGGGAGGGTGAGCAAGTCGTCGAAGCTCACCGCGTTCGCGCTCCGAAGCGCGCCCTCCAGTTCGCGATAGACCTTGGCGGCGGCCTCGGCGATCGGGGTCCGACCGAGGCGCACGTACTCCACCGGATCCACGAGCGCGTTCTTGGCCGACGAGATCTCGGCGAGGATCGCCTTCGGGGTGAAGACCTTGTGGCTGATGCGGAGCCGCTCCATCTCACGCTTCACGACGGCGAGGGTGTCGTCTTCGTCGTAGATCGTGTATTCCGGTGTGCGTCCGACGCGATCGGCGTGACGACGGAGCATCCGCGCGCCGATGCCATGGAAGGTGCCGATCCACATCCCAGCGGGATCGTGCCCGAGGAGCCGTCCGACGCGCTCGCGCATCTCCCCCGCCGCCTTGTTGGTGAAGGTGACGGCGAGGATGGCAGAGGGCGGGACACGATGCTGCTCGATGAGCCGCGCGATGCGTGTCGTCAGGACGCGCGTCTTACCGGAGCCAGCGCCAGCGACCACGAGCAACGGCCCTCCGATGTGCTCGACCGCCTCCTGCTGCGCGGGGTTGAGAGCGGGGCTCACCCGAGGCGATCGGCGCCCACCCAGGGGCGCAGGGCCTCAGGCACCGTCACGCTCCCATCGGGCTGCTGGTAGTGCTCGAGGATCGCCGCGAAGATCCGCGGGAAGGCGAGCCCGGAGCCGTTGAGCGTGTAGACGAAGCGGGGTTTCTCGCCTGGCGCCGGCCGGAACCGGATGTTGGCCCGACGCGCCTGGAAATCGGTGAAGAGCGAGCACGACGAGACCTCGAGCCACTTCCCGACCCCGGGGGCGAAGACCTCGAGATCGTAGGTCTTGGCGCTCCCGAACCCGGTGTCTCCCGCGGCGAGGAGCACCACGCGATATGGGAGTCCCAACCCCTGCAGCACCGTCTCCGCATGCGAGAGCAGCAGCTGCAACTGCGCCTCCCCATCCTCCGGCGCGCAGTAGCGCACGAGCTCGACCTTGTCGAACTCATGGACGCGCAACACCCCCCGCGTGTCCTTCCCCGCGGAGCCTGCCTCGCGACGGAAACAGGGGCTGTAGGCGCAGAACGCCTTCGGGAGCTCCTCCGCCGCGAGGATCTCATCACGATAGAGGTTCGTGACGGGGACCTCCGCCGTGGGGATGAGGAAGAGCTCCTCATCCTTCAAGGCGTACATGTCATCCTCGAACTTCGGGAGCTGGCCGGTGCCGACCATCGAGGGCCGGTTCACGACGACGGGGACCCAGCACTCCTCATAACCGAACTCGCTGGTGTGCAGGTCGAGCATCGCGTTCATGAACGACCGGATCATCCGAGCGCCGGTGCCACGATAGACCACGAACCCCGAGCCGGAGATCTTGGCGCCACGTTCGAGATCGAGGAGCCCCAAGCTCGCGCCCACTTCCCAGTGCGGCTTGATCCCCTCGGCCTCGCGCGGCGTGCCCCAACTCCGCACCACGACGTTGGCGGACTCATCTCCTTCCGGCACGTCGGGGAGCGGGATATTCGGCACGCCCAGCAGGAGCTCCTCGAGCCGCGCCTCGGTCGGCGCGAGCGTCGCCTCGAGCGCGGCGATCGCCTCACCGAGCGCGCGCGCCTCGGCCATCTCCACCGCGGCATCCTCTCCGGCCTTCTTCTTCTTGCCGACGACCTGCGTGAGCGCGTTGCGCTGCGCCTTCTTCTCCTCGACGGCCTGGATCGTCTGCCGACGCGTGCGGTCGAGCGTCTCGGATTCGTCGATCACCGGCCCGTAGACCTCGAGCTTCCCCCGTCGACGCATCCCGTCGCGAAGCGCCTCGGCCTGCTCCCGGATCATCCGGAGATGGTGCATCGCTCAGTACTCCGGGATCCCGGCGACGAACGAACGGAAGCCGCAGTTGGGATTCACCCGCGCGCTGAGGATCGCCCGACGCCCGACGGGATCGATCGAGTCGACGACGAACTTGGCGTAGATGTCCGCCGACTGGCTGTACTGACAGGCCAGCGAGTTGATCTTCACCATGAAGACACCACCCGGGTTCACCAGGAGGGTCGAATCGGGGAGCCACCCGGTGCGAGGGGCCTCGAGGAGCTGCGAGTACGGCGTGGTCGAGCGCTGCATGGCGACGACTCGCGACCCGATGAGAGGTTGGACGAGCTTGCTCACCGGCAGGATGACCAACCGGCCATCGGCATCGATGTCGATGGCGAAGTCGAAGGAGCCCGCGGCGTCGAGCTGCGACGCGGAGGCCGTCGTCACGATCACAGCGGACGGATAGGTGGCCGAGGTCCCGGTGACCGCCCAGAGCTCGAAGCTCCGATCGATGTTGGGGAACTGCGCCTGGAGCTGGAAGGGATCGTCACACGCCGTCAGCCCGCCCCCGAAGAGGGCGGCGACGAGGAGAGGAATCAGGGCGCGGCGACGGCGCGCGGCAGGGGTCATGGGCACAGGGTGGAAGCTAGCGGGAGCGACGCGTGGATGCCACGCGAAACTGCTTGACTTCGGAGGGGGCCCGGGTATGCTTGAGCGCATCCCATCCACCCTGCGCCGATGCCTCCCATTCACGTCCTCGTCGCCGACGACGAGCCGCACATCGGCCGGATCATCAAGACCAAGCTCGAGCAGGGGCCGTTCACCGTCACCCTCGCTTACGATGGCATGGATGCCGTCGAGACCCTCGAGCAGGATGCGTCGGTCCAACTGGTGATCCTCGACCTCATGATGCCGCGCATGGGGGGGATCGCCGTCCTCGACCGGATGCGGGCCGACGCTCGCTGGTCTGCCCTCCCCTGCCTGATCCTCACGGCCGCCGGTCAGGACCATCAGGAGGTCGAGGCTCGGCAGCACGGCGCCAACGACTTCATGACCAAGCCCTTCAGTCCGAAACGACTCCTGGCGCGCGTAGCCGCGCTCGCCGGGGTCGCGGAGCCCCATGACTAGCCCGCTCTACGCTGTGGTCCTCGCCGGTGGGGTCGGTTCGCGGTTCTGGCCGCTGAGCACCCCAGATCGTCCCAAGCAGCTCCTGCCCTTGATCGGCGCCGAGCCGATGCTGACCGAGACGGTGGCGCGGCTCGTCCCGTTGGTCGGGATCGAGCGGATCCTGATCCTCACCAGCGAGCGCCTCAAGGCCCCGATCCTTGGCGCCGTGCCTGGACTGACGGCGGATCAGATCCTCGTGGAGCCCTGCCCCGCGGGGACCTGCGCCGCCCTCACCTGGGCCGCCGTCCAGGTCGCCGCACGTGGCGGTGCCGATGCCCGGATGGTCTGCGTCCACGCCGATTGGGCGATCGGGGATGCGGAGCGATTCCGGTCGACCCTCGCCGCCGCAGCGGAGGCTGCCGCCTCGCACGATGGCCTCGCGACCGTCGGGATCGTGCCATCGCGCCCCGACCCAGGGTTCGGGTACATCGAACCCGGCGCGACGCTCACCGGCGAGATCCGGCAGGTCGCGCGCTTCATCGAGAAGCCTGACATCCCGCGCGCGACCCAGATGGTCGCGGCGGGCTATCTGTGGAACTCGGGGATCTTCGCCTGGCGCGCTACCGACCTGCTCGCCGAGGTGCGCGCGGTGACCCCCGAGCTCGGCCCGGCGCTCGCGGTGATGGATGCCGCCGGCGGCTCCCCGAGCGCCGAAGCCTTCTTCGCTGCGGTGAGCGGTGGGATCAGCATCGATGTCGGCGTCCTCGAGCGCAGCCGCCGCGTGATCGTCCTCGCCGGGGCGTTCGGCTGGGATGATGTGGGGACCTGGGCGGCACTCCAGCGCGTCCGCCAACACGATGCCGATGGCAATGCGACCTTTGGCCGCGTCGTCACCAGGGGGGCGACCCACAACGTGGTGCACACCGAGCAGGGCGCGGTGGTGCTCTACGGCGTGCACGATCTCGTGGTCGTCGTGCGTGACGGCGTGACCCTCGTGACGACGGTCGACCTCGCGCACGACCTCAAGACCCTGGTTGACACCCTACCGACCGACCTGAAGGAGCTGACGTGAGCGGGTTCGTCCTCTACGACGACGCCGTCGCGCGCACCCTCGAGCCCTTCGCGCTCACGCGGCCGACTGGCGAGCTCCGTGCCGGGAGCCGCCTCATCCGCGAGCGGTGGGCGCAGGTGCTCGGCCTCGAGGCGATCGGCTTCGTCGGCGCGGCGCATCTCGCGCGGTTCGAGGAGCCGGGGGCGCCACCTACCGCCACCGGCGTGCTCCCTGCGGGCACCGTCGTGGTGAACGCCCGCTGCGCCCCGTCGCTCACGGCGCGTGTGGCCAGCGGCACGACGATGGTGATGATCGGGAATCGGATCGCCGCGGTGCAGCTCGCCGCCGACACCCCGGTGGCCGCGCTCGCCGACGGCTCCGCCTCGCTCGAATCCCTCGGCACGCGCACCGGCGTGATGGCGCGCGTCGAGGGGTGGTGGCTCGTGGCCGCGTGGGATCTCATCCGTCATCTCCCCGAGATGCTCGCCGCCGATACGGTGGCCGAGCTCCCACCCGCACCGCATCGCCCCGAGGGGCTCTCGGTGATCGGCACCCATCCGATGCACGTCGACCCGAGTGCGACCATCGAGCCGATGGTCCTCATCGATGCGACCGCTGGCGCCGTGGTTGTGCAGCGCGGCGCGTCGGTGCAGGCCTTCACGCGCCTCGTCGGTCCCTGCGTGATCGGCGAGGACGCCATCGTCGCCGGCGGGCGCGTCGCCTGCTGCAGCATCGGTGAACGCAGCAAGGTGCATGGCGAGCTGAGCGTCTCGATCGTCATCGGACATGCCAACAAGGGGCATGACGGTTTCGTCGGGCACTCGGTGATCGGCCGGTGGGCCAACCTTGGGGCCGGCACGATCACGAGCAACCTCAAGAACTCCTACGGCACGGTGACCTGCTGGTCCCCGAACGGGATGCGTGACACTGGGATGCAGTTCCTCGGGAGCCTGATCGGCGACCATGTGAAGACGGGGATCGGGACCCGCCTCACCACGGGCGGGGTGCTCGGCGCGGGGGCCAACTGCTTCGGCACGCAGATGCCGCCAAAGGTGGTCGCCCCCTTCGCTTGGGGAGAGGCCTCGCGGTGGGAGCTCTTCGCGCTCGACAAGTTCCTGGTGGTCGCCGAGCGGATGATGCAGCGTCGGGGGCGCGCGTTGAGCGCCGAGATGCGCGACTGTCTGGCCGCGGCACACGCGGCGCGCTGGTCCGTCTGACCGCCGTCCAGCAGACGCACACGATGCGCGGATGGACCCTCGGGAGCGGCAGCTCCGGAAATGCCATCGTCCTCGAGAGCGGGGCGTATCGGATCCTGATCGACTGCGGATTCGGCCCGCGGGCGATCGCGGTGCGCCTGCGGACGCTCGGGATCGCGCCCGAGTCGATCAGTGCCCTGCTCATGACGCATGAGCACATCGATCATGCGCAGGGGGCAGAGCGGGCGCAGAAGAAGTACCGGTGGCCCGTCTACGGGTCCGCGGGAACGCTCCTCGCCCTGCCGGAGATCGAGAGCCGTTGGCGGCGACCGATCGCGCCGGGGGTGCCGGTGGCGATCGACGGGTTCACCATCGAGGCGATCGCGGTGCCGCACGACGCAGCGAGCTGCTTCGCCTACACTGTGACTGCCTCGGCGTCGGGTGCCCGCGTTGGGGTCGCGCATGACCTCGGGGCGGTACCGGATGAGTTATTCGGGAGCTTCGCCCGGTGCGACGCGTTGATGCTCGAGGCGAATCATGATGCGGAGCTGCTCCGTACGGGGCCGTACAACCTCGCCCTTCAGGAGCGGGTCCGCGGGGGGCGTGGGCATCTGAGCAATGCGCAGGGGGCGGCGCTCGCGGCCGCCGTCGTGCATCCGGGGCTACGCGCGATCTCGCTCCTCCATCTCAGTGCGGTGAACAATACGCCAGCTTTGGCCGAGCAGGCAGTGACAGCCGCCGTGCGACGCGCGGGATTCTTCGGATCGGTGTCAGCCGCCCCCCGCTGGGAACCACGACTCGCCTTCACGGTATGAGCGACTGACACTCGCTCCCCCATACCGTTGGACCCGAAGACCATACAAGAGCGCTTTACTTCTATGCGCCGGCCGAATAGACTGACCGGTTCGGTTCCGCCAACCCGTTGAGAACATGACCACCCACTCGCAGCAGATTGACTGGAAGGCGGACGCCCCGGCGTCGATCGTCGTCTTCCTCGTAGCCCTCCCCCTCTGCCTCGGCATCGCCCTCGCGTCGGGCGCGCCCCTCTTTGCGGGGGTGATCGCGGGGGTCGTCGGGGGGCTCATCGTCGCGCCGATCAGCGGCTCCGCCCTGATGGTGAGTGGGCCTGCGGCAGGGCTCACGGCGATCGTGCTCGCCGCGATCACGCAGCTCGGTGACTACCGAGCCTTCCTCGTTGCCGTCGTCATCGGTGGGGTGCTGCAGATCCTCTTCGCGGCGGTCCGAGCGGGGATCATCGGGTACTATTTCCCCTCCTCGGTGATCAAGGGGATGCTCTCGTCGATCGGGATCGTCCTCATCCTTAAGCAGGTCCCGCACGCCATTGGCTACGATGCCTCGGCGATGGGGGGGGAATCGTTCGCGGAGGGTGAGGCGACGACCTTCTCCGCCGTCGCCGATGCCCTCGGGGCGATCCAGCCCGGGGCGGCACTGATCGCGGCGATCTCCCTCGTCCTCCTCTTCGCATGGCCGAGGACGCCGTTGGCGAAGGTGAAGTTGCTCCCGGCCCCGTTGGCGGTCGTCCTCCTCGGCCTCGCGGCAAATGCCCTCTACCCAACGCTGGCCCCGGGTTGGACGATCGATGCCACGCACCTCGTGGCGCTGCCGATCCCGACGAGCGGGGCCGAATGGGCGCAGCAGTTCGCGACCCCGGCCTGGGGAGCGATCACTTCTCCCGCGGTCTGGCGCATCGCGGTCACGCTCGGGATCGTCGCCTCGCTCGAGACATTGCTCTCCCTCGAGGCGACCGACAAGATGGATCCCTACAAGCGGGAGGCGCCGCCGAATCGCGAGCTCCTCGCGCAGGGGGTCGGGAACACGCTCTCCGGATTGATCGGCGGGCTCCCGCTGACCGGCGTCATCGTGCGCTCCGCGGCGAATGTCTCCGCCGGGGCGAAGACCCGTTGGTCGGCGATCCTGCATGCCGTCCTCCTCGCCGGAGCCGTGGTTGCGATCCCGCAGCTCCTCAATCGGATACCGCTCGCCGCGCTCGCCGCGATCCTGCTCCATACGGGGTGGAAGCTCGCGCATCCGAGCATCGGACGGGCGCTCTGGGCACAGGGTCGGTCGCAGTTCATCCCCTACGCCATCACGATTCTCGTCGTCCTCGTCACCGATCTCCTCGTCGGGATCGGCGTCGGGATGGCGGTCGGCATCTTTTTCCTCCTCCGAGACATGCTCAAGGCGCCGCCCTTCACCGAGGTAAGCCCCAAGGGGGCGGTGCTCCGGCGGTTTGAGCTCCATCCATATGTAAACTTCCTGAACAAGGGCGCCCTCCTGAGCGTTCTCGATGACTTGCCCGATGGCGCTAGCGTCGAGATCGATGGCCGTCAGGTCCAGCGCATCGATCCCGACGTCCTGGAGGTCATCCACAACTTCCGTGAGACCGCGATGATCCGCGGTATCGACTATCAGCTGGTGGGGGTGCCAGCCCTTTCCACCGGCGGTAATGTGCACTGATTTCTGCAAAACTGAATCACAACAAAAAACGGATTATCTCAATGCCAATTTCCAAAACTGAACTCACCAGGGCCAGAAAAATTTGGGGCGACGCACTGGTCGCCATCTCTAAGGCCTACGACACTCAAGGGATCAAAGCCGCGAAGAAATTAGCCAATGCGGCTATCGATGCTGCATACGGCTACGATCTTGGCCCAGTGCTGTTCAAACCGACCCTGACAAGCGGAAGAAAAACTTTTCGGCCCACCCGCGAAGGGGCTCTTTCGTATTTTGTGGGCCAGAATCCGAAGTTCACAGACAAGGGCTTTGCCTTGAAAGGCTGGCGCTCAGTGAAATCGGAAACTGCCGCATTTTTTATTCACGGCGATATGGCTCTGTGGATGGGTTGGGTCACCTTCACAGACAAGTTCGGTAAGGTCACAAAGGTTGAAAAGAGCTGGGGCTACAAGAAAGATGACAAAGGGGTACTCCGCATCGTACTCCATCATTCCTCATTGCCCTTCGCTCCGTGATACCGCCCACCACCGGCCAACCGCAATTCGCAAACAGATGCGAATCATCCGAGGCGCCTTAAGGTTCAGAAAGCATCCAATGCTGCATCGGTATCTTGATGTCGTTCAGGAGCGCAACCTGAACGCTCGTGAAGAGGTGGGCCACTTGCGGGTGGGGCAAAATCGCATCCAGCGATTCCACCACCTTGGCGCCCATACAGTTCGGGAGCTCCGATACTCGGCGGCCGCGCATTCTTTAGTGAGTGGTGTACTAAACACAGACGGGCCTCGGCCGATTTCGCGACCGGGGCCCGTCTCACATCCGATCCGGACGGTTTAGTACATCCCGCCCATGCCACCGCCGGGCGCGGCCGGCGCGGGGGCTTCCTTCTCCTTTTTCTCCACGATGAGCGCCTCCGTAGTGAGGAGGAGCGAGGCGATCGACGCCGCGTTCTGCAGCGCGGTGCGGGTCACCTTGGTCGGGTCGATGACACCCGCCGCCACCAAGTCTTCATACTCGTCCGAGAAGGCGTTGTAGCCGAAGCTCTTGTCCTTTGACGCGCGAACCTTCTCCACCACGATCGAGCCCTCGCCACCGGCGTTGGCGACGATCATGCGGATCGGCTCCTCGACGGCGCGACGGATGATGTCGACGCCGATCAGCTCATCGGCCTCGAGCTTGAGGCTCTTGAGCGCGCCCTGGGCGCGGATAAGGGCCACGCCACCGCCCGGGACGATCCCCTCCTCAACGGCGGCACGAGTCGCATGCAGCGCGTCCTCGACGCGGGCCTTCTTCTCCTTCATCTCGCTCTCGGTCGCGGCGCCGACGTTGATTACCGCCACCCCGCCGGCAAGCTTCGCCTTCCGCTCCTGGAGCTTCTCCTTGTCATAGTCACTGGTCGACTTCTCGATTGCGACCTCAATCTCCTTGATGCGGCCCTTGATCTTGTCCTCCTCACCGAAGCCATCAATGACGGTGGTATTGTCCTTGTCGATCACAAGGCGCTTGGCGCGGCCGAGGTCGGAGAGGACGGCGTTCTCGAGCTTGAAGCCGACCTCCTCGGAGATCACCTGGCCCCTGGTGAGGACCGCGATGTCCTCGAGCATCGCCTTGCGGCGATCCCCGAAGCCCGGGGCCTTCACCGCGCAGACGCGGAGGGTGCCGCGGAGCTTGTTTACGACAAGCGTGGCGAGCGCCTCGCCCTCGATGTCCTCGGCAATGATGAGGAGGGGCTTGCCCGTCTGGGCAACCTTCTCGAGGACGGGGAGGAGGTCCTTCATCGACGAGATCTTCTTGTCATGAATGAGGATGTGCGCGTCCTCGAGGACCGCCTCCATCTTCTCCGGATCGGTAATGAAGTACGGCGAGAGGTAGCCGCGGTCGAACTGCATGCCGTCGACCGTCTCGAGGGTCGTCTCGAGGCCCTTGGCCTCCTCGACAGTGATGACGCCGTCCTTCCCGACCTTCTCCATCGCCTCGGCGATCAGGTTTCCGATCTCCGGGTCGTTGTTAGCCGAGATGGTGCCCACCTGCGCGATCTCCTTCTTCCCCTTGGTGGGGACGGAGAGGCCCTTCAGCTCCTCGACGATCGCCGCGACGGCCTTATCGATACCGCGCTTGATCGCCATCGGGTTGGCGCCGGCGGTGACGTTCTTGAGCCCCTCACGGAAGATCGCCTGCGCGAGCACGGTCGCGGTGGTGGTGCCGTCACCGGCGAGGTCGGAGGTCTTGGTCGCGACCTCCTTCACCATCTGCGCGCCCATGTTCTCGATCGGATCGGCGAGCTCGATCTCCTTCGCGACGGTCACGCCGTCCTTGGTGACGGTCGGGGCGCCGAACTTCTTGTCGATGACGACGTTCCGGCCCTTGGGGCCGAGGGTGACCTTGACGGCCTCGGCGAGCTGGTCGACGCCGCGCTTGAGGGCGGCACGCGCCTCGGTGTTGAAATGGAGTTCCTTCGCAGCCATGTCAGTATGCTCTCAGTGAGTGGGAAGGGATCAGGAGACGACCGCGAGGATGTCGCTCTCGCGGAGGATGAGGAACTGCGCACCGTCGATGGTGACCTCGGTGCCGGAGTACTTGCCGTAGAGCACCTTGTCGCCGGCCTTCACCTCCATCGGGACGCGCTTGCCGTCCTCGGTGCGGCCCGGGCCGACGGCGATGACCTCGCCCTGCTGCGGCTTTTCCTTGGCGGTGTCCGGGATGTAGAGGCCGCCGCGCATCTGCTCGGCCTCCTCCATCGCCTTGACGACCACGCGGTCGGCCAGCGGCGCGACCTTCTGGGCGGCGTTCTTGGCTGCCATGGGTATCCGATCTCCTACGAAATAAGGTGGATGGAATTGGTGTTGAAGCACTCGCGATAAGTGAGTGCTAACACGAGGGATTCTAGTTGCAATCCACGTGCCAGTCAACTCCGCCACTTTGTCAGCTCAGTCGCCTAACCCTTTGGGGATAAAGGCGTTAATGGCAGACTCACCCTGCCAGGATGCCGTGCGCCATGCACAGGCCAATCAACGTCAGATCAGGCTCAGTTAGCTCGATCTCAGCGGAGTGCGGCTGGATCAACGCCGCGAGCCCACCCGTCGCCACCACCTTCGGCACCCCGGGCCTCGGCCACTCGCGCTTGATGCGTCGGACGACCCCATCCACCGATTCGGCGGCGCCGTAGATCACTCCCGATCGGATGCACTCGTCGGTGCGGGTCCCGATCACCTTGGCAGGCGCCACGAGCTCGGTGGCCGCCAACTTCGCCGTCCGACGGAAGAGGGTCTCCGCCGAGGTACGGATCCCGGGCTGGATCACCCCGCCAAGAAACACGCCGTCAGCGGTCACGCAGTCGTAGGTGGTCGCCGTCCCCAGATCGACCACGACGCAATCGACCCCGTAGAGCCGGCTGGCCGCCAGGGTGTTGATGACCCGATCCGCGCCGACGGTCATCGGCTCGTCGACCGCGAGGGTGATGCCGAGAGGTGAACGTGCGTCGATGATCACCGGCCCCTTCCCGATCAGCCGGGCCATCGACTCGGCCAACGTCCCTGTCACCGAAGGCACGACCGAGCCGACCGCACCCCCGGCGAGCTGTCGCGCATCGATACCAGCGGTGCCCAGCAGCCCGTGCAGCAGGAGGTGCACCTCGTCCGGCGTCCGCGCCGCCTCGGTGGTGACGCGCCAATGGTGACGCACCGCGCCATCGACGCAGAGCCCCAGTGTGGTCTCGGTGTTCCCCACATCAGCGACGAGTAGCATCTCGGACTCCGTCAGACGGTGGCAAAGGTGAGCGAGCCGGCGCGGACCGGGGTGATCCCCGCTGGTGTGGCGACGAGCAACTCCCCGCGCGGGGAGAGCCCACGCGCGACCCCCTCGACGGGCTCGGCGAGGGTCCGGCCGATGGCGACATCGCGCGTCGCGAAGGCGGCGAGCTCCTCCCCACGCAGCGCCCCGGCCGCGTTGGCCGCGGCACGTAGTGCGGGGATCACCTCGCCCAGCACCTCGACCGGGTCGGCCCCTTCGAGGGTGGTCGCCTGCGGCTGATCTGCCGGCACCTCGAGATTGATCCCGACCCCGATCGCGACCCAATCAGGATGCATCCCGCGCCACCGCGTCTCGACGAGCACGCCGGCGAGCTTCCGTTCGCCGACCCAGAGATCATTGGGCCACTTGAGTCGCACCGGTGCACGGGTCCAACGATCGAGCACCGGGGCGAGCCGGAGCCCGACGCGCACCGAGAGCACATCGAGCGCGGTGGCATCGCCGCTCGGCCGCTCGAGGAGCGTCATCCAGATCCCGGCGCGCGGCGCCGAGGTCCAGACCTTCCCGTTTCGCCCGCGCCCGCCCTCCTGCGCCTCGGCGATCACCAACGTGCCCCCCGGTGCGCCACCTGCGGCGAGCGCATGCGCCCGGTCCATCGTGCTCCGGCAGACAGCGTGCGCCTCGACCTGCGGGAGGCCCAGCAAGGCGGCGAGCGCCTCCCCCGTCCACCCGAACCAGGTCACCAGGCCCCTCGGGTCCCGAGGAGCACGAGGATCAGTGCGCCGAGTGCGAAACGATAGACGGCGAAGATCCCGTACCCGCGGTGCGAGACGAACTTGAGGAGTACCGCGATCGCGATCCAGCTCGAGATGGCGGCCGACGCGATGCCGACGACGATCGGGAGCGAGAGCCCCGTCTCACGGAGCGCATCCGGGACTTTGAGGACCGCCGCCGCGAGGACGATCGGCATCGACATCACGAAGGAGAAGACGGCAGCGGCACTGCGATCGAACCCAAGGGCGCGCCCCGCGGTGATCGTCGACCCCGAGCGCGAGACCCCAGGCACCAAGGCCAGCACCTGTGCACACCCGATCAGGAGCGCATCGCGCCAGGTCATGGTGTCGCGGGCCCGGCGCGTCGGCACCTTGGCATCGACGAGCCAGAGGAGTGCCCCCATCACGATCAGCGCGATCGCGCTGATGAACGGAGCCCGGAAGACGGTCTCCGCGAGATCCTCCAGCAGGAGCCCACCGAGGCCCGCGGGGATCGTCGCGATGAAGATGAACCAGGCGCGACGTGAGGCATCATCGACCGGACGTCGGTGCCGCAGCAGCGTCACCCCACCGATCGCGACAGCACGCCACTCGGCGCGGAAGTACCAGGCGAGGGTGATCAGCGTGCCGATGTGCAACGCGAGGTCGAAGCCGAGCCCCGCCGGCGCCCACCCGAAGACCCACGGGGTGAGGGAGAGATGGGCCGAGCTCGAGACGGGGAGGAACTCGGTGAGCCCCTGAAGGATCCCGAGGATGAGCGCTTGGAGGACGGTCGGTTCCTGCATCGCGGGAAAGCTACCGCCCGTCCATCGCGTCGGCGTAGAGCCGCTCGTACCGCGCGACCACATCGCTCGTGGCGAAGCGCGCCCGCGCGTCGGCCGCCGCGGCGGCACTCGCCTCAGACCACCGGCCGGGGTCGAGGAAGCCGCGCACCGCCTGGGCCATCCCCTCGACGTCGCCGAGCGGGAGGAGCGCCCCAGTCACCCCATCGCAGACGACCTCCGGCACACCGCCCACACGGGCCGCGACCACCGGGACCCCGCTCGCGAGCGCCTCGAGCGCGCTGAGACCGAAGCTCTCACTCTCCGACGGAAAGACGTACACATCAGCGGCCGCGAAGAGCGGCGCGACGGTGTCGATCTTCCCGAGGAATCGGACGTCCGCCGCGACACCGAGTCGGCGCGCCTCCTCCTCAGCGGCGTGCCGATCGGGACCGTCGCCGACCATGACGAGGACGCAGTCGTTCTGCGCGCGGACGCGGGCGAAGACGCGGATCACGTCAACGACGCGCTTCACGGGTCGGAAGTTCGAGATATGCATCAGGACGGGGCGTCCACCCCCGAGCTCCTGCCGCAGCTCGTTGCCGTAGCGGGCCCGGTCGAAGACGATGGGATCGACGAAGTTCGGGATGACCTCGATCAGGCAGTCGGAGCACCCGAAGGCACGGGTGGTCTCATCCTTGAGCCACTGCGAGACCGCGGTGATGCGATCAGAGCGCTCGATCGAGAACTTGGTGATCGCCTGATACGAGTGATCCTGGCCGACGATCGTGATGTCGGTGCCGTGGAGCGTCGTCACGACGGGGAGCGCTCGCCCCTGTTCGCGAAGCATCTCCTTGGCGATCCAGGCACTGGTCGCGTGTGGGATCGCGTAGTGCACATGTAGGAGATCGAGCTCGTGGGCCAACACCACATCGTGCATCCGCACCGCAAGGGCCAGGTCGTACGGCGGGTATTCGAAGAGCGGGTAGTTCCCGATGCTGACTTCGTGGAAGTAGACGCGCGGGAGGAAGTGCGGAAGCCGGAAGGGATGCTCGTAGGAGATGAAGTGCACCTCATGGCCACGACCGGCCAAGGCAATGCCAAGCTCGGTCGCGACGGCGCCCGAGCCTCCATAGGTCGGATAACAGGTGATCCCGATCTTCACGATGCTGCTCCTTGCCTGAACCAGCGTTCGGCCTGCGCCTCCGCATCCGCCGCCGTCGGGTCGAGCCGAGTGACCTCGTCAGTGGCGGTGAGTTGATGCCGGAACCAGGTGCGCTGCCGCTTGGCGTACTGCCGCGTGGCGATGAGGACCGCCTTGCTAGCCGAGGCGTGCGAGCGCTCCCCCTGCACCAGTTCCCGTACCGCACGATAACCACAGGCGTTCCACGCCGGGGCATCGGCGGGCACCGTGGCGATGATGGCACGGACCTCCGCCTCCCAGCCGGCGGCGAACATCGCATCGATTCGCGCGGCGAGCCGTTCGTGCAACTCAGCGCCCGGATCGACGATCAACCAGTGCGCGCGATAGGCCGGGGCCGCCGACTGCTCGGCGAAGGCATCGCTGAGCCGAGCGCCGGTGAGGAGGGCGACTTCGGCGGCGCGCACCAGCTGCGTGCGACCCAGGGGTGCCCGCGCAGGATCGAGGACCGCGACCCAGCGACGCAGGGTCTCCATGTCGAGTGTGGCGAGCGCGGCATCGAGTACGGTGCGACGTACGGGATCGAGCGGGGCCTGCGGGGCGAGCGGATGCAGCAGCGCCTTGAGCCAGAACCCCGTCCCGCCGCACACGATGATATGCTGACCACGTGACGCGGCCGATGCGATCCACCCGTATGCGGCCTCCGCCCACCGCGCCGCGGACCAGCGCTCGGTCGGCTCGGCGACATCGATCCCCTCATGCGGGACGCGATGGCGTTCCTCGCGCGTCGGCTTCGCCGTACCGATGTCGAACCCACGATAGATCTGTCGCGAATCGGCCGAGATGATCACCGCCCCATGGCGCTCGGCGAGGGCCAGCGCGATCGCCGACTTCCCCGCCCCGGTCGGTCCCGCGATGACGTGCAGCATCGAGCGAGGCATCGCGCGCGGACTCAGGTGCGCCCGAAGCGCCGATCGAGCTCGTCCCAGGTGAGCTGCAGGATCGTCGCGCGGCCATGCACATCGTGCGCGGGAAGTGTGGTGCGTGCGAGCGCGAGGAAGAGGGCCCGCATCTCCTCCGGCGCGAGGAGATCCCCCGCCTTCACCGCCGCCTTGCACGCCACCGTCGCCGCGAGGCGCTCGTGCCGCGCGATGGTCGACGGGAGCCGGTCTCCCGTGAGCGCCGCCAAGGTCTCACGCAGACAACGCTCGGCGTCGAAGCGCGGATGGGGATTGGGCACGGCGTGGACGAGGACGCTGTTCCCGCCGAAGGCCTCGGCGTCGAAGCCGAGTCCGACGAAGAGCGCGCGATGCGCCTCGAAGACCTCGGCCTCCGCCGGGGAGAGGTGCAACGTCAGCGGGAAGAGGAGGCGCTGTGACGGCGCATCTCCTCGCTCGAGCGCCCCCATGAAACGCTCGTAGAGCACCCGTTCGTGCGCCGAGTGTTGATCGATGAGCACCAGCGCATCGCCCCGCTCGAAGGCGATGTAGGCGCGATGGAACTGGATCAGCGGCGGGACGATCAGCTCGAGATCGGCGGCGGGTGTGGTGGCCTCGGAGGGGCGCGCCTCCAGTGAGCCAGCAGCCTCAGGCTGATCCGTCGCGCCCGCGTCCGGCTCGAAGAGCGGGGCCGGCGCGCTCGGCGCCGCCTGCCGCAACACCTCGATCGGGAGCGGGGTGCCGAAGAGTGCCTGCGGCATCTCCGGTCGCGGGATCGCGCCGACCGAGGCGATCGCGTCCTCGGTGCCAAGGGCGCGTCGAACGGCACGCTCGACCGCGCGCTCGACGGTCCACCGATCGACGAAGCGCACCTCGGCCTTGGCCGGATGCACGTTCACGTCGACCTCGCGACCCGGCAGCGTCACCTCAAGGACGAGACTCGGGCGTGTCCCTGCGGGAATCGTCGACTTATACGCGGCCTCCACCGCGCGGACGATGCCGACGTCACGCACGGCGCGGCCGTTCACGAGGACGAGCACCTGGCGGCTCGTGATCCCGACATCGGTGGGGCGCTCGACGAGCCCCGCCACATGGATCGCCCCCTGCACGTCATCCACCGCGACGAGGCGCTCCGCCACCTCCCCACCCCAGAGCGGGCCGAGTCGCGCGCGCAGCGACGCGGCCGCGGGAAGCTGCCACTGTTCCTTCCCGTCGTGCACCAGACGGAAGCGCACATCACGACGCACGAGGGCCATCGTCCCCATCAGCTCGACGATCGCGCGCCACTCGCTCCGCGCGCCGCGCAAGAACTTCTGCCGCGCGGGTGTGTTGTAGAAGAGCGCCTCGACCGAGACGGTGGTGCCCCGTCGCCGCGCGATCGGCGTGACCCCGACGAGCGTGCCGCCGGAGACCACTACCGCGACACCGGCGCCATCCTCGGTCGCGGTCTCGATCCGCAGCTGTGACACCGATCCGATCGCGGGGAGCGCCTCGCCGCGAAAGCCGAAGCTCCCGACGCCGACGAGATCCTCCGCATCCCGGATCTTGCTCGTGGCGTGTCGCGCGATCGCGAGGCGCGCGTCCGCTTCCGGCATCCCCGTCCCGTCATCGCTCACCCGGATGAGCGCGCGTCCGCCATCACGGATCTCCACGTCGATCGCCATCGCCCCGGCGTCGAGGGCGTTCTCGACGAGTTCCTTCACCACGGACGCCGGACGTTCCACCACCTCACCGGCCGCGATGCGATCGGCGACAGCGGCGGAGAGGATCGCGACGCGTGCCCGCTCGGGACTCACCGCCGCGCTCCGATGGCCCCCGTCGGTCCGATCGCGTCGAGCACCGCCAGCTCCTTGGCCGTCAGCGCACGCACCGCGCCTGAGGCAAGCCCGCCCAGCTTCACCGGACCGAAAGCGGTCCGGACCAGCCGGAGCACCTCGAGCCCCACCGCTTCGCAGAGACGACGCACCTCGCGATGTCGGCCCTCACGAATCGTGAGCGTCAGCTCCCAGGTGCGGCTCTGCTCCCCTCCCGTGACCTCGACCTGCTCTGGATGGACGGCACCATCCTCGAGCTCGACGCCGGCCCGAAGCTCGGCGGCCGCGGCCTTCACCGGCCCGCGCACCGTCGCCACATAGGTGCGCTCCACGCCGGCACTGGGATGGGTCAGGCGATGCGCCGCCTCGCCATCGGTGGTGAGCAGGAGGACGCCCTCCGTCATGTAATCGAGACGTCCCACGTAGGTGAGGCCCGGTTGCGGCGGGACGAGATCGAAGACGGTGCGACGCCCCTCGGGGTCGTGCGCGGTGGTCAGCACCCCTGCCGGCTTGTGCAGGACGATCCAGGTGGTCGCCTTGGGCATCACGATGCGGTGCCCGTCGACGGTGATGACATCATGCGCTGGATCGACCGATTGTCCCGTCTTGGCGACGACGTCGTTGATCTTGACGCGCCCCGCCGCGACCAACTCCTCCGCCTTCCGACGCGACGCGACTCCCGCCCGCGCGAGGGCGCGGTGGATGCGCATCGCCTCGTCGGTCATGGGGTCGGCGCGGGCTCCGCCGCCGCGGACTCGGCGACGTCCGGCGCCTCGACCGCCGTGTGTCCCGCCGGCAATCCGGAGCGGTGCAACGCGATCTCCAGTTCATCCACGCGCGGGAGCTCCTCGAGATGTCGGAGCCCGAACTGCTCGAGGAACATCGCCGTCGTCCCGTACAGCAACGGACGCCCCAGCCCCTCCGCGCGCCCGACGACATCGATCAATCCGCGCTCGTGGAGCGACTTGATGATCGCGCCGGCATCGACCCCGCGGATCTCCGCGATCTCGGCGCGTTCGATCGGCTGCCGATACGCGATGATCGCCAAGGTTTCGAGCGCCGCCGCGGAGAGTCGCTGCGGGCGCACCGCCATCTGCGCCCGCTCGATCGCCTCCGTGTACTCGGGGCGCGTCAGGATCTGCCACCCATCGCCCACGGCGACCAGGGCGACGCCATGGCCATCCACATCGTAGTGCTCCCGGAGCTCCTCGAGCGCCGCCTGAACCGCAGCAGGCGACGATTCGGGGTCGAGCGCCGCGAGCTCCTCCCCTGGGATGGGGCGAGGGCTCGCGAAGAGGGCGGCCTCAAGCAGCTTGGCCAGCGAGTTCACGGCGAATCTCCACGTCGGCGAATGGCCGGGGTTGGGTCAGAGAGAGCTCGCTACGCTTGGCGAGCTCGAGGAGGGCGAGAAGGCCCGAGAGGACCTCCCAGGGTTCGGCGTCGGCGCGCACCACATCGCGCCACCGCGCCTGTTCACGCAACGCGAGCACCGCACGCACCAGCCCGATCGCGCCATCCACATCGATCGCGCGCGGCACCACCTCGTGCACGGTCGGGCGGTTGGCCGTCCGGAGCACCCGATCGACGGCGACGAGGAGGTCGGTCAACGAGAGGGCCAGCGGGGCCGGAGGCGGGGCCGCAGCCTGCTGCACGAAGGTCCGCCCGAACCGGTTCCGACGATCGTCCCCGAGTCGCTCGAGGACATCGACGACCTCACGCATCTGCTGGTATTCGAGCAGTCGCCGCACGAGCTCCGCCCGCGGATCCTCCCACCCCTCATCGCCTTCCTTGCGAGGAAGGAGCATCTGCGCCTTGATGCGGATGAGGCGGGCCGCCATCTCCAGATATTCAGCGGCCTCATTCAACTTCAGTGCGTGCATGCGGTCGACGAACTGCTGACAGACGCGAGCGACGGGGATATCGTAGACGTCAAGCTGCTCGTCGCGAATGAGCGAGAGCAGGAGGTCGAGGGGGCCATTGAACCCGTCGACATCGACAACGAACGCGCCCTCGAGGGGCGACAAACCCGGTGCGGTCACCGCGGGAAGGTAGGCCCCTCTCGCAGCAGAGTCAAAGCGCCCGACGGCCTTGACGTAACCCCTTGCCGAGCATAGGCTTCAGGGCTACGGCGCCGGAGGTCGGTGCCGCGAACTTCCCTTTGGAGAGTATGTCCGTGCCGAGAATCGCGTCCGCGAAGAAGAACATGCGCAAGACCAAGGCGGCGACCGCGCGTAACCGGTCGCAGCGGGCCGCGCTGCGGACCGCCCTCAAGGCGGCGAAGGATTCTGCCGCGACCCCAGCGGCGAAGCGCAAGGCGACGCAGCTCCTCGATCGCGCCGCGCGGAAGGGGCTCGTCCACCGCAACACCGCCGCGCGTCAGAAGTCGTCGATCGCCAAGGCCAAGTAGGTCGGCCGGAGCGCATCAGAGGCGCCGCTGCCCTACGGGGTGGCGGCGCCTTCGTCGTTTCGGTCCTCGCGGCGCACCACGACCGTCAGGTCGCTCGCCTGCCCCTCGAGCGGCCGATACCACCTCATGGCCCCACTCAATCCGCGGCGAGCTCTCCTCCACACCGCTCGCAGTACCACTCCGTCGGGAAGTTCAGCGTCCCGCAGTCATGGCACTTCCGCGACTTGCCGTTGCCCGTCCCCTCCGCCGGCGGTGTCGCACGACCCGCTGCGGGCGCCGGAGCCGAGGGAGCCGAGGGAGCCGAGGGAGGCGCCTGCACCGCCCCACCGAATGCCGGCGAGGCGAACGAGACCCGCGGCGGACGATCGGATGGCACCCCGGGAATCGGCCGACGCGGTCCCTGCACCTCCTCAAGCAAGGTGCGCCGATGGGCGAGCGCCGCGACCAGGGCATCGCGTTCCGCCCCGATGGAGGTGACCTGCGCATTCAGCCCGTTCAATCGCTTCGCCCACACGCGCGGGTCAAGTTCGCCCACCGCCGCACGCAATTCGCCCTCCGCCCGCTCCTCCTCCACGCGGGCGAGTCGGGCCTCGGCGTCCTGCACCGCCGCCGCATCTTTCTCCAACCCCGCCGCGAGCGCATCGGCCTCGACCTCCGCGCGTAGCCGCAGATCGGCGAGCCGCGTCTCGTACTCCTCATGGAGCCGCGCATAGAGGTTCGGTGGCGTCCCGTCACGCCGCTCCTCCAGCTTCTCGAGATAGCCGGCGTAGCGCTGCGTCTCGGCGAGCAATTCGTCCAACGTCTCGGTTGCGGGCGTAGGCATCTGGGTCATGACCGGGCTGAGCGAGGCGACCGCAGTGCGATCACCGATCTAACTGATGGACGACGCGCCCCCCGACGATGGTACAGACCGCCTGTCCTGCGAGGGTCTGGCCGCCGTACGGGGTGTTGCGCCCCTTCGACTTGAACCGCGCGGGATCCACGGTCCACTGCCGGGTGGGATCGAAGAGTGTCACATCGGCGAGACTCCCCTTCGCGAGCGTCCCGCCGGGGAGGTGGAAGACCTTCGCCGGGCGGGTGCTCATCCGGTCGACGAGCTGTGCGATGGTGAGGACTCCGCGCTCCACCAACCAAGTGACGTTCATGCCGAGGGCGGTCTCGAGCCCGACGATCCCATTGGGCGCATCGGCGAACTCGCGCTCCTTTTCGTCGTAATGGTGCGGGGCATGATCGGTCACGAGGAGATCGATCGTCCCGTCCCTCACCCCCTGCTGCAACGCCGCCACATCCTCGGCGGTGCGCAGCGGGGGATTCATCTTCGCGTTGGTGTTGTAACCCTCGACCGCCTCATGGGTGAGCGAGATGTGATGGCTACAGACCTCGGCGGTGACGTTCACCCCCTGGTCCTTCCCCCAGCGCACGAGGTCGACGGACCCCTTGGTGCTCAGATGGCAGAGATGGATGTGCCCCTTGGTGAGCTTGGCCAGGAGGATGCAGCGGATGACGTCGATCTCCTCCGCCTCGCCAGGGATCCCCTTGAGGCCCAGTCGCGCGGAGACGGTGCCTTCATGCATCGCGCCGCCCTGCGCGAGCGCCATCACCTCACAATGCTCGACGACGGGGATCCCGAAGGTCTGCGCGTACTCGAGCGCGGTGCGCATGATGTGCGAGTTCTCGACGGGCTTCCCGTCATCGCTCACCGCGACCGCACCGGCCGCGACCATCTCTCCGAACTCGGCGAGGGTCTCCCCCATCTGCCCGACGGTGATCGCACCGTAGGGGTAGACCCGCGCGAAGCCGGCCGCCTCCCCTTGCCGCTTCACGAAGCCGACCGTCGCCTGATTGTCGGTGACGGGCTTGGTGTTCGGCATCGCGCACACGGCGGTGAAGCCGCCGGCGACGGCGGCATGCGCGCCACTCGCGACGGTCTCTACCTCTTCGCGTCCCGGCTCCCGGAGGTGCACATGCACGTCGATGAAGCCGGGCGCGACGACGAGTCCCTTCGCCTCGATACGCTGCAAGCCGTCTGGGCCGGCGATCTGTCCGCCGATCGCGGCGACCTTCCCGTCGACGAGGAGGAGATCCCCGACGGCATCGAGGCTCTGGGAGGGATCGACGAGGCGCCCGCCCGTGATGAGGAGTGATGTCGTCATACGGCGGTTCCCCTGGCGGCGTCGGCGAGCGCCGGGGCATTGCCGGCTAGGAGGTAGAGGACGGCCATCCGGACGGCGACGCCGTTGGTCACCTGCTCAAGGATCACGCTGTGCGGGCCATCAGCCACATCGGAATCAATCTCAACGCCGCGGTTCATGGGACCGGGATGGAGGATGACGAGGTCGCGCGGCGCGCGCTCGAGCCGAGCACGGGTCACGCCGAAGACACGGTTGTATTCGCGAAGCGACGGGATGTAGCCGAGCTGCATCCGCTCGAGTTGGAGCCGGAGGACGTTCAGCGCATCGGCCCACTCGATGGCGGCTTCGATCCGGCCGAAGACTTCCACGCCAAGCTCTCGGATCGCACCCGGCAAGAGGGAGCGTGGGCCGCACACGGCGACCTGCGCCCCCATCGCCTTGAGCCCCCAGATGTTGGAGCGCGCGACGCGGGAGTGCAGCACATCACCGATGATGCAGATCCTCTTCCCTTCGAGCCCGCCGAGCTTCTCGCGCAGGGTCAGGAGGTCCAGCAGCCCCTGCGTGGGGTGTTCGTGCGTACCATCACCGGCGTTGATCACGTTTGACTCGATTCGCTCGGCGAGGAAGCGCGCGGCGCCGGAGTGCGGATGGCGGATCACCACCATGTCGATCCGCATCGCCTCGAGGTTCCTCGCGGTATCGACCAGGGTCTCCCCCTTGGAGACGCTGGAGGCGGCGGTCGCGACGTTCACCGTGTCGGCGGACATCCGCTTCTCGGCGAACTCGAAGGAGATGCGCGTGCGGGTCGAGGGTTCGAAGAAGAGGTTCACCACCGTCATCCCGCGGAGCGTCGGGACCTTCTTGATCGCGCGCTCCGAGATGGCGCGGAGCGGTTCCGCGACATCGAGAATCGCGGTCACCTGCTCACGGGAGAGACCCGCGAGCCCCAGCAGGTCCTTCCCGAGTATCGTCACAGGAGGGCTCCGGAGACGACGACCTCATCGCGGCCGTCGAGAATAGGGACGAAGACATCGACGCGTCCACCGGGCCCGACCTCGATCCGCTTGCCGATGACATCGGCGTGGATGGGGAGCTCTCGACCCCCTCGGTCGACGAGGACCGCGAGCATGATGCGGGCTGGCCGCCCGAAATCCGCGAGCTCATCGAGGGCCGCGCGGATGGTGCGGCCGGTGAAGAGCACATCGTCGACGATCACGACCACCTGATCGTCGATGTCGACGGGGATCTGTGTGCGACCCACCACGGGGCGCGGTCCGACGGTCTGCAGGTCATCACGATAGAGCGTGATATCGAGGGCGCCACGCGGGACATCGGCCCCTTCCCGATCGCGGATCACATCGGCGAGTCGGTCGGCGATCTGCACGCCGCGGCGCTGGATCCCCACGATAACCAAACGGTCCAACCCGGCGTTCAACTCGAGGATCTCATCCGCCATGCGGGAGATCGTCCGGGCAACGGCCTTGCTGTTCAGGGCGACTTGGGCGGCGTCGGGCATTCCGGAGAAGAAAGATACGTCGTGTCCGATCGGCGCGAACCCATCGGCAGGGACGGACAGGGCGGGATTCGAACCCGCGATTGGCTATTAACCAATACACGCTTTCCAGGCGTGCGCCTTCAACCACTCGGCCACCTGTCCCACGTCGACCCCCCGAACCGGCTGAGGGCCCGACACACGACGGCGCGCTGGAGGAGACCCTTCAGCGCGCCAGCTCGTGTGAGCGGACAGAGTGAGATTCGAACTCACGATACCGTTGCCGGTATGCCGGTTTTCGAGACCGGTGCCTTCAACCACTCGGCCATCTGTCCAGACCTGCAAGTTACCCTGCGGCAGGAGGGGGGGTCAACGGTCGGGAACCGCCACGCGTGAGACCGGGTTCCAGTGCCATGACCAAGATGCGTCGTGCCCTGCTCGCCCTCGCCGGCCTCCGACTCCTCCTGCCCGTCGCTCCTGCGGCTGGACAGGGGATGCGGGTCGACTCCTTCCCCCTCCCCAACCGTCCCATCTCGCGGATCGTGGCGCCTCGCTGGATCGCCGAGGAGGATCGGGACTCCTACGGGGAGGCGGAGACGGTGCTCCGGCTTCTCCAGATCGGCCCGGGCTCGCGGGTCGCGGACATCGGGGCCGGTGACGGCTATTACGTGGCCGCGCTCGCGGCACGCGTCGGTGCGACCGGGATGGTCTATGGCGAGGACATCGAGCCCCGCTACCTCCGCCTCCTGCGGAATCGGGTGGCCGACGAGGGTTGGAAGAACGTCCAGGTGGTCGAGGGGACGGCGGGAGATCCCATGTTGCCCCCCGCGAGCACCGACGTGGCGCTGATGATCCACATGTACCACGAGATCAGCTCCCCCTTCGAACTGCTCCATCGGCTGGCGCCGGCATTCCGCGCCGGGGGACGGCTCGCGATCCTCGACGTAGATGGCCCGACCGATCGGCATGGGACCCCGCCCCGGCTCCTCATCTGCGAGCTCCAGGCGATGGGGTATATGCGGGTGCGCCGCGAGGAGATGGCGGACGGGGCCTACCTGATGATCTTCAGCGCACCGGATGCCCTCCGGCGGACGACGAGCGCGGCCGATGTCCGCGAGCGGGTCGCGAAGGCGGACTGCCGGGCCTAACCGCGCCGTTCGGCGAAGAAGCGCTGGAGCAATGCGCCGCACTCCTCGGCGCGCACCCCGCCCTGCACTTCCGGGCGGTGATTGAGCTTCGGATGTCGCAGCAGATCGCTGACCGACCCCGCCATCCCCGCCTTGTCGTCCCACGCGCCGAAGACCACGCGGCCGACGCGCGCGAGGACGATCGCCCCCGCGCACATCGCACAGGGCTCCAAGGTCACGTAGAGCGTGGCCCCGGGGAGTCGCGACTCGCGCAACGCATAGGCCGCCGCCCGCAACACCCGAAGCTCAGCGTGCTGCGTGGCATCGCGGCCGGTGATCATGGCGTTGGCGCCACGCGCGACGATCGTCCCGCTCTGCACGACGACCGCCCCGACGGGCACCTCCCCGGCGGCGGCCGCACGTTCGGCTTCTTTCAATGCCTGCCCCATCCACCACGCGTCCTCCTCGGCGCGATTCGCGAAGATCACCGGGGCGGTCATGCGGGGACCCAGCCGTAGTGATCGCGCAGGAAGGCCAACGCCGCGGTCACGAAGACCTCGGCGAAGCCGGCGCGGTTCGACGCGGTATCGCGAAGGCCGGTGTAGTGACTCTCGACCTGAATGGCGTCCGATGGGCCGGCGTTCGATGACCCGTGACGCACGGTGTTGAACCCGCCGTTGAAATAGTCCTGCCCCGCGAGGGGTGCAGGCTCTGGTTCTGAGGGGACCGCGGGGATCCCTAGCGCGGCGAAATGGGATCCGAGACTGCAAGGGCCTCGAATGAGTGCCGCAGCGGAATCCCGGGAGACAGCGACGCGCCCCAACTCAGCGACCGAGCTCATCGCCACGTAAGGGGCGAGCGACGCATCGGTCAGTCGCAGCTCGCTCGCCGAGAGCTGATAGCCCAGCTCCAGCCGTTGAATGGTATGCCCATGCCCATGGAGATCGATTACGAGGATCCGCGGGTGGAGGCGACGCGCGCGAACCTTTGCCGAATCGATCGCTCCTTGGAACTTCGTCCACATGGGAGCGAGGGGCGCATAGCCGGCCGTGGCCTCCTGCACATCTCGGTTGGCATCGAACTTCCGACGCTGGAGCCGATTGATGACGAGATAGGGGCGCTTCCCGATGCGGCCCGAAAAGGCATCGCTGATCGTACGCGCGAGGGCCTGCGTGTTCAGGTCGTTCCCAGTGATGCAACCTGAGCAGACGCGGTCGGGGAGCTCGGCGGGCGCCAGATCGCCTCCATGTGGGGCGATGATGACCAGGGGGATCTCGCCATCGATGGTATCGACCCAATCGGCCTCGGGGAGCGGAGCCGTCGGGGTGGTAGGGATCGTGGGGTTGGTCGGCGCGGTAGGCGCATCCCCTTCGGATGCCCCCCCACAGCCGACGGCGCCGAGGATCGTGAGGATCCCCAGCGCCGTCCTGACCACCGATCGTGGATCGCGACGGATCATGCCGGCTCGAAGACGAGGTGACCACCCGCGGCGCGCGCCACGATGGCGTCGCCGTCCTTGAACTTGCCCTCGGGGAGCGCCATCGCCAATGGGTTCTGGACCATTCGCTGGATGGTCCGCTTCAGCGGCCGCGCCCCGAAGGCCGGGTCATACCCCTCGGTGGCGAGGAGCTGCTTGGCATCGCCGCCCCCTGTGGTCAGGGCGTGGCGGGCACCGAGGGGAAGCGTCGGCCGGCCGCTGACCGACGGGAGATTCCTCGCGCGTCACACCATTCCAAGAAGGGGATCAACCACTTCCGCGTGATCCCTAGCGCCTCGCGGAGCTCCGAGGGGGAGTAGATATTCCCTGGGCGTACATGGGCGCTCAGCCGTGCGAGCAGGGCCACGACCGCCTCGTGCGCGAACCACCACTCTATGCCGACCTGCACCACCTGCCCGTCTTTTTGCAGAAGCTTGAGCAGGGCGACGACCTCGCTCCCCCATTGCGCCTTGAGCTCGGTCAGCGATGGCGGCTCGACGCCCGCGCTCCGAAGGCGCTCCAGGACGTCATCCTTCGCGGATCGTGCTCCCGCTTCGGCGCCAGCGGCAAACCCGGGAAGGCGCACCGTTGCCCCCTCGATCACGATCACCTGCGCCCTTTCGGCGCGACGAATCACCTCATCGGCGATCGCCGACTGCGCGCTCAGGAGCTGCCGCGCCTCCTGCCGATCGAGCCCGGGGGCGAGGGGATTCTCCTGATGAGCCCGCTCGAGACGCGTGATGAGCCGTTGCCTGAGACGCTCCAGGATCTCGTTGCGGATGACTCGATCGCCAACCCGCGTGACCTTCGCGAGCTCCTTCATGAGCCGTTCGACCTGGACGGGGCGAACACCAAGCCGCTGCGGGACGGTAGTGAGATCGAGCCCCGTAGCGATCGATTCATCGAGCATCCACCCGAGTCGCGTCGCGAGCGTCGCGTCCGTTTCCAGCCAAGGGCGGGCACGGCGCGAGAGCGGGATGGCATCGGTCACCACCCCACCGCCGATCGTCCCGATCGGTGAGCCCCCACGCAGCACGACGCGATCACCTCCGCGCGCGAGCACGGGCGTGTCGAGCACGAGGCGCACGGCGCGTGTGGAGCCAGCGATAACCTCTCCCCCAGCGGCGATCACCCGCGCGCCGCATTCTTGGGTGCCGAGATGGAATCGCACCCGCGTGCGTGGACCGAGTCGTTGCGCATCGGATAGGAGGGTGAGATCGGCGCGCAGCACCTGCGTGGTCTCCCAGGGCTCATCCGCGCATACGAGGGTTGCGCCAATTGGGACCTCCTCGCGATCGATCCCGGCGAGCGCGACCGCCACGCGATGCCCGGCCTGGATCTCATCGACCTTCGCGCCGTGGGACTCGAGGCCGCGCACGCGCGCCGCGCGATCGCCGGGAAGGATGCGCACGGCGACCTCACGACGCAGCACCCCACTCCACCCCGTGCCCGTCACCACAGTCCCCGCTCCCGCCACCGAGAAGACGCGATCGATCGGCAGCCGCCAAGGATCCTCGCCCCCACGCGCGGGCACCGCCGCGCAGGCCGCTGCCAGCGCCGCGCGCAGCGCATCGAGCCCCTCGCCAGTGAGTGCAGAGACGGGAAGCACGGGAGCGCCCTCGAGCACCGACCCCGCGAGCGCCCCTCGCACCTCGTCAATCGCGTGAACCCGTAGCTCCTCGTCGACCAGATCGGCCTTCGTCAACGCAACGACACCGCCGCGGATCCCGAGGAGCGAGAGGATCGCGAGATGCTCACGCGTCTGCGGGCGCACCCCCTCGGCGGCATCGATGACCAAGAGCGCGAGGTCGATCCCGCTCGCCCCGGCGAGCATCGTGCGGACGAATCCCTCATGGCCCGGGACATCGACCATGCCGACGGTCCCCACCCCCTCGAGCACCAAGGGCGCGAAGCCCAACGCGATCGTGATGCCGCGCCGTTGCTCCTCCGGGAGCCGGTCGGTCTCGACCCCGGTGAGGGCACGCACGAGCGCCGTCTTCCCATGATCGATGTGCCCCGCCGTACCGATGATCATCGGCTCTCGGCGCTCGTACCGCTCGCCTCCCACTCCCGCCAGGCGCGGAGCGGCTTACCCTCGGCGAGATGCTCCTCGAGGAACTCGCGGACGAGCCGTTGATGGGCGCGGGCGACCTTGGCATCCTCCGGGATCACCTCCTCCCCAGAGGCCCAGGCCAAGAGCATCGCGCGTGCGTCGGCAGGCAGGGCACGCGCCCCCGGCGCCAACGCCGCACATCGCGCACAGAGCGCGCCCCCCGCGCGCGGCGAGAAGCGGACCGCCTCCGCTGTATCGAGCGCCTCATGACAGGCCGCGCAGTGCTCCACGGTCGGGGCGAAGCCGAGCGCCTCGGCGAGGTGCCAGGCGGCGGTCACCGTTCGCGGGATGACCTCGTGAGGCGCCGCCACACTCACCGCATCGAATCCCGCGACGAGCACGTCGTGGATCGCCCCGCCGCCATCCTCCGGCGCGCAGCGCATCCCTAGCTCACTGAGCGCAGCGGCCGCACCGAAGCGCGCCAGCGAGGCGGCGAGCCCGGGGCGCGCCCGCGTCGCATCGAAGCTGCCGAGGGTGTGGAGGTCGCGGGTGGGATGTAGGACGATCTGCGCCGCCCCGCTGGTGAAGAGGTCGAGCCCCTGCCCGAACTTGCCGCCGGTCCGCTTGGCCCCGCGCGCGATGACGCTCACGACCCCCGCCTCCCGCGTCGCCAAGCGGACGATGCGGGAGGTCTCGCGATAATCGAAGGCGTGGAGGACGATGGCGTCGGTGCGGATCACCGCTCCAACTTAAGCCCCAGATACCAGATACGACCGGGCGAGGCGAACCCCTGGATCTGGGTGTAGCGCACATCGGTGGCGTTGTCGACGCGCACCTGGAGCCGGGAGGTCGAGCCCTTCACCGAGGGCAACGGAAGCTCGGTGCTCAGATCGAGGGTCGTGAAGGCGGGGAGCTCCACCGGCGCGGCAGGCCACCCTGAGAAGTCACGATCCTCACGTATCCCGGTGTGCGTCACCACGGCGGAGACCGAGCCGCGATCCATGATACGATGCACGAGCGTCAGCGTCGCGAGGTGTTCGGGGCGTCGGATCAACCGCCCCCCGGCGACGAAGTTGGCTCCTGTCCCCTCATCGAATCCGGCATCGGTCACGCGCGTTTCGGTCCACGTATAGGCCGCCGACACCCGCGTGCGTGCGAACTCCGGCAGTGCGCCTTCGAGCTCCATCCCACCCGCATTCGCCGCGGCGATGTTGTAGTAGTTCGGCGCGTCCGGCTGTAGGGTACGGGAGGTGTACTGGATGAGATCCCGGAAGCGCTGCGAAAACCCGGTGGCCCGCACGAAGAGGCCCGTCGTACCCGCCCACTCGACGCCGAACTCCGCCGACTCGGTCCGCTCCGGCCGCAGCGCTGCGTTCCCCACGGTGAACCCTTCCGCGAAGTTCTCGAAGAAGCTGGGTGCCTTGAAGGCAGAACCCGCCGAGGCGCGGAGTCGCACCCCATCGGTCAGGCGCCACGAGGTGCCGGCGCGGACGGTGTGGAAGGTGCCGAAGGCGCTGTTGTCATCGAGACGCGCCCCGAGACTGTAGGCGAACCGCCCCTGCTCTCCCAACCCCTGCGCGTAGAGCGCGTGCGTCTCACGCGCCGCCCGGAACGCCCCTGGGTAGTCGCCGTACTCGCTCAGACTCACCGACTGACTGCGCTCCGTCTCGCGGGAGAACTCGCCGCCGAGGGCGATGGTGTGGTTCGGCGTCAGTCGGTAGATCCCACGCAGGTCGGCGAGCCGACGCACGACGGTCCCGCGCGTGAAGTACCCGAAGAAGCCGAGGGTGTCCGCCGCATCATCGGGGCCATCGTTCGTGCGCGGGTGTCCCTCGGCGCTCGAGAGCTGGAGCCGCGTCTCAAAGCGATCGGTCCACCGGCGTCCGCCATCGAGCCCGACGAGGAGCCGATGCTCCACCCGCTCCGCGTTGCGATCCTCGATCGCGCCCGAGGAACTGGTCGGGTATTGATAGAGCGAGCTGTTGTAGCGACCGGTGAGGCGGAGATCGCTGCGCGCGCCGGTGTAGCTGAGCCCAGAGACGACACCGGTGTTGCGATAAGCATTGTTGAAGGGGAGGATCCCCGCGCTGCCATGATGATCTCCCTGCACCGTGGCACGCAGACCGGCGATCGTGCGCTCGCCACCCAAGGAGAGCCGTCGCGTCCCGATGTTCCCGCTGCCGACCTCGGCGCGCGTCTTGGTCGTGCCGCCTCCTCGACGCGTGAAGAGCTGGATCACACCGGAGACCGCTTCCGATCCGTACAGGACGCTCGCGGGACCACGCACGACCTCGATCCGCTCGATGTCGTCGAGGGTGATGCGCCCGAGATCGAGCACGCCCCCCGGCTCATTCAGCGGAACGCCATCGACGAGGACCCGAACATAGTTGGACTGCCCGCCGCGCACGAAGAGCGCGACCTGCGAACCGACCGACGAGGTCCGTGCGATGGCCACGCCAGGGACCCGCCGCAACGCATCGGCGAGATGCGTGATCCCCTCCGCACGGAGCGCCGCCGCATCGAGCGTGGTCGCCGTCGCGGTCGGTGCGTAGTTCACCCCCGGGATCCGCGTGGCCGTAACGACCTCCGGCGGGAGACTCGTCGGCCTGCGGCCCGACTGCGCGAACAGGAGGCTCGGGAACGCGACACAGGTGACCACGGTGAATCGGCGGAGCGATGACATTACCTTGAACCTCGGTGACGAAGGGGAAGAAGGACGGGTGCCCCGACCGCAGGGTCGCGGGAGACGATGAGGGGCCACTCGTAGACGCGTTCGAGCACATCGCCGCGCATCACCTCATTCGGTGAGCCTTCCGCAGCGACATACCCCTGATGCAACAACACGATCTGGTCCGCGAAGCGTGCGACCAAGTTCAACTGATGACTCACGAGGATCACGCAGAGCCCCTGGCGTGCGAGCGTATCGCAGAGCTCGAAGACCGCCATCTCGTGCGCGATGTCGAGATAGGTGGTCGGTTCGTCGAGGACGATCGCTCGTCCCCCCTGCGCGAGCGCCCGCGCGATGCGCACCCGCTGCCACTCGCCACCGGACAGCGTGTCGGTGCTCCGATCGACCAGGGGGGCGATGTCCGCGCGCTCGATCGCCTGCGCCACCGCCTCGCGATCCTCCGCCGTCGGGGCCGAGAACGCCCCGCCATGCGGGTAGCGCCCCAGCGCGACGAGATCACGGACCTGCAGCGGGAAGACGGGCTCCTCTCGCTGCGGCACGACGCTCACCAGACGCGCCATCTCGCGGGGGCTCATGGCCTCCGCCGATGTGCCGTCGACGACGATTCGTCCACTCGTCGGCGTGACACGCCGGACGAGTGCGCGCACGAAGGTGCTCTTCCCCGAACCATTGGGCCCCACCACCGCCGTGATTCGGCCTGGCAGCGCCACGAACGAGACCCCATCGAGCGCCGCCGCACGCATCCCGGGATACCGCACGACGAGCGACTCGACGCGGATCATCGCGCCACCGTCTGACGGAGTCGCCAGAGGAAGAAGGGGACGCCGATGAGCGCCGTGACCGCGCCCAGCGGCAGCTCGGCGGGCCGCATCACCGTCCGCGCGACGAGATCGGAGAGCACCACCAGGACTCCGCCAGCCACCGCCGCCACGACGATCGTCCCGCGGGCCTGCCGCGCGCCGAGCGCTCGCGCGATCGCGGGAACCATCAGCCCGACGAACCCGACGAGGCCCACCGCCGCAACCGTCGCCGCCGCGAGGAAGGAGGCGGTGATGAAGACGAAGCGGGTCGTGCGATCGAGATCAAGCCCCAAGGCCGACGCCGGCTCCTCGCCCAGCGCGAGCACATCGAGGTCGCGGCCGCGCCAGAGGAGCGCCGCGAGTCCCCCGCCGACACTGACCGCGGTGGTCAGCACCACCGACCAACGGGCATCGCCGAGCGAGCCCATCATCCACCAGAGCGCGCCACGCACCGCCCCTTCCGGCGTGCGCACGAGGGCAACCATGATCGCGGCGGTACAGAAGGCACCGACGACGACCCCCGACATGAGGAGGATGCGAGGATCGGTGCGCCCTCCCGCGGCGCGCGCGACCATCAGGACGAGCTGCGCCGCCACCAGCGCACCGATGAAGGCGGCAATGGGGGTCGTCGCGCCCTCACTTCCCATCGTGACCGCCAACACCGCGCCGAGCGCCGCGCCACCGGAGACGCCGAGGAGATAGGGCTCGGCCAAGGGATTCCGGAGCGCGGCCTGCAGCGCCGTGCCACTCCCCGCGAGCCCCGCACCCACCAAGAGTCCGAGGAGGATCCGCGGGAGCCGAATGGTCCGCACGATCGTCTCTGTCGTTGGATCGCCGCTACCGATCACCGCCTGCCAGACCTCGGTCGGCGAGAGCGCGACCGCTCCGAACCCGAGCGCGAGCGTCACGACCACGAGGATCATGACGAGGAGGGCGATCCACCGAGGTGCGGACATCAGGGCGCCACGGGGGCAATGGGGCGGAGCAGCTTCCGGAGATGGCGCGCCGCCTCGCCCATCCGCACCCCCGGTCGCCCCACGATCCCGGTGTCGGGGAAGATGAGGCGCCGATCACGAACCGCGCGGAGCTGGCGCCAGCGGGCATCCGAGGAGAAGCGCACCGCCATCCGCTCGCCGACGATCAACATGTCCGGGTCGCGGCGGACGAGTTCCTCGACCGAGAGCTGCGGCGACGGGGCCGCCATGTCAGCGAAGGTGTTCACCGCCCCCGCGACCAGGAGGAGTTCGGAGCGATAGCTCCCGCCACCGATCACGATCAGCGGATCATCCCAGACGATCCACGCGACGGAGGGGAGGCGATCACTCGTGGGGGCGAGGGCGCGCACCGAGTCGACCGCACGCAGCGTGGAGTCGACGGCGACGGTGGCCGCACGCGTCTCATCGAGCAACGCGCCCAGAGCGGTCGCGATGCGCCGGAGATCCGTCACCGCATCGGTACGCACGGCTAGGGTGCGTACGCCGGCCTCCTGCAACCGCGTCGCCGCCGTGCGATTGGACGGGCTCGCATAGAGCACCACCAGGTCCGGCCGCCGTGCGAGGATCGCCTCGACATTCGGCTGCATCGCATCACCGACGTCAGGGATCTCCAGCGCGGCGAGGGGCCACCCATCCCACTTGCTCCGCCCGACGACGCGTGACCCGGCCCCCATAGCAAAGAGCAGCTCGGTGGTGACGGGGTTGAGCGAGATGATCCGCTGCGCCGCGGGACGGACCGCCACGCTGTCGCCGAAGTCATCGACGACGACCGGCGCCCCCTGCGTGCGCTCGGCCTTCGACGAATCCCCGCACGCCACGGCGCCTAGCATGAAGATCGCCACGCCGACGATCGACCGCCAGGACCGCAGAAGGGACGCACGAGACGCAGGCACGAAAAAGGCTCCACCGGATACCGGAGGAGCCTCGATGCACGTGGACACCCACGTCGCCCATCACCGGACGACGCCGCGTCGACGCCACCGACCCTCCCCCGAGGGTCAGACTGTGGCACGAACGCAAGTCGTCTCCTGGCTCCGGGTCATCCCCCACACCTTCCCGCGCGATCGATCGCGCAGTGGTCTGCCGTGGGGAACTCGTCCTGCTACCCGTCACAGTGGCGGGGCCGCGCCGGATTCACACCGGCTTCCGTGTCCCGCGTTCGTCTTCAGTTGTCCTGCGAACCTACAGTCGGGTGCTCCGGTTGGCAAGCACGTCATCCAAGCGGTCCTTCAACTGCCGTCGCGCGAGCTCGTACTCGGTGCGCTCCGCCTCGGTCGGGGCCGACCGCCGCTCGAACGCGGTGTCGAGCGTGGCGATCTCCAAGGCGATGGCCTCGGCGTCATCCCCGCCCCGCCGTGTGCGCGGCGTGGTCAGCGAACGCCGCAGCGCGAGGAGTAGCGCGATGGCGAGCGCCCCACCGACCAGCGCGACGATGAGCATCACGCGGTTCGTCCCGCCCGCGCCACCAGCGGGGATCGTCACCGTGATCGTCTGGGCCGCCGCCACATCCTTCGCCTCGAAGCGCTTGAAGGGGCGCCCCTCGATCTGCACCGGCGCGTCCGCCACGAGGCGCCCCCCGCTCGCGATCGCCTCCGGCGATTCGACCAACACCTCGAGGAGCGCAATCGGCGATTCGACGAGGAACTCGAGGGGATCGCGATTCGCCGGGACCTCATAGGAGAAGGCGATCTGCCGCACCCCGGGAGAGATCGGCGCGTTCACGCGCACACGCCCGTCGACCACGCGGATCGCCTCGGGCGAGACGTCCCCCGGCCCGGGCGTCACCTCGGTCACGCCGGTGGGGAGCACCGCATCGAAGGTGAAGCCGTTCGCGCCAGCTGCCACGCGCGTCCGTGTGGAATCATTGGACAGCTCGTAGATCTCGACCACCGTGCGCGTGGTGCGCGTCGCCGAATCCGGCGCGGTGATGATCAGATGGCGCCCCACGGTCCGGATCGTGAGCGGCGCACTCGTCGTATCGTGCACCTGGATCTCGGCGATCCCATCCCGCACTGCGCGTTCACGCACTGGGGGCGTGAAGTAGGCGACCCCGCCTCGACTGGTGGAGACGAAGTAGATCGCGCTCGTGTCCCCGGTGGCCTTGTAGCGGAAGTCGTAGCGCCCATCACGGGTCGTGCGCATCGAGTCGATCGGGCCCGCAGCATCGGGGCCGACGCGATGCAGCGTCACCCAGGCGCCTACGACGGGGATGCCCTGCGTCCCCCCTCCAGGGAGGAGGACGCGACCGGCGATGGAACGGGCGTCACCCTGTGCTTGCAGGGGCGAGCTGCCCGCCAACAGGAGCAGAAACGCCAGACGGGCGAGAGGCCAGTAACCCCCCGCCCGACTGTGTGACCCCTGCGCGTTCGCGCCGAAGACGGGCGCGCTCACCCGGCGCGGACGGCGCGCTTGAGATCGGCGACCTTGTTCGTCTTCTCCCAGGTGAAGAGCTCGACCTTCTTCCCGAGGCGCGTGGTCTTCTCCGGGGTCCGCCCGAAATGCCCGTAGGCCGCGGTCGGTCCGTAGATCGGCTTCTTGAGCTCGAGCGCCTCGATGATCCCACGCGGGGTGAGGTCGAAGGTCTTCTCCACGGCGCGCATGATCGCGCGCTCATCGACCGTGCTCGTGCCGAAGGTGTCGACCATCACCGAGACCGGCTTCGCGACGCCGATCGCATAGGCGAGCTGCACCTCGCACTTCGAGGCGAGCTTGGCCGCGACGATGTTCTTGGCGACCCACCGCGCGGCATACGCCGCCGAGCGATCGACCTTCGACGGATCCTTCCCCGAGAAGGCGCCACCACCGTGACGGCCATAGCCGCCGTAGGTGTCGACGATGATCTTGCGCCCGGTGAGGCCGGCGTCCCCGTGCGGGCCACCGACGACGAAGCGTCCCGTCGGGTTGATATGCAACTTCATCTTCGTGGCGCGCAGCTCGCGCGGGATCACCGCCTCGATGATGTCACGCGTGACCGCCTGATGGATCGCGCGGTTCCCCACCGAATCGGCGTGCTGCGTGGAGATGACGACGGTGTCGACCTCGACCGGGCGCCCATCCTCATACACGACCGAGACCTGCGACTTGCCGTCCGGACGCAGCCACGGGAGGGTCCCATCCTTGCGGCGGGCGGCGAGCGCCTCGGTGAGGCGATGCGCGAGGACGATCGGGAGGGGCATCAGCTCCTCCGTCTCGTCGCAGGCGAAGCCGAACATCATCCCCTGGTCACCGGCGCCACCGGTGTCGACGCCCTGGCCGATGTCGCGCGACTGCTGGCCCAATGCGTTGAGCACCGCGCACGAATGCGCATCGAAGCCGATCCCCGCCTCGGTGTAGCCGATCCCCTCGATCGTCTGCCGCACGAGGGCGCGAAGATCGACCCACGCGGCCGTGGTGACCTCACCGAAGATCGTCGCGAGTCCGGTGGTGACCATCGTCTCGCAGGCGACGCGCGAGTGCGGGTCCTGCGCGAGGAGCGCGTCGAGCACGGCATCGGAGATCTGGTCGGCGACCTTGTCCGGATGCCCTTCGGTGACCGACTCGGAGGTGAAGAGATGGCGATGCAGCACGAGTGGGAGAGGTAGGGGTGAAAACGAAAGGGCCGTCGCGACGCGGCGGCCCGCACCCCTGAACGTTAGGCCCCTAGGAGAGGCCCAGCAACCCGTCCGTTACCCCCGCTCCGAGCTCGTCCATGAGCGCCTGCCTGAGGAGGCGCTCCGCCTCTCGGGCCGTAGCGGCCCCTAGGGCAGCGCGCGCCGCCACACCAGCCGCCTCTAGGCTGACCCCGCGGATCAACCGTTTGATCACCGGGATCGCCGCCGCCGACACGCTCAGGGTCCGGACCCCGAGCCCGAGCAGAGCGTAGGCCATGAGCGGCTGCGAGGCCATCTCCCCGCAGACGCTGCAGTCGCGGCTCACCGCCCGAGCGTCACGCACCGCACCGTCGATGAGGCGAAGCACCGCCGGATGCAACGGGGTGAAGCGCGTGACGAGCGCGGCGTTGCCACGGTCGACCGCCAACGTGTACTGCACCAAGTCGTTGGTCCCGATACTGAAGAAGTCCACCTCATTAGCGAAGCTCGCCGCCGTGAGCGCGGCGGCCGGCGTCTCGACCATGATCCCCAAGGGGACATCGGCCCGATGCTCGACCCCATGCCGCGCCAGTTCGGCCGCCGCCTCCCGCAGCAGATACCGCGTCTGCCGTACCTCATCGACCCCGACGATGAGCGGGAGCATGATGCGCACGTCGCCATGGACCGCCGCGCGCAGCAGCGCACGTAATTGGACGGAGAAGAGCGCCGGTTCGTCGAGACACATGCGAATCGCGCGCCATCCCAGAAAGGGATTAGGCTCGTGCGGGAACCCGCCGACCGGGAGCTTATCCCCTCCTACGTCGTAGGTCCGGATCACCACCGGTTGCCCGGGGAAGGCGTCCAACACGGCACGATACGCCGCGACCTGCTCATCCTCCGTGGGCATCGCGGTCCGGCCCACCACGAGGAACTCGGTGCGCATCAACCCGACCCCCTCCGCCCCCGTCGTCCCGAGTCGCTCCACCTCATCGGGGAGATCGACGTTCGCCCGCAGGGTGATGCGTACCCCATCCGCGGTGACCGCCTCAGCCGTGCTCATGGCCACGAGCTCCGAGCGCACGGCCTCCTCCTGCCGTGCCCGCTCCGCGAACCGCGCCAAGGTCGCCGCCGTCGGTCGCAGGACCAACTCACCATTGCTCGCATCGAGGATCACGCGGTCCCCCGTCTGCACGCGCGAGGTCGCATCGATCAACCCGACCACCGCGGGAATGCCGAGCGAACGCGCGAGGATCGCCACATGCGAGGTGCGCGTCCCCGCATCGGTCGCGATCCCGCGGATCGACGATCGATCGAGCTGCACCGTCAGGCTCGGCGTCAGATCATGCGTGACGAGGATCGTGTCCCCATCGGGCCCTGCGGCCACCGGGTCGCCGTCGGGGAGCCCAAGCAGGATCGAGAGGAGTCGGATCTCGATGTCGACCAGATCGCCGGCGCGCTCGCGCATCAACGGATTCGTGGAGCGCGCGAATCGCTCCCGCCACTCCAAGAAGACGAGCTCGACCGCCTTCTCCGCCCCGAGGTTCTGCCGGATGAGCGCTTCGATATCCCCGGTGAGCGCCTCATCGCCAAGCACCGCGACCTGCACGTCGAAGATCGCCGCTTCGGCGGGGCCGGCATTCTGCTCCGCACGCGCCTTGCACTGATGGAGCCGATCGACGGCCGCGGCGATGGCCGCGTGCAGGCGCGGCAGCTCGATCGGGACCTCGTCGTCGGCGATCACACGCACCGGGACTTCCGGGACCTCCCAGCGCAGGAGCTGCGCGGTCCCGATCACGATCCCTGGCGAGGCCGAGACCCCGTGGAGCGGCGTACCCATCGTGCCTCAGCTCTCGCCGAAACGGCCAGCGATCAGCACCGCGATCGCGTCGATCGCGGCCTGCGCATCGGGCCCATCCGCGCGGATCGTGACCTGCGCGCCACACTCGGCGGCGAGCATCATGACCCCCATGATGCTCTTCGCGTTCACCTCGCGCCCATCACGACCAATCGTGATCTGGCTGGTGAAGCGCGCGGCGCACTTAACGATCTCCGCTGCCGGTCGCGCATGGATGCCGTGCGCGTTCTGGACCTGCACCGTGCGTTCGACCATCAGGGCGCGACTCCGTAGAGGGTGAAACCCAACAACCCGATGATGGCGATCTGCCACCCCTCCGCCTTCCCTCGCAACGCCGTCACGATCGCAGCACCGACGGCGACTCCGGCGAGCACGGTGCCCAGCATGGCGCGCCCCGGTCCGATGATCCCATGCGCCGCGACCGGGAGCGCCACCCCCGCGACCAGCGCGGTGGCGCGCCCCATATGCGCCGGCCCACGCCGCAGGATCCAGGCATCGAGCGCCCGCGCCACCCGCAGCCCATGGGTCCACCCCACATACAGCCCCCAGACACGTAACCCGACATGCAACACGTTGTAAGCGCCGAGGAAGAGGAGCAACACCGTTAACGGGGCCGCGCCAAGCCCGTACGCCAAGAGGGCGACCGCCGAGCAGAGAGGGAGCCATCCCGCCCAGACGAGGCGGTCCCCCACGGAGCCCAGCGGGCCGGCCGCCGCGACGCGGAACCGGTCGATCTGCGCCGCAGGCACCCCATCAAGTTCCGCACGCATGAGCGCCCCGACGGCGACCGACGCGAGGTAGGGATGCGCATTGAAGTAGCCGCTGTGTCGGCCGAGCGCCGCCGCATAGGCCGATCCACGTGGGCCACCCGGCAGGCGACGCAACGCGGGCTCCATCGCGAAGGCGATCCCGTTCCCGATCATCGTCTCGTAGTTGAACGCCCCCTGCATCGCGAAGAGGCGACTGACGACGGCGAGCCAGGTGCGCACCGGGAGGCGAGGCGATAGGTCCGTCATGCGACCCGCCAGGCGATGCTGAAGCCGACCAGGAGCCCGGAGACCAGATACCAGCGCGCGCCAGCGGTGGACTGCGTCACCTTCCAGATCGCCGCCAAACCGACCGCCGAGGCGGTCCCGACGACCACGGCGCGCGAGATCACCGGGGTGAGGACGAAGGATGCGAGCGCGCGGTCATAGAGCGGGATGGCAATCGCGAGGATGAGCGCGGTGACCAGCCCCGCACGAATGAGATCGATGGTGAGACCGATCAGTTGTACGACGGTCACGGCGCTCCCCGACCCGCGGGCGATCCGCGCCTGCTGCCGCCGCGCCACGGCGGCATTGAGCCGCCGCAGCAGATGCACGGAGGTCCCGCCGATCCCAGCGGCGATGAGGGCGATGAGGACCGCGACCGTCATCGCCCCTGCCGTCCCGACCTCGACCCGTCCGAAGAGCACGCCACCGATCACGGCGGCCGAGCCCCACTCGGGATATCGTGACGACCCGAAGGGCATGGCCTCGAGCGCGAAGAATTCAAGGGCCACACCGATCGTGAGCCCGCCGAGCGGATTCCCAGCGAGCGCCCCGGCCGCCGTGGCAGCGACGATCGGGCGCGAGATCATCGCCTGCGGGAAGGCCACCACGTCGAGCCCCAATAGCGCGCCGAGCACGATGAATGGCGCGAGGGGAAGGAGCTCGGCGAGCATCATGCCGTCCCGTCCCCGCGCAGGACCTCGTCCAACGACGTCACCGGGGCGCTCGGCACATCCTGTGCGACCACCGTGAGGCCACGTGCTACCATCGCCTGCAACAGAGCCTGCTCCGCTGGCGAGAGGAAGACATATCGCATCCGCTGCACGCGCCCCGGCTTCATGTGGAGGCCGCCGATGGTGACCTGGCGCAGTCCGGGCGATGCGGCGGTGAGCCGGTCCATCGTCTCGATATCACCGGTGAGGAGCATACCGACGCGCGGGTCGGCCTGATACTGCGCGAGGCGCTGCACCGCCTGGTCTACGGTGACGAACTCGATCGCCATCTCCGGCGGCGTCCCCATGCGATAGAGCTCCTGCTCCCACTCGGCCGCAGCGATCGCGTCATCCACGAGCACGAAGAACCCGATCTCACAGGGTTGCCCCCACCCCACGACCACCTGGCCGTGGATGAGGCGGTCATCGATGCGCAGGAGCTCGAGGGTCATCGCCCCTCGCCGAGCACACGGATCCCGGCCTGTGCCTGCTCGACGACCTTCTCGAGCGTGCCCCCGGCGACGAAGCTCAGCAACATCGGAAGCGAGGTGCCGGTGACGACGTGGAGCGCCGGGATCGAACGCGCGAGGCGCGCCCCGACGAAGGTGCAGCTCCCCGCGGGGAGATCGGTGAAGAGCACCGTCGCCCCCGTGCGGTCAAGCGCCTCGCGGATCGCCTGCTCGATCCCCTCCGGCGTCCGATCGGCGTTGGTCACCGCGACGAGGCCATGCCCCTCCCCCATCACCTGCGCGACGGCGGAGATGATCCCCTCGGCGAAGCGCCCATGCCCCGCGACGACGGCGGCGCGCCGCTCACTCATCATCATCGAGCAGGTAGCGCTGCACCTCGGCCTTGCTGACGAGGTGCCCTTTCAGGCGCTCGTTGAAGGCCTGCGCCGGATCCTCCCCCGCGTAGCGCATGAGATGATTCATCGCGATGACCTCGGCGATCACCGTGAGGTTCTTCCCGGGGTTGAGCGGAACCGTGATCTGGGGGATCGAGACGCCGAGGATCTCCGTGGTCGCCATGTCCAAGCCGGTCCGCTCGGCGACCATCCCCTCGTGCCACGCCTGCAACACGACGACGACCTCGATGCGCTTCTGTTGACGGACCGCGCGGATCCCAAAGATCGAGCGCACGTCGATAAGCCCGACGCCGCGGATCTCCATGAAGTGGCGCTGCATCGGATGCCCCGTGCCGAGGAGGATGTCCGCCCCCTTGCGTCGGACCATCACGAGATCATCGGCGACGAGCCGATGCCCGCGTTCGACGAGGTCGAGGACGCACTCTGACTTCCCGATCCCACTCGCCCCGGTGAACAGGAGCCCCACACCATAGACGTCCGCCAGCGACCCATGCAGCGAGGTGGTCGGCGCGAAGGCCTGCTCGAGGAATGGGGCGATGCGGCGATAGAACTCGAGGGTCTTGAGCCGAGATCGGAGGATCGTCACCCCAGCAGCGGTCGCCGCCGACTCCACCCCATCGGGGAGTGCCAACCCCTTGGTCACCATCACACAGGGGATGGGATAGCCGAACAGGAGCGTGAGGATCCGTGCGCGCTCGGCGGTCGACAACGAGCGAAGATAGGTCACCTCGGTCTCACCGAGCACCTGGATGCGCTGATAGACGAAGCGCTCGGTGAAGCCCGAGAGGACCATCCCGGGCCCTGACGCGTCGGAGGACGGGATCTCGCGCGACAACCCATCGGCACTGCCGAGCTGCTCGAGTTCGAGGAGATCGCGCGTCTGCTCGAGGAGCGCGCCGACGGTGAGGGTCATCGCGACGTCCTCGTGGGGGTGGTGTCGATGACCTGCTGCAGATGCGCCTCGGTCGCGCGCGCGCAGCGGTCCCAGGTGAAGGAAACGGCGAAGCGCCGCGCGCTGGCCCCCATCGAGGCGACGAGCGCGGGGTCGGCCGCGAGGCGGTTCATGGCATCAGCCATCGCGGCGACATCGCCATGCGGGACGAGGAACCCCGTCTCGCCATGCCGCACCGACTCCCGGATCCCCGGGGAGTTCGACGCGACCACCGGCGTGCCGCAGGCCTCGGCCTCGACGTTGGTGAGGCCCCATCCCTCCTTGGGTGAGGCGAGGGCCACGGTCCAGGCGCGACGAAGCAAGGCGAGCTTCTCCTCCTCGGTGATGAAGCCAAGGAAACGCACGCGGTCGGCAAGGTCAAGCGAGTCGATCAGCCGCTCGAGGGCCGGGCGATAATCCCCCGCCCCAGCGATCTCGAGCACCGCCCCCGGCGCGGTCACGCGCGCGAAGGCGCGGATGACCTGATCGACCCCTTTGTACTTCTTGAGGCGGCCGAGGTAGGCGAAGGTCGGGACCGCGGCTCGCTGCGTTGCATCGGGCGTGTAATGGTCGCTCGAGACCCCCGGTGGGATGACCACCACTCGGTCGCGTGAGATCCCGCGGTCGACGAGATCGTCGGCCGTGCTCTCGCTGATCGCCTGGAACGGCACGCCCCGATACATCGCGGCGAGCGGGCGCTCACTCAGCCAGACCGCGGTCGCGAGGATCGGGTTCAACTCCTGGAAGGCCGCGCCCCCGAAGAGATGTGGGATCACGGCGACGACGCGCCGCGCCCCCCAGCGCGTGGTGTAGAGCGGGATCTTGTTGATGTCCTCGTAGAGGAGGTCGAACCCACGCCCCTTGAGGTGCTGCTCCCAATACCGCCGCGCATGGAAGGGGAAGCTCTGCCGCGTCCCCACGCGATGGATCTCGACGCCATTCCGGGTCGCGCGTGGCGGGCACCCCGGCCAGCCGCCGCAGAGGAGGACGACCTCATGTCCCCAGCCCGCGAGCCGCTCGAGAATCTCCTGCAGGTGGATCTCCGCCCCACCGCCAAGCGGATTCTCCAGATCCTGCCAATTGACGGCGAGCAGTCTCACGCGAGACTGCCGGTCCGTCGAGCGAGCGCGTCGAGCACGCCATTCACGAAGCGGGCCGCGGGCTCGGTGCCATACCGCTCCGCCAGCCGCACCGCATCCTGGATCACGACGCGCGGCGGCGTGCCGCCCTGCAGAAGCTCCGCCGCCGCGACGCGCAGCACCGAGCGCTCGATGTGCCCGAGCCGCCCCAACCGCCAGTTCGTCGTCACCTCGCCAAGCTCTGCATCGATCTCCGACTGTTCGGCCACGATCCGCATCACGAGGGCCTCGGCGAAGGCGCGCTCGTCTGGCGCGATCGCGAGATCGTCCCAGACATTCATCGCGACGCGCGAGAGATCGGCGTCCCCGCCGCGCACGTCCCACGCATAGACCGCTTGGAGGGCGCGGGTGCGCCCCCGCGTCTCAAGCCGTGCCGGCATCGCCATCCTCCGCATCGGTGAGATCGAGTCGCCCGAAGAGATCGGCCATCTCGAGCACCGCCAGGGTGGCGTCCCAGCCCTTGTTGCCATGCGCACCGCCGGCCCGCGCCTCCGCCTGCTCCATCGTATCGCACGTGAGCAGCCCGAACCCGATCGGAACCCCGAACTCCCCCTGCAGGAGTGCGAGACCACTCGAGGCCTCCCCCGCGACGAAATCGAAGTGCGGCGTGTCCCCGCGGACGACGGCGCCGAGCGCGACGCAGGCATCGTAGCGCTCGGTCTGCAGGGCGCGCGCCACGGCGGGCGGGAGCTCCCACGCCCCGGGGACGCGCACCACGTCCACATCCTCGAGCCGCATCCCGTGCTTGAGGCAGGCCTCGAGTGCGCCATCGACGAGCTTGTCGGTGATCGATTCGTTGAAGCGCGCCGCGACGATCACGAGGCGCTTGCCGCTGCCGTCCGGCATCCCGATGAACTCCGCCATCAGATCGCCCTCAGATGGCCGAGCTTGGTGCGTTTGGTCTCGAGATACTCGGCGTTCTCCGCTGTGGCCGGTGAGATGATCGGCACGCGCTCGCCGAGCGAGATGCCGTACCCCTCGAGCCCTACGAGCTTACGCGGGTTGTTGGTGATCGGTCGGATGGAGGAGACGCCGAGGTCCAAGAGGATCTGCGCGCCGATCCCGTAGTTCCGGAGATCGGGGGCGAAGCCGAGCTTCTCGTTCGCCTCGACCGTATCGGCACCGGCATCCTGCAGCGCGTAGGCCTTGAGCTTGTTGAGGAGCCCGATCCCCCGCCCTTCCTGATCGAGATAGACGATCACGCCGGCGCCGGCCTCGCCGACGAGCCGCATCGCCTCGTGCAACTGCCAATGACAGTCGCACCGCATCGAATGGAAGGTGTCACCGGTGAGGCACTTGGAGTGCATGCGGACGAGCACATCCTTCGCACCGGCGACATCCCCATAGACCAGCGCCACATGTTCCCGCGCATCGACATCGTTGCGGTAGCCGACGAGACGGAAGGTGCCGAACTCGGTCGGGAGGCGCACATCGGCCTCGCGATGGACGAGTCGCTCGTGTCGCAGGCGGTACGCGACGAGCTGCGCGACGGTGATGAAGGTGAGCCCGTGGGTCTGCGCGAAACGCTCGAGGTCAGGGCGACGCGCCGAGGCGCCCTCGCCGGTGAGGATCTCGCAGATCACGCCCGCAGGACGGAGCCCCGCGAGGCGCATCAGATCGATCGCCGCTTCGGTGTGCCCGACGCGCTGCAACACCCCGCCCTCGCGGGCGCGGAGCGGATGCACATGCCCGGGGCGGCGCAGATCGCTCGGCCGGGTGGAGGCCGCCGCGAGGAGACGGATCGTCGTCGCCTGATCAGAGGCGCTGATCCCGGTCGTCACGCCGTGCGACGGCGCCGCATCGACCGTCACGGTGTAGGCGGTGCGGAGGGCGTCGGTGTTCTCCGAGCCCATCGGCGGGAGATCGAGCTCGTTGACGCGCTCTGGCGAGAGCGCGACACAGATCATCCCCTTCGCCTCCATGAGGAAGTTCACCATCTGCGGCGTGATGCACTCCGCCGCCCCGATGAGGTCGCCTTCGTTCTCGCGATCCTCGTCGTCGGCGACGACGATGAATTTGCCGTGGCGCAGGTCCTCGAGGGCCTGCTCGATCGTCCCGAACATGGTCAATGCGTGAGTAGGGGCGCCGCGAGGCGCTTGAGATGTTTGGCGAGGAGGTCGCCCTCCAGCTGCACGCGATCCCCCACCGCGAGGGTGCCAAAGGTCGTGTGCCGCCAGGTGTGGTCGATGATGGAGAGCTGCAGGATCCCGGGGGCCGGGAGTGCGTTGACCGTGAGGCTCACCCCGTCGACCGCGATGCTGCCGAGGGGGACGAGCAATTCGTCGATCGCGGGCGGGACCGCGACATCGATCAGCCAGGCATCCCCGCGCTTGACCACCTGTCGCACCTCGCCGACCCCATCGACATGCCCCTGCACGATGTGGCCCCCGAGGCGGTCCCCGATGGCGAGCGCGCGTTCGAGATTGAGCCGGGTCCCGACGGTCCACTGCCCGATGGTCGTCCGCTCCAGCGTGGTAACGACAGCCGCGACCGCGAACCATCCCGCGCCGTGCCGGATGACCGTGAGACAGGCCCCGTTGCAGGCGATGCTCTCCCCGTCCGTCAGCCCCTCGTAGGGGGCGGCGATCACGAGCTCACGCCCGGCGTCCGTCGTGGACACCTCGCGCACCATGCCGACCGCCGTGATGAGCCCTGTGAACATGGAGAGACGCGGGTGGAATCAGCGAGCCAGCGACGCCGTGGGGGCGTAGACGGTCATCCGGTCGTCGCCAAAGGCACGTTCCGTGACCACCTGCCACCGCCCCGGGAGCGCCCCAGATGCCGCGGCTGCCAGCTCGACCCCGCCGAAGGCGGCGAGGGCCCCGGCCCCGAGCAGGACCGGCACCTGAAAGATAACGAGGCGGTCGACCAATCCAGCGCTCAGGAGCCCCCCTGCGAGCCCCGCCCCTCCCTCGACGAGGAGGTGGTGGACCCCTGCCTGCCGGACCAACGCCAGCTGGTCGCGGAGGGTCGGGGCGGCGAGGCACCGGACGCCTTTCGTCGCGAGGGAGCCCGTGGCGGCTGCATCCCGCACGGCCGGGGGCTCCTCATTCGGTGGGTTCGGCCCGCGCGAGATCACCCAGGTCGGGACCTTCCGCGCGGTCTTCACCAACGCGCTGGCGGCCGGCACCCGACTCGCGTCCCCGAAGACGATCCGCGTCGGCGCCACCCGCGGCCTGCGACCCGCGCGCACCGTCAGCTTGGGGTCGTCGGCGAGGACCGTCCCCACCCCCACCGCGATCGCATCGGCATTCGCCCGCATCCGGTGCACCTCGCGCATCGCCTCGGGGCCCGTGAGCTGCAGGCGGCTGCGATCCCGCGGCGCAAGCATCGCATCCATCGATACGGCGAGCTTGAGCGTGACGAACGGGCGATCGGTCACGCGCTGCGCGAGGAGGAAGGGCGCGTTGATTTCGGCGGCCGCTTCGGACTCCACCTCTTCGATCACCGTGATCCCCGCCTGGCGGAGCCGGTCGATCCCGCCCTGTGCGACCGGATTCGGATCGCGCACCGCGACGATCACGCGTCGGACCCCGGCCGCGATCACCGCCTCCGTGCACGGCGGCGTGCGGCCATGATGATTGCAGGGTTCCAGCGTCACGTAGAGGTCGGCGCCGCGCGCCCGATCCCCTGCGGCCGCGAGCGCCATCACCTCGGCGTGCGGCCCGCCGAGCTCGGCATGCCACCCTTCGCCGACGACCTCACCCCCATGAACGACGACGGCGCCGACCATGGGGTTCGGCGCCGTCCACCCCCACCCGCGTCGCGCCAACCGCAGGGCGCGACGCATCCAGGCCGCGTCGCGCGGGCCCGGTGGGGGAGCAAGCTCGTGCTGCGTCAGAGGCTGAAGCGCGCGCCGAGCGACGCGAAGAAACGCTTCTTCGTGAGGTTGCTGTCGAACGGGTTGAGGAGGTTGAGATCCCCACCCGAGGTCTGCCCGACCTCGGCGACGACCTTCACGAGGAGCAGGTTGAGTCCGAGCGACCCGTAGAGCGTGTTCTGCTTCTCGGTCATCTTCGAGTTGGCGTTGATCGACCCGAGGGTGCCGACCGTGCCGCCGAGCCGCGCGCTGG
>Ga0194121_10000652_pt1 | contig 60703 bp, 57 predicted proteins | sample TA2MahCa50mmetaG_FD_148609 | JGI IMG/M metagenome (GOLD analysis project Ga0194121, IMG submission 148609) | Freshwater microbial communities from Lake Tanganyika, Tanzania - TA2015020 Mahale Deep Cast 50m | ecosystem: Environmental > Aquatic > Freshwater > Lake | place: Tanzania: Lake...
GCGGGAATCACCGGCCCCAACAAGAAGGTGTGGGAATATCCTGTCGAAGACTGGCGCAAGGTCATGGCGCTCGATCTCGACGGCGTCTTCTATTGTTGCCGCGCGGCGGTGCCGGTGATGCTCAAGAACGGTTACGGCCGCATCGTCAACGTCGCGTCGATCGCCGGCAAGGAGGGCAATCCCAACGCCTCGGCCTACAGCACCGCCAAGGCGGGCGTGATCGGTCTGACCAAGTCGCTCGGCAAGGAGCTGGCCGACACCAACATCCGCGTCAACTGCGTGACGCCGGCCGCAGTCAAGACTGCGATCTTCGAGCAGATGACCGAGCAGCACATCAACTACATGCTGTCTAAGATCCCGATCGGCCGTTTCGGCAAAGTCGAGGAGATCGCCGCGCTGATCACTTGGCTCGCGTCGGAGGAATGCTCGTTCTCGACCGGCGCCGTGTTCGACGTCTCGGGCGGGCGCGGCACCTACTAGGGCGCGGTCAGTCCCGGCCGTCCGCCGACTGCATCGCGCGCCGGTGGCCGGTCGAGGAACGCGGCAAGCCGCTCGGCTGTCAGCGTGAAGTGCAGGTACTCGACCTTCTTCGCGTGGCCCGGCTCGAGCGCCACGGCCAGGTTCAGGATGCTGTCTGCCTCGGCATAGCGTTCCAGGCGGAACAATGTGCGGCCGAGCGCAAGATGCGCGCGCGCCCAACCGGGATTGAGCGCGATGGCGCGAAACAGATGCGGCACGGCTTCGCCATACATTCGGCGCGCGAAGAAGCTGCCGCCCAGGAAGAAATGGGCCTCCTGCCAGCCCGGCCTCAAGGTCAGCGCCGCGGTGAGCTCGGCTTCGGCTTCTTCCGGGCGGTCCAGATAGGCGAGGCTCCGCGCCAGCAGGAACCGCGCCTCCGCCGAGTCAGACCGCAGTCCGACAGCGCTGCGCAAATGGGCTTCCGCTTCACGGAATTGCTTGGCTTGGTAGCGCGACTTGCCCGCGGCGAGGTGAATCTGCGCCGCTTCGGCGATCCTGCCGGCTTGCACCAATGCGGCGACCCGATCGGTCACGTCGCGGGAATCGGTTGCCATGCGTCAGGACCGCGTCACGCAGAACAGGGACCGGCCGAGCGGTGTCACGCTCAACCCGTCGAACCGCCGAAGCGTCTGCTGCAGGGAAGCGAGGCTCGCCTGGATGTCGTCTTGCGTTTCGACCATCTTGTGTGCCTGGCCGATGTGCAGGGCGCGTTGGGTGCGGAAACCCTTGCCGACCGACCAGGCGGCGGCGGCGGCCGGGCTGGGTGCCGGCAGGTGTTGCTCGATCGCGTCGGCGATGCGTTCGGCCGCAAGTTTGCCCGTCCGCGCCGCGAGATGGTGGTCGAGAACCTGCGTGTACGTATCATCGTGCCGCGCCGACGCGCCGCCGCCATCCAGGCGCGCCATGACGTAGCGACACGCTTCCTCGGGCGTTCGGAACGTCGGGTTGACCAGGTTCGAGAGAAATCCAAAGGTCAGTGCATTGTCGCTCGGGCACAGGCTGACCGCCTGATGGCCGGCGAGAAAGGCCTCGGCGCCGGTCGTGCAGCTGGTATGGACCATGATCTCGCTCGCCATGGTCCATGGCAGGTGGCTGCCGCCCCTCACCAGGCGAACCCGCGGCCGACCGGACAACGCGCGCTGCCAGACCTCGAAGCGCTCCGACGGGTGCGGACGCACGACGATTCCGACCCCCGTCGCGTTCCTTTCCAGCCAATCGATGGCCGCGGTCATCGCGCCGAGATTGTCGTACTCCCATTGGACGAGCTCGCGGAACAGCCGTTCGTCCGTGCTGTCGTCGGGTTTGTAGATCTTGGCATTCACGCAGACATCGAAATAGGACAACACGTCCCCGTGCGCGCTGTTGATCGTTGCATAGTTCAGGTTGAACAGAACGAACCGTCCGAACTCGCGGCGGATCCGGGCGCCTTCCGCCTTGGTATCGTGGAGGAACTCGGGCCTGAGGAAGTCGATGCGCGGATTGCCCGTAACTTCCGTCTTCGTCGCGATACCGGGAAACCACTTGGCCAGCAGGTCGCGCAGCGCAGTGCCATGGGCGAGAAAGAGATCGCACGTGCCGGCAACGCCGGTGTCGTACAAGCGTCGAAGCTCGTTCTCGTCGGTCACCATCAGGGCCTCTTCCTCGATCGAGCCGACCATGTGGCCCGCTCGCTTGGCGACGCGCATATGGTGATGCTGGATGGCGTTGTTGCCCTTGAACAGCACGAAGCCCGCGGGTAGGTGGAACAGGTTGTCGTTGAGCAGCCATTGCTGGCCGAGCACGACCGTGAAGCCGCGCTCGGCCAGGATCGCGGACAACAGCAGTTTCGCGGCAAGCTCGCGCGCCGATTCTTCGACGGAAATGTAGACGCTTGGCGTCATCGCCGCGCAGCCGTGCCAAATCGAGATGCAGCCGCCACGTCGCGGCGGCCGCTGTCACGAGACTAGCATGACCCTCGCCGGGGCGGGCACCGCCCGCACGACCTAGTGGTCGAACACGAGGCGGGGCAGCGGGCCCAGATAGACTCTGTTGATGTAGTTCACGAACGGACGGTCCGACAATCGCTGCTTCAGGCGCGTCCGATGCCGGCCGATACCGCTGCCGACCATCGTGGTGGGATTGGCATAGAGTCCGTAGCGCGCCCAGAACATCAACCGGTGACCGGTCGTCGGCGGAACGCCGCGATGATAGCCGAGCGTGTCTGCCAATATCGCCGACCCGGCCGGTCCCTCGATGACGACGATGTCGTCCTTGAACAAGTCGTCGATGCCGTCCTGGTGCTTGTAGCCCGTCTCGGTGAACAGCCGGTCGAGCTGCGCCTTGTCGAGCTTCTTGCGCTGCCGGATCAGATCATACCGGTGGCTGAAACGGACGAACTCCTGTTCGCCCGCCCCGATGCGCACATCGGTCAGGTAGCAGAACAGCGTGCACCACTTGAAGTCGTCGAAGTCGCGGTGGAACTGGTGCGTCACGGCCGGCGGGTTCGGATGACCGCTGAACACCCACCACAGGTTCATCGAGTACAGCGTGGGAATGCAGCCGAGATATTTCCCGGCGATCGCCAGCACGAGCGGATGATTGGCCAGCTCGAACAAATGCGGGGCGCCATAGATGTCGTCCTGGGAGTAGCAGCCGAAGAAATGGGCTTCCGCGCCATCGCCGATCCTGCGCGGCACCAGGTCGCTGTGGTTCTGAGAGTGGCCGTTGAATACCGGCCGCCCTGACAGCCAAGCTGCGATGTCCTCGACCTGCGCCGTTTCGAGCAGCTGCCCAAGCCGGGTGAAGCCGACTTCGCTGAGCTCGCTCGCTGGCGCTGCGACCTTGTCGGCAAGCGCCGAATCCTCGACCGGCGGTCCGACCACGTCGTTGACCGCCTGAACGACGAGCCTGGCGATCGTCGCCCGCGTGGCCGGATGGGTGCCCTGCTGCAGCCGGCCGAGCACCTGGAGCAAGGTGCGGTTTTCCTGGAGCAGGGTTTCACCTTCACTGCGGCTTCCGCGGATCTGCGTGCGTAGCACTGAGGCGGCTCCGGAATCTGGTTCGCGTGCGCAGCTCGGTTGAATGGTGGATCGCCCAGCGGCCAGCGCTATCCACGGAAAATCTGGTGCCGCCGGACAGGATTGAACTGTCGACCTCGCCCTTACCAAGGGCGCGCTCTACCACTGAGCTACGGCGGCCCGCGAAGGCGGCGCACCATGCCATACGGGGCCGGGACGAGGCAAGCAAGACGGCCGCCCGCTTGCCGGTCGCCGATCTGCGGGGTTGACCGCCGTCCGGCGACTGCCGCAGCATCGGCGGAAATGAACGAAAAACCCTGCGGACCGGCGGCGAGCAGGGCGGCAGACCGCAAGGCTCGGCTCGCCGCTCAGCTGCGTGAAAACTTGAAGAAGCGCAAGGCCCAGCAGCGCGCCCGCGCCGACGCATCGGCCGCGGACGCGCCGGATCCGCATGTGCCTGCCGCGAAATTGCCCAATCCCAAGTCTTGAGGCAGGCGCCACCTTCGAGTACAAGGGCGCCCGGCACCCTCTTGGTCTGGCGCGCAAAGGTTGCTCCCTATGGACCGAATCCGCATTCGCGGCGGCAATCCCCTGAAAGGGCGCATCGCAATCAGCGGCGCCAAGAACGCGGCGTTGCCGCTGATGGCGGCGAGCCTGCTGACCGACGAGACGCTGACGCTCACCAACCTGCCGCAGCTTGCCGACATCGCGACGCTGGCAAGCCTGCTTGCCCAGCACGGCGTTGCGATCTCGATGAATGGTGAGGCGCCGCAGGGCGGGCATTCCGGCCGGGCGTTGTCGCTGACTGCGGCCACCATCACCAATACGACCGCGCCCTACGACCTCGTGCGCAAGATGCGCGCCTCTGTCCTGGTGCTCGGACCGCTGGTGGCGCGCGAGGGCCGCGCGCGCGTGTCGCTGCCCGGAGGTTGCGCCATCGGCACGCGGCCGGTGGATCTGCATCTGAAGGGCTTGTCACAGCTCGGGGCGGCGATCGACCTGACCGAAGGGTATATCGAGGCCAGGGCGCCTCATGGCCTCAAGGGCGCGCATATCGTGTTTCCCACCGTCTCGGTCGGCGCGACCGAGAACCTGATGATGGCCGCCACTCTGGCGGACGGCGAAAGCGTGCTGGTCAACGTGGCGCGCGAGCCGGAGATCGGCGATCTCGCGCGCTGCCTGATCGCCATGGGTGCGGAGATCGCCGGAGTCGGCACGGACACGCTGCGCATCCGCGGCGTCAAACGGCTCGGCGGCGCCACGCATGCGATCATCGCCGACCGCATCGAGGCCGGCTCCTATGCCATCGCCGCGGCGATCACGCGCGGCGATCTCGAGCTGAGCGGCGTCAGCGTCGAGCTGTTCGAGGCGTTTCTCGAGTGTCTTCAGCGCATGGGCGTCGCGGTCATGCCGACTGCCGACGGGCTGCGCTTCGTCTGCAGCGGAAACGAGCTGGTCGGCGTCGACGTTATGACCGAGCCTTTCCCCGGGTTCCCCACCGATCTTCAGGCACAGATCATGGCCCTGATGACCACGGTCAGTGGCGCCGCCATGATCACCGAGACCGTGTTCGAGAACCGCTTCATGCACGTGCCGGAGCTGTGCCGCATGGGCGCCAACATCAACGTGCACCGGGCCTCGGCCATGGTGCGCGGCGTGCCGCATCTGACCGGCGCGCCGGTCATGGCGACCGACCTGCGCGCGTCGGTTTCCCTGGTGTTGGCCGGCCTGGCCGCGCGCGGCGAGACGACCATCAACCGGGTTTATCATCTCGATCGCGGCTATGAGCGCATCGAGGAGAAGCTGGCCGCCTGCGGCGCCGATATCGAGCGCGTGCGCGGAAACGCCTGATGACGGGCTCTCTGCTCAAGCTCTCGGCCTATGACGAGGCGGACCTGCAGGTGCTGTCGAGCCTCTTGCAGGATTCCGTGGTGCCGTTGTCCGACATGGCATTTCTGCGCGAGGAGCGCTGCTTCGCGCTCGCCGTTTCGCGCTTCCGCTGGGAAGCGATCGGCGACGGCGTCCGGGCGCAGGGCGCCTCGGCCAGTGCCGAGCCGGCCGGCGAGCGCGTCAACTGCGGCATACGCTTCGAAGGCGTTCAGCGCGTCATGATGCGCGGCATCGACCCGGGCCGGCGCGACCATGTGCTCGAATTGTCGGCCTTGCACTATCAGGACGAGAAGATCGTCCTGTTGTTCGCCGGCGGCGCCATGGTGCGGCTGGAAGTGGATGGCATCCTGTGCCATCTAGAGGACTTCGGCGCGCCCTGGCCCACCATGTTCCGGCCTGATCACGGCCCGGAAACCTCCACCCAGGATTGAGCCGAGTTCGGCACCCCTGACCATCCAGCGCGGGTGCCGGCGTTGCGGGAGCGATGCCGATGGCCGCCAACGACGCCCTGGTCCTTGCCCTGCCCAAGGGGCGCATCCTCGACGAGGTGATGCCGCTCGTGCGTCGCGCCGGCATCGTCCCTGAGGCCGCGTTCGACGATCCCGACGCGCGCCAGCTGTCGTTTCGCACCAATCATCGCGACGTTACCATCGTACGTGTGCGCAGCTTCGACGTCGGCACGTTCGTCGCCTTCGGCGCCGCGCATCTGGCGATCGCCGGCAATGACGTGCTGATGGAGTTCGCCACGCCCGAGATCTATTCGCCGCTCGATCTCGAAGTCGGCCATTGCCGGCTCGCGGTCGCCGAGCCGGCGGAGATGGTGGCGAACGACGACCCGACGCGCTGGAGCCATCTGCGCATCGCGACCAAGTATCCGCAGATCACGCGTCGGCACTTCGCGGCGCGCGGCGTGCAGGCCGAATGCATCAAGCTCAATGGCGCGCTCGAGCTGGCGCCGCGGCTCGGCCTGTGCCGCCGCATCGTGGACCTCGTGCAGACCGGCCGGACGCTCAAGGAGAACGGCCTGGTCGAGATCGAACGGATCGCCGACATCACAGCCCGGCTTGCCGTCAACCGCGCCGCGCTCAAGACCAGGCCGGACGAGATCGGCGCCTGGATCGAGCGCTTCCGCGAGGCGGCCCATGCCGCTTAGGCTCGACGCGCGCGCGCCCGATTTCGCGGCCGATTTCCGTCGCTTCGTCGATGCCCCGCGCGGCGACGAAGCGGCCGTCGACGCCGCCGCCGCCGCCATCGTCGCCGACGTGACGCGGCGCGGCGATGCGGCGCTGATCGAGTACACGCGAAAGTTCGACCGGCTCGACCTCGTGCCCGGCCGGCTGGCCATCGGCGCCGGCGAGATCGCCGCGGCCGAGGCCGCCTGCTCGTCCCCGGCGCTGGCGGCGCTGGATCTGGCGGCGCGGCGCATCGAGGCCTATCACCGGCGCCAGCTGCCCGAGGACTGGCGCTTTCGCGACGAGGCCGGCATCGAGCTCGGCCAGCGCTGGCGTCCGCTCGATGCGGTCGGCATCTACGTTCCGGGCGGGCGCGCCGCCTATCCGAGCTCGGTGCTGATGAACGCCGTGCCGGCGCGGGTCGCCGGCGTCGGCCGCATTGCCATGGTCGTGCCGAGCCCCGACGGGGCGCTCAATCCGCTGGTGCTCGCCGCCGCGCGGCGGGCTGGCGTCGACGAGATCTATCGCGTCGGCGGGGCGCAGGCGGTGGCCGCACTCGCCTTCGGCACCGCGACGATCAGGGCGGTCGACAAGATCGTCGGTCCGGGCAACGCCTATGTGGCGGCCGCCAAGCGCCAGGTCTTCGGCCGGGTCGGCATCGACACCGTGGCTGGTCCGTCGGAGATCCTGGTCGTTGCCGATGCCGCCAACGATCCGGCCTGGATCGCTGCGGACCTCTTGTCCCAGGCCGAGCACGACGAAATCGCGCAGTCCATTCTGATCGCCGATGACGACGACTTCATCGATGCGGTCCTGGCGGCCGCCGAGCGCCGTCTGTCGACCATGGCGCGCGGCGACATCGCGCGTGCGAGCTGGCGCGACCACGGCGCGGTGATCCGCGTTGCCGCGCTGCCGGACGCCGCCCCGCTCATCGACGCTCTCGCGCCCGAGCATGTCGAGCTCGCGGTCGACGCGCCGGAGGCCCTGGCCGACCGCATCCATCATGCCGGCGCGATCTTCCTCGGCCGCCATACGCCCGAAGCGATCGGAGATTATGTGGCCGGCCCGAGTCACGTGCTGCCCACCGCGCGCACGGCCCGATTCTCCTCGGGCCTCGGCGTGCTCGATTTCATGAAGCGGACGTCGCTGGTCGCCTGCACACCGGAGGGCCTGGGGCGGATCGGTCCGGCCGCTGTGGCGCTGGCCGAGGCCGAGGGCCTCGGCGCCCACGCTCTGTCCGTGTCGGTCCGGCTCAATCCGCAACGCTGAGTTAGGAGCCGGACGTGGCCGACGGCACGCAACGGATCGTCAAGCTCACGCTCGACGAGCGCACCGTCGTGCGCCGCAATGCCGATGTCGAGCATGAGCGCGCCGTCGCCATCTACGACCTGCTCGAGGACAACCGCTTTGCATTGGGCATGGGTGCCGGCAAGGACGCGGCCGGTCCCTATCACGTCCATCTCAGCATCGAGGACAACCGCCTCGTCCTCGACATCGCCGACACCGGCGATCAGCCGGTCGACCGCGTCGTACTGCCGCTGACGCCGTTCCGCAAGATCGTCAAGGACTACTTCACGGTCTGCGAGAGCTACTACGCCGCGATCAGGACCGCGACGCCGTCGCAGATCGAGGCGATCGACATGGGTCGCCGCGGCCTGCACAACGAGGGCTCCAATCTTCTGGTCGAACGGCTGGGCGGCAAGATCGAGATCGATTTCAATACCGGACGCCGCCTGTTTACGCTCCTGTGCGTTCTGCATATCCGAGGCTAGCGCGCGATGAGCGACCTGCCGGGGGCCGTCCTCTTCGCTTGCACGCAGAACGCGGTGCGCTCGCCCATGGCCGAGGCGCTGATGAAGCACCTGCATGGCACGCGAGTCTATGTCGACTCGGTCGGCCTGCGTGCCGGCGATCTCGATCCGCTGGCCGTCGAGGTGATCCGCGAGCTCGGCATCGACCTGTCGCGCCACAAGCCCAAGACCTTCGACGACATGCATGACAGCTTCTACGACGTGATCATCACCTTGTCGCCCGAGGCGCAGCATCGCGCGATCGAAATGACGCGCACCATGGCCTGCGAGGTCGAGTACTGGCCAACGCTCGACGCGACGATCATCGAAGGCACGCGCGAGCAGCGGCTCGCGGCCTTCCGTCAGGTGCGCGACCAGATCATGCGTCGGATCCTCCAGCGCTTCCCGCTCATGCCGGGTCCGAAGGTTTGACGTCAGCCTCCGAGCGCTTGCGTCGCTCTGCAAGCACGTTGCGCAGGTAGTCGGCGACCAGCATGCCGGTGTGCCGCACGAGGCAGAGCATGCTGATCAAGGCGAGGCCGAACTTGCGATTGCGCAGGTCCCACAGCAGCCCGGTCCAGTTGCTCTTGGTCATGTGGCCAAGCCGCCGTCCGGCGCGCCGCAGCGTGTTGCACGGCTTGTAGACAGACCAGGGATAGTGAAGGTAGCAGAAGCGCGTGCGCACCACCGAGGCGACGGTGTCCTCGCGCAGGTGCATGACGATGAATTGCGGATGGTAGATCAGGCCGTGCTTCGGGTTCGCACGTTGCAGGCGCGCGCACAGATCGAAGTCCTCGCCATTGGTCCTGAGCGCGGTGTTGTAGCCGCCGATCGCCAGCACGGGCGCGCGGCGGAACATGGTGTTTGCACCGTGCAGGAAGCGCGGATTGACCGCGATCTTGCTGCCGTGATTCTGCGCCATGTGGTGACAGCGCCAGCGGTCCGCGAGATTGCGGTAGTTGACCTCGGCGAGCTGTCCGGCGACGCCGACAATCGTCGGATTCTTCTCGAGCAGGCGCGCCAGGCCGTCTAGCCAGTTCGGCATGGCGAAGCAGTCGTCGTCGATCGCGGCAACGACATCGCCCTCAGCCGCGTTGAAGCCGGTGTTGCGGGCCGTGGCGAGGCCGCGATTCTCGCCGTGCCGGATCACGCGCACCTGGAATTTCGACGCGATGTCGGCCGATTTGTCCGTGCTGCCATCGTCGACGACGATGATCTCGTCGGGCCGGCGCGTTTGCGCCATCAGGCTTGCCAGGCAGATCGCGATGTGGCGCTCGCGATTGAAGCAGGGCACGTAGACCGAAATCTTCATGTCGATCTGCGGCCCTCGAGGACGTGGCCAAGAGCCTGAATCCGCTTGACGTTTGCGCCGGTCATGATCACTAAATCTGGTCCGAGATCCGTGCGGGGAGGGTCAATGCCCAAGGAAGACGCCATTGAGTTTTCCGGTACTGTCGTCGAACTTCTGCCCAATGCCATGTTCCGAGTCAAATTGGACAACGACCACCTGGTGCTTGCCCACACCTCCGGCAAGATGCGCAAGAACCGCATCCGCGTTCTCGCTGGCGATCGAGTCAATGTCGAGATGACGCCCTTCGATTTGACCAAGGGCCGCATCACCTTCCGTTTCGAATAGGCGACTGGACTGCCGCGCCATGGCCGAATCGGCCCGGCGACCGCGTCTGGTCCTTGCCTCGGCTTCGCCGCGCCGCCTCGACCTGCTGCGTCAGATCGGCATCGAGCCTGACCTCGTCGAGCCGACCGAGATCGACGAGCGACCGCGCAAGGGAGAACTGCCCGTCGCCTACGCGCGCCGCATGGCCGACGACAAGGCGGCGCGCGCCTGCGCGCGTCATCCGACCGATGTCGTGCTGGCCGCGGATACCGTCGTCGCCTGCGGCCGGCGGATTCTGCCCAAGGCGGAGACGGAGGCGGAGGCGCGGCGCTGTCTCGAGCTGCTCTCCGGGCGCCGCCATCACGTGCTCGGCGGCGTGACCATCGTGCCACCGGGCGGACCGCCCGTGCACCGGCTGGTCGACACCATCGTCCAGTTCCGTCGTCTGTCAGCCGACGAGGTCGCGGCGTACATTGCCGGCGGCGAGTGGCGCGGCAAGGCCGGGGGCTACGCGATCCAAGGCCGCGCGGCCGTTTTCGTCAAGGCGATCCACGGGTCCTACTCGAACGTCGTCGGTCTGCCGCTGGCCGAGACCCATGCCATGCTGTGCGGCATCGGCTGGGCTTGAGGATCCCGTGCCGGTGATCGACGAGATCCTCGTGTCCGCATCGCCGGGCGAAGTGCGCGTTGCCGCGCTGTCCGGCGGCCGCCTGGTCGATTTCGCCGTCGAGCGCGGTGCCGACCTCACGCTCGGAGCCGTTTACCGCGGCCGCGTCGTGCGCGTCGAAGGCGCGCTCGGCGCGGCCTTCGTCGACATCGGGCGCTCGCGTCCGGGCTTCCTGCCGGCCGAGGCGGCGCGTCACCTCGTGCAGCCGGTCGCACCGCCGGGAACAGCGATCAACGCTCTGACTGGCGAAGGCGCGCAGGTGCTGGTCCAGGCGATCCGGCCGGAGACCGGCGACAAGGGTGTCGGCCTCACCGCCGAGATCGCGCTCACCGGCACGCTCGCCGTGCTGATGCCGCTCGGCAACGAGATCGCAGTCTCGCGCCGGATCCATCGCCGCGCCGAGCGCGAGCGGCTCAAGGAGATCGCCGCCGAGGCGACCGGCGGCATGGGCGTCATTCTGCGCTCGGCGGCCGAGGGGGTCGACGACGACAGGCTGTTCGACGAGATCGAACGGCTGATCGGCATCTGGCACAGCCTGGACACGAGCGGTGCGACGCCATCTGTCGTGCTGCGGCCATTGGGTGCTGCCGCGCTGGCGCTCGGCGAGGCGCCCGACGGCGCACGCATCGTCGTCGATGACCGTGCACTGCTCAACGATCTTGCGGACCATGCGCGGAAATGGCGTCCCGATCTGGCGAGCCAATTGGCGCTGCACAGCGCCGACGAGCCGCTCTTTGCGCGTCACGACGTCGAGAGCGAGATCGAGGCGGCTCTCGATCCGCGCGTCGATCTGCCGGGCGGCGGCTCGCTCGTAATCGAGCAGACGGCGGCGTTGGTCGCGATCGATGTCAATGGCGGCGGCTCGGGGCGCACCCCGCTCGAGGTCGATCTCGTCGCCGCGCAGGAGATCGCGCGCCAGCTTCGGCTGCGCAATCTCGGCGGCTTGATCGTCGTCGACTTCCTGCGGCCGCGCGGTCGCGACGAGCGCGACACCGTGTTCGAGGCGCTGATCGAAGCCTGCGCCGACGACCGCGTGCCCGTGCAAGTCATGGGCTGGACGCGCGCCGGCCTTGTCGAGCTGACCCGGCCGCGCGATCGCCCGCCGCTGGCCGAGACGATGAGCGGCGCTGTGTCTGCCGCCCATGCTGCGTTGCGCGCGACGCTCGCGGCCGCACGCCGTCATCCGGCCGGGCGCTATCGCGTGCTCGCCGCGCCGGCGCTCGTGGCTTATCTTCAAGGCGAGGGGCGCGGCGCCTTGGAGGCGGCCGGCCGTCGGCTCGGCGCAGTGCCGGAGCTCGTTGCCGAGCCCGGCCGTTCGGTCCACGGCTTTGAGATCGCCGCGGTCTGAAGGAGCGGACATGGGAGAAGTGCACAAGCTCGACCGGCGCGACCGCGAGAACAAGGCCGATGAGGAGACGGGCCGCAAGGCGGCGCCATGCCCGATCTGCGGCAAGCCATCTGCGGCCAAGACGCGGCCGTTCTGCTCCACGCGCTGCGCCAATATCGATCTTGGCCGCTGGCTCGGCGGCACCTATCGCGTCGAGACGGACGAGGTGCCCGAGGACGGCGAGACACCGCCGCCGCCCGATCGCACGCGCTAGCCGGCAGCTCTCCGGCGGGCGCCCGCAAGGCTGGACAGCTCAGCCCCAAGAAGCTATAAGCGGCGTCGCTCTGGAGCGCCCAGGTAGCTCAGTTGGTAGAGCACGTGACTGAAAATCACGGTGTCGGTGGTTCAATTCCGCCCCTGGGCACCACTTTCCCTTTCTGATTTATAGTTGCATTCGCAGACGCGCGGTGGACACATTGCATGTGTCGCGGATCCATGGCCGTCCGGACGGCGCGTTCGGAGCCACGAGGGACACGATGACGGAACATGATGACCTCTTCGATCGGCTTTGGACGGGTGCCGCGCCCATGGAGGAGTGGACGCGGACGGTGTCCGGTGGAGCCATCAAGCCGGTCGCCGATGGTGTCGTCGCCATCCACACGGGATATTTTTTCGGCAACGCGGCGGCCATCCGGACGAATGTCGGGCTGGTGCTTGTGGACTCGGGCAGCCGGGAGACCGCGAGCCAAACCCTCGCCGCCTTGCGCCGCTGGGACGACAGCCCTGTTCACACAGTTATCTATACCCACGGGCATATCGACCACAGCTGGGGAGCCAGGCTGCTCGACCAGGAGGCCGACGCGAGAAGCACCGCGCGGCCGCGCATCATCGCCCATCGAAACGTGCTCTATCGCTTCGAACGCTACGATGCGACGCATGGGCTCAACAGCCTCGTCATGGGACGACAGTTCAACCAGCCGGGCTATGTCTTTCCGGATGGGCATCGGCGCCCCGACGAGGTCTATGACGATCAGCTCGCGCTCACCATCGGCGGCGTGCGCATCGAACTGGCGCATGGGCGCGGCGAAACCGACGACGCGACCTTCGTCTGGCTCCCGGAGCAGCGCGTGCTGGTGAGCGGCGATTTCGTGATCTGGGCCTTTCCGAATGCCGGCAACCCGCGCAAGGTCCAGCGCTTCGCGCCGGATTGGGCTGCCACGCTGCGCCGCATGCAGACGCTGAACGCCGAGGTGCTCATACCCGGACATGGACCGGCGGTGTCGGGCGAAGCGAGGGTGAGCCAGATTCTGGCGGACGGCGCCCAGGTCCTGGAAAGCCTGACCCGGCAGACCCTGGAACGTTTGAACGCGGGTTTGTCGCTGAACGAAATTCTGCATTCCGTCGCCGCGCCCGCGAATCTGTTGGCGAAGCCGTACCTGCTGCCGAAATACGACGACCCGGAATTCGTCGTCCGCAATATCTGGCATCTCTTTGCCGGCTGGTTCGACGGCAACCCTGCCGGTCTCAAGCCGGCACCGACTGCCGAGCTGGCGTCGGAGCTCGCTGCTCTCGCCGGCGGCGCCGACCGGCTGGCGCAGCGCGCTGCGTCTCTTGCCGCCGAGGGGCGGATCCGATTGGCGGCCCATCTCGCCGAGCTCGCCGGGAGTGCCGCGCCGCATGACAGAGCGATTCAGACGACACGCAGCAAGGTCTACGAAAAGTGTGGGTCGACCGAGACCTCGCTGATCGGCAAGGCGATCTACGCTGTCTTCCAGCGTGAAGCAGAGACTCTGGCGGCGTCTTGAAGGGTCCGCCGTCAGCGGCCCTGCCAGGATCTCAGATTCGAACTCCCGTCGTCGCTTGCGTCACGCCTACGCAATGAGCAGGACGACTCCAGCAACCGAGATTGCCGCACCGGCGGCGCGCATGACGAACTGGACGCGGTGTCGCGTCGCCAACGATGCCAGTCCAAGGCCGGCGACATGCAGCGCCGCGGTCGCGAGCACGAAGCCGAGACCATAGAACAGCGGCGAGGCGGCGTCGGGCAGCTCCGCGCCGTGTGCGTGGCCATGGAAGATGCCGAAGACGGCGACCAGCGCGATGCCGATTGCGAGCGCCGGCCGGAATGCGAAGCCGATCAAGAGGCCGAGCGCCAGCACCGACAGGGCGATGGCGGTCTCGACCCCCGGCAACGCCACGCCGAGGCCGCCGAGCAAGCCGCCGCCGATCATGGCGATCGGAAATGCGACGGGGAGCATCCACCAGGCGGAGCGGCCGATCAGTGCCGCCCAGACGCCGACCGCGACCATGGTCAGAACGTGATCGATGCCGGAGAGCGGATGTCCCAGTCCTTGGAAAAACCCGGCGCCACCGGCTCCGAAGACATGCGCTTCCGCGGGGAACGCGCCGACCGCGCCAAACATTCCCAGGACCAGACAAAGCGCAACCAGACGACCACTCATTGACTCCCCCACTTGCTGCATTTGAGACCGGCGCGCATCGCAATACGCGCCCGAAGGATGGAATCGCAACCTAGCCGATCACGCGTCGGCGCGTCCAGGACCGCTCGCGCGGTCCCGATGGCCCGGAATTTCGTACCTTGATCGGCCCCGTCGCGCGCCGGCCTGCCGATGGCGCTTATGCCGTCACGTAGGCCAAGCCCTTCGCCTTCTTGGTCGGCTTGTCCTTGCCTTCGCCGGTGAAGGTCAGCTCGATGCGCACGCCGTTGGGGTCGAGGAAGAAGATCTGGCGCAGCTCGCGATCGGGCACGTCGCGCGTCTCGTAGTCGACGTCGTGCTTCTTCAGGCGCTTCACCTGGTCGTCATAGCCGGTGCTGGCGAAGGAGAAGTGATTGAAGGCGCCGGTGTCCTTCGGCGGCTTCTTGGCGCGCGCCTTGGCGCGCTCGCCCGTCATGTGGTTGAGGTGCACGACGGCGGTGTCGCCCGCATAGAGCCACGCGCCGGGGAAGGAGAAGGGCGGCCGCGGCCCGAGCTTCAGGCCGAGCACGTCGCTGTAGAACCGCACGGTCTGGTCGAGATCGAGCGTATCGATGTTGATGTGGTCGATCATGCGGATGGTCATGTCACTCTCCCGGTCGGGCGGATGAGGGGCGGGCGGATGATGGGTCGGTTGTTGCAACTATAGCTCAGCTCGGAGCCAAACGGAGGTGTCGTGAAAGGCGACGCCGCCATTGGGCGGCACCGGGTCGGCGCCGACCAGCGTGTTGATGCCTTCGCCGGTTTCGTGATCCGACGCGGGCCAGATGCCCTCGGCAACGACTGTGCCGCGCCGGAGCCCGGTCGCCGAGCGCACCGCAAGCACGACCTCGCCGCGCGCGTTGCCGATGCGCACCCTGCTCCCGTCGGCAAGACCGGCCGCCGCCGCATCATCCGGATGCATCTGCAGGGTCGGCCGACTCTCCCGCCTGCGCGAACCCGGCGTCTCGCTGAAGGTCGAGTTGAGGAATCCGCGCGCCGGCGCCGTCACCAGGCGGAAGGGCCGTTCGGCCGTCGCCCACTCGCTTGTCTCGATATGATCGGGCAGCGCCGGCAGGCAAGCGTGATCGGGCCCGATCGCAGCCCAGTCCGGCTTGAAATGGAAGCGCCCGTCGGCCTGCGGGAAGCCGTCGAGGCAATGGCTGGCGCGGAAGTCGGGCGCATGGTCGATCCAGCCGGTCTGGCGCAGGGTCTCCGCATCGGGCAGGCCCGAGCTGCGCAGCGCGGCGTCGATCAGCTGCCACGCCGTCATGTCGAAACCGGGATGCTTCGCACCCAGGCGCGACGCGATGCCCGAGATGACCTCGTGGTTGGGGCGCGCCTCGGCATAGGGCTCGATCAGCTTCGGGCCCATGACGATGTGGTAGTGGCCGTAGGCGCAGTAGATGTCGTCATGCTCGACGAACATGGTGGCGGGCAGCACGATGTCGGCGCACTTGGCCGTCGCGGTCATGAACTGCTCGTGGACGACGAGGAACAAGTCGTCGCGCGTCAGGCCGCGCCGCACTGCGCGCGAATCAGGCGCCACGGTCGCCGAGTTGGCGTTCTGCAGCAGCATGGCCGTGACCGGCGGTCCGCCCATGAGCGCGTCCTTGTCGCCGACCAGCACGGGTCCGATGCGTGACTGGTCGAGCGCGCGCACCGAGGTATCGACCCGGTCGAGGCCGCGCAGCAGCGTGGTGTCGAGGCCCGACAGCTCCCAGGTCATGAAGAAGGCGCCGCCGCCGCGTTCCTGCCAGCTCCCGGTGATCGCCGGCAGGCAGGACACGGCGTGCATGTTGACCGCACCGTTGCGCGCCCGCGTGAAACCGAAGCCGACGCGGAGGAAGCTCTTGCGCGTGCTGCCGTAGAGCCGCGCGAAGGCGACGATCTCTTGCGCGTCGAGACCGGTGATCGCCGCCGCCCAGGCGGGCGTGCGCGTCGCGATATGGCGCTCGATCGCGGGCGAGAAGTCGGTCAGCCGTGCCAGGTAGTCGCGGTCGGCCATGCCCTCGGCGAGCAGCACGTTCATCACCGCAAGCGCCAGCGCGCCGTCGGTCCCCGGCCGGACGATCAGCGCCAGATCGGCGGCCGCGACCGTGGGCGAGCGGTAGACGTCGACCACCACCAGCTTGGCACCGCGCTCCTTGCGCGCGCGCGCGATGTGATGCATGGCGTTGACCTGGGTCGTCACGGGATTGCCGCCCCACATGACGATCAGATCGGCCTCCGCCATCTCGCGCGGGTCGCTGCCGATCAGCTTGCCGACGCCGGCGCGCCAGCCCGATTCCGCGGGCGTCATGCAGATCGTCGAATGCTGGCGCGAATAGCCCATGACGTTGCGCAGCCGCTCGATAGCGTAGCGCTGCACCATGCCCATGGTGCCGCCGGAATGATAAGGCCAGACGGTGGTCGGCCCGTGCCGCTCGGCGGCACGCCGGAAACCCGCCGCGATCTCATCGAGTGCGGCCGCCCACGGGATCGGCCGGAAATTGCCGTCGCCCTTGGCACCAACGCGCTGGAGCGGCTGCGCCAGCCGGTCCGCATGATGGGTGCGCTCGGCGTAGCGCCCGACCTTGGCGCAGACGACGCCGGACGTGTAGCTGTTGTCTCTGGCGCCGTGCACGACGCCCATCCGGCGGCCGTCGATCACCTCGACCTCGAGCGCGCAGCCGCTCGGACAGTCATGGGGGCAGGCGGAACGCTTGAAGGCGACGGCCATGGTTGGCGCTTCCCGACGCGGGTGACGGTGCATGTTAGGCGAGGCCGGTTTGACGGCCAAGTGCGCCGCCGCGAAACATCCTGGGCCGGCCCGCTCGGGGCCCCGATGTCGCACCGGAAGAAACCCGCTATTTCTATACGATTGGGGCACTGCCGCCGGCCGGCCGGTCCGGCATTCTTTCGTTGGCAAATCGAACGTAAACTGACCGTTCCAACTGTTCTTCGGGCCAGGGATGAGCATTTCCGCACCTTCCGCGCCGGCGGATGCCGAAGCCGCCTTTCTGGCCGAGCAGACTCGCCTTCTCTACCGGGGGTTTCCGGCCGCGATCGCCGGCAATATCGGTGTCGCCGGCCTGGTCTCCCTCCTGCAGTGGCATGTCGTCGGATCGTCGACTGTGGGTGTCTGGCTGCTGCTGCTCGCGCTGTCCTTGGCGTTGCGTGCGGCTACGGCGCTGGCCTTCCGACGCACGGCGCCGGAAGGGCGCGACGACCGGAAATGGCTGCTCCTGTTCCGCATCGGCGCGGCGATGACCGGCCTCGCCTGGGGAGCGGCGAGCCTCATTCTTTTCCCCGCCGACAACGTCGCCCACCAGGCTCTGCTTGCCTTCGCGCTGGGCGGCGTATCGGCAGGCGCCACGGCCTCGCTCGCGGTCGACCGGGTGTCGGTGATGGTTTTCACGGTGCCGACCCTGATTCCGCTGGTCGCTCGCCTCTTCATCGAGGGCGGCAATTTCGGCCTGTCTATGGCGGCGATGGCGATCCTGTTCTTCGCCTACATCACCTTCAGCCTGCGCGACGCCTACAGCAGCCTGCGCGACAGCGTGCTGTTGCGCGTCGCGGCGACCGGCCATGCGCGCGATCTCGAGGAGAGCGAGCGGCGCCTGCGCGATTTCACGGAGATCTCCACGGATTGGATCTGGGAAAGCGACGCACAGGGCCGCGTGATCTATCTCTCCGCGCCGGGTCGGCAGGCGAAGGAGGACGAGGTCCAGGCGCCCGATGATCGCGCCGTCATCGGCAAGACGCTGGCTGAGGCGGACCGGATCTTCGGCGGTGATCCGCAGCATTGGCGACGCATCGAGGCGGCAGTGGCCCGGCGCGAGGAGTTCCGCGACGTGCCGCAGAGCCGTCGCACGCGTTCCGGCGCGCTGCGTATGATCTCCATCAACGGACGGCCGGTCTACGGCGAGAACGGCCGGTTCCTCGGCTATCGCGGCTCGATGCGCGATCGCACCAAGGAGCTGTCGAGCCAGACGGCACTCATCGAGAAGACGCGCATCCTCGACGCCATGCTGGCCGCGCTGCCGGACGGCGTTCAGATCTATGATTCCAAATTGAAGCTGATCACGGCCAACGATAAGCTGTTCAAACTGCTGGGTATCGACCAGGACAAGGCACTCGCAGCGGAGCATCCGGGCTGGTACATCGCGCGCGAGTTGGCGCGCCGAGGCGAATACGGTCCGGGCGATCCCGAGGAGCTCGCCCGCTCGCGCTTCGACCTGGTCGAGCAGCCGGAAGTGCACTACGAGCGCCAGATGAAGCATGGTCCGTGGATTCAGGTCGACGGCCTGCGCATTCCCGATGTCGGCTGGATCGGCATCTATCGCGACATCTCCGAGCGCAAGCGGCGCGAGCTCCAGATTGGGCGCCAGGCAGATCTCCTGAACTCGATCGTCGCCAACATGGGCGACGGCATTTCCGTATTCGACGCGGACAAAAGGCTGGTCGGCTGGAATCAGCATTTTCTCGACCTGACCGGCGTCGATCCGGCGATCGCGCGGCAGGGCACGCCGCTGCGCGACATCCTTCTCAGCCAGGCACGCAGGGGCGAATTCGGCCCTTGCGATCCTGAAACCGAGACCAAACGGCGCCTCGAACTTCTGAAGAACGTCCAGTCCGTCATCTCCGAGCGGACCCGGCCGGACGGACGCATCATCGAGCTTCGGCGTAATCCGCTGGCAGGCGGCGGCTTCCTGACGATCTATGTCGATATCACGGCGCGCCGCCGCGCCGAGAGGGCGTTGCGCGACCTGAACGCCGAGCTCGAGCAGCGCGTGACGGAGCGCACGGCGGCACTGGCCGAGAGCGAGCGCTTCAACCGCGCCACCATCGACTCGATGCAGGCGCTGCTCGCTGTGCTCGACGGCTCGGGCCGGATCATCGCGTCGAACTCGGCCTGGCGCGGCGCCGCGGCCGCCGGCGGCCTGCCCTGGCAGACCGCCGAGGACGGCGCCGACTATCTGGACGTCTGTGTCCATGCCGCCGCTGCCGGCGTCGATGGTGCGGGCGCGGTGGCCGAGGGCATTCGCGACGTGATGGCCGGCCGGCGCGCCGAGTTCGAAGTCGAATACGTGCAACCGCTCGCCGAGGGGCGGCGCTGGTTCCTCTGCCGTGTCACGCGCTTCGGTCCGACCGAAGCCATGCGCGTCGTGGTCGTGCACAATGACGTGACGACCGTGCGCGCCGCGCTGGAGCGCGCCGCCGCCAGCGAGCGCATCTTCGAATCGCTCGCGACCTCGTCGCCGGTCGGCGTGTTCCGCACGGATGCGCAGGGCGGCTGTCTCTACGTCAACCAGCGCTGGAGCGAGATCGCCGGCATGTCGGCCGAACGAGCGCGCGGCAGCGGGTGGCTGGCGGCGCTGCACGCGGAAGATCGCGCCCGTGTCGAGAAGGAATGGTCCTCCGCGGTGTGGGCTGCCGTGCCGTTCCGCTCGGAGTTCCGCTTCGAGCGCCCGGACGGCACGGTGAGCTCCGTAATCGGCCAGGCCGTCGAGATCCGCGACGCCCAGGGCGTCGTGACCGGCTACATGGGCACGCTGACCGATATCACTGAGCGGCTCCGCTCCGAGGAGCGGCTGCGCGCCATGCAGAAGATGGAGGCGATCGGCAAGCTGACCGGCGTCCTGGCCCACGACCTCAACAACTACCTCGGCATCATCATCGGCAACCTCGATCTGTTGCGCGAGGATGGCGTCGCCGATTCCGAGGCGCCGGCGCTGATCGAGGCCGCGCTCAATGGAGCCATGCGCGGCGCCGAACTGACGCGCAGCCTGCTCGCCTTCTCGCGCCGGCAGTCGATCCATCCCGATCGCGCCGATATCAGCCGCAGGCTGGCCTCGATCATGGACATGCTGAAGCGCACGCTGGGCGAGGACATCACGGTCAAGGCCGAGCTCGCGGATGACATCTGGCCGGTCATGATCGATGGGGCACAGTTCGACAGCTGCATCGTCAATCTGGCCAACAATGCCCGCGATGCCATGCCGCGTGGCGGCACGCTGACCATCGGCACGCGCAACGCCGAGCTCGACGCTGCCTATGCCGCGACCGAGCCCGACGTGCAGCCGGGACAATATGCCGTCGTCGAGGTCACCGATTCCGGCCATGGCATTCCCGCCGACGTGCTCGCCAACGTGTTCGAGCCGTTCTTCACGACCAAGGCGCCCGGCCACGGCACCGGCCTCGGGCTCAGCATGGTCTATGGCTTCGTGCGCCAATCGGGTGGCCACGTGAAGATCTACAGCGAGGTCGGGCACGGTACCTGCGTGCGCATCTACCTGCCGCGCCTGCGCGAAGCCGCACCCGCGACCGCATCGGCAGCGCCCGCCGCCGCGGTGACGAACAAGGCGCGCGGCGAAACCGTGCTCGTCGTCGAGGACAACTCGCTGATGCGGCGCACGGCCTGCGCCCAGCTCCGCTCGCTCGGCTACGACGTCGTCGAGGCCGACAACGCCGAAAGCGGATTGGCCGCACTCGATCGGCCGGACCTCAGGGTCGATCTGCTGTTCAGCGACATCGTCATGCCCGGTCCGATGAGCGGCTACGATCTCGCCAAGGTGGCGGTGCAGCGCCGGCCGGGCTTGAAGGTGCTGCTCACCTCCGGTTTCCCGGGCAGCACGCTGCGCCTCGATGGCGCCGCACCGCTGGAATTCCCGCTTCTCGCCAAACCCTATCGGCGCGACGAGCTGGTGCGCGCCATCCGCTCCGTGCTGGAAGGCTAGGGCGCCCCATCGATTGCTCTCGCATGAGAAAATCTAGGGCTCACGCATGAGAAATCATCGTGAAAACCAGGCTTTCTGAGGCTTGCTGGCAAACCAGATTCGGCCATATTGAAACCATCGTCGAACTGACCGGGCAGGTCGTCATGCCAAGCATCGCCGCACGCACCGCTACCCGCGAACGCCCTAGGGCGGACGGCTCCGAGACGGTCGGCGCCCAGATGTATTATCTCGCCGACATGGCGGTGAAGCCGGTCACGTACAACCCGCCCGAAGGCACGGGCATGCCGACGCGGGAGGGCAATTACGGCTACTTCCCGGTGCGCGTGCGCAACGCGCGCCCATTCGCAGCGGAGCTGTCGCTCGACCGCGAGGCCTTCATTCTGACGCGCCACGACACCAAGGTGCGCAACTTCTTCGACACGGACGAGATCCGCCGGGTTTACTACCCCGAGGTCGAGGCGTTCATTCGGAAGACGACTGGCGCGGAGAAGGTCGTCGTGTTCGATCACACGATTCGGGTCGCCGACCGCGCGGTCGAGCGCGGACTGCGCGCGCCGGTGCGCAGCGTGCACAACGACTACACGGAGAGGTCGGGGCCCCAGCGCGTGCGCGACCTGCTGGCGCCGGACGAGGCCGAGGCGCGCCTCAAGCGGCGCTTCGCCGAATTCAACCTCTGGCGCCCGATCAGCGGGCCAGTCGAGAGTTGGCCGCTGGCGCTGGTCGATGCCAGCAGCATCGCGCCGCAGGATTTGGCCGCTTGCGACCTCGTCTACGAGAAGCGCACGGGCGAGATCTATATCGGCGTCTACAATCCCTCTCATCGCTGGCTCTACTTTCCGGCGATGGAGCGGCACGAGGCCGTGATCATCAAATGCTACGATTCGGCGCTCGACGGACGCGCGCGCTTCTCGCTCCACTCGTCCTTCGATGACCCGACCTCGCCGCCCGACGCCGCGCCGCGCGAGAGCATCGAGATCCGCGTCTTCGCGTTCTTCTAGGCCCGCAGATTTCGCCGGTGCAGGTCCCATGACCCGCATGCTGCGGCCGTTGACGGCTGCATCGCTGCTCTCCACACTCTGGCCGGCATCGTCAGGGGAGCAGCCATGGATCTCAAGCTTGCCGGCCGCAGCGCGCTGATCACCGGGGCATCGAAGGGCATCGGCCTCGCGGTCGCCGAGGAGCTCGCGGGCGAGGGGGTGGACGTCCACATCGCGTCGCGCAGCGAGGAGACGCTGCGTGCGGCGGCCGAGATGATCCGGGCCAAGCGCCAGGTGCGTGTCGAGATCCATCCGGTCGACATCGGCAAGCCCGGGGCGGCCGAGAAGCTCGTGGCCGCGTGCGCAGGCGTCGATTTCCTGATCAACAATGCCGGGGCCATTCCCGGCGGCGACCTCGACACGGTCGACGAGGCGCGCATGCGCGAGGCCTGGGATCTCAAGCTGTTCGGCTACGTCAACATGTGTCGCGCCATGCTCAAGCACATGCGCCAGCGCAAGAGCGGCGTCATCGTCAACATCATCGGCAGCGCCGGCGAGCGGCACGATCCGCTCTACATCGCCGGCAGCACGGCCAATGCCGGTCTGATGGCCTTCACCCGCGCGCTCGGTGGATCCGCGATCAAGTCCAATATTCGCGTCGTCGGCATCAATCCCGGGCCGATCGCGACCGACCGCCACGTGACGCTGCAGCGCAAGCGCGCGCAGGACAAGTTCGGCGATCCCGAGCGCTGGAAGGAGCTGGCGGCGGGCATGCCGCTCGGGCGCGCCGGCACGACCGCGGAGATCTCCGGTCTCGTCGCCTTCCTCTGCTCGGAGCGCGCCGGCTACATCAACGGCACGGTGATCACCGTGGATGGCGGTGCGGCGACCCACGGGCCGCACTGACCGGCGGAGTCCGAACATGCCGAGCGCCAAAGCGTCCGACGGCGTCACCCTCCACTACGAGGAGACCGGCAGCGGTCTGCCGATCATCTTCGTCCACGAGTTCGCGGGCGACCATCGGAGCTGGGAGCCGCAGCTCCGGCATTTCGGGCGGCGCTATCGCTGCATCGCCTACAATGCGCGCGGCTACCCGCCTTCGGCTGTGCCGGAGGACGTGTCGTTCTATTCCCAGGCTCGCGCAGCCGACGACATCCGCGACGTGCTCAAGCATCTCGGCATCGACCGCGCGCACGTCGTCGGCCTGTCCATGGGCGGCTTCGCAACGCTGCATTTCGGCCTGACCTATCCCTACATGGCCGTGTCGCTGACCGTGGCCGGCTGCGGCTACGGCGCCGAGCCGGGCAAGCGCCAGCAGTTCCAGCAGGAGGCCGAGGCGGCCGCCGCGCGCTTCAGGTCGGACGGGTCGCAAAAGGTGGCGGAGGGCTATGCGCTTGGCGCCGCGCGCGTGCAGTTCCAGAACAAGGATCCGCGCGGCTGGGACGAGTTCCGCCGCCAGCTCGGCGAGCATTCCGCGACCGGCTCGGCCCTGACCCTGCTCGGTGTCCAGCGCGACCGCCCGTCGCTTTACGACCTCAAGGACAAGCTCGCGAAGCTCGTCGTGCCGACCTTGATCGTCAATGGTGATGAGGACGAGCCCTGCCTCGATCCTGGCCTGATGCTCAAGCGGACGATCCCGTCTTCCGCCCTCGTCGTGCTGCCGCGCACCGGTCACACTTTCAACATCGAGGAGCCCGACCTCTTCAATCGGGTGCTCGGCGATTTCCTGGCCCAGGTCGACGCCGGCCGCTGGACCCTGCGCGATCCGCGCTCGGTTAGCGCGTCGATCCTGGGTTCGCGCTGACGCCAAATCGTCACCCTGAGCCTGTCGAAGGGTGATGACGCCGGCCGAAACAATGATGCCAATTCGTTAGGGTACGAACTGCAGCGGGGCCTCATCCTTCGGCAGGCTCAGGATGAGGCAATTTCTAGTCACCGCCCCTGAAACTTCGCGCGCCGCTTCTCCAGGAAAGCGCGGCCGCCCTCCTTGTAGTCGTCGCTTTCGATCGAGCGGGTCACCAGCTTGGCGAATTCCGCCTCGCGCCCGTGGGCGGAGCCGTCGGCCAGCCCGTTGAGGATGGTCTTCATGCCGGCGATCGCGAGCGGCGCGTTCTCGGTCATGCGCTGGGCAAAGGCGATCGCGGCCTCTTCGACCGGACCCTCGGTCGTCGCATCGACGAAGCCCATGCGCAGAGCCTCGTCGAGCTCGACCGGCGCGCCCGAGAACAGGATGCGCTTGGCATTCGACAGGCCCACCGTCGTGAACAGGGCCTCGCACTCGCCGAGGCTGTAGACGATGCCGAGCTTCGCGGCGGGGATGCCGAACTTGGCGCCGGTGCGCGCGACGCGGAAGTCGCAGCACAACGAAAGGCCGCACCCGCCGCCCATGGCGAAACCCTCGACCGCAGCAATGGTCGGCTTGGGCATGGCGCGGATCGCCGTGTAGGACGTGCCGCTGTCGCGGTCGTAGATCTCGGCGTCCGCGGCGGTCGAGCGCACGGCGGCGAACTCACTGATGTCGGCGCCGGCGCAGAAATGGCCGCCGGCACCGGTCAGGATCACGACGCGCACGTCGGGTCGGCGGGCGAGATCGGTGAAGATCACGCCGAGCTCGCGCCACATGGCGAGCGACATGGCGTTGCGCTTGGCCGGCCGGTTGAGCGTGACCACGGCAATGCCCTGGGCATCGACGCGTAGCAGGATATCGTCCGACAAGATGAGGTTCCCTCCTCCCTGTGCGTCGCTAGCTTGCCACACGCGGCGCAGGCTTCAATGCGAAACCCTTGCGCCGCTGTCATGTCCCGCCGAGACTGAAGCCCGGTGACAATGAGCGGAGCGCACCCATGCCGTCAGCGCTGGCGGGACTGAAGGTCCTCGACTTCTCGCAGAACCTGGCCGGGCCCTATTGCGCCATGATCCTAGCCGACCAGGGCGCCGACGTGATCAAGGTCGAGCCGCCAGGCGAGGGCGACGCCGCGCGCGACATGCCGCCCTTCCTCGGCCCCGAAGGCCGCGGCGAGAGCTCGCCCTTCATGCTGTGGAACCGCAACAAGCGCGGCGTCGTGCTCGACCTCAAGACCGCGGACGGGCTGGCGGCGGCACGCGCGCTCGGCGAGCGCAGCGACGTGCTGATCGAGAATTTCCGCCCCGGCGTGCTCGAGCGCCTCGGGCTTGGCTACAAGTTTCTGTCGAAGCGCAACAAGGGCTTGATCTGGTGCTCGATCTCCGGCTTTGGCCAGACCGGCCCCTATCGCGAGCGCGGCGGCTACGACCTGATGACCCAGGCGATGTCCGGATTGATGGCTGTGTGCGGCGAGGTCGACGGACCACCGCTCCGCCTGCCGATCGCGATCTCCGACGTCGCCGCCGGCATGTTCGGCGCGATCGGCATACTCAGTGCGCTGCAGGCCCGCACGCGCACCGGCCGCGGCCAGCAAGTCGACACGTCGCTGTTCGAGGCCGCCGTCTCGCTGCAGGTCTACGAGGCCGCCTATTTTTTCGCGACGGGTTTACGCCCGCCGCGCCTCGGCCAGAAGCACCGCGGCAGCGCGCCCTACCAGGTGTTCCAGACCAGCAATGGGTGGATGACCATCGGCGGATCGGCACAGGTCATGTGGACGCGCCTCTGCCGGGTGCTCGGCATGGAGCATCTGCTCGAGGACGAGCGCTTTCGCGCCAATGCCGGCCGCGTGCTGCACAACGATCTTCTGGTCGACATTCTCAGCGAGAAGATTAAGACGCAGAGCACGCAGCATTGGGCAGACGCCATGACCGCGGCCGGGATTCCCGTCGGCCCGGTCATGACCCATCCCGAGGTGTTCGCCGATCCGCAGATTCTTCACCGCCACATGGTCGTGCCGGTCAATCACCCGACCGCCGGCGCCACGCGCACATTGGGCGTGCCAGTCAAGCTGTCCCGCACGCCCGGCAGGGTGCGCCGGCCGGCGCCGACGCTCGGACAGCATACGCAGGAAGTGTTGCGCGAGCTGCGCCGCGCGGCGGCGACGTCAAAGCGCAAGACCCCGGCCAGAAAGACGAAGAGAGCGACGAAACCGGCGCGGCGCGCAAGAGCGAAGCGATAGGGCTGTCCCGCAGGACCTAACCATGGTCGACGTCATCGCCATCGGCGGGATCAACGTCGACTATATCGTCCGCAAGACATCGGCAAACGCGCGTCTCCTCGACGATGTCGTTCTCGAATCGGAGCGCCAGGTCGACGCACAGCGCATCGAGAAGCTGCTCGATCGCGTTGGTCGATCGAATGTGCGCCGCGTGCTCGGCGGCTCTGCCTTCAATGCGGCGCAGGCCATCGCGGCAGCGGCCGCCCAAATGACGGTCGGCTATGTCGGCGTCGCGGGCGTCATACCCGGCGAAACCTTCGACGTTCTCGCCGAGATGAAGGCATCGCGGATCAGCGTCGACCTGATCCGTCGGTCGCGGGCGATCTCCGGGCAATGCGTCGCGGTCGTTGATGGGACGCGACGTGGTCTTGAAACGTGCCCGGGCGCCAATCTCGAGCTGGCCGAGCATCTCGACGAGCGCCGCGCGACGATCCTGTCGACGCTCGGTGCGGCCAGGCTCGTACACATCACCTCGTTCTTCGATCGTCCAGCTGTCGAACGGGTTCTAAGCCTGCTGGACGGCGCGAAGATGGCCAACACGGCACTCCGCATCAGCTTCGACCCGGGTCACTTCATGTGCCGGGACGACTGCGATCTGGTGTTGGGGTTTGCGGGCATGTCCGACTACCTGTTCCTGAGCGATCGCGAGTTGGCGCTGCTTGCACGTGCTCGGCAGCCGGCCGAGGAGGCCGTACGCAGCCTGCTGGCGCAGATCGGCGGGCAGCGACTGACGATCATCGTCAAGGAATCGGGCCGTGTCTCGGTATTCGGCGCCGCGAGAGGAGATGTCAGCGTCGCTCGATTCTCACATGAGGCGCTGGCCGCCGACCAGATCCACAGCCCAACCGGGGCCGGAGATGTGTGCGCTGCCGGCTTCCTCGTGGGATTCCTCACTCCCGGCTTCGATCTGGAGCGCGCCGCCCTGTTGTCGTCGCGCATGGTCAGGGCGAAGTTGACGAGCCCGGAGCCGAATTCGAGGAAGCTCGGCTTGTCTCGGATCTTGACCGGGCTGGCCGGCGACCCGACGAGCTGAATCGCGATCAGCTCAGACGTCCGATGCGATCGAGCCCGACCGTGCGGGCGATCACGATCATGACAAGAAAGGAGAGCGCAATCTCGAAGGCGGAGATGGCGGCGATCGCCGGCGTATTGTCGTATTGCACGAGATAGTAGAGCTCGACCGCGAGCGGCCGGCCGCGTACGTCGGATGTGAAGAGCGCGACGGTCACATTGTCGAACGCTTCGATGAAAGTGAAGGCGGCAGCCGCGATGATCGCCGGTCCGAGCTGCGGCACGGTCACGCGCGCAAAGGTTTCGAGCGCACCGGCGCCGAGATTGGCGCTCGCCTCGTCGAGCCGCTGATCGAGGCCCGCGAGTCTCGCCATGACGATGCGGATGACAAAGGGCAGGCAGAAGACCGACAGCGCCAGCACCAGCATCTGGTCAGAGGCGCGGAACGCGAAATAGGCGCCGAAGAACAGGCTGGCGATGCCGATCACCATGCCCGGCATCATCTGCGGCGACAGCAGGAAGGCATTGACCGCCGACTTGCCGGCAAAGGTGCCGCGCACCGAGGCGAAGGCGGCGGGAATGCCCAGCAGCAGCGTGATCGCCGTGACCCAGAGGGCGGTGGTCACGCTCACACCGATCGAGTCGAGAAGCTGGCGGTTGGCCAGCACCTGGCCGTACCAGCGCGTCGAGAAGCCGGACGGCGGAAAGGCGATGTAACCGCGCGGCTCGAAGGACACGGCGATGACGATCAGGCTGGGCGCCACCAGGAGAAGCAGTGCAAAACCCGCGACCAGGGCGAGTGCCGTGCCGCCGGCAAGGTCGATCGCGGACACTTTTCGGCGGCTCATCGCGTCACCTCGGCCCAGCGCGCGAGCTGCCTTCCCGCCGCGACGATCGCCAGCACGAATGCGAAGCACGTTGCGAGCAGGATCGCGGCGAGCACCGCGCCGCGCGTCCAGTCGAGCACGACCACGGTCTGTTCATAGACCTGCACGGCAAGCGTCGCATAGGCGCCGCCGCCGAGTAGCTGCGGCACGATGAAGTTCGTGTAGGAGATGGCGAAGACCAGCGCCAGCCCGGCGAAGATCGCGGGGATCGACATCGGCACGGTGACGCGGAAGAAGGTTTCCGTGCGGCTGGCGCCGAGGTTCTCAGACGCTTCCTCGAGGCGCCGGTCGCGCTCGGCGAGCACGGCGAGCAGCGGCAGGATCATGAACGGCAGGTGTATCTGCGTCATGCCGATCAGCACGGCCCAATCGGTGTTCAGAATGCGCAAGGGCTCGTCGATCACGCCCAGCGACAGCAGTGTCTGGTTGACGATGCCGCGCCGTCCGCCGAGGATGACAAGCCACGCATAGGCGCGCACCAGCGCGCTGGTGAGCAGCGGCGAGACGACCGCAACCAGGATCAGCACGCGCGCCAGGCCGCGCACCTGCGAGAACAGGTAGGCGACGGGATAGCCGAGCGCGAGCGTCAGCAGCGACGACACGACGGCGACCCACAGGCTGCGCCACATCAAGCGCCAGACCAGATCGTCGTTGAGCGCCTTGATCAGGTGCTCGAGGGTCAGGGTGTCGCCGACGATGCGGCCGCGCTCGATGGTGACGAAACCGAAGGCGAGCAGCGTCGCCATCGGCAGGACGAGAAAGATCACGAGAAACACGATCGCCGGGACAGCCGGCCACAGACCGCCGCCATGGAGCAGGCGACGGATCAGGCGGCGATGTCCAGGAATCAAGAGATTCGGCGGTGGGCCGCCCAATGTGGTCGTTGTCATCGGCGCGGCCAAGAATGAGACGCGCTCGGAGGTTGCCAGAACGATCCGGGCGGCGCAAGCATGGGCGAGGAAACGAGGCGCGCTCGGATCGGTTCGCGCGCAACTCAGGAGTGATCGGTCCATGCCGCCATCCCGCACGATCGTCCACGGCGCCCTGGTGCTCGAACGATTTGCCGCCGACGACCAGCCGGTTCTGCATCGCGACGCCGGTATCCTGATCGATGCCGGCAGGGTCGTCGCCATCGGGCCGCTCCCCGACATGCGGCGCGATCATCCGGATGCCGCGGTGCTGGGCGATCCGGACATGTTCATCACGCCCGGCCTGATCAACGCCCATCATCATGTCGGCACGACACCCTTGCAGCTCGGCGCGCCTGACCTGCCGCTCGAGCTGTGGTTCGCCGCGCGGCTCGGGCTGCGCGACGTCGATCTCTATCTCGACACGCTCTACTCCGCCTTCGAAATGATCTCGTGCGGCGTGACCACGGTGCAGCATCTGCACAGCCGGGCGCCGGGCACGTCAGAGGACGTGCTGCGCGCCGCCGGCGAGGTGATACGCGCCTACCGCGACATCGGCATGCGCGCCTCCTACTCGATGGCGCTGCGCGATGAATCGGCTGGTCTACGAGGCGGATGACGCTTTCGCCGCTCGGCTGCCGGCGGAAATGCGGCCGGCCATGGAGGAATACTTCCGGCGCTTCACGCTGCCGCTCGACGAGCAGGTGCGTATCGTCGAGACATTGTTGTCGGCGCACCGCGACGATCCGCTGATCCGCTGCCAGGTGGCGCCCGCCAACCTGCACTGGCTCAGCGACCGCGCGCTCGAGGCGGCGGGCGAGATCTCGGCGCGCGCTGCAGTGCCGATGCACATGCATCTGGTCGAGACGCCCTACCAGAAGGCCTACGCCAAACGCCGCACCGAGGGCACCGCGCTCGCCTATCTGCACCACATGGGCCTGACCGGTCCACGCATGACGATCGGCCATGGCGTGTGGATGACCGAGGACGACATCGCGCTGTGCGCGGCGACCGGCACGCGCATCTGCCACAACTGCTCGTCCAACTTCCGGCTCAAGAGCGGCATGGCGCCCATCAACCGGTTCCTGGCGCAGGGCATTCCCGTGGCGCTGGGGCTGGACGAGGCAGGCATCAATGACGATCGCGACATGCTCCAGGAGATGCGGCTCGTGCTGCGTGCCCATCGCGAGCCCGGCATCGACGCGCCGCAGCCGTCGCCGTCCTCCGTGCTGCGCATGGCGACCGAGCACGGCGCGCTCACCACGCCGTTCGGCGGCCGCATCGGACATCTGTCGCCGGGAGCTTCCGCCGATCTCGTCATGTTCGATTGGAGATCGGTGACCTACCCATACCAGAACGACGCCATTCCGCCGGTCGACGTGCTGGTCCAGCGCGCCAAATCCACGTCGGTCAAGTCGGTGATGATCGATGGCGAGATCGTCTACCGGGATGGACGATTCACGCGCATCGATCGCGATGCCGTGCTGGCCGAGATCGCCGCGCGCTTCGCGCGGCCGTTGACCGCGGCCGAGAGCGCGCGACGCGAGCTGGCGCGGCAGGTGTTCCCCTATGTGCGGTCATTCTACGACGGATGGTTGGACGGGTTGGGCGACGAGCCCTACTACCGTCCGAGCGGGCGCGACTGAGCCCGCAGCAGTGCGAGACCCACCGCGGCCGGCAGCGGCTCGATGATCGGTTCTGCAAAGCGGTCACGCAGCACGCGCGCGGCCTGTGCCAGCGGCCCGCCGCCGATCACGACGGCCTGCGCGCCGTCGACCCGAAGGGCGCTGTCGCACGCCGCAGCCAGCGCCTCGACCAGCCTGCGTTCATCGGCCATCAACGCGGCAGGATCTTCGATCGTGGCGCGGATGGAGATCAGCAGCTTGCGATGGCCATAGGCGTCGGCTGCAGCGCGGATGCCGTCGGCCAGCTCCGGGGTCGTGGTTGCCACCGAGAAGCGACGGTCACCTTCGGCCGCTTTCGCCATGGCCGCCTCGGCAATGCCCGTGACGGGTATCGACAGGCGCCGGCGCAGCTCCGCCAGGCCGGGATCGCCGAAGGCGGCGATGATCACGCCGTCGATGCCATCGAGCGCCGCGTCGTCGAGCAGCGCATCGACCGCCAGCGCGGCCGCCGCGAGCTGGGCCGGGTTGGTGATCAGCCTCGCGCCCGAGCGGGCGGTTGCGGTCTCGATCGTCACGCCGGCAATGGCGCCGCGGGCGATCTCCGCCATGCGCGCCGTCGTGGCGGCATCGGTATTGGGATTGATCAGAAGGAGGCGCGTCACGCGCGGATCACGGCGCGCCGTCGGCGGCGATCAGCTTGGACCTAGAGCAGCGCGCCGCGTGCCGCGACCGGCCAGAGCGCTTCGACCCGGTCAGCGCGCACGCCGACATACCAGTCGTGCAGATTGACCGTGGGATCGCAATGGCCGGGAATCAACCTGATGCGATCGCCGATACGCAGCCGGTTGGTCGGCCGCTTGAGCCTGATCAGGCCATGCTCGTCGGCAGCGCGGACATACTCGGCCTCGTCATGACCGGCCACGACGGGAAATCCGGAATCGACGGACGACGCCTTGTGGCCCGCGTCGCACACGGCGCGGTCGTCGGCCGGCCGGCTCATCACGGTCGACAGCACGAAGAGCGCGTGCTCGAAGCGCTGGTAGGGCTTGCCATCGTCGTCGAGGTTGCGCGCGTAGTCGACATCCATGAACACGTAGGAGCCGCATTGCAGCTCGGTCCAGATGCCGCTCGCCGCTTCGAGCATGAAGGTGCCGGTGCCGGCGCCGGTAATGGCAGGGCACGGCAGGCCGTGCTGCACCAGCAAGTCCCGAGTCCGGCGCGCGCGGTCGGCCGCCTGGGCGATCTCGGCGTTCCGTTCGGCCGCCGTGCGCTTGTGCTGAGCCGAGCCGTGATAGGCCTGCAGGCCCGCGAAGCGCAGATGCTTCGACTTGGCGATGCGCTGAGCGAGTGCCAAGGCCGGCTCGCCGGGCTCGACGCCGCATCGATTGCCGCCCATGTTGACCTCGACCAGAACCTCGATCTGCGCGCCGGCCTCCGAGGCCGCCAGCTCCAGCCCGTCGACATGCACGACGTCGTCGACGCAGGTGCTGATGCGGGCCTGGCGCGCGAGGGCGGCCAGCCGGCGCAGCTTGGGCATGCCGACGATCTGGTTGCTGACCAGGACGTCGGCGATGCCGCCGGCGACCAGGATCTCCGCCTCGCTCACCTTCTGGCAGCACACGCCGACCGCGCCGAGCGCCACCTGCTTCAGCGCGATGGTCGGCGATTTGTGGGTCTTGGCGTGCGGGCGAAGTCGAACACCGGCGGCAGCGGCGGCATCCGCCATCCGCTTGAGGTTGCGTTCGAAAGCGTCGAGGTCGATGAGGAGGGCGGGCGTGTCGATCTGGTCGACCGGCATGCCCAGGTCGGCGGGCGGGCGCATCGTCATGACGACAAGACTAGCCCGGGCTGCGCGCTGCCGCCACCCGCCGCTCGCGCATGGAAATGTAGACGCCGCTGCCGCAGATGATGGCCATGCCGAGCCAGGCCCAGACATCGGGGAAATCGCCGAACGCGGCATAGCCGATGGCGGTCGCCCAGATCAGCTCGCTATAGGCGAAGGCCGAGATCTTCGAGGCCTCGGCACGCTCATAGGCGAGGATGACCAGCAAATGGCCGCTCATCGCCATGGCGGCCATCCCGACCATGACGGCAAGGTCGAACAGGGTGGGTGTCACCCACACGGCAGGGAGAGCCGCCGAGGTAGAGGCCGCGCCGACCAGCGCGGTGAAAGTGAGCGTGATCAGCGGCGGGCTGGTGCCGGCGAGCCGCCGCGTGGCGATGATGTAGAAGGCGTAGACGAACCCGGAGCCGAGCCCGAACAAGGCCGTCCACTGGAATACGTCGGTGCCGGGCTTGATGATGAACAGCGCGCCGAGAAAGCCGATCGTCACCGCGCTGAGGCGCCGGAAGCCGACATGCTCGCCGAGCAGGAAGGGCGCCAGGATCGTCACCACCAGCGGCGCCACCATGGCAAGCGCGAGCGTCTCGGCGATCGGCGTGTTGCTGAGGCCGGCAAAGAAGAAGATGGTCGAGACGAGCAGGAACAGGCTGCGCCGGATCTGCAGGCCGCGCTGCGGCGGGCGGATCGTGGCGGCGACCCCGTAACGCCATAGCACGATCGGCGCGAGCATGACGAAGTGAAAGAAATGACGTGCCCAGGCGATCTCGATGATCGGATAGCGCTGCGTCAGGTATTTGGCGAAACCGTCCATCGCGGCGATGAACAGCATCGAGCCCGAGACCATCAGCGCACCGATGACGGGCTGCTCGGCGGGCCGGCCCGCCGCAATGGCGGTGCCCGGTGCGCTCATGATGCGATGATCAGGCGCGCGACCTCGGCGGGCAACTCGCCGCGGCGCGCCATGAGCTCGACCTTGAGCAGGCTGGCGACGCTCAGCGAATCGGTGATCTCGCCCGCCCATGCCATGTCGAGCGCGCGGGCAAAGGGCAGCTTGCGGATTTGCAGCTGCTCGGTCTCTTCGGGCTGCGCCTGGCCGTGTGCGAGGTTCCAGGCGAGGAACGAGATCGCCACTTCGTCCGACACGCTGTTCGACAGGTCCATGCGGAGAAATTGGCGCCAGTGTTCCGCAACCAGCCCGGTCTCCTCGATGAGCTCCCGCTTGGCCGATTCGAGCGGCGCCACGTCAAGCGCGCCGCCGCCCTCGGGAATCTCCCAGCTGTATTTGCCGAAGGGAAAGCGGAACTGCCCGACCAGGAAGGTCGAGCCGTCAGCGTCGATCGGCACCACGCCGATCGCAAGATGCTTGAAATGGACCGTGCCGTAGATGCCGGGCTTGCCCATGGGGTTGATCACGTCGTGCTCGGTCACGCGGATCCAGTTGTTGTCGTACTTGGTCGTCGCGCGGAGCGCGGTCCACGGATTCTTGGACTCGGTCAAGGCAGGTGGAATCCTTCGTCGATCGATCAGTTGGCGGCGGTGATGCGCAGGATGCGGTCGTCGCCCTCGCGCACCCGTCCGCGGCCGTCACGATTGCTGGTCAGCACGTAGAGCGCGCCATCGGGTCCGGTCACGGCATCGCGCAACCGGCCGTAACGGCCGCGCTGGCCCGCCTCGGCGAACCAGCGCTCGATGCTGCGCGCGCGCCAGTTGTTGCCCTGGTGCTCGACCTTGATGCGCAGCAGCGTTTCGCTGCGCAAGGTGGCGACATAGAGGTCGCCGCGCCAGAAGACGAGGCCGCCGGGTGGCGTCGCGACGTCGGGAAAGGCCGCGATCGGGTCGACGAAGCCGCTGCGGCCGGGTGCGCCGACCTGTAAGGGCCAGCCATAGTTGGCGCCGCGGCGGATCACGTTGACCTCGTCCCAGGCGCGCAGGCTGAGCTCGCCGGACGGGCCGTGTTCGCTCGAGAACATGTCGCGCGTCTCGGGATGCCAGGTCAGGCCCTGGACGTTGCGGTGGCCCAGGCTCCAGACCGGCGAACCGGGAAAGGGATTGTCCTGGGGGATCGCGCCGTCGGCCGCGACGCGCAGGATCTTGCCGCCATGGCTGCCCAGGTTCTGCGCCAGCTCGTTGCGGAAGATCTCGCCGGTGCCGACATAGAGATGCCCGTCGGGCCCGAAGGCGATGCGCCCGCCATTGTGGAAGTTCGCGCCGGGCAAGTGGTCGACGACGATGCGGTCGTGCCTGGCCGTCCTGCCGTCGAAGCTGAGGCGCACCACGCGGTTGATCGTGCCCTTGTCGTCACGGTGCGTGTGCATGGCATAAAGGTATGGCTCGGACGGAAAGCGCGGATGGATGGCGAGGCCCATCAGCCCGCCTTCGCCGCCTTGCGCCGCATCGATGCGCGCGACGGGCTCTGCGACCAGCTTGCCGTTCTCGATCAGCCTGATGCGCCCGACCCGCTCGCTGACCACGGCGTTGCCGGCGTTGTTGCCCGGCAGGAAGACGAGCGACCAGGGCGCCTCCAGGCGGTCGACCCAGGTGGTCACGCGCACCTCGGGCACGTCCATGCGCATGACGTCGTCGAAGGGTTGCGGCTTCGGTCCGATGATGGTGTCGGCACCGGCTGCGGGAAACGCGAGGGCAAGCAAGGCCAAGGCAAGAGCAGCGCGCGACATGGCTGAACTCCGGCGGGGGTGTCGCGCCTTGCTTAGCGGGAATTGCGCTCCGGCGCCATACTGCCGAAAACGACAAAGGGCGGCTTCGAAGCCGCCCCCCTTGTTCCCGCCCTCACCGAAGGTGGGGGAGGGTTAGGGTGGGGGCCCCAAGCGGAAATCCTGACCGCAGACCCCCACCCCGACCCTCCCCCACGCCGAGGCGCGAGGGAGGGAGATCCTAGCGACGCACGAAGATCACGCGAACCACCAGCGCTCGATGCACTTCCAGCCGTCGAGGTCGAAGTTCGCGGCGATCGACTGGCCGCGCGCGACTTTGACCGAGCGCGCGCTGACGAAGTTGGCGAACATCGGGATGATGACGCCGCCTTCGTCGCTGACGATCTGCTGCATCTCGCGATACATGGCCCGGCGCTTGGCCTGGTCGAGCTCGCCGCGCGCCTCGAGCAGCAGCTTGTTGAACTTCTCGTGGTCCCAATGCGTGTCGTTCCAGCGGGCACCCTTGGCGTAGACTTGGCTGAACATCCAGTCTTCGGTCGGGCGGCCGGCCCAGAAGCACATGACGAAGGGCTTTTTGGTCCACACATTCGACCAGTAACCTTCGTTGGGCTCGCGGATCACGTTGACGTCGATGCCGGCCTTGGCCGCATGCTCCTTGAACAGCACGGCCGTGTCGATCGCACCTGTGAAGGCCGCATCGGCTGCCGACAGGTCGACTTTCAGCGTCGCGAGCCCGGCCTGCTTCAGATGGAACTTCGCCTTGTCGGGATCGTAGGCGCGTGGCTTCACGTCGTCGGCGAAATAGGTGTTGGTTGGCGTGATCGGGCTGTCGTTGCCCTCGCGGCCGCGGCCGTGCAGGATCGTCTGCACCAGCACCTTGCGGTCGATCGCGTGCTTCATGGCGAGGCGCACATTGTTGTCGGTGAAGGGCGCCACGTCGGTGAACATCGGCATGGTGTAGTGCTGCGTGCCGGTCGCCTCGTCGATCGAGACCGAGGTGTTGCGCTGGAGCAGCGAGAGCGTCTTGATGTCCGGCCGGTTGATCGTGTCGACTTGGCCGGTGGAGATCGCGTTCATGCGCGCGGCGATGTCGCCGATATGGATCAGCTCGACATCTTCGAAGTTGCCGCAGCCGGCCTTCCAGTAGTTCGGGTTGCGCTTCAGCACCATGCGCACGCCACGCTCGTGGGAGACGAGCGAGTAGGCGCCGGTGCCGACCGCCGGCTCCCAGTCGACCTTGCCCTCCTTGGCCGGGCCGATGACCAGGTGCCAATCCGTCATCAAAGCGGGGAAATCGGCGCTTGCCGCCGCAAGGGTGACGATCACCGTCTCCTTGCCGTCGGCCTTGATGTCGGTCACTGCGTCGACGATCGCCTTGGCGGCGGATTTCGACTGCGGGCCGCGGTGGTGATTGATCGAGGCGACGACGTCGTCGGCGTCGACCGTCTTGCCGTTATGGAAGGTGACGCCCCGACGCAGCTTGAAGACCCAGGTCTTGCCGTCCTCGGACTGCGCGCTCTCGGCAAGCTCGCCGCGCAGCTTGTTGTCCGGCCCGGTCTCCATGAGGCAGTTATAGGTGGCGCCATAGAGACCCATGTTGATGACGGCCGAGGTGCCCCAGGTCGCGGGATCGTGATTGTCCGCTGCGTTCGCGTGGGACAGGCCGATGCGGTAGCGGCCGCCCTTCTTGGGTGCGGCTTGCGCGAAGCTCCGCGGTGCGACGCCGAGCGCGAGCGCCGTCGCGGCCCCGCCCATCAGCACGTCGCGCCGGTTCACATTGTCGAGAATCCTTGTCATGAGATCCCTCCTCCCGTTTGCATCATGCTAGCCCCGCGGATGACGCGCGTACACGGCTGGCGATTGCACGCGCCATTTAATACACAGCCAGCTTGGGACCACCCGCGTCGGGCGCTGGTGGCCAGATTAGGCCGAGGCGCTCGCAAAGCCCTTCGCGGATCGACCTCAGGTGTCGCTCGTGGAACAGATTGCGATGCTCGCCCGCATCGCGCTGGCGATCGAACAGCTCGCCCCAGTCGGATCGACGCGGATAGACGGTCAGCCGCCAATCCCGGGTGATCAGCGTCTGGTTGTACTGATCGGCGACGATGCGCGGATGATACTCGGCGAGAATTTCCGCGCGCGGTTCGTCGTCGAGGTTGCGCACCGCGGACGCAAACGAGTGGCCGTCTCCAAAGTCGCCGTCGACATCAAGCAGATCGAGCAAAGTTGCCTTGAGGTCGACATGGCTGGTCGGGCCCTCTGCGACGCCGTGCGCCACGCCAGGGCCGGCCATCAGAAGCGGGACCTGCAGCAATTGCCGATAGGGCGGCGGTCCCTTGCGCAGCAGGCCATGATCGCCGAGCAATTCTCCATGATCGCTGGTGAAGACGATGATCGTATCGTCGAGCCGGTCGGCGTCGCCGAGCGCGGCGAGGATGCGCCCCACGGCATGATCGATCATCGCGATGGCGCCATGGGTGTGGGCAATGGCGAGGCGCAGCGTCGCTGCGCTGATGCCTTCGGTCGAGCGCATGAAGCCCTGCTCCCGCGGCGCACCAGGCGATGTGAGAAATTCGACGTAGCTCTTGCCATCGGTGCGCGGCCGCGCCTCGGCGCCGGCATCGCGCGCGATGTAGTCGGGCATGCGGTCGAGCTCGCGCGCTTGGAAGTCCGGCAATGTCACGTCGACGGGCGAAACCAGATCGCACCAGGGTGCCGGCGGCGTGAACGGGTGATGCGGATCGGGAAAGGACACGTAGAGGAAGAGGCGGTCGTGCCGCGAGGTTTGCCGGATCGCATCGCAGGCGCGGTCGGCGATCCATGTGTTGTAGTGGAGATGCTCCGGCACCGCGCATTTCCATACTTCGTCGAGATCGTCGGGCGGCGGCGCGAGAGCATGATCGCGGCCATAAAGCCTGATTGCCTGGGGCGCGGTGCCGGCGAGCCAGCGCGCGTAATGTCCGCCGTCGGTCGCAGCCACGCTCTCGCCGATCAGGATGTCGACCGTGTCGAAACCGTAGAACGGGCCGCGCCAGTTCGCACTCTCGGCGCGCCGCCAGAATGCGTTGGAATCCGGCATCGCCAGCTCGCCGGCGGCGAGGATCGGCTGGAAGTGGAACTTGCCGACGCCATGGGTGCGCCAACCGGCGCGTGCCAGCGCGTGCGGCAGGAGCTCGATATCCGCGGGCAGCGCGATGCCGTTGTGAACGAGGCCGTGGCGGCGGGCATAGCGGCCGGAGAACAGCGTGCCCCGGCTCGGCGAGCAGATCTGGTTGGGCGTGAGGTGATCGCGGAAGCGCATGCCGCGCGCCGCGAGCGCATCGAGATGGGGCGTGCGTGCGGCCGGGTTGCCGGCCGAGCCGAGCGCGTCGGCCCGGAGCTGGTCGGCCATGATCAGGACCAGATCGGTCATGACGGCGCTTGCGCCTTGCGCTGGTCCAGCAAGCGATCGAGCCAGTCCGGATCCATTTCCGGCACGCTCGACAGCAGCAGATCGGTGTAGGGATGGTGCGGCGGCGCGAACATCCGGTCGCGCGGTCCTGCCTCGACGATGCGGCCGTCCTTCATCACGACGACCTCGTCGGCGATCGCGCGCACGGTCGCGAGATCGTGCGTGATGAAGAGGTAGGTGAGCCCGCGCTCGCGCTGCAGCCGGTCGAGCAGCTTGAGCATCTCCTCGGCGACGAGCTGGTCGAGCGCCGAGGTGATCTCGTCGCAGATGAGCAGTGCCGGCTCGGCCGCCAATGCGCGCGCGATGCACACGCGCTGCTTCTGCCCGCCCGAGAGCTCGGCCGGGTAGCGGTCGACGTACTGGTCGGGATCGAGCTCGATCTCGGTCAGCAGCTCGCGCATGCGCCGCTCGCGCGCCTCTCCGGTGAGACCGAGATAGAATTTGAGCGGTCGTCCGATCGCGTCCCGCACGCGCTGTCGCGGGTTGAGCGCGGTGTCCGGCATCTGCACGATCATCTGGACGCGGCGCAGCTCCTCCGGGCTGCGGCCGCGGTAGGAGCCGGCGAGCGTCTTGCCTTCGAAGGCGACGCTGCCCTGGCGCGGCGGCAACAGGCCGGTGATAACGCGCGCGAGGGTCGATTTGCCCGATCCGGACTCGCCGACCACGGCCACCGTGCGGCCCCTGTGCAGGTCGAGCGAAACGTCCTGCAGAACGGGTGTTTCGTCATAGGCGGCGGTGAGCCGCTCGACACGCAGCAGCGGCGTCGTGCCGGCCGCCATCTCCGGCTTGCGCGAGCCGCGGAAGGTTCGCACGGCCCAGAGCGACTTGGTGTAGGCCTGGCGCGGGCTGGCCATCATGGTGCGCGTGTCGGCTTCCTCGACGAGGCGGCCGTGGCGCAGCACCATGATGCGGTCGGCCATCTGGGCGACCAGCGCCAGATCGTGGCTGATGTAGATGGCCGAGGTGCCGATCGCCTCGACCGCGTCGCGGATGGCGGCCAGCACCTCGATCTGGGTCGTCACGTCGAGCGCGGTCGTCGGCTCGTCGAAGACGATCAGGTCGGGCCGCGCCACCATGGCCATGGCGGTCATGGCGCGCTGGAGCTGGCCGCCCGAGACCTGATGCGGGTAGCGGAAGCCGATCTCCTCGGGTGAAGGCAGCTGCATCCGCCGGTAGAGCGCGATTGCCGCGGCCGCCGCCTCGGCATTGTTCATCACGCCGTGCTGCACGGCGATCTCGACGGACTGGTCGATCAGGCGCATCGCCGGGTTGAACGCGGCGGCGGCCGATTGCGCGACATAGGCGATGCGCGAGCCGCGCAGGCGGCGACGCGCCTCGTCGCCGGCCGTGGTCAGCTCGATGCCGTCGAACACGATCGAGCCCGCGGTGATGCGGCAGCCGTCGCGCGTGTAGCCCATGGCGGCCAGCCCCAGCGTCGACTTGCCGGCGCCGGATTCGCCGATCAGACCGAGGACCTCGCCGCGCTTCAGGTTGAGATCGATGCCGGTCACGATCTGCGTCGTGCCGCGCTCCGAGCGGCCTTCGATCGCCAGGCCGCGCATGGTCAGGAGCGTGTCTGGGACCGTCATCGCTAGTCCTTCAGGCCGCTCGAGCGGTGCAGCAGCCAATCGACGACGAAATTGACCGCGACGGTCAGCAGCGCGATGGCGCCGGCCGGCAGCAAAGGCGTGATGTCGCCATAGGAGATGAGTGCCGCGTTGTCGCGCACCATGGAGCCCCAATCGGCCGTCGGCGGCTGGATGCCGAGGCCGAGGAAGCTCAAGGCGGAGATGAACAGGAACACGAAGCAGAAGCGCAGGCCGAACTCGGCGATCAACGGCGCGGTCGCGTTGGGCAGGATCTCGCGCGTGATCAGCCAAATGAGTCCCTCGCCGCGGAGCTTGGCAGCCTCGACATAGTCGAGCACGGCGATGCCGAGCGCCAGCGCGCGCGCGAGCCGGAAGATGCGCGTCGCCTCGATCAGCGCGATGATCGTGATCATGCTGACGACCGAGGTGCCGAAGATCGCGAGCAGCAGCAGGGAGAAGATGAGCGAGGGGATCGCCATCATGACGTCGACGATGCGGCCCAATACCTGATCGACCCAACCGCGCACCGTGCCGGAGATGAGCCCGATTCCGCCGCCGATCAAGAAGGCGAGCACGGTGGTCACGACCGCGATGCCGACCGTGTTGCGCGCGCCGTAGATGAGGCGCGTCGCCATGTCGCGCCCGAGATTGTCGGTGCCGAGCGGGCTCGCCCCGCCCCAGGGCGCGAAGGCCGGGCCGACCACCTGCGTCTCGCCGAAGGGCGCGACAACCGGCGCGCCCAGCGCGACGAAGACGTAGAGCGCGGAGACGGAGATGCCGAACCAGGCCGACGGCGGCGCGCTGCGGAGGGCGGTGGCGAGATCGGCCATGGCGCCTACCGCCGATGCAGCAGACGCGGATCCGCGGCGATGGTCGCCACGTCCGCCACGAGGTTGAGCATGATGTAGGTCGAGGCAAAGAACAGGCAGGTCGCCTGTACGACCGGCACGTCGCGCTTGCCGACCGAATCGACCATGAGCTGCCCGAGACCCGGATAGGCGAACACGACCTCGACCACCACGACGCCGACGATCAGATAGGCGAGGTTCAGCACCACCACGTTGATGATCGGCGCCAGCGCATTGGGCAGCGCATGGCGCAGGATGACGCGCCACGGCTTGAGCCCTTTGAGGCGCGCCATCTCGATATAGGGGCTGGCCAGCAGGTTCACGATCGCCGCGCGCGTGAGCCGCATGACGTGAGCCGCGACCGCGAGCGTCAGCGTCAGGACCGGCAGGATCGAGCGGAACATGCGCTCGCCGAGCGGCGTGTCGGCGCTGACCGTTGCCAGGCTCGGCAGCCAGCCGGCCTTGACCGTCAGCGCGAAGATCAGGATGTAGGCGATGAAGAACTCCGGCAGCGAGATGGCGGTCAGCGCCGCGACGTTGATCGAGCGGTCGATGAGCTTCTCGCGATAGAGTGCGGCCACGATGCCGAGCGTCAGCGACAAGGGAATCGAAACCGCCGCGGCGAAGCCGGCGAGGTAGAGCGTGTTGACGAGGCGCATGCCCGCGAGCTCGGCGATCGGCCGGCCGTTCGCCAGCGATCGGCCGAAATCGCCCGACAGCAGGCCGGTGATCCAATCGACATAGCGTTCGATCGGCGGGCGATCGAGCCCGAGCTCGCGGCGGATGTTGGCGACGGTCTCGGGCGTGGCGGCCTGGCCCAGGATCTCCTCGGCGAGGTCGCCGGGCAGGAGGTAGACCGCGAAGAAAACGACTGCCGAGACCACGGCGAGCGTGACGAAGCCGAGGCCGATCCGCTTCACGATCATCGACGCGAGCGGCGACACGGTCGGTACTCAAACCGTCCGGCGTCGCCGCGGCAAGCGCACGACGGCCTTGCCGGCGGTCCCGCCGGCTTTGGTGTTGGTGCCTGGAAAGCAGACGTCAGACGTCATCGGCCCCCCACTCCATTGCCCGATGCTAGGGGCGCAGCCGCGATGCTATTATACGTTATCGGAACTTTTCTTCCCATTTTACGAACTCGGCCGCTCATGCTCTTTGGCCCGCAACCCGGCAACCGGCCACTGGTGGTCGACCTTGTCCTGGCCAGCGAATTCTCACTGCTGTCGCTGGCGGCGACCATGGAACCGCTGCGCGCTGCAAACCGCGTATCGGGCGAGACGCTCTACAAATGGCGCCTGCTGTCGGAAGATGGACGCCCTGCGCTCACGTCGAGCGGTGTGCCGATTCCGGTCGCCGGTCGGTTCGAGGCGCGTGACGTGCGCGACGTGCTGATCTTGGTTGCGGCATTCGAGCCGGAGCGCAACGGCGCGCCGCTGCTCGCGCGGTTGCGGCAGGCGGCACGTGCGGGAACGCCCATCGGCGGCATCGAGTCCGGCGGCTGGATCATGGCGCGTGCCGGACTGCTCGACGGCAGGCGCGCGACGACGCATTGGGAGGACATCGACGAATTCGCGCGGCGGTTTCCCGCTGTCGATGTCGTGGTCGACCGCTACGTCGTCGATGGCGACCGCTTCACCACCGGCGGCGCGACGCCTGCGCTCGACCTGATGCTGCACATGGTGCGCGCCCAGCATGGCATTGCCGTGGCGCTCGATGTCGCCAGCGTGTTCATCTACGACCAGGAACGCCTGCCCAGCGAGCCGCAGCGCATCGTGTCGGTCGGCCGGCTCGCCATGGCCGAGCCGAAGCTCGCGGCGGCCATCCGCTTGATGGAATCGACCGTCGACGAGCCGCTTCGGATTGCCGACCTGGCGCGGCGGATGAAAATGTCCTCGCGCGGCCTTCAGAAGCTGTTCCGGCGGCGCCTCGACATGGCGCCACACGCGTATTTCATGGAGTTGCGGCTGGCCACCGCGCGGCGGCTGCTGTTGCAGTCCCGGCGCAGCGTCCTCGAAGTCGCGCTCGCCAGCGGGTTTGCCTCGGCGACGTCGTTCTCGCGCGCATTCGCCCGCCGCTACGGGCGCAGCCCCCGCGCAGTGAGGCGAGCGGGCTGATCACGATCGCCTAGACCGGGCGATCGCCGCGCGCGGTGGTGCGGTGCATGCGCCGGTGCATGTCCGGTCCGTAGTCGATGACGACGTAGTGCCAGCAGCAGCGGTTGTCGAACATGACGACGTCGCCGACCCGCCAGCGGTGGCGGTAGACGAACTCCTGGCGCGTGCCCCAGGCATAGAGGTAGTCGAGGATCGGCCGGCTTTCGGCCGCCGTCATGCCGGCCAAGCGCTCGGTATAGGCCGAGTTGACGAACAGCGTCTTGCGGCCGGTGTCCGGGTGGATGCGCACGACCGGATGGTTGACCGGCGGCGGGATCTCCTTGACCGGCACGTTGTAGTCGGCCGCGTTGTTGCGTTCCTGGAGTATGCGCGCCGAGTGCTCGGCCTGGAGCGGATCGATCATCTGTTTCATGCCGGCAGACAGGGTGTCGTAGGCGAGGCACAGATTGGCGAACATGGTGTCGCCGAAACCTTCCTCGATGGCGCGGCAGTGCAGGATGCTGCCGAGCGGCGGCGCTTCGGCGAAGGTGACGTCGGCGTGCCAGATGTCGTTGCGGCCGTTGACGAACTGCCCGGCCTTGTGCTCGAGCACGAGGATCTCCGGATGCCCGTCGATCTGCGCGCTGCGGTAGAGCGGATGCTGCTCGCACGGCCCGAAAATCCGGGTGAAGGCGATCTGCTTCGCGGGCGAGAGATCCTGGCCGCGGAAGCAGATGACCAGGTTCTCGTTGAAGGCGCGCTTGATCTCGTCGACGACGGCTGGGGCCAATTCCTTGTCGAGATCGACGCCGCCAATCTCGGCGCCGAGCGCGCCGCACAGCTTGCGCACGGTGATGTGCTGGTAGGACGTCCCCGGTGCTCCATCCATGGCGCGCTTCCCGCGAGATGGTCGATCCGTTGAGCCTACGCCCCTGCCTCCCCGGGAATCAATGCTGGCGCGGTCGTGCGGGCGCATCGCAATATCGAGCCTCCGACAAGCGCCTTGCGCCGCATACGCAAGCGGGCTCAAGCTTGGTCTGCAGTCCGGTTCAAGGGCGTGAGATATGGATTTCGAGGGCGTCCGCGGGCGCATCGAGGAGCAGTTCGGCGACTTCAGCCCGCAGCTCAAGAAGGCGGCGCGCTATGCCGTGGCGCGGCCCGAGGAGGTCGCGCTCAACTCGCTGCGTAACGTCGCGTCGAAGGCGGGCGTGCATCCCTCGACCCTGGTGCGGCTCGCTCATGAGCTCGCCTTCGACGGCTACAACGATTTCCGCGAGCCGTTCCGCTCCTGGCTGCGCGACCGGCCGTTCTCCTTTTCCGACCGCGCGCGCAAGCTGCGCCGGCGTGGCCGCGAGGCCGAGACGCTGGTCGGCGAGATGCTGGCGCGCGATCTCGCCAATCTGCAGACCAGCATCGCCACCATCGGCGTCGAGCGGCTGGTCGAGGCGCGCCGCATCCTGTCGGACAGCCGGCGCATCTTCGTGTGCGGGCTGCGCAGCCTCTATCCGCTCGCCTTCTATTTCCACTACGCCTGCCGCATGTTCATGGACAAGACCATCCTGTTGACCGGCCAGGGCGGGACCTTCGCCGACGATCTGCGCCGCGTGTCGAGCGAGGATGCGCTCTTCGTGTTCAGCTACGCGCCCTATGCGCGCGACACGATGAAGGCCGTGCGCTTCGCGCGCGAGCGCAAGGCCAAGGTCATCGCGGTGACCGACAGCCCGCTGTCGCCGGCGGCGCAGTTCTCGACCGTCGCTCTCGTCGTCAGCAACGCGAGCCCGTCCTTCTTTCCCTCGCTCGTGCCGGCGGTTTCCGTGCTGCAGACGCTGGTCGCCCTGCTGATCGCCCAGGCCGGCGCCGGATCGCTCGCCGATCTGGCCAACAGCGAGCGCCAGCTCAAGAGCTTCAACGTCTACGTCGAGGACGATTGAACCATCGTCCGCGGGCCGTTCTCTAGTGCGGAACAAATGTTCTTTGAATTGACGCAATAGAACGAATGTATCACGCTTGCCTGCGACCGGGGCGGGTGGTGCGACGATCGGGGGAGGGCAGGTGGCCGAGGACGCTGAAACAGTGAAGGAATTCGCGGGCCAGAGCGCCGTCGTGACCGGCGCCGCCAAGGGCCTCGGGCGCGCGGTCGCCGGACTGATCGCCGGGCGCGGCGCGCGCGTCTTCATGGTGGATCTCGACGGCGCCGGCGTCGAGCGCGCGGCGCGCGAGCTGGGCGCGCAGGGATTGAAGGCGAGCGGCCATCGCTGCGACGTGGCGGACGAGGGCGAGCTCGCGGCGCTGCGCCACATCGTCGAGAAAGAGGGGAACCGCCTCGATGTGCTGGTCAACAATGCCGGCGGCTGGCGCTACGGCACGACCAAGGAGATCACGGTCGCCGACTGGGATTGGACGTTTCGCGTGAACCTGCTGAGCGTCTTCCTCGCGACACGCACATTTATGGATTTCATGATCGAGCGGCGCTATGGCCGCATCGTCAACGTCGCGTCGACCGATGCCTACCGGCCGAAGCCGAAGCTGGCGCACTACGCCGCCGCCAAGGCCGGCGTGGTCAGCCTGACCAAGACGCTGGCTGAGGAGCTCGCTCCGCACCAGGTGCTGGTCAATGCGGTCAGCCCCGGAGCGATCGCGACCGAGACGGCCAAGGCCCAGACCTGGCTCGCCGAGCGCATCCCCACCATTCCGGTCAAGCGCGCGGCCGAGCCCGAGGATATTGCCGAGGCGATCCTGTTCCTCGCCTCGCCGCGCAACCGCTATGTCGTTGGTGAAACCGTCGTGGTGAACGGCGGATCGTTGATGGTTTGAACCAGTCCACCCCAGGGAGGCATGCCATGATCACGCATACGCTTACCTCGCGCCGTCGCCTGCTCAAGAGCGCGGCGGCCGGTGCGGCCGTCGCCGTCACCGGATTTCCGGCCATTCTCAAGGCCGCGCCCAGCCAGATGATGATTGCGACCGGCGGTGGCAAGCTCGAAGAGGCCTACGCCAAGGTCCACTTTGCGCCCTACACGGCCAAGACCGGCATCAAGATCGTCACCGGTCCCAACACCAGCGCCAAGCTGAAGGCGATGGTCGAAGCCAAGAACTACGAATGGGATCTGTGCCAGGTCGCCGCCGAGTTCGCCGCGCAGGCGGCGCTCCAGGGCCTGCTCGAGCCACTCGACTACGGCGTGATCGACAAGTCGAAGATGCTGGCCGGCACGGCGCATCCGCACTTCATCATGTCCGACGTCGCGGCCTACCACATCGCGTGGAACACCAAGAACGTGAAGTCGGGCGCGCCGCAGAACTGGGCCGAATTCTGGAAGGCGTCCGGCCGCCGCGGCCTGTGGAAGCGTCCGTTCCAGACCATGGAGGTGGCGCTGATGGCCGACGGCGTCGACAAGGACAAGCTCTATCCGCTCGACGTCGAGCGCGCCTTCAAGAGCCTCGACAAGATCAAGTCGTCGACCTTGTTCTGGAACACCGGCGCGCAGTCGGCGCAGATCCTGATCGACGGCGAGGTCGAGGTGTCCGCGACCTGGAACGGCCGCGTGCACGATCCCAAGCTGGGCGGCGCACCGGTCGACTATCACTTCAACCAGGCGCTCTTCGTCTCCGACGCCTGGGCGATCCCGAAGGGCGCGCCCAACAAGAAGGAGGCGATGGAGTTCATCGCCATGGCCATGTCGGCCAAGAACCAGGCCGATTTCAGCGCGATCATCCCCTACGGCCCGACCAACACCGCGGCCATGCCGATGATCGACGCCAAGATCGCTCCGGCGCTCCCGTCTTCGGAGCAGAACTTCAAGAAGGGCTCGTTCCTCGACGTCAACTACTGGGCCGCCAATGGCGACAAGGTCGGCGAACGGTTCAACAAGTGGGTGCTGTAGGGAGTTGGGAATTAGCGTCCCCCGCATTGCACGCTTCCCCTCACCCCAACCCCTCTCCCCTAGGGAGAGGGGCTAGCAATCCCTCTCCCTAGGGGAGAGGGTAGGGTGAGGGGCAGCATCAAATGACGTGAGTAGCAAATCTCTGATGGCGCGCAGCGTTGACGCTGCGAGGCCCTGGACGATCTCGCGCGGCCATGCGTGGCTGCTGGCGGCACCGCTGGTCTTTCTCGCCATCTTCTTTCTGTGGCCGCTGGCCCGCGTGGTCGTGCGCGGCTTCGTCGACCCGGCGCTCGGTCTCGGCAATTACGCGCGCATCTTCGGCGACGGCCCCTATCTGCGCGTGATCTGGAACACGATCGAGACGGCGGCGGCGGTCACGGCGATCTGTCTCGTCGTCGCCTATCCGGTCGCCTACGTCATGGCGCGCGCGCGGGGCGCCTGGCTGCAGATCATGGCGGCCCTCATCGTCATACCCCTGTGGACCAGCGTGGTGATCCGCTCCTATGCCTGGATGGTCGTGTTCCAGCGGCGTGGCGTGCTCAACGATCTGCTGTTGGGCCTCGGCCTCGTCGACACGCCGGTGCGCTTCCTGCCCGGCTCGATCGGCGTCCATGTCGGCATGGTCCACATCATGCTGCCCTTCATGATCCTGCCGCTGGTCGCCAACATGCGCGGCATCGACCAGACGCTGCTGCGTGCCGCCGAGATCCTCGGCGCCAACCCGTTCAACGCTTTCCTGCGCGTCTTCCTGCCGCTGTCGCTGCCCGGCATCAATGCCGGCGTGGCGCTGGTCTTCATGACCTCGCTCGGCTTCTTCATCACGCCGGCGCTGCTCGGCGGGCCGCAGCACATGATGGCGGCCGTGCTGATCGAGCAGCAGGCCAATGTCTATCTCAACTGGGGCCTCGCCTCGGCGCTGGCCTCCACGCTGCTGGTGGTGACGCTCGCCATCTATCTCTTCTATTTGCGCGTGACCGGCGGTGCCGCCGGCACGGCGATCGGGCGCTGATTCCATGGCAGGCGGCGGCATTCTGCGCATCATGCTGGTCGGCTTTGCGGCACTCGTGCTCGGCTACCTGATCCTGCCGACCTTCATCGTCGTGCCGCTGTCGTTCAGCAACCAGAACTACCTGTCGTTTCCGCCGCCCGGCTGGTCGACACGGTGGTACGAGGCGATGGCGGGCGATCTCGCCTGGCCCCAGGCCGCGGTCAACAGCTTCCTGATCGGCGTGCCGACGGCGCTGCTCTCGGTCGTGCTCGGCACGCTGGCGGCCCTCGCGGTCAAGCGCGGCCGGCTCGGCTGGGCGGCCGCGGCCTCGGCCGTGGTCGTGGCGCCAATGCTGCTGCCGCACGTCATCATGGCGATCGGCCTTTACCCGGTGATGCTCGACCTGGGCATGCTGCGCGGCTTCCTCAGCGTGGTGGTCGCGCACACCGTCGTCGCCATGCCGCTGGTGTTCATCACCGTGTGCGCCTCGCTCGGCAGCTATGGCGAGGCGCTGGAGCTCGCCGCCATGACCTGCGGCGCCGGCCCGTGGGCGACGTTCCGCCACGTGACCTTCCCGATGATCCGCACGGGCATGCTGGTCGGCGGCGTGCTTGCGTTTGCGACATCCTTCGACGAGCTCATGCTGTCGCTGTTCCTGACCGGACCGGGCACGCGCACCCTGCCGCGCCTGATCTGGGAGCAGCTCAACATGTTCCTGACGCCGACGATCGCCGCGGTCGCGACCCTGATCTTCGCCTTCTCTCTGCTGCTGCTGGGCGCCGCGGCCGCGCTCCAGGCACGCGGGCGCGCCCAACCGGTCCTGCGTCATGGCTGAGTACAGCAAGCAGCGCGGCGCCGGAGTCGTGATCGAGGCGCTGGCCAAGCGCTATGGCGAGGTCGAGGCGCTGGCGCCGACCGACCTGACGGTGCAGTCGGGCGAGTTCTTCTCGCTGATCGGTCCCAGCGGCTCGGGCAAGTCGACGCTGCTCGGCTGCATCGCCGGCTTCGTGCCGCCGAGCGCCGGCCGCATCCTGGTCAACGGCGCGGACATCGTCGCGGTGCCGCCCTACCGGCGCAACATCGGCATGGTATTTCAGAACTATTCGTTGTTTCCGCACATGTCGGTCGCCGAGAACATCGCGTTCCCGCTGCGCATGCGCAAGCTGCCGCCGGGCGAGATCGCCGGGCGCGTCGAGCGCATTCTCTCGGTCGTGCGCCTGCCCGGCATGGGCGACCGCGCGCCCTCCCAGCTCTCGGGCGGACAACAGCAGCGCGTGGCGCTCGCGCGCGCCGCCGTCTACGACCCGCCGCTGCTGCTGATGGACGAGCCGCTGGGTGCGCTCGACAAGAATCTGCGCGAGGAGATGCAGTACGAGATCAAGCAGTTCCACCGCGCGATCGGCGCCACCGTCCTCTACGTCACCCATGACCAGGAGGAGGCCGCGACCATGTCGGACCGCATCGCCATCCTCAATCATGGGCGCATCGAGCAGGCGGGCGAACCGCGCGCGCTCTACGAGCAGCCGCGCAACGCCTTCGTCGCCAGCTTCCTCGGCGACGCCAATTTGTTCGAGGTGCGTCGGGTGGACGGCGCCATTGCCGACCGCATCGCCGTCGAGACATCCGACGGGCTGAGGCTCGTCGCGACGCACGCACCGGTCACTGTGGCGCGGCTGGTCGCCTGCATCCGGCCCGAAGCGATCAGGCTTGGCAACGATCCCGAGCGCACGGGCGAGACCAATGTGATCGACGGCGTCGTCGCCGACGTGGTCCATGCCGCCGGCAGCGTGCGCACGCGCGTCAGCGTCGGCGATCGCCTGGTCACGGTGCGCGCCGCGACTCAGCGCAACGTCACGGGCTGGCGCGTCGGCGAGGCCGTGCGCATGGCCTGGCATCCCCGCGATACGTTGCTGATACCGAAGGAGTGAGCAGCATCATGGACAATCCGCCAAACAGCCTCGCCGGCAAGGTGGCACTGATCACCGGTGCCGGCGACGGCATGGGCCGGCAGCACGCCATATTGATGGCCGAGCGCGGCGCCGATGTCGTCATCAACGACGTCAACGCGGCCGGCGCCGAGGAGACGGCGTCGCTCGTGCGCGCACTCAACCGCCGCGCCCATGTCGAGGTCTGCGACGTCGCCGACGTCGCGGCGATCAGGCGCATGGTCGGCAATGCGATCTCGACGCTCGGTCGCATCGACATCCTGGTCAACAATGCGGGCTTCGGCCGGCGCCAGCAGACCTGGGACATCGGCGAGGGCGATTTCGACCTGATGTTCGACGTGCACGTCAAAGGCTCGTTCTTCTGCGCCCAGGCCGTCCTTCCCGGCATGAAGGAGCGGCGCTGGGGCAAGATCATCAACATTTCGTCGATCTGGGGCATGACGGCCGCGGCCGTCTCGCCGCACTACTGCGCCGCCAAGGCGGCGCTGCTCGGCGCGACCAAGGCCTGGGCCAGGGAATTCGCGCCGTGGAACATCCACGTCAACGCGGTGGCACCGGGCGGCGTGCTCTCGGGCGGACCGCTCAAGTTCTACACCAAGGAGCAGCTCGCCGCGCGCGAGGCGGCCGTGCCGCTCAAGCGCTACTGCGATCCGCGCGAGATCTCCTATGCCGTCGCGTTCCTGGCTTCGCCCGCCGCCGATTTCATCACCGGTCAGGTGCTGAGCCCGAATGGCGGCGAAGTCATCGTCGGAATCTGAAAGGGATCAGTGAAATGGCAGACGACATCACCCGGCTCGACGGCAAGGTCGCCTGGGTCACCGGCTCCGGGCGCGGCATGGGCCGCGGCCACGCGATCGTGCTTGCCGAGCGCGGCGCCGACATCGTCGTGCACGATGTCCTCGAGGACGAGGCGGCGGAGACCGTCGCCGCGGTCAAGAAGCTGGGCCGGCGCGTTTTCGTGAGTCATGCCGACGTCAGCGACGTCGCGGCGGTGAAGAAGACTGCGGACGACGCGATTGCCGCACTCGGCCGCATCGACATCCTCGTCAACAATGCCGGCATCGGTCAGCACAAGCCGCTCGAGGAGATCAGCGAGGCCGATTTCGACCGCATGTTCGATATCCACGTCAAAGGCTCTTTCTTCTGCGGCCAGGCGGTCATGCCCGGCATGAAGGAGCGGCGATGGGGCAAGATCATCAACATCGCCTCGATCTGGGCGATGACCGGAGCGGGCATCAACAAGGCCTCGCACTATTGCGCGGCCAAGGCGGCGCTGCTCGGCCTGACCAAGGCCTGGGCCAAGGAGCTGGCGCCCTTCAACATCCACGTCAACGCCGTCTCGCCCGGCGGCGTGCTGACCGAGATGCCGATCAAGATCCAGGGCTGGGACATGATCCGGGAGAAGGAGAAGAAGGTGCCGCTCGGCCGCTGGGCCAAGCCCGAGGAGGTGTCCTATACCGTGGCCTTCCTGGCCAGCCGCGAGTCCGACTTCATCACCGGCCAGATGATCAGCCCCAACGGGGGCGAGACCATCGTCGGTTTCTGAATCTTGTGAGCACGAGGAGTTGATCCATGCACTTCGGCCTGTTCAACCTGATGACCCAGCGCGACAAGAACAAGCCGGCGCGCCAGGTCTATGCCGAGATGGTCGAGCACGTGAAGCTGGCCGAGCAGATCGGCTTCGAGATCGCCTGGTTCGCCGAGCATCATTTCTCGAACTACTGCCTGTGCCCATCGCCGATCACGATGTGCACCTATCTGGCGCCGCAGACCAGGCGCATCAAGCTCGGGCCTGCGGTCATCGTGGCGCCGCTCTACGAGCCCGTGCGCATGCTCGAGGACATTGCCGTCGCCGACACGGTGAGCGACGGCCGCCTCGTGCTCGGCTTCGGCTCGGGCTACCAGGAATACGAGTTCGCCAAGTTCGGCGTTGATCTCAAGAACAGCCGGGCCATGTTCCTGGAGATGCTCGACGTGGTCGAAAGCTATCTCGGCGCCGAGCCGCTGTTGCACCAGGGGCAGTACTACAAGATCCCCGAGACCTATTGCCGCGTGCGCCCGATCCAGAAGCGGCCGGACATCTATGTCGCCGGGTTGATGAACGATCCGGTGACGCAGAAGCTCATCGCCTCTCGGGGCTACGTCCCGTTCTTCACCACGGGCTGGAACACGCTCGACGTGATCAAGCAGACGCGCGACAAGGTGGCGGCGAGCTATGCCGGGATCGGCGGCAATGCCGACGAGACGCCCTTCGCCTTCCAGCAATACATCTACGTCACCGACGACAAGTCGGAGGCGCTGCGCGCCGCCGACGGCGCGCGCTACATCCGGCGCGTCGCCATGTCGATGCGCGGCAAGTATGGCGAGCTCGAGGGTTCCTTTCTCAAGGAGATCGCCGTGCCCGACGAGCTGCCGATCGAGGAGATCGTCAGGCGCATGATCATCGGCAGCCCGGAAAGCTGCGCCGAAAAGCTGACCACGGAGTTCGCGGCGCTCAAGCCGACCCATGTGAGCTGCTTCATGGCGATACCGGGCATGACCCAGAAGGAGACGTTGCGCTCCATGGAGCGCTTCGCCGGCGAGGTCTTGCCCCTGATCGAGAAGTCGCTCGGGCCGCTATCGCGTGTCGGCGCGCCGGTGCCGCGCAAGGTGGCGGCGGAGTAGATACGAGCGCGCACGGCGCCGGTAGGGGCGCGGCATGCGGCACCCCTACAGTGGTCGAACGTCACGCAGGTGCCCGGCTTGCCACGCTTGCGCGCTTCTCGCAGAATGGCCGCAATTTTGCAGGGAGGTGCTCCATGGTCCGCCGTAGTTCTCTTGTCGTCGTCGCAACCCTGGCGCTCGCCGTGGCCGCGCAATCCGCGCGGGCCGCCGACGCCACCATGCGGATCAGTCACCAGGTGCCGGTGGCGCATCACCTGCACAAGGCGATCGAGGGATTCAAGGTCGAGGTCGAGAAGCGCACGGAAGGCAAGATCGAGGTCAAGATCTTCCCGGCCGAGCAGATCGCCAAGGCGGCCGAGCATCATCCCTCGGTCGCGCGCGGATCGCTCGAAGCGGCGGTCGCGACCAACTTCCAATGGGGCAACACGATCCCCGAGATGAACGTGATGACGATTCCCTATCTCTTTACGGATCTCGAGCGGATCAAGAAGTTCCCCGGCTCCGACGCCGCCAAGATCCTCGAGCAGAAGCTGGAGCAGAAGGGCGTCAAGAATCTCGCCTGGTTCTACATCACGCGGCAGTCGATCTTCACCTCGGGCAAGAAGCCGATCGTGCAGCTCGCCGACTTCCGGGGCATGAAGATCCGTGGCCTCAGCACGATCTCCGATGCGGGGCTCGTCGCGGTCGGCGCGGCGCCGACGCCGATGGCGGCACCCGAGGTCTACCAGGCGCTCGAATCGGGCGTGCTCGACGCCGGCATCACCGACGTCTCCGCGGCGGTCAGCCGCAAATTCTACGAGGTGCAGAAGTTCGGCACGGTGGCGCCCTACTTCTCGGTCTACTTCCACATGTTCGTGAACCCGGCCTGGTGGAACAAGCTGACGCCGGCCCACCGCGCGGCGCTCGAAGCGTCGGCGCGCAAGGCCGAGGCCGACATGGTGACGCTGACCGAGGAGACCGCCGCGGTCGCCGGCAAGCAGCTGCGCGAGCGCGGCATGACCATCCACGACCAGACGGCCGACGAGCAGAAGGCCTGGGCCGCCGCGATGCAAAAGCCGGTGATCGACGCCTTCGTCAAGGCGACCGGCGACGACGGCCGCAAGCTGATCGACCTGCTGTCGAAGCTGTAGGCCAAGCTGCGCAGATGCCGAGCCTCACCCGCCTCCCCAGCGCTTGCGCGGGGGAGGATCGAGGAGGCGGCCCGAAGGGGCTTTGGCGTGTGCAGCGTCATGCCCCCACCCCGACCCTCCCCCGCGCAGTGCGCGAGGGAGGGAGCAGAGGCACCCAATGCTGACGTCGTCCCGTGGAGCGCTGGGTTCGCACAGTTGAAAGCGCGGTCGGCTGGCTCAGCCGCATCGCCAACGGCATTGCGGCGCTCGCCTGCCTGCTGACGCTGGCGCTGGTCTGCTACGCCGTGGCCATGCGCTATTTCGTCGGCCGGCCGCTGACCTGGGGTGACGAGGTCGCGGGCTACCTCGTGGTCGTCACGGTGATGCTCGGTGTCGCCGAGGCACAGCGGCGCGGCGAGAACATCGGCGTCGACGTGGTCGACGAGCGCTCGCGCTTCGGTCTCGTTCGCCTGGTCGGCGCCCTCAGCGCACTCGCGGTCGGTGTCTGCGCCTGGCTCTTCCTGTGGGAAGGGCTGCAGATGGTCGCCTTCAGCCGGATGATCGGCATCATGTCGAACGTGCTGCCGGGCTTGCCGATGTGGACGGTGCAGATCGCCGTGCCGCTCGGCGGCGTGCTGCTGCTGCTGGTGGCCGCCGTCCAGCTTGCCTGCTGGCTCGCCGGTCTCTGGCCGCGCGGGCTCGATACGGCGAAGCCCGGCGATCCTGGCCATCCCCTGCGCGGCCACGAATGACGTTCATCGTCCTGCTCGTCGTGCTGACGGCGCTGCTCTACACGGGCGTGCCGATGTTCGCCGTCATGTTCCTGTTCTCGGCGGGCGTGCTGATCCTGCACGAGGGCAGCGTCGGCACCCTGGGCGAGTTCGTCTTCTCGCATCTCAACGTCTATTTGCTCGTCGCCATACCGCTCTTCATGCTGATGGCGCACTTCATGGTGCGCGGCAAGGTGGTCGACGACCTCTACGAGACCGCGCACACGCTGGTGCGCCACCTGCCGGGCGGACTCGGCGTGGCGACCGTGTTCGCCTGCGCGGTGTTTTCCGCGATCTCCGGCTCGTCGGTGGCGACCGCGCTGACCATCGGCGCCGTCGCCATCCCGCAGATGCTCAAGTACAACTACGACCCGCGCGGCGTCTACGGCGTGGTGGCGGGCGGCGGCACGCTGGGCATTCTGATACCGCCGTCGGCGCCAATGGTGCTGTACGGCGTCGCCTCGGACACCTCGATCGGCGCCCTATTCATGGCGGGGGTGCTGCCGGGGCTGATGATCGCGGGTATCTTCGCCGGCTGGTGCATGCTGACCGAGCGCCGCCGCGAGCTCCGGCTCGGCGCCGTCTACACGCGCCCGCCGCGCGCCAGCCTCGGCGAATGCCTCGCGTCGCTGCGCAAGTCGTTCTGGGCATTGACGGCGCCGCCCTTCGTGCTGGGCGGCATGTATTTCGGCATCTTCACCGCGACCGAGGCGGCCGCGACCGGCGCGCTCTATGCGCTGATCATCGCGACCGTGATCTACCGCAAGTTCGGCTGGCGCGATCTGTGGGAGGGCGGCCAGGAGGCGGCGCGCACCACCGCCATGCTCTTCATGATCATCCTCGGCGCCGGCCTGTTCGGCCACATGCTGACCAAATTGGGCGTGCCCGACGCGCTCGTGAAGCTGGCAGTCAATTACGACGTCTCGCAGACGCAGTTCCTCATTGCGATGATGGTGCTGATCTTCCTGCTCGGCCTGGTGCTCGAATCCGTGTCGATCATCCTGATCACCACGCCGGTCATCACGCCGGTCATGACGGCGCTCGGCATCGACAAGGTGTGGTATGGCGTGCTGCTCACCATCAACCTCGAGCTCGCCTTGATCTCGCCGCCGGTCGGCATGAACCTGATCGTCATCAAGGCGATCGCCAAGGCGTCGATCCACGAGATCAACCTGGCCGCGATCCCCTACATGCTCATGCTGGCGCTCGGCATCGCGCTGATCATCGCGTTCCCGCAGATCGCGCTCTGGCTGCCCGGCACGATGGACTACAAGCCGGGGTGAGGCGTCAAGCCTCACGCCCCGTGATCAGCCGCACGCCGCGCTTGAAGGTGACATAGGCCCACAGCCAGCTCAGCAGCACGACCAGGCGGTTGCGGAAGCCGATCAGGAAATAGATGTGGGCGGCACCCCACAGCAGCCAGGCGACGAAGCCGCTCAGTTTGAATCCATTGAAGTCGATGACGGCGGCGCGCCGGCCGATGGTCGCGAGATTGCCGGCATGGCGGTAGCGGAACGGCGCAGGCGCCGTCCGTCCGGCGACGCGCGCCGCGATGACCCCCGCCACGTATTTGCCTTGCTGCTTGGCGGCGGGCGCGATGCCGGGCACGGGCGCCCGATCCGGACCCGGGACAAGCGCCGTGTCGCCCACGGCAAAAACGTCGGCGTGCCCCGACACCGACAGGTCCGGCGCCACCTTGACCCGGCCGGCGCGATCGACGTTCGTCCTGAGCCACTTGCCGGCCGGCGAGGCGGCAACGCCCGCTGCCCAAACGACGGTACGCGCGGCGAGACGCTCGCCGTCGATGACGACACCGTCGGCATCGCAGACGCCGACCGGCTTGCCGAGCCGGACCTCCACGCCCAGCTTGACGAGGGCACGCCGGGCGATCTCCGACAGGGATTCCGGAAAGGCCGGCAACAAACGCGGCCCCGCTTCGACCAGGACCACGCGCGTCCTGCGTGGATCGATGCGGCGGAAATCGGCGGCGAGCGCCATGCGGCCGAGTTCTGTGATTGCGCCGGCGAGCTCGACGCCGGTCGGACCGCCGCCGACGATGACGAAGGTGAGGAGCGCCGCCTGGCGCGCCGCGTCGCTTTCCAGCTCGGCGCGTTCGAAGGCGAGCAGGATGCGCGTGCGGATCTCGGTCGCGTCTTCGATCTTCTTGAGTCCGGGTGCGAAGGCTTCCCACTCGTCGCGACCGAAATAGGCGTGCCGCGCTCCGGTCGCCAGAATCAAATAGTCATAGGGCACGTCGCCCGCATCGGACCGGACCAGCTGCCGTTCCGTGTCGATCCCATCGACCTTGCCGAGCATGACGCGAACGTTCTTCTGGCGGCGAACGATGGCCCGGATCGGCGCGGCGATCTCGGCTGGCGAGAGCGCCGCCGTCGCCACCTGGTAGAGCAGAGGCTGGAACAGATGGTAGTTGCGCTTGTCGATCAGAGTGACCTCGACGGGAGCGCGGGCGAGCGCGCGTGCCGCGGTCAGCCCGGCGAATCCGGCGCCGACGATCACCACGCGGGGAGGGCCGGACGCCCTGATCCTTGTCGCGCCGAGGGGGGCTTGCATGACAGGGATGATACCCGGTCCGCGCCACAACGAGTCGCCATGACAGCGCAAACCGGGCACAATGGCTGACCTTTCGTCCTTCGGTGGCTTCCCGATGCTGCGACGCCTGATATTCGGTCTCTTGATCGTTTTTTCTCTGCAATCCGTGGCCCGGGCGGCCGACGCGATCGGCCCGGGCGCCGGCAAGTTCATCTCCGACCTGGCACACCAGGCGATCCAGACGCTGCAGACCCCGGGGCTGCCGATCGAGGCGCGCGAGGCCAAGTTCCGCGTCCTGCTCGAGGAGGGCTTCGCGCTGCCGATGATCGGCCGCTTCGTGCTCGGCCAGGCCTACCGCAAGCTGTCGCCCGAAGAGCAGGCCGAGTATCAGCAGCTCTTCGCCGAGTTCGTGCTGAAGACCTATTCCTACCGCCTCGGCGGCTACAAGGGCGAGAGCTTCAACGTCGTATCGACCCAGGTGGTCGGCGAGCAGGACGTGCTGGTCCGCACGCGTATCGACCGGCCGCAGGGCGCGCCGGTGCAGTGCGACTGGCGGGTGCGCGTGATCGATGGTCGCTACAAGATCGTCGACGTGCTGGTCGAAGGCATCAGCATGGCCGTCACGCAACGCTCGGATTTCGCCTCGGTGGTACAGAACAACGGCACGAGCGGGTTGCTCGAAGCCTTGCGCGCGCGCGTCGCGCGTTTCCCGGCCAAAGGCCCGGGCTGAGACCGCAAGGGGGGCTGCTATGGGATTCAGACGAACGCTCGCCTCTGTCGCCACGACACTCTGCATGCTCGCGGTCGCGCCGTCGTCCGCCGCCGATTTTGCGTCGGGCTGGCAGGCCTATCGCGACGGCGACTTCGCGCGCGCGCTTGCCGAATGGCAGCCGCTCGCCGATGCCGGCGACCGCCGTGCCCAGTACAATCTCGGCGTCATGTACAGCGACGGCCGTGGCGTGCCGCGCGACCGCGCACTTGCGCTCGATTGGTGGGGCAAGGCAGCGGCGCAGGACATGGCCGAGGCGCAGCACAACATCGCGCTCAGCCACATCGCCGGCGAGGACGCCCCGCAGAACCTGGCCGAGGCGGCGCGCTGGCTTGATCGAGCAGCCGCGCAAGGCCTGGCGCGCTCGCAATACAGCCTGGGCAAGCTCTATGCCGAAGGATTGGGCGTGAATGTCGATCACGCGCGCGCGGTTGCGCTGTTCCGGCAGGCGGCTCAACAAGGTGAGGCGCGCGCCCAATACAATCTCGGCAAGATGTACCGCGACGGGCTGGGCGTGCCGAGTGACGACATCGAATCCGCCCAATGGTTCCGGCGCGCCGCCGGGCAGGGACACTCGCAGGCGCAGAGTCACCTGGGCTTGCGCTATGCGCAGGGTCGGGGCGTCGCCAAGGACGAGGTCCAGGCCCTGATGTGGATGTCGCTCGCCGCGCGCCAGGGCAATGCCGCCGCGATCGAGAATCGTCGTGCCCTGTTGCGTCATGCGAGTCCCGACACCGTGGCGAGCGCGGCCAAGCTCGTCGAGGCATGGCGGCCGGATCCGGGAGCGCAGCAGTGAGCCTGCGACGCGCCGTCCTCGGCTTGGGTTTCGTCGTCATGCTCGTCGCGGCGGCGTCCGCGCACGCGCAGGGACTGGCGCCCGACCTGGAGGTCAGCATCGCCGCGGCTGCGGAAGCCGACCGGGTGGACCAGGCGAGACGAATGGCGCTTGCGCGCTCGTTCGGAGATACGGGGGAGCTGCAGCGGCTCGAAGCCGGCACGGCATCCGGACAGTTTTCCGAGCTCACCGTGACCCTGGTGCAGGCGATTGCGAGCCGGCCTCAGCAGGTCGACGCCATCATCGCTGCGGCACTGCGTGCCGCGCCGCAATCGCGCAGCGCTGTGCTCAACGCCGTCGCGATGCACTTTCCGGGTCATCTCGACCGCGCGCGCGGCATTGCCGCCGGCGCGCCGATCCAGACGGCTCCGACCGCAACCGTGATGGCACCGCCTGCGGCGTCGCCGCTCGTGTTCGCTCCCACCGCTCCGCCAGCCGCAGCGCCTGCGCCCTTGGCATCGCCGCCGGCGACTGTGCCGTCGATGTTGCCGACCGACGCGTCGCGGACAGCGTTTCCGCGAACGGCGCCGCCAGCGCCGCCGCGCGAAGTCATGGCCGCGACTCCGCCCCTGCCATCGCCGCCGCCTGTACCGCGCTCGGCTACGGAGCCGATGCCGCGCACGGCGCCGCCGCCACCGCCGCGCCGGATCGTGAGGCTACCGGCATCGCCGGCTGCTGCCACGGTCCAGATCGACGACAGCGACGAGGCCGACACCCAAGCCGGCGTGGCGTCGGCGCAGTTCGACGATCCCTGGGAGGGCTTCAACCGTAGGATGTTCGCGGTGCACGACGGCATCGACCGCGTCGTTCTTCGCCCGCTGGCGGTCGGCTATGGCGCGGTCATGCCGGAACAAGCGCAGGGCTGGATCCGCAATGCCTTCGATAATCTGAAAGGTCCGGTACGCTTCGCCAACGATCTGCTCCAGGGCGATTTCGAAGCGGCACGCACCACGGCGGAGCGCTTCGTGTTCAATTCGGTCATCGGCGTCGCCGGTCTGTTCGACCCGGCGACCGATCTCGGCCTCGAGCGCCAGCCCGCGGATTTCGGCCAGACGCTCCATCGCTACGGCGTCAGGAACGGGCCCTACCTGTTCACTCCGGTGCTGGGCCCGACAACGGTGCGCGATGGCGTCGGCCAGGGCGTCGACAGCTTCTTCAGCCCGCTCACCTACGTGACCGGCACGCTCGAAGGGCTCGCCATCCGTGCCGGCAATGGCGTGACATTTCGCGAGACGCTGATCGAATCGCTCGACGATCTGCGCGCCAACTCGGTCGACTACTACGCGGCGATCCGCAGCATCTGGTACCAGGACCGCGCGCGGGATTTGAGCCGCGACACGTCGAAGTAGCGGTTTTTCCCTCCTCATTCCTCCCCCACGCTGCGCGCAGGGGAGGAAGAAGAAGCCATGCGCGACTGCGCTGTCAGTCCTTGGCTGCGACGACCATGATCTCGACCAGGTATTGCGGTCCGGCGAGTTTCGCCTCGACGGTCGCGCGTGCCGGCGTCTTGCCCGGCACGACCCAGGCATCCCACACCGAATTCATGTCGGCGAAGCCGCGAATGTCGGCGAGCCAGATGTTGGCCGATACGAGCTTCGATTTGTTCGTGCCCGCGGCCTTGAGCAGCTTGTCGATCTGCTTGACGATCTGCCGGGTCTGATCCTTGACGTCGGGTTTCGGATTGGGCGCCACGACGCCCGCGAGATAGACCGTGTTGTCGTGGATGACGGCCTGGCTCATGCGCGGGCCGGCCTCGATGCGTAGGACTGCCATTGGGTTCCCTCCTGTGACCAAAAGGGCGCCAGTATGCCCCGGTCCCAATGCAGCACGCGAGAGGGAAACTGTCGGCGTGGTTGCTGGCATTTGGCCAGTCTTGACCATGACACTGCCCTCCCTCTAGCCTGACCTATTCACGACATCTCCGCAAAAATTTTCACGGTTGCGTCATCGCGCGTGTGTCCGTGGCGCCTTTTTCATCGCGGATTTTTCGGTTT